>Ga0065711_1011074_pt1 | contig 15458 bp, 12 predicted proteins | sample Hoacrofraction12_FD_59098 | JGI IMG/M metagenome (GOLD analysis project Ga0065711, IMG submission 59098) | Hoatzin crop microbial communities from Cojedes, Venezuela - Epithelial fraction 12 v2 (version 2) | ecosystem: Host-associated > Birds > Digestive system > Esophagus > Crop | place... | reverse complement strand
GCGGTCGCGAGGTGTTTCGTGAGGGAGCCGGCGCCGTCTTCCCCGCCGATCCCGAGAAGGCTGAGGGACGGGGCTCTGGTTTCAGGGCGTCGGCCGGAGACGGGCTGCGGTCTGGCGGTGGGCAGCGGGGGCGTCCCCAGGCTCGGCGCAGGGCGCCCGGGAGCTGCCGCCGCGTCCGCGCGGAGGGCTACGAGCTCGGGCGGGGGGAGATGGCCCCGGCGCCGGGGGACCCGCAGCGGGCGGGTGTGGAGAAGGCAGGGGACACGCTTGCGGCGGTGCGCGGCGTGCGGACCCGCGGGGGTTTCGCGCGGTGACGGGGTTAAAATCCGCATTTCGCTTGCTGGAACCGTCAGGCGCTGCAAAAAAACAGGAATTTTCAGTTCTGCTGGCTCTGGTAGCGCGGTGTTCTGCGGTTCGCTCTTAGCATCGACCAGTTGACCCGAAGGTCGCTCCTCCGAGCTGTCGGCTCCTACAACGGCAGCAGCTTCAGGCACGGAGGCACCTTTGCATACTCGGTGTATTTCCCAAAGGGATGCTGGAATCCAACCTTCAGCAGCCTTTACAGATGAGAAAATGAGGGGCCATCAGCTCAGCAGCTGCTGTTTGTAGGCACCCCTGGTTGCCACTGCCATTGGTTACAGGAGCAGCAGCCTTAGCAGAGCGGTGAGGTATGAACTGGGCGGGTTTTAGCAGCTGCAGGGGCAGAGCTGCACCTGCTGGCTTTTGGTTTGGCTTTTTTTTCTGAAAAGACAAGACATCTGTCGTTTGGATTCACGTTTAGAGGCATAGGGCAGAGACCCCGTTCATCCAATGCGCGCCCCCATCTTCAGGAGATTGTACGGATTTTGAAACGGAATGCCGGCGCTGTTGGGAAAACGGTTGTAATGTACTCTTCCCAATGCAAGTTAGTAATTGACATATCATGGAGTGAGTTTGTCATTACTTACAGCTCAAGTGAAGCCCTGGGTGCAGGAGTTATCCCTTAATTTGAAAGGAGCGGAGGAGCTTGGCTCTGGAGTGATGCCGAATTTGTGGAGCTTGAGTGTGTTTTCTGATTTTAGTATTTTAAGCATGCGGTGAATGTTGTGATTTCTCAGAGGTGGTGTATCAAGAAACACTAGATGGAATTTTATTTTTCCTAAGGCAGATGGGCTGCATGTCATGATACTTTCATTGTGTAAGATGATGTAAGAGGTAGTGAGGATGCAGCAGTTGTGCCCAACGTGTGCGAAGTCTTTCCTTGCAGAAAGTTTGGCTACAGTGTAAAGAATGAAAATGCAGAGGAATAAAAAAAACCGAAGACGGTTTCTTCGTAGAATTCCCCTTCTGTGATGTACACAATAAAATACAGTGTCAATTTTTAGGCTAATTAATACTCTGCTCTTCTTGATAAATGGTGTGTTTTCATCTAGTGCTCCTTCAGATTTTTCATTAGTACATTTTACTTCTTAATAGACTGCCTTCCAAACTAAAAAACAATCTAAAAAGTTAGATGATGTAAGGAAGAACATGCTGGTTACTGTACGTTGTTCATATTCTTATTTAAGTCCTAAAAGAAGGATGAAGTCCTGTTTGCCCTATTAATTCCTAGCTTGGAAGTTGCAATTTTAAAAAGCCATTTATCCTGCATACATATAAATAACAGGGGGTTCTCCAGCTGCACATGACACAAGACAACGCTTTTTTTTTTTAAATACCTTGTGTGATTGTATTAAAACACATTTTCAAATTGAAAACATGAAAATGTCATGTTTTAATGGCTTTTCACAAAGTCATAGATATATTTTATTAAATAGCGTATTCAAACTTCTGTATGTACAAACCTATCACTAATACCAAGTAAGAGGATTGAACTCTACCGTGACAGCACTTGCACGTGCCTTCTGCTTTCAGACTTCCCAACCAAGCAAAAATGTTGCAAAAGATTTTTAATCTGTCCAATAGGAAGTGGTGTTGATTTAACAAGACAGCAAGAGTCACAAGTTCTTGTGAAGTTATTTGCATGTACTGAGAGCAACTGAAATCACCTGGAGACGTCATCTTGGATTCAAACTAGTTTCTGTTTTATCACTAAGGGCATTCTTGATGTGATTACTCAAAGAGGTTTCGTTCTCTGGCTCTGTTTCTGTTGCTGTCTTCTCTCTTTAGCTTCCCACAGCATCCCTAATGTCCAGCTTCTTAAACTGTGCACTTCATCTCTTTTTTTTCATGCAAAGTTAAGTTGTCTGCTTAATTCAGGTGGGATTACCATTGTGTCTAAGGCAAACAGGATTCAGCGGTAAGGGCAAGACAGAATTTATAAATGCTTTTTGGAAATAGACCACATGTACGCTCAGTGTCAAAGTTTCTGAACTGCAGTAGTAGGTAGGTCAGACCTGAAACATGCAAGGACCTTTAGTTATGCTGCGTAGTAGTTATTTAGTTCATTTTAAAAAGTGTTTTTGCCATCTCCATCTTTTAGAACAGGGATAACGGATGAACAGAAAGATCACAGATGTCACAAATTAGAAACAAACCCTCTCTTTTATTGACTTTTATACTGTTACACAATCAAAAAGAAATACAGTCACAAGTATGTCAAAATGTTTCAAGAGAAATATCAATTTCAATACATTGTACTTGGTTCCAAAAAAGAATTCCATTAAAATATACCACTTCTTCATGAGAGAATACTGCTATTATTCACAAAATCTACCATACTGTATAAATCCAGCAGCAAACTCTTTAACTTTTTGGTAACTCAGCAAGCCTTGCTCAAGGTAAACAGGGAAGCAGAAGGAAAATGACAACTCATTTCTAGAATTTGGATCAAAAATCACAATTCTCCGGAACGGAGCTCTCCAGAGAGTCAAGTGCCCAATTGCTAATGGTATTTTTTAATGAAAGCTGGATACCCAACTCACATGAATTCCTATGAAAATGGTCTTCCTACAGAGTACTCCTGGCCTGTGAAGTGTTTATTTTCACACTGGACACTCACAGTTTAAATAATGTGCGTTAAGTGCGGTCACATTGGAGTGAGGTGTGCGTGCTGTTCAGCGGCTGCTGATCAGCAGGGACGGGAGCAGATGGTGGACCTCGAGCACATCCAACATGGTTGATGGTGGCAGGGTACTTGGCTTCCAGCTTCCACAGCACCGTTTGGTACAGGGAACGGTTTATTCAGCGGTGTAACGGGGGAGGGAAAGCTTGCCAGCAGAGACTGGTGAAACAGCCCACATTTCTGCCTTCAGCTACCATTATTTAGCAGTTTAATTAAATGGCTTTTTAAATAATGAACAATTACTATTATATATGTAGTAGTTTAGCCTGTAATCATCAGACTTTTTTGATCCTACAGCTGTATTTCATTGGAAGTAGAGCTGATCAAGTCATCAGAAATAAGCATTGAAGTCTTTAAATTGCCACCTGTGTTATGTGTAAAGTTTTAATTGTTCTTTCTGGCCTTAATCTGTGATTCTTTATTTCACTAGTTACTTAGAGAAAGTTTAGTGTGTGTACACAGGCACACAGGAAAGGAAACTTAATAGTAAATTGTTTCTGTTTCACCCAAAAGTTTTCAGAGGTCAGTATAGTCCAAGCCTACCTGGGAGAAAGGTATGCTAGAAAGGTGTACTTTGGACTCCAGGCTACCTTAATTTACACAGTAATTACACCTGAGATCAAGTTACTGGACAGCACCCTTAAGTGACTTCTTGGGAGCTACAGCTGTAGTTAATTATAACTTTCAGGTAAAGGAATGAATGATATTATAAATACTAGTTTAAAAATTCCTTTATCTTTTAACAAAACAGTGTTGTTGATAAAGACTTCAGTTAGAATCTGTACGTAAGAATAATAATTGCGCCATGCCATGAAGAAGGCATGGCTGGACTGCTGCTGTAGCCACGATAACCTTCTGGAAGCTACCTTTGTTCTCCTCAGTTTATCATTTCCACAGAATCTAGCATATTTCATATGCAGAAGGAAATGCTGTAACTATCTACAGCTTCTTTACTGCTGGCAAAGAATAAATGCTCTAAAATGTAGTGACTTAACATTTTTAAAAGGTAGCAAGTCAGCAAAGAAATTATTTTAAATCACTAAGAAAACATTTAGAAAGCGAAGTATTGTAAAAGCTTGTCCTCCAAAGTAGGTTTAGAATCAGGCTGTGTAGTCCTATAGTCTAAGCCAAAACAAACAAACAAAAGAACATAAAAAACAAAACAGCTAAAAGGTGCACATTTAGATTTTGCAAACTCACATCTGCATTTAGCAAAGCTCTTACAAGGTCAGGGCAATTACTGCTGGTTTTCCAGGCTCTCTTCAGTGCCTCTAGGAGGTTTTCTGGGGTTTTTTGATTTTCTTCCTAAAGTAAACCAATATGGCTACTCCAGTTCATGCCATTACTTGCTTGTTTCATTCACTTTTACCAGCACAGTAAACAAAATGCAATGCTTTGTTATTATGTATAGTAAGAAATGTGAGAATTGGGAAGATTCTTAGATGAAACATGGCTCATTTAAATCTACAGCTGTGGTCATGAAGACCAGAGATGATCCCAGCGGGCTCATAACCATAAATCACATGAAAAGGAGGTCACTGAAAAGGAGGATGAAGACTTAACATGGATTTTTCTTTACAAAAATTTACTGCCCTCTTAAGTTACACTGAAGAGCAACTGACCCATCCAAACAGGTCAGACTCCTCCAAAGGAGGTCAGCAGGGCAACAGAACATCAAGCAGGACGGTAGGAAGCATCTCTTGGGAGATGAAGAGGGAAAACCCACCAGGCCAGCTCAAAGCTTGCCAGGGCAGGAAGAAAAGCAGAACCCACTAGTACCTTTCACATCTGCAAGACTCCTCACAGCAGCATGACATCAGTCCCTGCAGAGCTAAGCCGAAGGGATGACCCTAACAGCTGGTACTTTACCTAAGCCTTTAGCAGCTCCGCTGTTAAACCTTGTAACTGCTGACAGAGCTGCTACGGGAAGAACGCCACCCAAGAGACTGCACGCAGCAGGTAGGCGGTAGCGCTGCAGAGCTATCCACAGAACGTGGTAAGCTTTAGTACACTTAAAGGCTGTGTCAAAAATCTTTACTATTCTGTAGCAGGTGTATATATTAAAAAATGTTCTCTGCGCAAAGCTTCAACTCTAGCTCAGTGCATCTACATGCTTTCTCCTCTCTTTGTGCAACTTCTACTCAAATTTTAAGAACTATGCCTCTGTCTTCTGGTGCCAGTGCTTTTTCTTTTTCCATTGGTAGCTAAGTGTCTCTATTTTGTTTAATACAGTTGTGCCAGTTTGAAAAGTGCTCATTTCCATGAACCAGTAACAGTAATTTTAGAAAACAGGTTAAACTTACATACTATTATATTGGTTTCAAGAGTCCAATGAAACCAAAGTTTCCAAAATAAAACCAAAATAATTCTTGTGACATTCCACATTTGAGTTCTTACATTAATTTTTTTTTAAAGTAGTTTGAAGAATGCACAGACTATCTTGTCTGTATTTACACATTACAAGGTTGTATCGGTAGCATTGTGGTTTATGACAGCAAAAGGAAAAGTCACCTAGTCAAAGTTACTGAGTCAACAGCACGAGAGTATAGAACAAGCTTTATCATCAAGTACCAGCTTCAGTTTTTGATCATGCAGTTCTGTGATAAAAATCCATCTTTAATTGATCAGCCCTGTGAGTTTTACTTTTTCCTGCTTTCCGGTGTTACCTTGATAAAGCTTCCAGAGACGAGCTTTTAAGCTGTTCATAACAAAGAATCTTTCCACTCTAAAGTAACACAAACACGCTGTCTCCTCACTTTCAAGTTTGCTAACTGGTGTGATAACAGATTTAAAGGTTTAACATCTTTGGCGAGCGGTAGTACAACACTGTTTAGGAGACTTCAGTACTGAATAGGCTCAAATCATTAACGCGGAGATGTTACAATCAAAATAAGGAAGCAGTGATTTCGAATCAACTCTAAATTAAAAAGGGAACACGGATGAACAATAACCACTAACAAAAATATAAATTATCTCATTTCTCTCAGATAACACACTCCCCAAGGGGGCCTGGTCCACATATAGTTTATTGATGTAAGAAAACAATACAGTTAGTGTTAGATCCAACCACAAAGAGCAAAAGAATGAGTGAATGAAGGTTTTGTACAGTACATATAGGAAAATAAGATGTCTGTGACAACTATATATTTCTAAATAAAAAGGCTTCTAAATATATTCAAGTTACTGAAATCTACATGATGTTAATAGCAACAAGGTGCGTAAAACCAAAACATCAAAATATTGAGCAACTCAATGATGTACTAGAGAAAACTTTGCTAACAATGCAAGATGTTTTACAATCTGCTTGAAATATCACCTATACCACACAGGGTAAGCCGAACATTTAGATTTAAGATCATACACAATATTAGCATTAACTTCAACAACTACAGGCAGGGATATTTCTTTTTTTAAGCTGGCAAAGTGACTACTTTAAGAACATCAAACTCTCTCTAAATTGAGAACGTATCCAAATAAGATGCTGCTAGCCCTTTCCAGATAAAGCCTTTCCTTTGACTAACCACACTCATTTAAGTCAAAAGCATAAGACAGCATTTAAGAACAATTTATATTACAACGTGACTAAAATAATGACATAATCCAGGTTTAAACATGATTTCGTAGGCAGACGAAAGAAGATTCTTCTTAAAAACTATTTTTTATAAATGAAGGATATATTGCATGAGGAACTGCTGGTATTTTTTAAGAAAATATATTGTGCGATTGTGGCTACCAATGCACTGCTGCAAAGCATTGTTGTTTCTTATAAAAACTATTAAAATAAAAAAATTATTTGAACATAAAGAGTAAGAGAGCACAAGTCTTCCAACTACCTATGAAGAGCAGGGTGGAAGTATTGCCAGTTTTTCCTGTGTTGACATTTTACGAATGGTAAGGTTTGGTGACTAACTCCCCAGCCAAAAAATAAATATTTTTTTTTTTTAAATCAGGTGCATATTTCAAAGCTGCTATTGCAAGGGTGCTTTAAATGTAATGGACATAAAAGTGTATGTACCAAAGAATTATAAAAATGCACTATAGTCTGAGTTATTGTTACATAAAGAACATATTAAAAAGACTGTCAAAATAAGTAGAAAGGGGATCAAAACTGAACTAACTGAATTAGTGCAGTACTGTAGCCAGGCTTCTAAAATCAGATATAGAAAATATAAATAGACTGCTTTAGGTGATGATTCACCAGTGTCCAAAAAAGGAACAAGTATTGTGAAAGCTCAGTTAACTTGATCCAGAGCTCTGAGCAGTTCTTCACCCTGTAGCAGGTTTCTGTTGCCTTGTATGGGAGCATTTACTTCGCAGTCATAACTCGTGAGTTGGGGTAGTCCACTTTCGTCCATCGACTGCCCTAGAAGTTTACTTGCTATGTCTGAGGGAGGGGAAGGAAAAAAAGTGTACTTTATTCACCATGCTTCACCTTTCCTCCAAAATTGCTCATGAAGGAGGTAAGTTTAGATGTTTTTGTCACTCATTTTTATTTCACGCAGCCCCCATCCACAATCCTTCACATATTAAAAAAGCCAGTACTAACCAGTTGATAGTAGAATGATTGTCTTTTGCTCCCCTCCGTTATGACCATTTGTTTTACATCCCCTCACACGTTTCCAGGCAAGTGATGCATTTCCTCCACGGCCACCTGTCTGCTGGAATAGAGACCCCTAGAAAGAAATAAAATAAATCTTCTTTATTGAATACTATATCTGTCTAAGCCTCCACATCCCTCTTCCAAACTAGCAGTTCCTGTCACTTGTTACTAATGTAGGCATTGTTACAATTTAAAGTGGACTTCATTCAGAACTTGGGGAAAACATATTTCCAAGTGCACTGGCCTTGAAAATTATTTCAAAGAAAATGGAATCAATCAGATTGAGACCTTACTTCCCTTACAGAAAACAATTACTAAATGCTGGTTGTCATCAGTTACCATGCTCAAGATTAGCATGAACGCGTACACGTACACACCCATTTAATTACCACTGCTCTCAAGTGAGTAAGCATCAGGTTTTCACTGAAGTCTCTAATGGCTTTCTGCACTGGAATTAATAGTGTAAACAGGAGATTCAGGAACCTCGGTAGGTGGATTCTATCGAAATTTAAGATGCAAATTCTGCTTGCACTCCAGTTATTGCCACCAAGCCACCTGACCCAAGTCTAGTGTGGAATGCTGTCCCAAGCCATTCTACTGCAGATACGGCTCCTTAGCATATTGTTTTGACAGCAGCATAGAAGATACAGAGATTAGAAAGCTTTGAAGGGCTCCATATAATTAGAATAAGTAAGAAGCTGCCACTGAAACAGATGGGATGGAAGGAAAAAACGCCATCTTAGTGACAAGTTTGCTAGCAAAAGTAGCTGAATCTGCCAAGTTTTGTCTTGTTAGTAGTACTGACTGCTGCAAAAAGAGGAAAAGGCATTTCAGAAGGCTGCTATTATCCTGAACATTTAAAATAGTAGAGAACATACATTTTCAGGTTATAAAACATCCATGCAAGTCAAAGGGACAGCTGTATAATAGAAGTTATAGTTAAACAACTTGGACGTTGAAGCTGCATTTCATAGTAAGGTCAGTCACCTACATGGTTGCTGTGGGTTTTTTTGTTTTGGTTTGGTTTTTTTGTTTTGTTTTGGTTTTTTTAAACCATGAATGAAATACAGCCCTTCATATTACGAAAGATACAGCTCATATCTTTTTCAGTGTAATGATTTGGAATACCATTTCATAATCTTGCTGTAACACATCTTGCCCTTGTCTCATTCTCCCATTTTCTAGAAAACTAAAGTAGTATTTTACTTTTGTCTTCATTTATTTTCATTCTTTGCAAAACAAGTCCCGCTTCCTTGCGGCTAAGAAGTTGTGGCAAGTTTTTGCACAATCCCAGAACACTACGTATTATAAGCCTGGATTTAACATCAGTTTTCTTCTGTGTGTGTGCAAGGCCCAAATCATCCACTCAGAAATCCATTGTGGAGAAAGCAGCCAAACAACAGAAGCACTCGCTTGAAATCATGTCAGTAAGACCCACGTCACTAAGACTACATGGAAAATTCAGCTTCTGACTATGCAGAAACCATCAAAACATCTGTAACACGTTTGTCAGACAGAGAAAAGACAAAGGTTTATCAAAGGATGAAGTTTGAACCCATAAGCATTAAAAAGGCGCTAAGCGTAGAAGCCTGAACTCTATTACAGCAGTTAATAGAGGACTGCTTGTGTTCTGTGTATTTAATGACATCCCATGCTATTCTGAGTATTTTCTCAGCAACACTATATGACTGCTTTAGCACCATCGCATGAGAAAGAGTCAACGAGAGACAATAAAATTTCTTGCAGAGCTGTGAATTCTTACAGGGCTACTGGAAGCAACAGAACAACGTGTATGAAAGTGCAAAGCATTTAGCAAATTAAAACAATGGCATCAGAAAGATTTTTTTTTTTTTTTTAAATAAAACATGCTTCCCTCAGGAAAAAAAATGGACACATAACAACTTTCTCAGCTCTTGTAGGGGAGAGCAATGATAAAGACAGTATACAGCGGTTTGTCTCATGCCCAAACCAGAATGCTAATACAGGAATAATTTATAGTCCAGAAGAAAAATAATCCTGCACTGCAAGGCATGATGGATGACTACACCTAGGAGATGCACCACCAGAGAAACAAAGAATCTTAAAGTCTACACTGCAGTAGAGGAACTAAGAATTAACTGTGCAAAAATTTAAAAGAAGTGGGAATTTGCCATGAAGGCAAGAAGAGAGATAACGGTATGTAATGGCAAAGCTCAAGGTTTCAGGATATTAAGAACTGACAGCAGGAGACAAGATCGTGGAGACAAATTACCCTTCATAAAACAACAAGCTGGACAGCCCCAGTCAAGTGACACAAATCTAAGAATACCTAGAAAGTTTCTTTTGAATAGCTAAGACAGATGATAAGCTACTCGCAATCGCACACACTAGTACTAGAGAGAACGAGCATGAAATGAAATTCAGAAACATTTGCTAGGTTCTATGAATTCTGTTCCCTTATGGTTCAGATGGTCTTGTTATCTGACGAAATAATGGAATCTCAGACTCAATGGAAAAATGACAGCATGGAAAGGAGCATAAGAACACCATCTCTAGTATTGACAAATATGAAAATTGAGTTTAAACTAAAATGTGAAATAAATATGGCAATTATAAATTTAGATGTGATGTCTTACATTTGTGCATATTCTACCGAAGAACATATATGTTCACAAAAGAGCATCTTCTCCCTAATCAAGAAATGTGCTTGGGTATAGAGAGCACTTTTGAAACAGCTGATAGTAAAAGAGAACTAAAATCAGAGTACCTACATATACGTGGGAATTTCACTATAAAACAATTATCTCTGGTCCTAAGATTCTACTGTGTACCAACAGCTAAACTCAGGAGTCTGCACTGATGCCTCATTTCAGAAATTGCAAGGTTAAAAGTGAATATTTTAAAATGGTAAAACAAAACTCACAATTCCAACTGCCTGAAAAAGTGAACCATCATGTTCCATTTTTCGTTTTCTCTGAGCATTATGCAAAGCTAGCATCTTTGGATTTAGTTCTTCATCCATTGCAGTAGATCTAAGAAAAATTGATTCAGGCTGTTAAGACGTTTCTACTACCCTCAAGCCATTCTTCTTTTGTGGACACTTATAGACAATATCATAGAACTGAATTTATGAACTATACTACTTTTCTTTCATAATTGACTCATTTCAACCATCATTGTCTACGAGCATAGCAAATGTTAGCTTTTAATTTTGCTGTGAAGCTCAGAATGAGTTATAACAAAAATTTTAAAGTCTTTGCAGAAAAAAAACAAAGCATAAAAAGTTCAGCAATTCACTTTTAACAGAAAGAAGGGAGGGAAAGGTGAGAAAAAGTCTATTCTGAATATTTGTATGTACAGATAAAGCTTCTATGTATCAAAGGTCTGACATCTGAATTTGTAGGATTCTTCTATCGTGATAAATATCTGCTACAAATGGCACAGTACATCATTATGAAATATGGCTTGCTTTAAAAGCGATAATGTAGCACACAGACTGCGGTCACCTCTTACCTCATAACGAAGTGGACAAGAAAAGCACCAGAAATATTGTGTGTGTACAACTACTTGTAAATTGCCTGCTGCATTCTTTTAAAAAGGCCACATGTCAGATACAAGAGCAGTACAAAATTATGAACACAGTTTGCATATAGTAGCTGCCTACTACACAAGATGTTTATGTAAAAGGTACCACGAAATTTACTTTGGGGAAGTTTACCATGCAAAAAAACCAAACTTGTCTGAAATGTCCAAATGTAAATCCATCAATTTCTACTTTGAAGTAGAATGGCAAAGACAACATACAACAGTTGTCAGTATTTAAATATGTATTATATCTAATTTCTTGAACAGATACTAGGGCTTAAGCTCCGCTTTTAAAATACCTTTTGTTCAGAGTGACTGTTAGCAAACTGGGCACTCCTGGAGAAGATTTTTTCGTCTGATCCAATGTTCCTTTTCCTGTTCTGATCGGAGAAGCAGTTCGACTCCTGTTCCCACCATAAGGTGATGCTGGGGCACTACTCGTTTCACTGATTATGTGGACAGGAGATGAAGGAACAATTAGCGTCTTCACATCATCCACGCGTTCTACCACGGGTTTTGTTTCATCAGCAGTACTTGACGGTGTCTGAATCTGCTGAAATATGGTAATGGTAGCTGTATTTTGAGAGCCAGAAGAACTGCTTTCCAGCGGAGATAGCTGATCAAAGGAGCGCAACTGGAAGTCATCATCCATTGGGATGTAAGGAGCCAACATCTCCAAGTCTAAATCAGTTTCCTGGAAAAGACAAGAGGTAAAAATTATACATACTAAGAAAATCTTAGCTATGACTTTGTAGCTTCATTAAGGCTCTTCCTTTTACCAAATCCTCACAATTTTTTTTTCCAACTTATTTTAATAAAAATATTACATAAGAGGAAGGAGGTTCCTGAAGACTTGCTAAGAGAAACAGAAGCACATTGAGAATACGTACTAAGATGATACAGAATTTTAAGTTAATGTACATTACCTGAGCAGAGAATGGATTTTTTGCTTCTGTATCTATTGCAAAGAGTTTCTCCACTAATTCCAGTTTGAATTCATTAGCCATATCATTATCCACATCATAGCAGTAGTCGTTGGGACTACTGGGCTGTGAAAACATTTTGAGCGCAGTTTTAAGTTTCTGACATTACATCATTTTCCACTGTATCTACAGATTCTCTAAAAAATGTTCTAATGTAAAAACTAATTCCAAGCTATAGTTGCACAATATTGAAATGGGAAAGGAAAATACTTGCATTTATCAATACACATTCAAATTTACCCCACCTGTGAAGCACATGATTAGCTGGAACTTCCAAGTAGCCTCTATAGTAATTTATTGCAACTAATATGCTGTTTAAGGAAGTTGTCTCTGAACCATTCTTTTACAGAAAGACCAATCCCAAGCTCTTCTTATTTCTATTAGGTGGTATTGCATGCATTTGCAAGACTTTAAGGAAAAGATAATTCTCAGCATGAAAATTTATCTTTTTCCTCAGATCATGGCATGAGCTTAACTAAGTCACAATTTAGAAATAATTTTCAATTCCTGTCTTGGCTGCATCCTTAACCAGATTTGCTGCACGAGCCCCAGTAGGACATACATTTTAATACCAGCATATCCCCATCACGTAACTAACCTCAGGTGAACTTTGGCTGGTACTTGCATCAGAAGGGCTGGTTGGCTGCTCTTGCACCTGAGGCATGGTAAAAGAAAGTTCGAGTGGCTCTGTGTTTGGCTCCAGCTTTGATACAACTTCTCTATTGAGTGCAGGATCAGCATTGCTACGAAGTGGCTTTGTAGTTTCAGAGGCAGGTAGTGGGGACATTGCCATATTTATATTCTGCAATTTCTCACTGGATGAGGGGAGCATTACATCGTTATACAAAGGAACTTCATCACATTGTTGTTCATCAGACTCTAAAAATTAAAAGAAACCATCAACCTAAGTAACAATACCATGTGTGTCTACGGACCTCATTAAATTTAAACAGCGGTTGAAATACCACTAGGCAAGAAACACTGAGGTTATTTTTTGAAATTTACTGTAAAATACTACCTCTACTAATTAGCATGCTTTCCAATGCAAATGCACACCCACCATTACTGCTGAAATCTAGAGAGATAATTGTGTCTCCAGCAGCTGGGGCCAGCACAGTTAAAGCATCTGGTTCCTGTTTAAGTTTTTCAAATAGGCTATTGGTATCATCCAGGTCATCTTTGCTGAATATTTTGGTCATTTTCATATCAGGAGACTCCACTGGTTTCAGCATACACTCAGTTTGTCCAAGGGAAAAAATCAAGTCCTTCTGAACAATTCCACTGTCAGACAGAGAGGAAGATGACTGTCAAAGAACAACTAGAAGGATTTAATTCAGGCTTAACAGTTTTGCAAGGTGAAAAAAACCCAAAACACAAAAAACCAAACCCACAACAAAAAACATCCAAAACACCACACCACAAAATTACCAGGACAGGAGCTTTAAGAATTCTTTTACTCATTCTTTCCTCAAATGTGATAGACAAAGCAAGCACTAATTGTGGTGCCATCAAAAAAGTAACAAAAATAGACATGCTTTTCTAAAAGCATCGAGAAAGTAAGAAAAAAAATTAGATATTTCCTAAAACACTTTTTTCTTTGTTTTAAATGAATGTGCAACACGTTGAAAGATTGATACTGGTACATTCACTAAATTTTTGAAAAACTAATTCAGGACTATTATACTGTTGCAGAAAAACAGTCAAGAAGTCTGCCTTCAGTTGAAGTTTTCAATTAAAATAGGAATTCTAAGGAAAAAGATGATTAATGAGATTAAGACAGACACTATTACTGCTGCTCTGACTCCATGACTAAACGTTATTTGTGAAATTAACTGCTGCATACAAAGATTAGAGAGTTGTCTAGAATGCACACAAATTCTCAAATGCTTCCATTGCAATAGCACAGAAAAGACTGACCCTACACTCATTTGCCTGCAGAGATCTTCCTACTGACATCTCCAGGTCAAAAACGTGTTTTGTTTTCAAATACAATTCCTAATCCTAGGCCTGGCAGTATTCTAAGCAAAATTTCATTAGTAGGAAATAGTAAAATTATAACATAATCAACAGGGGATCACATTCTCATCAAATTGAAAAAAAGATGTAGTGCCATCAGAATCTGACTGTCTTCAATAAAAATTACGACAAAGAATAGCGACGTCCACTCAACTTACCTCAAAACATAGTTTACGCACACTATGCACTGTGGCTGAGAATTCTTAGTGTTGTATATAACAGTTGCTTGAGTTTCAACCCAGACATAGCCACCTTGTTTAGCAAGCATTCTGTACTGTCCTGTTGTCACCTGCCCTTTTGTGAACACTACAAGCAGAAAGGACACCAGCTTTAATTACAGGCAGAAAAAACCAAAACCATTTAAAAGAAATATTCACTGCAGATTCATATCTGCAATTAAAAGAAAGCCTTCATTCTTCCGCTGCTTCACCCCAGTGCTGTATCACATCACTTATAGCTGGAATGTTTTAAATTCATCTTTTCACTTACTGTCGTGGTGTGTTTTGGTCAGATGATCAGAATCCAGGGCATGATAGTACTCATAAATGGAGCGACCCAGGAGTTCCTCTGGCTCATACCCCATCAGCTCTGTAATTCTTTAAAACAAGGGGAAAAAATTGTTAAGGAAAAGCAGACATGGACTAGCACAGACACTAGAGCATGTGGATGCTTGCACATCTAGAAAAATCCAAAGAGTCACTTCCATACACATTAGCAGCAATTTTGGTTTACTGGGAGTTTTAATGTTGAAATAAATTGCTATTTTTTTATGCTTGTTTAAAAGAGAAATTTCAGCAGGCATAGAAGTTTACTTCTCACTGAATATTTATAAATCACGTCCTGTGGTAGAGAGGATTAAGTAAATCCCTGCTTTCTAGACTTTTTTTTTTTGCTTAAAGCTAGACCAGCTACTTATGGACTAGAATATCCAGCTTACACAAATTTGAGAATTTAATAAAACAACAATGGCATGTTTAAACACTTTTCAACCTGCAACTAAGAGAAATTACGAATCAGATTCTTTCTTCCCACTGCCAACCCCAGCCAGCTTTTAAAGAAAACAGGATTTTCTGCAGCCCCCAGAGGGCAGTGCTAACCAGGGGAACGCATTCATCTTGCTCTATTCTACATGCAGAATGTGACCAAATAAGTACCTTTTGTGTGACACCAGCAGTCCTAGAAAGGGAAAGTTACTGCAGAGGACAGAAAATAACCTGCACTAACATCTCTTTGCATCTAACTGCAGCAACTA
>Ga0065711_1010872_pt1 | contig 15459 bp, 11 predicted proteins | sample Hoacrofraction12_FD_59098 | JGI IMG/M metagenome (GOLD analysis project Ga0065711, IMG submission 59098) | Hoatzin crop microbial communities from Cojedes, Venezuela - Epithelial fraction 12 v2 (version 2) | ecosystem: Host-associated > Birds > Digestive system > Esophagus > Crop | place... | reverse complement strand
CCTGCAGATATTTAGAGGCATTTCGAAGGTCCCCTCTCAGCCTTCTCTTCTCCAGGCTGAACAAGCCCAGCTCCCTCAGCCTCTCCTCGCAGGAGAGATGCTCCAGTCCCCTCATCATCCTCATAGCCCTCCGCTGGACTCTCTCCAGTAGCTCCTCATCTTTCTTGAACTGAGGAGCCCAGAAATGGACACAGCACTGCAGATGGGGCCTCCCCAGGGCAGAGCAGAGGGGGGAGGAGAACCTCCCTCGCCCTGCTGGCCACACTCTTCCTAATGCATCCCAGGATCCCATTGGCCTTCTTGGCAACCAGGGCACACTGCTGGCTCATGGTCACCTTATCATCCACCAGCATTCCCAGGTCCCTCTCTACAGAGCTGCTCTCCAGCAGGTCAGCCCCAGCCTGTCCTGGTGCATGGGGTTATAATCTTAGTAGCAAATTCTTCAGTTCTGTCTTTGATGACCGTTCCCTTAATTTTGTTTTCTATAGCTCATCCCCTTGAATTGCCTTGCTGAGCTCGGTCAGTAAAATATTTGAGACCTTCCTATGAAAAATGATGAAGTGTCGAAATACTGTTCTACCTGTTGTCAGGGGACAACATTTGCAAAGCCGTTGCAGAGATACTGAATTTCAGTTTAATCTGTCTGGTACTCATTACAGAAGAGAAGTATAGCAAAGATACATTATTGAGTTTTCAGTGCTGCAATATTGTCATGTCTGTGTGGGTTTTTTCTTTCTTTTCTTTTCCCCTCTCCCCCTCATAGGAAGTTGTAAGTTCACTGCCCTTTATCACAATATCCCTGGACAATTTTCCAGACAACAAAGAAATTCACGATGACTTGAATGCTTATATTCAGTACAGAATTAATAACAGCCAGGAAATAATAAACAACATATCTTTAAATGGAAAAGCTGATGCAGCGATTATTGGGAAAGTGAGTAACCACCTGATCATGAGAAGCCTGGGATCTTACCTCTATTTGAAACTCACTCTGGATCTTTTCCAAAAAGGTCACTTAGTAATCAAAAGTGCAAGCTACAAGGTTGTTCCAGTGTCTCTATCAGAACTGTACTTACTTCAGTGCAATATGAAGTTCATGACAAACTCTGCTTTTGAGCGAGCCCTACCGATATTAAATGTGGCGCTGGCGTCCCTGCATCCCATGACAGATGACCAGATTTTCCAAGCTATTAATGCAGGCCAAATAAATAGTGAACAACAATGGGAAGACTTCAGCCAAAGGATGGAAGCCCTTTCGTGTTTTCTGATAAAAAGACGTGACAAAACGCGTATGTTCTGCCATCCTTCCTTCAGGGAATGGCTTGTTTGGAGAGCAGACGGGGAAAATACTGACTTCTTATGTGAGCCAAGGTAAATGAAACCTGCAGTAAATCATGTTCAAATAACTGCAATTATGTTTTATATAAGTGGTTGCATCAATTGGTGAGAGGAGAGCAATGTTAAAACAGAAGCATGCCTGATGTTTTCCAAAGTAAAAACTTGTATCTATTTAGAGGTAAACTTGACCAGAAGTATCAGATGTCACAATACGTAATTGACTTTGTAGAATTTGCAGATTTGCATTTGACTTTGCCACATTCATGGGGAAAAGAGAGTATTATGTTTTTATTAATATAGCAGAATTGTTGAGAATTATGTACAGCAACACCTTGTCTGTTTAGAGTGTAGGAGTAGGAATAGAAAGAACAGATCGTTTGGGCTCTTTTAAACTTAAAAATGTTAAGGCATTTCATTCAGTAATTATATCCTCATGGCATTGTTTCAGCTTGCTCCGTCTCACCTTCGTTGAGTTAGAGAGCATGAATTAGTTAAATTGGACACGGTAAGCTGCTGTGGTTCATGCGCACTCTGACAGTCTACCTCTTCCGTTTTTTCGTATTCTTCAGGGTTTTAGGTGGTTTATTTTTATAAAAGAATAAATAATGCTGACATTTAAAATTATCACCAACCCAAGACTTCTCTATGCTGTCGAGCGGGTGCATCAAAAGCACTTCTGTGGGTGGCATTAGCGGGGCTGGCAACGTTGGCCCCCGCCGTGTCTTGGCGCTGCTGGCTGCAGCCCAGGCCGCTGCATCATCCCTGGGGCACGGCGCCTGCTCCAGCAGAAGGCGGCCTGCGGCCCGCTCCCGCTTAAAGCTTCTGCTTCTGAGAAGTGCTGTGCAGAAATTTCTGAAGGTGGGGCAAGAAGCCCCCCACAACTTCATTCCCCAGATGAATAGTCTCATTAGCATATGTTTAATTGTCCAGTTCCAGTGTATAGTCTGATTAACGTCCAGTATGGGGTAACCTTGTTTTCTCATGATTATGAAATTCCCACTGTTTCCTAGAATACTGACCACCGACTAACATAGATGTAGAATTACTAAATACATGTTTTATCTCAAATTTCAAAAGGATTCAGATCTTCCACTTGTGAAAGGATTGGTTTAGCTCCGAGGTACCTGCAGTTTCTGACTGGGAGGTGGAACAAGACCAAAGGGGAGCGGTATGCAAGTCGGTGTCCAAAGCTGCACTGGTTCTGACGTGGGCCTCTTGTGAGCCGGCCGTCGAGAAATATTAGGAGTGTGTGTCAGCTTTGCAGTTTGCCTCTTTTCTTTCTGTGGTATTTCATTATGGGAAGGATTTTGTTGAGATGTAATGGCGTGCTTCAGTAGTCTGACAAAGAAAGCTGAGCTATTGTGATAGGCATAGAGATGTGTTAGGATATTTACTGAAAGTGTAGTTATAAAAGCAGTTCTCTCTTAATCCTTTTTGCTAGGAATGGGCATGCTCTACTGGCTTTCATGTTTTCTCGACAAGAGGGAAAGTTAAACCGCCAACAAACTATGGAACTTGGTCATCATATACTTAAAGCTCACATTTTTAAGGTACATCTTACAGATTTAGTAGGTTTTATGATCTATTCATATGGATGCATCTTCGAGATTCTGCTCTGACTTGCTTCAATAATTTGTTAGAAGCTTATGCAAAATACTTGGTAGTGCTCACGAACAAAATTGTTACTTCTTTTTACACTGGTGAGATGTAGATATAAATAGTATTTCTAATCCTACAGAGAAATTTCCGTTATGTTGTTTCTGTTAGGGTCTCAGTAAAAGGACTGGGATCTCTTCTAGTCAGCTTCAAGCCTTGTGGATTGGCTATAGTACTGATGGACTGTCTGCAGCCCTTGCTTCCCTGAGAAACATCTATACGCCCAATGTGAAGGTAAGGAAAGAAGCATCCATGTATAATCAGTGCTTCATCTGCCACTGTTGCTGTAACTCTGTGGATGAATGTTGAAATTAATATGAAGAAAAAAAGCCACCACTACGCATCTGTAACTGAACTCCATTATAACAAGTGTCTGTGTACTTTTTTAAGCTGTTGTTAGAGTCCAATTCAGTTTTCCTTGATAGTTTTGATGGAAGGAAGGGTTTCAGCCTGCTTCTGATGTAAGCACGCTCTGTAGCGCAAGTAAGCGTGTGGATGTGTTTCAGGGGGCCAGATGGACCACCTCATCTGCTGGGCAGAGTTCAGCCACAGTCTCTTGTGGGGGGGACTGTCGAGGGAATTGTAAAAGGGGAAATACTCTGAGAGTGCAAGGGTGGAAAGTGCCAGAAATTTGTGCTATTACTTGCATCCTTGGATAATGGATAGGGAAATCCAAGCTGACAAGTTGCAATTTTAGCCAGCTGCTAAGCTTTTTGATTGGAAATTTGTGTGCACGTGCACACACACACACACACGTGCTCTTAAAATTTTTTTGAGCTTGATTTTTATGCAATCTGGTTCTCTATTAATGGAGTCAGTTACATAAATCTGCAGAGTAGTAGCAAGTCACACCTTCAAAAATTCTACTGTAACAACAGATAAAATTGTTGAGAGTGGTGTGCTTCAGGGGAGAAGTGAGTGTGTGAAGAGTACATAGTTCAGTAATACAATAGTTTGCTTGCTAACAGATGATTTTAAACTTTCATATTGCTATATATGTGATAAAGTTAATGTTTTCCAATAAAATGTGCATCAAAATTAGGGAGTAATGTGTGAGTACCTGAATCAAGATGTTAAAGTCTCTTAATAAATTTAGACAAGTCTGAGGAAAAAAGTTATTTTGTTTAAATTAAATTTCAGGTGAGTCGGCTGCTGATCTTGGCAGGAGCAAATGTGAATTACAGGACCGAAGTACTAAATAATGCTCCAGTGCTGTGTGTTCAGTCGCACCTGGGACATGAAGAAGTGGTCACTCTGTTACTAGAATTTGGAGCTGCTATTGATGGAACTTCAGAAAATGGGATGACAGCACTTAGTTATGCAGCCGCTGCAGGTCACATGAACATAGTGTCACTGCTGTGCAAAAAAGGTGCAAAGGTAAGCTGATGCACAAAGATTGCAATGTTTGCAACCAAAATAATCATGCAAAGGCCTAAGAAAACTCTTGTTGATAGCATAATTATATGATTAACACACATAGACTTGGAGACAGGGAGTCCAAATCATCTATACAGACTTCCATGAAGCATTTTCCATGTGCCACTGATCACAGCCCTCTGGGTCTGTTGTTCAGCCAGTTTTGGGTCTGCCTCACTATGCACTTCCGTAACTTCTGCTTCGTCAGCTTGTCTATGACAATGTTATGGGAGAGTGTCAGAAGCCTTACTGAAGTCCACAGCTCTCCCCCCATCCACCAAGTCAGTCACCTCATCGTAGAAAACTGTCAGGTTGGTTAAGCGTGATTTCCCCTGCGTAAACACATGCTGACTACTCGCGATCACCACCTTGTCCTTTGTGTGTTTGGAAATGGTTTGCTGGATTAGTATTATTTTCTCTGTCACCTTCCCAGCAGCTAAGGTGAGGCTGTTTGGCCTTTAATTCCCCAGATCTTCCTTCTTTCCCTTCTCGAAGGTAGGAGTGACTTTTGCTCTCTTAACAGTGCTCAGAAGCTTCTCTGTCTTCTCTCTCCATGGCCTTTCACTAGACTCTTTAACTTTGAAGATTATTTTTTTCCGATGCAGGCTGACTGTGTAGACAAGAAAGGCCAGTGTGCTTTGGTGCATAGTGCATTGAGAGGGCATTGTGATATCCTTGAATTCTTGCTCGGTGTTGCTTGGGTAACTCCTTCCCAAGAACAGAATTCACTAAGAAGCAGCCACACACTGCAACAAGCACTAACAGCAGCTTCCAGTATGGGACACTGTCAGGTGGGTTGATAGTTCAAGAATTTCCAGATCTGTTGCACTTCAGCACAATTGTACAACAGTGCTTGCAGCTATTTTTAAAAGAGGTTTTGAAAGCAGAACTATTGAAACTTCTGATATTTAAAGTAGTATGCATTCTTAGCAGCTGTTTGAAATGCTGTAGTTTATTTCCAATAATGTTATTTGCTTCAGGATTTGTTTATTTGTAATTTTCTGTCTGCTGTTTCCTCAGTGTTCTTGGAACTTTTCCTAAATCTCTGGTGGTAATGATGATGTCCTGTATCAGTGATCCACCCTAGTATGGTTCTACTTTAGGATGATTTTTTTTTCATAGTACAACAAATCATATATTGCATATACTTGCACATGTTCAACTTTTTAACCTGGTGCAGATGTCAAGTTACAGACCAGCTTACTTCAGCTTAGTGTCATTTCCAACAGAAATTTGGGGTTGCGCATGTATATGAGAAGAGAAGCGTTTGCCAGCACTACAGTATTACTCAGCAAAAGGAACACTAAAAGTAAACACATCAGAAATATTCAAAATGCTTTAGATATTTAGATAATGCAAGTATGTTTTCTGTTCTTTGGGAAAACAAATCTTAACCTTGATATAAAAGTAATCAGTAGGCGAAGATAGTTGAATAAAGATCACATTAGGCCAATGAAATTTCCTGTGTATGTATTAAAAGTGACGTGTCAAAAGTGGAAACTTAAAATCTCTTCAATAAAACCATTTAAATATTTACTTCTTTTAAAGGTATCTTTTTTGATTGCTGTAAGATCAAGTATCTGATCTTTAAAGTTGTTTACATGATTCAAACATAGGGATGTCTATGTGCAATTAATTTATTATACAATATATAAGCCATGACTGTCTCTCAGTATAGATTTGAGGATTCTGAACTATGATTAATTTGAATTAGTGGACAATTTGTTCACTGTCATAAAGTTCTTGTTTGCTATCCAATGATTAAATGAAAGCAGTCAACTCCTGAATATCAGCAAAATAGATCATGTTAATCATAAATACTTACTCTTGCCTGAAAATGTCCATCTTTCTCTATTTTTAGGACAATAAAAAGCTTAATTCTTCTTAGCTAGAAAAAAGGCCTCTGTGTTTCATGAATTTCACATAAACTGTATCTTCTAGCATTTCGAATTTTAGGATTTTCCAGACATTGTATACAACATTTCTCATATGGCCTGAAAATACCTATGTACTTTCTCCTTTCCTACCTTTGCTTTTTTCCATAGCATCCAAAACTTGTGTTACTCTGATTCTACTCCCTTACCTGCTTGCTGCAGGTCACCGTGTCCCCCATTAGAAAATTTGTTTAAAATAGCTGGTAAAAGAGGTTTTAATTTAATAATCTTTTACTAGCAGGTGGTTAGAAAACAAAGATTTTCTTAATAAGATAAAACCACAGAGAAATTTGATTTATAACTTGTCTCACGTTTAAAAATCAGCATTCAACAGCACATGCTTCGATTGTTCTGTGAAGAAATTTTGAAAAACAGCCAAGATATAAAAAATGTAAAAGGAAAAACATAGGAATCCCTATTCTACAATATGTATGCAATTATTCTGTTCTTTTCCATTCACTTTGTTTTTATTTTTGGCGTTGCTTATCTTGATTATTCTGGTATATGTAAGTCACCCAGAAGCTCATTAAATCAGAATCATGTAAAACACCCTGAACCAATTAACAGAAGGGCACTGGGGGTTTTTTTTACACTGCTTTCAAGAGCATTCAGTTGTCTTCAAGTCATACTAAGAATCATACTGAACTGGCTTTGATGGAGTATGAACAATATTCATTTTCTTCGATTCATATTCATTGAGAAGCTCTCTCGCTTGTTTTAAATCTCTCACCTGTTGCCGTGTCTTGCAAGTGCCAGCTGCTGGCTTCTGTGACTCACTGCATCTGTGCTGACTGGTTCTGGCAGGTGGCTGGGCACATCTTGGCAATCGGAAGGGAACACAAGATAGACATCAATGACACCGATGCCTTGTGGGGAGAAACAGGTATTTCCTTTCTCATATTAGAAAGATTAGAAACTCCCAATTAGAGTTGCTCATTTAAGAAGTAAGAGTTTTTAATTATGATCTTTTTTAAATTTAGTTTTCTGTGATAGAAGTCATGGGAAAGTACCAGTTTTAATAATAAAATGCAGTTTATCAGCAGACGTATAGAGTTTTTAACTTACTAAATCTAGTCATGTCATATATTGAAAATAGTTATGTTAAAATTATTGTAAATTACTGGCTTTCTGATTAAATTGAAAATTGTGGAAATACAGTGCTTTAAGCTTCAGTGTAGAATTTCATAAATTGCCTTGTTTGAAAACTTTTTTTTTTAAATAGCTGTAATTGCACAGATGTTCTTTATTCCTGTGCATATACAAAACTCTTGTGGAAAATCCAGTGAATTCTAATGAACATACATCTGTTTCTGAATTAATTTTCCGTTAATGATTTCTTGTCAATGTTTTGTATTTAAATTCTTGCTCTAATGTATTGGGAATCTTTACTCATTAAGTAAGTGCTTCCTAGTTCTTTACTCATTGGGAATCTTTACTCATTAAGTAGTGCTAACTAGTGGTGGGGGTGAAGGTCCGAGTCCAGAGAGCTGTGAGCAGTTCCGTGTGGCACTTCTGTGCTCTCTGAGATACAGTGCTAAGCTTGGGACAAAAAACCCACGCAGAGCGGGTCAAGATAGCCACAGCATCAGCGTTACATGAAGTATTATTCTTCAGTTATTGAACGTAAAAATTTTATGTGGAAAGGATGCCAATTTATATGCTGCTGGAATCTTCACGGTTTCGCGTGTGTGGGTGAACTTACATTGATGTTGTACTGCGTGGTTCTTTGCTGTATGTTTTGTAAGTGGGATCGCGATACGGAACGGGGTAGTGATGAAACTTGGAAGTATGAGGCAGATGGAGTGAGGAGCAGCGTGTTTTGCGAGTGCCTGTTTTAGAAATGGAAAATCCATCACACCTTGAAAAAGCACAGAACAACCTTAAAGATAGTTCCTTTTCCTGTAGTAACATGTTCAGGAACAGCTTGTTTTTATTGATATTTTTGTACTGTTACCTGCTTGAATACTAAGCTGGTTCCGCTCATTGTAGAGGCTGTTTCGACAGGATTTTATGTTCTGGGTCTTTTAGAGGGAAAGACAGCTAGAGGTCATCATTGCCATTCCCTGTTTCTTGTCACATTTGTGTAGCTGAAGGCCACGTGTGTATGAAGTGTAGGTTCAAGGAAAGTAAACTCTCCGCCGGGAGTCCTGCATCCAGCTCTGGAGCCCTCAGCACAGGACAGACCTGGAGCTGTGGGAGTGGGGCCAGAGGAGGCCCCAGCAATGATCCGAGGGCTGGAACTCCTCTGATGGGAGGAAAGGCTGGGAGAGCTGGGGCTGCTCAGCCTGGGGAAGAGAAGGCTGCGGGGAGACCTTAGAGCAGCTGCCAGTGCCTGGAGGGGACTGCGAGAGAGCTGGAGTGGGGCTTGTGACAAGGGCATGGGGTGACAGGACAAGGGGTGATGGCTTCAAACTATAAGGGGGGAGATTTAGATAAGGATGAAATTGTGTACTCTGAAGATGGTGAGGCCATGGCCCCGGCTGCCCTGAGAAGCTGTGGCTGCCCCCTCCCTGGCAGGGTTCAAGGCCAGGTTGGACAGGGCTTGGAGTAGCCTGGGCTGGTGGAAGGGGTCCCTGCCCAGGGCAGGGGAGTGGAACTGGATGATCTGTAAGGTCCCTTCCAACCTAAACCATTCTATGAAATAACAAATTAAAGTGGAGCAGATAAAAAGTCACAGAACACGTGAAATGAGAGGATATAGGGGTAGGAAACTTTTAAGCCTATTTTCTAAATTTCCCTTTTCAAAATCTACATTACTGTGTCTTAGTTGGAAAAGATGATCTTAGCTTAAAGGCATCTCAGAGATGTTTTTCCAGGCTCGTGTGTTCTATACAGATCAGCTAATTTAGAGCATTACTTTCTGTCTTGTAAAAGTGATAGAAAATAGCATCATTTTGGCTGCTCTTAGCTTTTGCAGAGTACCATTCGGAAGGTCAGAGGTGGTCCTTTTGAGGAGGACAGCTGGAATTCCCGAGCAGGGTTTACTCCTGATGTTGTTTGAGCTGACTGGAGGAATTGTTTAGTCTCCCTTACCTGGGTGAGGTACAGGGAGTTACACTCTTGCCGTAATGCTAGTTACACCATGAGCTGAAACGCTGGTCTTAACAGAATAAAAAATGTGAAGGTTTTTAACAAGATAGTTTGTTTTGCCTTTAATGTTGATATCTATGCCAGTTACTTTTCAGTTGTTCAGATCTGAGCAGTTGATGTAGCTGTAACATAATGGAGTATCAGTGAGTGAAGGGAATGGGTTAGATACTGTTTAAAAAAAAATATGAATTTGCTACTTCCTGCACTGTTTGTAATTTCATTTACTCTCAGCATCCATTGGAATTTTTAAAAATTCTGCTTTATCACGTTTGAAAATGCTAAAAAATGAGTAACGAGAAATTCAGAGTTTGACCCACTTCTTATTGGAAATTGTACGGTATTAGGATTTAGAAAACGGAGGGGTGACTCCGTTGGTGGTACTTGCAGAAGTTAGCACATTAACCCATTTTCTAAACAGTGTTAACATTACTGATGATGCTTCAGCACAAACAACGAAAAAAAACCATTGTAATTTCAAGCTCCATTTCAAGCACACGGTGAGTTGATGCGAGCCAAATGGAAGAGAGGGGGAAAAAATCATGGTGGGGAAAATGTTTTATTTTCAAGCTTCAGTGTCACAGTGAAAAGCAGGGATAGTAATAAGCTATAGGAGAAGGTGGCAAGGTTGAAGTGTATAGCCTTAGAGCAACGCTTCAGCCGTACAGTAATGAGTGGAGTCACAAAATATGAGTGCCGAATGTATGGAAATCACCTGCTTTCTCATCAGCCATATATTGTGAACATAGATGTGCAGTCATTTATAACTTAAGAATTTTGAAAAGGTCGTATCAATGTGTTATGCTATCTGGACGCATTGGCTGCTGTGTTGTGTTGGGCGACTCCGTCGGCAGTGTGCGCGGTGTGCACGCAGCCGCGATACTCTGGAGTTTTCAGCCCGGGCTGCGAAGGTGTCTCCGAATAGTAGTATCTGTCTGTTTGAAAGCTGCAAGGTTACTGCATTTTAGATAGAGGTCAAGAGCACTCGCTCGTGACAACATAGGCTGTTCAGTTCAAACAGATTTTTAAGGTGAATTAGAATGTTGATGTCTCTTGTGTACTGGAAAATGTACCGTAATCCCTTGAAGTCTAGAGTAGGGGTTAACGCACAGGAATTAGAACTGCTGATTGATAACTGACTGTGTTTTTCACCGTGAAAAACAGGGAAAACAATTTTAACTAGTGCAGAGTGAACTAAATTGTCCAAGACCCAGACTTGCTGCAGAGATCTAAATATCTGAGGTTTGGCGATGTGTCACTGCCAGGGATCGAGCAAACAGGGCTTCCTGAAACCTGAGTTACGGTCACCTTGCTGCATCCCAGAGCTGCTGACATCTTCATTTAGCAAAGCGCCTGATGGAAAGAGATTAAGCTTTCTTGTCATGAAAAAAACGCTGAATGAAAAAGGAACTAGATTTGCCTCAGGCTGGTGGGTTTATCCAAAATTTTCGTAAAGATTCCTTCTAACCTACAAGGTATGCACATGATGCAGTTGCTATCTTTGAGAATCATCTTTGTATTTACTAGAGGCCTGTCTGTGGCTCGTTGACTTAACCTGATTCTGACTAATTATTTTGAGCCTGAAAATAGTTCTGAAAATCTTATGGAGCAGCTGAGATGAAAAAATTGGAGATTCAGTAACTGTCACATAATGTGCATGTGTCAAAAGATGAGGTAATGCAGCTAAGAGATGATGGTGGTGATGATGAAAACGCTTTCTTTAGCCCTGACAGCTGCTGCAGGAAGAGGAAAACTGGAAGTCTGTGAATTACTTCTTGAACATGGAGCAGCTGTGACGAGAGCTAACAGGAGGGGGATTGCTCCGCTCTTCTGTGCAGTACGGCAGGGGCACTGGCAGGTCTGACACATCCTCGCAAATTAAACCGATTCCTTGGGGAAGAAGTCCTTGATTCCTCCCATCTCTAGTCCTGTAATAAATTAGTTTAAATTTTCTAAAATGCATTTGCATCAAATTTCAAAGGGACATGTTCAGAAGCTCACTTTTTAGGTTGCTTAAAGTGATACAAAAGATCTGAAAGTACATCGGATGCATGACAACCTTAGTTATAATATACGTCGAAAAATAATGCATGGGAGTTAAAATATTCTAGGCCAAGAACAGAGGCAATTTCAGATCCTCTGTACTGCTCTTCTGTATTAACGGAGAGAGAACCTTAGAGTCAGGAGCCTTCCTCATGCTGGCCACTCCTGTCAGATGGCCCTGAACTGCAAACCGTTAGGACTTGAGTTGCACAAGATTTCTCAGTGATTGCTGTAAATTACACCTTAGTCCTCTTCTTTAAAAGTTCATGCTATTATGGCTAAAATTTAAATCTGCCAATTTACTTTTAAATTGCTGGTTTCCATTTCAGATTGCTAAACTTCTGGTGGAGCATGGGTCTGACGTGAATTTAAGCGACAGGCAAGGCCGAACTCCGCTTATGGTGGCTTCTTGTGAAGGACATTTGAGCACTGTGGAATTTCTGCTTTCTGAAGGTAGAAAATGAATAGTGGTTCAAGGCTGCACAGCTGTGCCAGAGACTGCGTCTGTGCGAGTCAGGTGATTCTGCTTATTAAACAGGACATCTTCATAGCAAAGTTAATGTTCATTTTACAGGTGCAACTATTTCGTCTCTGGACAAAGAAGGACTGACAGCTTTGAGCTGGGCATGTCTAAAAGGCCACAGGGAAGTGGTTCAGTATTTAGTTGAGAAAGGCGCAACAGTTGATCAGACGGACAAAAATGGACGAACACCCCTAGACTTGGCAGCTTTTTATGGAGATGCTGATATTGTAAGTAGAACTAACAGTAGAACAACTAAGCATGTATTGAATTTTCATAATACAGAAAAAAGCTTAGAAAAATTATTGCCAACCAAAATAGAAAGGAAATTTGAGAAAGCAGCCTGGATGCCTACGCTGCTAGCATCTTGACTGCAGTGCAAGCGTTTACTCCAAAAAGCATTTTCTAGGTAAGGTTTTAGCACTGAGTTAGTTGTGATAAAGTCCAGCATTACGCTGTTACGTTTTACAGCGTGCTGTTGTACTCCACCATGAGTGCTTTATATCTCAACAAAAAGTAGCATTTACAATTTCTGTGTTGGGTAAACTGGAATTTAAAAAAAAAAAAGCCTGTGGGACATGAAAGGAAAATACCTTTTCTCAATCTCTGCAAAGCCATCGAGGTGACCTGACAGGGTCCCAGTCAGTTGGGTGTCGTAGTGGAACAGAGACCCCAAGTGAGAGATGCAGGAAGAGGAATAATACTGCCAGAACAGGTGAAACGCAGAAAGGTTTTACTGCTCCAACATAAGGCAGCATTACTGGTCTTTGATAGGTATCTTACATGCTTTGTGTGACAGGGAGAGAACTGTTAGAAATCCTTACGCTTTTTGTCTTGTGAAGATGGCACTGAGCACATCTCAGTGTTACTGTCCACTCTACACATGTGCAAATACAAGACTTGAGGTGTAAACTCAGTTTTTCTCAGTTTGTTCCACAGGTCATTTCAGAAATGGGGCAATTGGGGTTCCTTTTCCAGTCCTGTACCTTTCTCCCACACTGCCTTCTGCCTCTATAATAAATGTTACAATGCAAGAATTTAAGGTATTTAATTGAAGTTTTTCTGAATCTGAAATGGACCATGCCTGTAACCGAGATCAAAAGTGTACAGTAAGATTAAAGTCTGTGATTTAGAATCCTCTCTATATTTAAAATCAGGGTTTTTTTAAGTGAATCTACATTTTTATTCTCATGCTTCAAAACTCGGTAATTAAGCACTAATCATAAGCCTGACGAGGTAGGAACGCAATTTCCGCAAACTGCATGGAAGGGCATGCCCGAGTCTACACACACTGTAAACAGACCCGAGAATTCACCAGGGAGCTGAGAAGAGTAGCATATGCAGCCTCTCAAACTCGCTAGCATCTTTATTTCTGGAGTTTGCATGTCTGATGTCCTGTTTGAGAACAGCAGTTCTTCAGCAGAAATGCTGCCGGGCAGTATTACTTGCCATAGCCCCCGAAGTCCCATTCACCCCAAGTCAGAATTCACTTGCAGTTGCAAGCAGGCCCTTAGATTCTGTACGGGCCTTAACAGGTTCCAGAAGTCACATCACGGAGCTATTCCCGTGCCTGCCAGTGTTGCCAGGTGACGCTGGGTGCCTGAAGAGGGACTTCTTCCCTGCCTGGGAATGCAGGATGCACAGACCCCTCTGCATCCCGTGGCTGCAGATCGGCACGCCAGAGTAGCAGAGGCTGCCAGTTGGCGTGCTGCGCTGGCCGCGTCAGCGTCGTGTGGCTGGGCAGCCCGGTCCGCGTGCCGGGGCTGCGGGCAGGGGTGGGCTCGCACTAACTGAGAGCTCGCCAGCAGCTCTGGCTCTGAGGGCTGTCACTGGGAAGGGTTGTTAACGCCTCTCCCCATAGCAGATTGCTGCCGGTCGCGCTTGGGTAAGCAGTGCTTGTGTGGAAGAGCTGTTGCTTACGTCAGACCTGCGTATTGCACTTCTAATTAGTATTGCTGATGGACAGTTACTGGAATTACTGTTGTCTTGGAGGCCTGGTGAATGCTTGGTGGAAGCTGATGGTGTCTGGCGTGTTTATTTTGCTTTCTTAAACTTTGTTATTTGCCCTTGCTGTATTTACATTTGCTGCATTTATGTCCACCTGCAGCGTTAGACTGTCGTAATAAATGGATAAAAAATTAATAAAATTACAAATGTGTTTTTTCTTCAGATAGAACAAGAAGTGGTCCCTCGGCACCGTAACTTGTATTTACGCTGTTAACTAGAATATTTTAAATACCTCGCATTGCACAGTGTTACGGTGTGCCTGAAGCTGAAACCACGGGGCCTGCGCTGCTGCTCTGTTCCCCTCTGAGCTTACTGCCCTGGTGCTCACGCCGCTGTGTCTGCGTATTGGCATGCAGAACGTGGACAAGGGAGGGAACAAACAGAATGTGTTTGTCTTAGTGGTTTTCTGACACAGGTACTTCCAGGAATTCGGGTGTTAGGTGCTTTTAATTCCGGAGTTTTGCAGCTCTTCGGTACAGTGTGATAGTATTCCCATGCTGTGTTGTCTTCAATGGATTTAAAATGGCCATAGCATACTCTGGAGCGTATACTCGGTATACGTCAAGGAAGACTAGGTGGTAGCTTAAATATTTCACTGTTCTGCCTCTCCTGCTGAAAATAATGTTTCTTTTCACAGGTGCAGTATTTGGTAGAGAAAGGAGCAATGATCGAGCACGTTGACCACAGTGGCATGCGGCCGCTGGACAGAGCTATCGGGTGTCGCAATACATCGGTAGTGGTTATGCTCCTGAGAAAAGGAGCTAAACTAGGTTAGTGAAACTATCCTGTACTCAAGAGAAACAACTGGGTATCTGCTCTGCTAGAACTACTGTCGTCTCTGTAAAGTAGGTTAAATAAATAAGTCTTGAAACACACACTATATTTTTGCAGGTTGTATGGTTTGCAGATGCCCGCTCTGCAAATCAGTCTCTCTCTTTTAAAGGCAGACACTCCAGACTCACTTCAGAAATGAGGAAATGCAAGTAATTTTATTCTGTTCCTTTCTTTGACATGTGGTGATGAGGAGGTCTGGAGGAGTCAGCCTTTACGTGGTTGCTTTATCATGATATACTTAAACAAGAAAATTATGATTATGCTACTAGTGATACTTAATTCTGACACTACTAACAATTTAGATTAGGAAGTTTTATGTTTAAATAACATTCTTTAATAAATTACAGAATCGTACATTTTTGCGAAGGGTGGGCAAAAAGCAGATGTCCAAATCATGTATTATCAGTAGGCAAGTAGATGGTGCAGCTATGTACGTGATAATTATTGAATCTGTAGTACTTTTAAATCATCATTTATCATTATTTGGGTACTAAATATAATCAAATATAGATCCTGACTTGGGACTGAACTTTACCATGACTTTCATACTGTCCTATACTGGCTTTAGACCAGACGTAAAATGAATCTGACGTGTAATACCTGGCTGCTGTCTCGGGGGGGGGG
>Ga0065711_1042325_pt1 | contig 15461 bp, 7 predicted proteins | sample Hoacrofraction12_FD_59098 | JGI IMG/M metagenome (GOLD analysis project Ga0065711, IMG submission 59098) | Hoatzin crop microbial communities from Cojedes, Venezuela - Epithelial fraction 12 v2 (version 2) | ecosystem: Host-associated > Birds > Digestive system > Esophagus > Crop | place... | reverse complement strand
GATGAGGAGAGATCCGTGGATGTTGTCTACCTCGACTTCAGCAAGGCTTTTGACACTGTCTCCCATAACATCCTCCTAGGCAAGCTCAGGAAGTGTGGGCTGGAAGAGTGTACAGTGAGGTATATTGAGAACTGGCTGAATAGCAGAGCTCAGAGGGTTGTCATCAGCAGCACTGAGTCTAGTTGGAGGCCTGTAACTGATGTTGTCCCCCAGGGGTCAGGACTTGGCGTAGTCTTGTTCAACTTCTTCATCAATGACCTGGATGCAGGGACAGAGTCTACCCTCAGCAAGTTTGCTGATGATGTAAAAATGGGAGGAGTGGCTGGTACACCAGAAGGTTGTGTTGCCATCCAGCTAGACCTGGACAGGCTGGAAAGCTGGGCGCAGAGGAACCTGAAGTTCAACAAGGGCAAGTGCAGGTTCCTGCACCTGGGGAGGAACAACCCTATGCACCTCTACAGGCTCAGGGTGGACGTGCTGGAGAGCAGCTCTGCAGCGAGGGACCTGTGTGTCCTGGTGGATGACAGGTTGACCATGAGCCAGCAGTGTGTCTTTGCTGCCAGGAAGGCCAATGGACTCCTGGGGTGCATTAAGAGCAGTGTGGCCAGCAGGTCAAGGGAGATTCTCCTCCCCCTCTATGCTGCCTTAGTGAGGCCCCGTCTGGAGTACTGTGTCCATTTCTGAGCTCCCCAGTTCAAGAAAGTTGAGGAGCTACTGGAGAGAGTCCAGTGGCAGGCTACGAGGATGGTGAGGGGACTGGAGCATCTCTCCTATGAGGAGAGGCTGAGGGAGCTGAGCTTGTTCAGCCTGAAGAAGAGAAGGCTAAGAGGGGACCTATTAAATGCTTATAAATATCTTCAGGGTGGGTGTCAAGAAGAGGAGGCCAAACTCTTTTCAGTGGTGCCCAGTGACAGGACAAGGGGCAACGGGCACAAACTGAAGCATAAGAATTTCCAGCTAAACAAGGGGAAGAACTTCTTCACTCTGAGGGTGACAGAGCACTGGAACAGGCTGCCCAGGGAGGCTGTGGATTCTCTTCCCCTGAAGATATTCAAGACCCACCTGGACGTGGTCCTGTGCAGCCTGGTCTAGGTCGGCCTGCTTTGGCAGCGGTGTTGGACTAGATGACCCACAGAGTTCCCTTCCAACCCCTGCAATTCTGTGATTCTGTGATACTGTAAACAGCCTGGAGTACACGGAGCGGAGCATTTGGGGAGGAAATGAAGCTGCCCAAAGATTGACGTCTTTGGCAGAGCAACCAGGGAGAACGGGTACGTGCCAAAAGACACGTGAAGTTCTGCAGGGCACTGAATATGAAAAGAAGAACCCAAAAGTTAACAGGAGCAGTAAAGGGGAAGTCACTGATTTTAAAATTATTGTGATAAGAGGATCTTCCATGGGGGAAATATGTGAAATGACCAACAGTTGTTTCACTTCGAGGTTGTGAAGAGCTCTCAGATGAGAAATAAGCTTGTTATGAACAACTTCTTAAGCTGCCCCCCATTAGGGAAAAGGACTGAGTACCTATGCCGGTTCACCATTCTCTACAATGTCGATGTCAATTTGTGAGTGCTACCGAGCATTACATGGCATGCCACAGCTCTGTCACTTACTTAACTTGTGCCTAGAAGTGGCTGAAAGTCTTTAATCCGGGATGCGTGGGCCTGATTTTTTTCCTGGCTTTACTATCAGTTCTTCAAGTGCAGTTAGTTTCAGTGGAAATCCCTCCTTAACTAGTTTGGAAAGATGACCCAGATCATCAGTGGCTTTAGATCAGCACGAAAATCCCTGCCAATCCAATCTCCGCTGCAGATACAGGCCAAGGTCATGAGCAGACCCCAAAGCAGACCCTAGAACAATAGTTGGTACCTACCCTGCAGGTGTAAAGAAAAAAAATAAAAATTGCTCTGTTATTTGTGTTCGCTTCAGATTATGGAAGAGTAGCATTATGCTGTCCTTTCACATTGCTGCTTTCCACCTTCAACTCCTTTTTTCCACTTGAACTGAAAACTTTTCGAAAGGACAAGATAGACGTTTACAAGAGGCTGTTAGATGCCTGTCCTACAAACATCTTTGCACATGGTTAACTTCATGTACAGGGGTGGTCTTGCTGATGTCAAGTGAAGCACATGCCTAAGTGTTTAGAAGACTCAGCCTTACTTCTGACATGTAAGTAAACAATCATCTTAAATTCCCCAGGAATTTCTGATCAGAAAGTACATTTCATTAAAGGCAAAAAAACATCTGTAAAGCTATCTAAATTCAGCACAAAAACCATCTTTTAAATGAAAATGGTATCCATAGCTTTAAACCTTTATTTAGTGAAATTCTTTTTAACAGACTGAAGTTTAAAACTTCACTTCTATTGTAATACCTAAATGCTACTTTGTAAATTAGAAAAGGTCAAATGCTTCTCCATTAAACAAAATTTATTCTAATGCTATCCTAGTTAAGCATCAGTCACTCACCTTCATTATAATTAAACTGATTCTTTCTTTTATCCCAGGATTCCCGGGTAAAAATCTATTCCAGGGGTGATGACTTGTGCATTATTATGACACTCACTAATAATAATTTGAAAGACCATCTGTTATAATTTCTCAGCCTCTTCCGTGTAGAGATCTCAAGCCACTTTGTAAACCTCATGCAAGCATTCTTAAGGCACACGAGCATTATCAGTCACATGAAGGGTGACATTTACAGACAGGAGTTGTGTGGGTGGGTGCACCGGGTTTGTGTGGCAAGGTTTTGGTAGCAGGGGGGGCTGCCAGGGTAGCTTCTGTAAGAAGCTTTCAGCAGCATCCCCCATGTCTGACAAAGCCAATGCCAGGTGGCTCAGATGGACCAGCCACTGGCCAAAGCTGAGCCCATTAGCAAATAGTGGTAGTGCCTCTGGAATAACATAGTTAAGAAGGGGGAAAAAAGCCCCTGTGCAACGGCAGCTGGATAGAGGAGTGAGACTATGGGAGAGAAAAAACTCTGCAGACACCAAGGCCAGTGAAGAAAGGGGGGGAGGAAGTGGTCCATGCGCTGGAGCAGAGATTCTTCTGCAGTCCATGGAGGACCCCACGCTGGAGCCAGTGGATATGGCTGAAGGATGCTGTGAACCCATGGCAAGCCTGCACTGGAGCAGGCTCCTGGCAGGACCTGTGGACCCATGGAGAGACAGACGCCCACGCTGGACCAGATTTGCTGGCAGAACTTGTGACCCCGTTGGGGACCCATGCTGAAGCAGCCTGTTCATGAAGGACTGCACCCCGTGGAAGGGACCCATGCTGGAGCAATTTGGGGAGAACTGTCTCCCGTGAGGGGGACCCTATGCTGAAGCAGGGGCAGACTGTGAGGAGTCCTTCCCCTGGGAAGGAAGGAGTGGCAGAGACAACACACGATGAACTGACTGTAACCCCTATTCCCTGTCCTCCTGCGCTGCTTGTGTGGAGGAGGCAGGGAAAATCGGGAGCGAAGCTGAGCCCGGGAAGAAGAGAGGGGAGGGGAGAAAGTGTTTTAAGATTTGGTTTTATTTCTCATTGTCCTACTGTGATTTGATTGGTAATAAATTAAACTAATTTCCCCAAGTTGAGTCTGTTTTGCCTGTGATGGTAATCAGTGAATTACCCCATCCTTCTCTTGATCCACAAGTTTTTAGTTATATTTTCTCTCCCCTGTCCAGCTGAGGATGGGAGTGACAGAGTGGCTTTGATGGGCACTTGGCACCCAGCCAGGGTCAACTCACCATAGTGAGTTGGGCACTGCATTGTGTACTCAAGGATCAAGTTCTTCAAATGTAAAGAGCATTGTTAGATTTCGTGCTGCTTTGGAATTCAGGAGGGCTCTGAGAAGTAACAGATCATGCCACTTACAGACACACAGAACAGTGGCTATTTTGTGGTCTCAGGTGTCCGCAGCATGCTTTACTCTGAAAACAAGGGTCCGTGAAGGGGCATATTACCAACAGTCTTTGCTTCAAAGGCAGGACTGGCTGAAAAAATAGCTATGTGACATTGTTTGAAGCTAACAATTTAGTTGATAAATTTAGTCAGCATGCTCCATTTTCCTTTTTCTAAACTGTCTGTAAAGTAACCGACTTTTCCAAATCTCTAGATACTGCAGTGGGTTTTTTTTTGGCCTGTGGGCTATCGGAAAAATGCCTTGTCTCACTATTCGCTGTGTGTTGATTACTGCTTGTGCCACATGGTTGGTCAGCTTAATGGTATAGCATTTCTGTTTCCTGATTGCACACTTCAAGCTTTATGAGCAGAAATAATCTTTTTGTTCCTTCTCTGTGAGTTATTCATGAACATAAAATTGCTCAATGAACATACAGATGTTAAAAAAAGAGAAGTATTTAAATGGCTTTTGAGAGTCTTCCTAATGTGAAGATTGAAAACACTTATTTGGTACAGTGCCTTGCATCCCTGGCCTTTGCATCCCAGGGATATTAAAAAATAAAATTTTTCATCTCCCATATTGCTGGGATGAATGGGTTTGCACATACCAGTAAAGGAAGATTTTGTTCAGGAGACTCAGATCTGGTTTTGTAGCTGCTATATTTTGCCACTTCTAAACCAACCATTTCCACCAAAGCATCTCAGTTTAAAATAACTTCAATATCGGTTTTGCCATAGACAAACATGGAAAAACAGTTCAGAAGAGAGTCTGTAGCTATGTAAGAGAACATGGGAAGCTCTTCGAACTACAAATAGATTTTTCTTTCTATCTTACTGTGGAATGAACGCATATCTGTAGAAAAGGTATCTGATATCCCTCAGCAGAAAAGGCTGGTCTTATGTATCGGCCATGAAGTATCAGGACACTTCCAGGGATATTTGAAGGGCAACAAGTAATGATCTATATATTTTTTTATATACATGTGCAGAGGTTACCAAGTAACTTATACAGTACATGGACTATAGGACCCATGATCTTGGCTTCCAAACCATAAATCTTTCTTCTCTTTTGACTGGAAAACCACCTCCATTCAGTTAAAGAAATGTGTAATCACACCAGCTCGTTTGACAATGCCAAGCAAGGGCCCCTCTGGGAACGATATCACAGTGAGTAACAGGCAGCATATACGCAGTGCCCTAACAGCACAAATGATGGCAGACTCCAGCCAAGTTTAGGTAAGAAGAAAGTCAAACATCCTGTCCATCTGCCTTGCAGCTTAAATCTTTACTTTTAAGCCAATGATCAATGATTTTTTCAGTTAGAAATAAAAACTCACCGATTTACATGTCTGTTGAAGAGTGACTTCTAAACCTAGGATTACACATAACTAATTGTGCGTTGCATTATATGACAACTTTGAAAGAAAATATGTAAGAAAAATTCACGATGCATTTTGATACATTTTTATATAAGCATGTTGACATTTTTGTGGAACTTTAAAATTAGCAGTTTTTTAGGAGGTTCTACATTATCAAAACTGTACTACCCTATCTGTGCTAAAATAGGATAAAATGTAGCTAAGACAACTTCAGGTGAAAACAGAACCCTTATGGACAAGTTCTTGGAATCCCTAGGACACAAAATTGGGTAACTGATTAAAAAATAAATGGTGATTTTTGTAGCCATATTTCAAAAATGCGAATGCTAAAATGGTGAAATGAATGTGTGCAAAAAAGTCACAGCTCCCTTCTCTGGCATTATTTTATGCAGTCCTGAATGCTGAGAACCAATGCCTTCAGAGTAAGAGGGAAGGTTATGCCTGAATAGTGTTACAGCAGCCTATTTTCAAAACACCGGGTAAAATACATCTGAGTCAATGGAAGTCCCCCGGGGAAAAGATCTCACCTCCTCACTCTGGCAACTTTGCTCTGGGTCAGGCTGGAAGAACTAGTGGGGTAGCTCCTGTAAACTCTGACCATCTTTTTGCTTTCCAGAACACTTGTCTCCAAGCATAATGATGGAATAAATACTCTTTGCACTTTCTCCTTAATTTCGTAGAATCATAGAATCATAGAATAGTTGAGGTAAGAAGAGGCCTTTAAAGGTCATCTAATCCAATGCCCCTGCAATGAGCAGGGACATCTTTAACTACACCAGGTTGCTCAGAGCCCTGTCCAACCTGGCCTTGAATGTTTTCAGAGGTGGGGCATCTACCACCTCGCTGGGAAACCTGTTCCAGTATTTCACCACTCTCATGGTGAAGAATTTCTTCCTTATATCCAGTCTAAATCTACCCTCCCTTAGTTTAAAGCTATTACTCCTTGTCCTGTCCCAACAAGCCCTGCTGAAAAGATTTTCCCTATCTTTCCTATAGGCCTCCTCAGGTACTGGAAGATTGCTATAAGGTCTCCCTGGAGCCTTCTCTTCTCCAGGCTGAACAGCCCCAACTCTCTCCACCTTTCCTCAGAGGAGAGGTGTTCCAGCCCTTTGATCATTTTTGTGGCACTCCTGTCGACCTGCTCCTACAGGTCCAAGTCTTTCCTGCACTGAGGGCTCCAGAGCTGGATGCAGTACTCCAGCTGGGGTCTCAGCAGAGTGGAGTAGAGGACCAGAATCCCTCCCTCGATCTGCTGGCCACTCTGCTTTTGATATAGTCCAGGATACGGTTGTCCTTCTGGGTTGTGAGCCCACATTGTGGTCTAATGTCCAGCTTTGCATCCACCAGTATCCCCAATTCCTTCTCTGCAGGGCTGCTCTCAATCTCTTCGTCCTCTAGCCTGTACTGATGCCAGGGGTTGCCCCAGCCTTGCTCTTGGGCTTGTGAGGTTCCAGCAGTCCCAGAATATGCCTTTTCTAAACAATTCTAGCACTATATTTTCTTTGTAACTCCAATCTCTGTATATGCCTTTGCACCCCGTGGCCTAGATGATACAAATCCACCAGTATTATCCTGCTCTGATCTCTGCTCTCTGCTCACCTCTGACTTGCTCCAGCTCATGTTCATTACCTCAAAGGGTGAGCCCTGTTCCCATATGCCCCAGCAGTGGTGATGGCTTTGCTCAGTCTTTGCAAGTGTGCCACTTGCAAGCCAAATTTTCTTGCAAACGTGAGGGAGAAAAGAAGAAACTTGTTTTCTGGGGCTGCCAACCTTTTCCCCCAGGGCTTCAGCATTACACTGGTGTTGCTGCAGGGAGGTAATAGCCGTCAAGGTGATCTTTGCCTCACTGTCTTTATGTTGGCTTTAGGTTGCAAGCACAGCAGGTGGAGACTTACTTGCCCACTTCTTTTTTCTCTCTTCTTGTCTTCTTTTGAGTACCTCTTTATGCAGAAATCACCACCACACATTCAAGGCATCCCTTTCCCTGGCCAGACTTCAGCACTGTGTAACTCCAGGCCTCAGCAGCAGCAGCAGTAAGGGTGCAGATGTCAAGCTGTGTTATGAACTGGAAGAGCAGCTTCTTCTCCCGTTTTAGTGTGTTTACAGTTTAGTGTGTTTGAATTTTGCAAGTTTGTAGGAAGACTTGTCATTAACGTGACCTGCACTGAAAGAAAACCCCAAATCCTTTTCCTCTTTCTCCCAGCACAGCTCTGTTAGGCTGTTTTAGCTGTGAAGAAAGCCAGGGCACCGACAGTGTTGCTGCTTATCTCTGCCACTGTTTCCACCAGACAGCAAGTCAAACTCATCCACCTCCTGCACTTCATAAGCTTCAGGGTTTGATTGCCACTAATGCTGAAAAAAACAGTTTGCCCTTCGATGTATTTGCTTCCACCATGTTAGTGGTACTTGAAACATGATTCCTAGTCTGACAAGCAGTGCCAGCAGCTGAGCGGGGCAAATAGGGCTGGGGCCATGGGGGCCGACCAGTGCCAGCTGGACGCCTGCACAGCCACCATCTGCCTGCCACATGGGAGGGTGATGGGGCCGGTCACCTTGTGGGCACCCACTGCCAGAAGTACCTCTGAAAAAAAGTGACGCACCTTCCTGCAGCTGGCAATGGGCCTCGCTGCAGCTACTCACTGGCAGGGCATGGTCCCATGAGGATGCCATGTGCCAGCCCCAAGTACCATGCCTGGTCTGTGTCAGGGTAGAAGGTCTTTGCCAGGCAGTGCTTGACAGGGCTTGCCATTGGGAATGAGGGAGGGTGTGGGGCAGACAGAGAGGTGGCAGGCAGAGTAAACCCTGGAAGAAGATGCTGTTTATGCAAGGGTGTATGTGTGTGGGGATGCACGCCTGTCGAGGGAAGGGTGGGATGCAGCGAGATGCCCCTGGATGTGGGGATCCACTCCATGCTGGGATGGACACAGCACCACGGGGACCTAAGGCTCCTTCAGCGAGGTGGACAGGAGCTCATTCCTTATGTAGAGGGACTGAGGCACCTCCATTTCCTTTAACAGTTTGATTAGGCCTATGAAATATCAGAGGAAACAAAAATGAGATGAGTGGAGTGTGAAAAAAAGGAAATTATAACAAGTAAAAATTCCTACTAATTGCAAGTGTTTAAAAGTTCCCATTAATCAGCTGGTGTTTCAGTGTAGGCCTCAGGATCAGAGCACAGGTATAGCAGAGGTCCTCCTCAGCGCAGCTGTGTCTCCCCTTGTCTCTTGTAGTATATAATAGAGGATAAAATGAAAGCCTCCTTTTTGGTGTTCTTCAAAATTATGCCATCCTTGGAGAGATCATTCAGAAGCATCAACTAATGAATGTTGTCAGATGCTGAGATGCTCTTCCTTGATCTCACGGTGAATCACTCATTTTGATGGCAGGTTCAGAAAGGCCTCAGTTCAAAAAGGCCTCACAAATCTTATATTACCTCAGCTGAAGGCCATGTTCTGCCACTTCTCAGCACCGCTTGTGCCAGCTGCACCATGCATAAAGCTGTTTGCTAAAGATTTCTCTCGAGTATTTACAGGACAACCAGATGAGAAAACCTTCCATTGCCACTAGTCAATATTTTAATGCTCTTGTTTGCAGTGATGTTTTTTGGGTGGTCTGTTTTAGTTCAAATAATGAATGCTAAAGGATTGTGAATGCAAGAAGTTTTTGTATTGGCGGCCCTTTTTGCACTGTCATCTTTTTTTCATGACTGGACTAAGTTGTTCGTCCCTCTTATGGCCAGCCAAGAAGAATTTCTTATCCAGAGTGACATTATATGCCAAACAGGAGAAGGGGCAGGGCAGCTGGCAAAGGGCACATTTTTGTAACTTTTCTTAAAGAATACAAAGAGTGGCAGTCAATGCTGTTCTTTTACATTCAATAAAGAAAAAGGCATGAACAAAATCCTAAGATGCATTTAAATTACAAACATGCTGTTTGAGTAGTTCCTGAGATAGGAACTCTGCAAAGTCCTATCTCTGATGGTAGAGCAGGGGTCTCAAGAAGGAGGAGCAGACATGTAGCCTTTGAGCAAGCAATGGTTAGGAGCAGCGTTCCCCAACTACCTTCCAAAAACCTCCAAATGTGACCAGATCCTGCTGCTGGGGCACTCTGCTTTTACACAGTACCCTGGACATAGGGTGTTCTTAAGCACCATGCTGTTATGTCAAAGTCACACTCTATATTTGCAAGGTGACTAGCAATAATTAAATAGTAGGCAAGTGCTTATCACACAAAATGACTTACTTGGGCAGTCCAGAAATAACTGCTGGAAAGATTTTAGGGGCAGATCGCAATCAATAACATTCATATCCCAATCATTAAAATTCATTATTACCAACTCCGTGGCCAGAAATGTAGTCTTTCCAGGCTTATTCTTCTGTGGGTGAAAAAGAAGGCATACAATTTAGAATAAGCTTAATGAAAAGCACAGTTATGTGGATATAAAACCAGAAAGTCGAACATGCAAAAATGGGTTCATCTAGCACATGGGAAAATAAGACAAGGGGTGATGGTTTTAAACTATGGGAGGGTAGATTTAGACTAGATATAAGGAAGAAATTTTTAATGATGAGGGTGGTGCAACACTGACACAGGTGGTAGATGTCCCATCCCTGGAAACATTCAAGGTCAGCTTGGACAGGGCTCTGAGCAACCTGATCTAGCTGAAGATGTCCCTGGCCACTGCAGGGGAGTTGGGCTAGTTGAACCTTAAAGGTCCCTTCCAACCCAAACTATTTATGATTCTGTAAGAAAAGTTTCTAGAATTAGTCTAGCGGACAAAGAACAGTACAGATCCTATGTAACAGGAAAGGAAAGCCAGACAGATGTGATGTAAAGAGGTCTAAAATATTCAATGTTTAATTCTGCTTAACTGCAGTGAGGAGATGGGAGCTCAGTAAAAGTATAGGAAGAGAACATGTTAAAGAGGCGATAGATGTATTCAAACTGGCAAGGCCTGATAAACAGTCCTGTTATAGTCTATGAACCATTGATGAGTCTCTGCAGCAACATGAAAGGATACAAACATGGTTCTTCTGAAAAAAAATGAGGAAGTTATAATCAATTCCTTATAGCAGCTCCTGGAAAGGGTCTGAATTTATTTATTAAATAAACAATAAAGAAGTTGCAGGAGGATTCTGCAGTGTTAAAATAGACAACCTAAACACGCCAAGAATGTGCTGTGTCAAATCAATCCCAATTCCTTCTCTGAGAGCATTTGATTTAGTGAATAAGAGGAAAGCAGTATATGGCATGCCTCTCTTCTTTAGACAGGCTTATCCCACACAGGTCTGCTGCAAAGCTGAGGAAATAAGCCTAGAATTGTCAACCTAAACTGGTTAAGCAGCTGTTTGAAATGCTGCTTTCAAAAACCTCAGAGGCTTTCAAAGACATCAGTCGTTTGCCGGTTAGGTATGGTTGCAAGTGTAGTCTTACAGGAGTGGGGAGGTGGAGAGCATTTTTTGCTAACATCTTGGCTTGCAGGATAAAGAAGGAACTGATATTTTTGCTGCAGGCATTGCAAGGAATTTGACGGAAATAGACAGAATTTAAAGTGACTTTAACAAATTAGGTGTTAATTAATAAATTAATAAATTAAGACCTGAATGTTACACTTACTGCTCAGAAGGGGAAATATAAAAGGCCATGGGGCACCAATACAGCAGAAAAGGAGAACGTACGTCACGTGGAGTGAGTCAGCAATGTGAAGGTGATGCAGAAACAGCAAATCTTATTCTGGGAAGCACTGTCAGGCCGCCATGAGGAAGATGCAAGAGACAGCTACTCTGTTCAGTGAGGTTTGGTGGATACTTGGGATCTGTCCCAGTACCTAAGGCACAGTACACTGCAGCAATTACATGTTGGGAATAACTTAGACAAATTGAAGAAAATCTGGAAGAGATGTACGAGAATGAGAAGAAGGTATGACCTGTAAGGCTGAGGAGGATTCCTGTAAGGCTGAGGAGGATTTGGCAACAGTCTTCTAACATTGCTATACGATCTTTGTGGCTGTTTGGCGGGTTTTCTTAAACTGCTACGCTATGATAGAAGCTACCCAGGATAACAAGGAACCATGTTCAATGCATGATTTTCAAAACAAGTCAATAAAACCCTGCCAGGGTTAGCTTCTATGTGATAGATACAGGAGTTTGAATTATGTAGTTCCCCAAGGTCCCTTGCAGGCATACTTTTCTGTCACACTCTGAGCATCCAGCGTCCAGCAAAACCCTCACCTGTGAAAATGAGTACTCACCTGAAGAGGAAAAATGGAGGTAGTCTGGTAACAAAAAAACCCCAGCAATAAAAACTCTTTTCCAAAATTCATGACAAAGATACTGGTGTTTTGTCTGCTTTGCCCATCATATGCTTATGCCTACTCAGTGTAATCTATTGTAAATACAGACTTCGTGGAAGAAGAGGAAAATGGAAGATGGGGGCTTATTACATAATTGCAAACAGGATGGGTCCCTCCTACATGTCTTCATCTCACAGAAAGCTCCTGGCTGTTATGTCAATGCTTAAGTTCCAGTGAAAACTATTGTTTCAGTCCTTCAGTTCATGAATTTTGAACTGGCTGCACCCTGCTTGGTTTAAAATAGTGTGTATTCAGATTTCCCTTTTCCAGGCACTGAATTTTGGTGGATGTAAGAGAAAACCATGTGACATTAGTAAACAAGGTCAGAGACATTCAGAATTCATTGGTCTCATTGTTTTTTCACTTTGCCTGAGCATCCATTGAGGAAAGAGTCATGCCCAAATGGCTGAGCAAAAGTAGACCTTTCTCCACATTGCAGCATTTTCCATTCACAAATTCATTGCCTTCCTGCTTTGCTGTCTGCCAATGATGTCAACTAGTGTTTAGTAAAACAAGATGAAACTATGACATAGTGTCTATAATTTAATCACGAAGAAATGTGAAATATTAATGATTCTGGAGTTTCTAAACAAAATTTCAGAAACAACAGTGGTGTTCATTTCTGATGTTCTGAAATTGTGAGATTTGGATGGGTTTATTTTTTTTTACCTCAAGTGATTCGTAATGAGAACTGCTAAATTTCATGAGTGCCTAATTTGCTCTCTGATCTTTACTGGAAGTTTTACCATATTTTGAATTGATTTATTGAAGTCTTTCTCTGGAAATGCACACAAACAGAAACTCCACTGTGGAAAAAAACAAATAAGTTTGTGGAACCTTTAAAAAATCAGTAGCTGCATGTCATAGGATTTAATACAATACTCTAGTTAATATGCAGGGCAAGCCGGAAACTGCCTTCTAGAAATTCAAATGTCCAATAAAGCCATCACTGGACACTTACACCAGCGTCACTTCTCTTGCCTATGGTAAAAGATTGCTGTGGCTAGATATACCAGTTGGGTAGCATATTTTCATTTTTCATGTCCTATTTAGGATCTTAAAAAAGAATTGAAATCAGAGCTATAGAAAATTGCTCAAGGGAATTGCAAACTTAGCTTGTAAGCTTCTGACCATTCAAACTTCCTTCTCCATTAACAGCATGAAGATAGACATTAGTCCTTCTGAGTGGACATAAAAATATTTCACCTATTACAAACTTCTCTGAGAACGGCTGCATTTATATACATATACATCAAAGACCTGGATGAAGGGACAGAGTCTACCCTCAACAAGTTTGCTGATGACACAAAACTGGGAGGAGTGGCTGATACACCAGAAGGCTGTGCTGCCATTCAGTGAGGCAGACTGGAGAGTTGGGCATAGAGGAACCTGATGAAGTTCAACAAGGTCAAGTGCAGGGTCCTGCACCCAGGGAAGAATAACCTCATGCACAGGGTTCCCAGTATAGGGATAACCCCAGTACAGGCTCAGGGCGGACCTGCTGGAGAGCGGCTCTGCAGCGAGGGACCTGGGTGTCCTGGTGGATGACAAGTTGACCATGAGCCATCAGTGTGCCCTTGCTGCCAAGAAGCCAAATGGCATCCTGGGGTGCATTAAGAGCAGTGTGGTCAGCAGGTCGAGGGAGGTTCTCCTTCCCCTCTACACTGTAAGACCTAGTAAGGCCCCATCTGGAGTACTCTGTCCAGTTCTGGGCTCCCCACTTCAAGAAAGATGAGGAGCTACTGGAAAGAGTCCAGCGCAGGGCTACGAGGCTGATGAGGGGACTGAAGCATTTCTCCTACAAGGAAAAGCTGAGGGAGCTGGGCTTGTTTAGCCTCAAAAAGAGAAGGCTAAGAGGGGATCTTCTAAATGCTTATAAATATCTTCAGGGTGGGTGTCAAGAGGATGGGGCCAGACTCTTTTCAGTGGTGCCCAGCGACAGGACAAGGGGCAACGGGCACAAACTGAAGCATAAGAAGTTCCACCTGAACATGAGGAAGAACTTCTTTACTCTAAGGATGATGGAGCACTGGAACAGGCTGCCCAGCGAGGTTGTGGAGTCTCCTTCTCTGGAAATATTCAAAACCTGCCTGGACGCGGTCCTCTGCAGCCTGGTGTTGGTGAGCCTGCTTTGGCAGAGGGGTTGGACTAGATGACCCACAGAGGTCCCTTCCAACCCCTACCGTTCTATGATTCTCTAGTATAAATACGCACTACCCATGTAGGTACAGATGTACTTACATTTATATCTATATAAAAGTTTGATGTAGCTTTTATATGCAGTAATAGTCACAAGTGCTGAGACAAGTGTTTATCCTGATGTCCAGCTGAGTTGTTTTTTGCTATTTGTATTGTATGCCTAGAAACAAATTGCTTCCATATATATATCACAGTATGGTTGAGGCACCTGTGGAGGTCATCTGGTCCAACTTCCCTCCTGAAGCAGGGCCACCCAGAGCCGATTGCCAGGACCATATTGAGATGGCTTTTGAATGGCTCCAAGGAGGAAGACTCCACAATATATCCATGAAGATACAACAACAGATCTAACAGAGAACTAGGAGTCTGGCTTCTGGGCATGTCTTAGAAGACAACTAAGCAAGGCATATACACAACACCCATTGAAAAGCATAGATACATTTAGTTTTCCCTTAGTTTTCCTTTTTCACTTTCTTGTGGAGCATTCTTTCTTTGCACCTAGTTTTGTCGTACAGTCATTTCCATCAATTCCTGTTTCAGTTATGTGTGCTACACTTATTACTTTCTTCCTTCATGATTTTGAACTGAAACACCCTAGAACCTTTGGCTTCTCCTGGAAACTTATTGCCTTTCACTCACTTGTGAGGAACAGAGAATAAACTTCACTGAGACCAGTATTTATTTTTATATTGTTTTGGTTTCGGCTGCTGCCGGCAACAAAAGCGCCACGCGGCCGCCCCTCCCCCCTCCACGGTGCAGAGGAGAATGGAAAGAAACAGGCAGAAAACTGATGGGTCGGGATAAGGGCAGTTTAACAGAACAGCAAACAGAGGGAACAGCAACAACAACGATACAGAAAAGGGGAATACACAGAACAAACCACACGACCCCACAGAACCGTTCTCCCGGACAGGACCGGCGCCGCGCACTCCCGAGCCCCGAGAGAGTTCCCGCCACGCCCCCCTTCCACCGGAACCCAGCATGACTGCACATGGTATGGAATACCCGGCTCTGTTTGGACAGGTTGGGGTTGGGTCAGCCCACCCAGCTGTGCCCCTTCCTGGATTCTGGTGAAAATTAACCCTGTCCTGGCCAAAGCCAGGACATATATTCATCTTTCCAACTCTCCATTGACTTAACCGGCACCCTAGCTGTTATAATACATCAGCTAACTTGTGTTCACTTCACTAGAACTTCAAAGGTCAGTACATTAACAGATCTTCTATTATAAAAATATGATTTCTCTTCCTGGATGTGTGTCTAGAAGGAAGGATGGCAGGGAGGAAAACTGGAGGGAGGAATGGAGGGAATAAAGGAAAGTAGAAAGGGTTCAAGCTGTTTCATTGCAAAGCTTCACCTCTACAGTTTCTGGTTTCTCTTCTGAACAACAACAAGAGAACGACAAAACAAAGGGAAATAAAATGTGATTATATAGTCAACTGTCATGTTATGTTATCACATTCCAGAAATATTCAGAGGCAAATGGGAAATCTTTTTAGTAGACACAGCAGTGAAAAGACGAGGGGTAATGGTTTTAAACTAAAACAGGGTAGGTTTAGGCTGGATATAAGGAAGAAATTCTTTACAATGAGGGTTGTGAAACACTGGAACGGGTTGCCCAGAGAGGAAGTGGAGGCCCCATCC
>Ga0065711_1007176_pt1 | contig 15461 bp, 8 predicted proteins | sample Hoacrofraction12_FD_59098 | JGI IMG/M metagenome (GOLD analysis project Ga0065711, IMG submission 59098) | Hoatzin crop microbial communities from Cojedes, Venezuela - Epithelial fraction 12 v2 (version 2) | ecosystem: Host-associated > Birds > Digestive system > Esophagus > Crop | place... | reverse complement strand
GAAAAGAAAAGAAAAGAAAAGAAAAGAAAAGAAAAGAAAAGAAAAGAAAAGAAAAGAAAAGAAAAGAAAAGAAAAGAAAAGAAAAGAAAAGAAAAGAAAAGAAAAGAAAAGAAAAGAAAAGAAAAGAAAACAGAAAAAAGAAAAAAGCTAAATATGTGTAACAAATTGCTCTGACACCCTGACACCTTGGCTGAAAGCCAAGATAACTTACTGGCAGTAAATCATATTTCCAATGAACTGAACTTCTTGCACTTGTGCTGGCTGTCATCATGGTAAATATGGGTTAAATCCAGAGTTCAAAAATTTTATTTTTTTTTTCAGCTTCTGGCCAATCATAAATGCTGCCTTTTGGCTCCACTTGCTAGCATTTCCCTAGCAGCAGGTGGCTGCTGCTTTGTTGCATATCCAAGAAAGTGCTGCCTGGGAAAACTCTGGAGGCAATGAAAGGAGAAAGAGTGGTACAAAGCTGTCAGAGGTCCACTGAACACTGATCTGTCGATGGACAAAAATTTGTGCTTCTCTTTCTCAAAGTGACATTCTGTAGTGCTTACCTGGAGTGTACACAGAACACTAAATTTGTGACAAGTCAGAGAAATTATGGTGCTTGTTTTCAATCCTATTGAAGCCCCATTTTATTTTATCCAACACATTGTTTCAGAGATGACTGTCCTGTCCTTCACATGGTTGTTGCCTTCAGCCAGGACCATTTAATTGTAGCAAATTTCCTATTTCATGCAAGAAACACCTAAAGCTTATTACCCATTGCTGGCTGCATAGAATTACCGGCTGTCGGTATGTGTTAGATTAATCCATCTGGAGAAGATAAAAGAACCACAAATTAAACTGGGTTTAACATTCCAGGTAAACTGTTTTTTAAGCTTTCAAGAAATAAAAGAATTCCAAAGATAGGTCGCTTACTTTCTCTGCATGCAATCTAGGGAAGAGGGCAAAGAGCTATTAGATAACACAGTCAGCTTCCTAGCTGTTTCAGAATTGTGTTTCTCAGAGGCTTTTTAATTTGAGGTAGGTCTTCCCTGCCCAAAGGGTGGTCCCTCTTCTATTATTTGTCACAGTATTCTGAACCTTATCTTTTAGCAGGTCTAAGAGGCAGAAAATCTGAAAAATAACAACAAACTTTGTCTGGCTGGAAGCCCCCTCTCCTGGGGAGAAAATCCTTTTCACAAACCTTGTATAAAAGTAGGAAAAACTAGGAAGAATATGTTTCCTTGGAAAGGAACTTCAGACCTGCTCTCGTTCATGCCAGTAGTTCTGAATGTAATGATTATTGAACATTGATACCCCTTAACACCTCTTTGGGAGCATATATACACAAGAAAAATATATTAAATTATGTTTATGCCCATTTCAAGAGCCTTTTACTGAGGAAAGAAATGTAAAGGTGCTGTACAGTGATTAACAGCCTAGTTCTGTATGATTTTTCCTTTTTAATACTGGGAAGAAGAATGGGACACTTGGATTCGGACTTTCAAGTATTTGAGTTCAGCATTGAGTATATGATGGTCACTATGCAGTTCATCATAATCATAAGACTATCTAGGTGCCGACACATTAGCTAAGCATTCAGCTTTGTTTCATCTAGATGTGAAACTATGTTCCTTATTTTTCTACTTCCTTCATATGAAGATGGAAGAATCACTTTTTCACTCACAGTGACTTGGAGATGGAGCAACTCCAAAGTGTAAAAATGTAGCTCTCTTTCTTGGAAACAGAGAATATATTTCCATTTTGTAATCCTTTTATTCTCACCCACCCACTCACACCTTGCCTGCCTCATCCCTTTTCTACTCCATTACCTCCTTTTCTTATGCCACAGATAAGGATACAAAGCCGTATTAGGATTGTAGAAAATCCTATCCATAACATCTATGGAAAATATCTAGAAATAAAAATCATTAAAAAACCCAACAAACAGATCAAATAAGAACGCATGAAAGGCACATGATTCCTCCATACTGGATATGTGAAGCTGATATTTGTGCAAATCGTGCCCAATTAATTTCAAGACAGGAGCCTTGGGTCAGTTCTAATGTGGGGAACAAACAGCAATTAAGCACGACCCTAAGAGGAGAAAGGCATTTGCAGTCCCTCTGGCAGGAAAGTAAAATAATTACTATTGAGAAAGCTTTTTAGAAGTATGAACATTTTAACTCCACTGCAATGATAAAGGAGTCGTGGAGACTGGAGAAACCTGCCCTTTCAAACAAATGCTATAGAAGGCGATCTATTTTTTTTTACAATTAAGCAGCACTGTCTCCAACTGAGAGGCAATGTAGGGTGACAAGAAAGGGATTATCTATTATCCAGGCAAATGTACGAAAACAGGATGAGGAGTAGGAAGAGAGTGTGGGTGTGAGTGCAAGAGATTGTGCACAGAGCATTTTAGGGCTCTGAGAGGCACCTCAGTGCAGTGATTAGCACATAGACAAGAAGTGAAGGGGTCTGATGTAAAACCCTGGCTCTGTCCCTGACCTCCAGTGTGGTCCATGGTCCCACATAATGACAATCACTCTACCCAAAGCAGCGTGGGCACTCATCGAGGGAAGATGGTAAAAGCTTCTTTGAGATTCAGCAAACGTGAACATATTCAAAATGCCCATTTTCGACCAGGTCTGCCCACAGGCAGTTAGTGGATCAGAAAGGAAAATAAACTGCATTTGTTAAGTAAATACTGTTACAGGGGCTTATGTCAGCTCCACTTGGATCACTAGGTAGCCACTTACCCCAAAACTGAAGAGGAGTGAATTACCCTCATGGGGAGCCATACAGTGCTCCTTATTTCCTGGAGAAATGCCTTCAATTTTGTGTTAGAATTTGTAATAATTCTGCAGAATTGGAGCATGATGTTTTACCATAATACTTCATACTGCCAGAACTGAATAAAATGCACAGACGGCAGGCCTGACTCTGTAGCATATTGAACATCACAGTTAGCCCAGGATAACACACGTAAATCCAAGCAACCTGCCCTCAACAGGAGTTATATTTTAGAGTGGATAAATACCTCTTTGTGCATTTCTAATGAAGATATGGTGTCTAATCTGACAAGGTCATGACAAAGCGTGATTTCATTTTTGTCTTTCCATGTGCTTTGGGAATAATCCCATTTCAGCAACCTGAAACATGAACAAAACAGATTCTGTTAATACCGTTTTGATTTATTTACAAGAGGAAACCTGGGATGGCAGCGGCCTATGGGAAACACAATGCAGCAAAGAACAGAGCTGGCCAAGAGCAGTCTGTTGCTGGTAAACAGTAGGATACAAAAGGGCATGCCACATAAACTGTTTCAGTACACCGTTTATTCACTAGATCTCCACACGTATTATTAACAATACTCCCAGGAAGTCTCTCTTCTTTTCCTCCTGCAGTCGAAGAGGCCATGAGCTTTGTATTGTAACCTGGGCAAGTGGGACCTACATCAAGTATCTGTAGTATGGCTCACTCCAAGAAATGTATTCTACTGAGTACAATACAGATACTGCTTAACTAAAGCACTAGGCATTTAACTGTCTGACTCTTACCTCTGTTCTTGCATTTAATAGCTAGCAAGGGCCCATAAACATTCGGGAAGGGGAACAGAATTGCAAACAAATTGAAATTCATAGTCATATGGGTATAAATTTTCAGAACATGTCAAAGTGCAGCAGCACAACAGCCTTCCATTACAATCTATGGATACTGTTAATGCCTCATTAAAAAGGACTATGTACATATTATGACGGCAAAAGAGCCTAAAACAGAGCTATTATTCTTCTTTTCATTTCAAGGCTATGACCCTGGACTGTTCAAGAGCCTCTGTTAAAGTGATAAGGAGGAAAAAACACCAAGATGCACCAGAAGATAGCTAGAGATGAAGGTTTCAAATGCAGCAGAGAATGGAATTAGTATGATTTCCTGTTTAAATAATTTTCTTGATTCCTTTTTTCCCTTTGTAAAAAAGACAAATTTCTGCTGCTAATGCAACACCAGCTCATTCAGTGGCTAAAATACACATAGGGTCTGCCTCTTATGCTGACTGACACAATCATCTTTCACTTCTCAGTGCTGTGGGACATCAGGTGAGATGTTGCTAAAATTAACAGAAGTTCAGATTCATTTCACACCACTGAAAAACTTCCAAGATATTACTAGTGTCATGATAGTCTAAACCTGACATAAATTACATCGTAAACAGTCCTGTTCATTAACTCACTTAAAATCTCTCTTCTGATTTATTCGGATTTTTGTTCCAGCAACAAATTTATAATCCAGAAAACTCTTTGAAGACCCATAAATTCAATAGTGCCATAGACATAGAAAATAATTATTTACCCCTATAAAAAGCTGAAAAATTACGATTTTTGATACATTGTTAATAGCTGCTCCCTTGTTCTTCAATCATTAAGAAATACACACATTAGTGTCAATTTTAAAATTTCATAACAAAAATTGTTGAAAAAAAATGGAGTACAGTTGTAAGATACTCTTTAAAAGAGATATAGCCATATTGGAGAGAGACAGAGAAAGAAACAGGAATTGTCAGAGGTCTTGAAATAATAACCTGTAAGGAAAGACGGAGAGAAAAGATTGCCTAGGTCAGGGAATAATGAGAGGAAATGTGGAAACAGTCTTCAAATATGCAAGAGGATGCTCCAAAGACAAAGGGTACTATCTCTCTTCCTTGTCCAAGAGATTAAGACAAGAAGAAAAGTGATTTAAAAAGCAATAAGGGAGATTCAGATAAGACATTAAAAAAAGCCTTCTAGTAGTAGAGCTCATGACTCACCAAAGTGGGTGTGGAATCTCCATCATGAAATATTTTTAAAAATAAGAAGGACAAACTTGCCTCAGCTAATTACAGTTAATGTCACCATAGCAAGAACATGTCCTCTCAGGATTCCTTCTAACTTTTTCTACTGTGATTTGAAACTCAACTTTTTCTATTTTAACAGTAGGATTTTTTTGACTTTATTTTTCTTGTATTTATTTTGTTTGTCAAAGAGGCAAATAGAAAGCTGTTTGCCTATTGAAAGACGGATTACCTCTATCATAATTAAGCTATAGCTCCTTTGGGTCAAATTTACAAACAAATTCTAGGTTTGGAAAAATTATGGAGTACTACCTCAGCATTCCAACTTAGTTTTATTACGGGAATCAATCTTTTTAAAGACACCATTAAAAATAGCCATATAGTGGACAAAGAAATCAGCTGGAATAATTGTTCAGATAAGATGCCATACCGAAAACACAATGCCAGAAAGTTCTCAAAATAAGATTTACCATTCTGAAAGGATATATTTTCAAGTGAAGACTTGCATCAATGTTTCTTTTTATAGATTAAATTTATACTTCAGCTACATGTACAGACTTTTCCATCACTTAAATCTCAGTGCATGAGATACAGGTTTAGGCTTATCTTCTACTTATTAGGGAGTTTCACCAGACATACGTAGACAAGAGGATCTTTACAGATCTACTTTCAATGCTCTATTTCTCCTGTACTGGAAAAACTGTCTGCTCCATAGATGAAACTTGGGTGCAGTGAAGAGTTTGGAACGCATTCCCATAAACTGTTGCCTGAGAGTTTGTTGGAGTTTTGTTTTGTTTTGTGTTTCCCTTAATGTCATGCTTGCTTATACCGGCCATGACCAGATGAAATAGCAGTATTCAGATCCCACTTGCTCTTGACATTTCTGTTACAAATGCAAGACATAAGCTGCAAAAGACTTGAGTTAATATTTCTTATTGGGAGACTAGTCAGCCTTGAATTAGGAAGTTTTGATTTAAAACCAAAGGAACAGCCAATAACAGTGTATAAACAGTACTACAACAATACACTATGTGGTCAAACACATCATACGTGCTTCAAAAAAATGGTCATGCAAATGCACTGCTAACCACCTATGGGCTACAAATTGCTGATTGACACTAAATAATGAAAAGCTGCAAACTACAAACATAGAAAAAAAAGTACTTTAGTGCATGAATGACGTATTAACCCAGACACTGGCAAAAAATCACAAAACATAGTTGGGCAAGTACTATCTTAATTTTCATGGACTGTGTCATGTCACACAGATTGTGAACCTGGGTTGAAAATTCACCCACAGAGCATTGCAGGGATCAGATTGCATTATTATATTTCCACAAATGGAGGAGAAAAGCGAGCGGAAGGAATGTGGGAAAACTCTCTATAAAAACAACTGCAAATGACAGGATACCTTAACTGCAATTCAATAAAAGTAATTTTGCAGCTATGACAAAGTAATGACCACATTTCTGAGATTTGCAATACATAGCAGGAGCTGGGCCCGAGGGTGGTGCATACTTATTACTGGCTGTGTGTAAGCTCTTTCGATACACATAAAATATTATAAAGCTTGATCTGACACAGTCAGCAGACAGTCTGTACATTATGTTGTTACAATGAGTCTAATTTCAAGAACAGCTCAGAGCTAGAAGTAGATAAATAAACTCAGGAAATAAATAAAATAAAGAACTAAGTAGAACAACTAACATTCCACTGAAAAAAGAGGGGAAAAGCCAAATGTGGCTGTCAACAAGACCAGTTGTATTGCTTCAATATCATCTTCCTCTCTGAAGATCATCCCACCTGGCAGAACTCAAGTGTTGAAAAACATCAACATCAGGAAATAAACAAGGGAGGGAGATTCTAAACTGTCTGTGACCATCAGCAGTCATAGAAAGAGTAATGGAAATGGTATGCTTTTCTGCAAAGAGCATCAGCGTATGGGCTAAACTCCTACTGATAATTTTGGTGGGTGGGGTCCCGAGCTTTTTACATGATACAAGACAATGTGCTGTTAATAACACTATAATACTGTGCAGAGCCTCCTGAAATGAGTTCCTATAGCCATCTCCAGTCACCCTGGATCTAAACAAGCTATTTCTCATAAACATTAACTATGATCTGGATATTGTGCTTCTGTGAAATGAGGTCAAAATGCACTTTGGTTCTTTGAGAACCCTTTTCTAGATATGAGACAACAGTAAGGGGTAGTGAACCTGTTTTCAAAGCGACTGAAAGCAGTTCACACTTCCATACGTTGCTAATCTAATGGGTGTCAGTGAGTGGAACTGTTGTTGGTTTTCTGGGTCCTGCCACATTAACAAGAGGAGTTCATCACCCAGTCACCCTAAAAAACCAATAGTTCATCAACATTCCCTGGGATTACCGGGCAAAGGAACGGTGTGACTGATCACCTATTAAAAGGATTCTATTTCGTACAGGAAAAAATATTTATGTTTCCTACAATATGCCAGATGCATAATTTGAAGATCTTAAAAAAATTTTTGTAATTGAGGATTTGCTTGGAAGATTATTCTGCAGGTTGTCATGGCTCAACCTCCAAGCTCACCGGAAGTTTACAAAAAGATCAAGACTGAGCTAAAAAGCACACTTCATAGCTCATATCAGCATCCAAAGCCTGAATTATGAGGTCTTCTACCTTTGCCCATTTGGTGTTTAACAGTCACCTTGGAAACTCAGCACATCTGAAACTTTTATGATTTCTAGCCTGGCATTGATAATGGGCAAAATTGTCACACAATTGGTGTTAGAATTCAACTTACAAAGAAAAGAGCAAGACAACCTAATAGTACTCAATGATCTTAAAGGTCTTAAGGTCTTTTACAACCTAAATAATTCTATGATTCTAATTAATACCCACACTATTTTATGAAAAAAAAATGGTTCACAAAGTTGAATAAGAAGGATAATAATTATTAGGAACTATCTTTAGATATCTATAAAGCAGCAGATTTGATATCATGCAACATTTTTATTAAGAAACTAAGCTGATGGTGGAAATGCCAGTGCATGTCTTAAGAACATTGACAGAACCCTAAATGTAATTTAAGTGAGGAATTACCATGATATGGTTTAATTTCACTGAGAGATTCTGCAGATAATTCAATCAATAATTTTTCAGGTGAAACAAACATTAAGTACATGCAAATAATAAAGATACAGTGCTGTCCAGAGTAAACCCCTGATAAATGGCAGAGGAAAGCATGTATCTAGGGGAAGTTTCTTTCTCTGAAAGGATGGACTTGTTATCCCATGAAGAAATGACTGCAAAGAACTTGGAGGTCACAGTACACAATTCATTAAGAGTAAGTTTTAAAATCATGTCATAGGAAAAATAGCCATTTAGATTTGGGCAGAAAAGAAAATAAAGTATGAAGAAGGTGTAATGATATCTTTGTGTTTGGTGCAAGTGAAACTGATTTCAGAACATTGTGTCCAGACTTCAAGAAAACTATTAGGAAAAAAGAATAACATTTCAAAGTACCACAGGTATGGCTTAAGACCAGGAAACCATGGCTGGTAGTGGGAGACTCCAGAATTCTATATGAGCTTGTTAAAGAAAATGTATAGAATTATTTGCTCGGAGACATTTTACAACTACCTACCAAGCAGAAATTTTGTATGTGTTCTTCAGTTTATCCGATAAAATTATAGCTTGATAGAATGTATGGATACTGAAGTTAAATACACCCCAATTTAAAAATTAATGCACTAATTTTGCCATGGGTATATTTAACTTTTGGAATCATTTAATAAAAAATGTCATGGGTCCTTTGTCAAGAGAAATATTAAAATAAATATTTTGGGGAAACAACTTCTTTTGGCATGGTTTTGTTGGAGCTGTCTGCTCTAGCTCACAGGATAATTATTTTAATGAACATTTATGTCTTTTGCAGGGAAAGTCCAAGTAGCTGATCAAGATTATTCTTTCTTGCTAATCTTATCTAATCTAGATAAAACTGACAAACCCATCCAGCTGCCTTCTCACAGAAAATGTTACCCTCTGAAGCCTTCACAGTGCACTCTTCTAGCTGTTTCAAGCTGCATCTGAAGTGTCCAAAACAAGAAAAAGTTAACCTGACATTTCCCTCCTGATTAAGTCAACTGCAATAGGGCATTCAAAAGGCATGAAGAAGCATCCAGTCTCTTTTACTATCCAGATGAAATGTAGCTGTCAAAGAAAATCCTGCTGTGTTGCTGTCGGCTTTTCTGGAGGAGCAGAAATATATAGAGCAAAAGTGACTCAGAAGTCTCTGAAGTTAAATTACACTTCTTAGACATCCATAAGTACCTTCTCCAAAACTTCAAAATGAGTGGCTTCCCCAGGACTAAACAGCCTGGTAAGTGTGCTTCACCTTCTGCCACATTTCACACATTTAGAGGTTTCACAGGAGCCGAGTGCATTTTTGTTGTCTCTAGGCAGCAAGAGATTTTGAGTTTCTTATTTCAGTTGTTCACAGGAAAGATTGAACCCTCTAAAACAAAATATAGAATTTACCAAAATTAAGCTTGGGTTGGAATTATTATTTAATTATAAGGGACTACAAACAAAATTTAAATTGGAGACAAAAGGTTGAAAAAAAACACAGGACCAGAAATGAATGAAAACACATGTTCCGAAACCACCTGGGCTGGTACTAAGTGAAGTGGCAGAAAGTGAATGACTGATCCAGTGGAGAATTTGCTATTGACCTTAATGACAACAAATCTTGACTTTCCCGCTATTAAACTTAACCGCTTTTTAGGAAAGTACTCTACTGGGAAAAAAATTATTCAGAGGTTACAAAGAGACTGATTTCTCTCAACTCATTCAATCCAATTTGGGAAAGACAAATGGCAAAGGTGCTGAATGGAGAAATGTAAAAGGAGCATATAGACGAAGGCACAGAGCTACAATTTCTCCCCACACCAGGATACTCTTTTCAGGTTTATTACTGGCCAAGATGAAGAATGTAAGTAGAAATTCAGAAATTACCTACCTACCAGTCAAGCATTTTTAGGACTTGGCAAAGAAAGTCACAGCAGATAGAAGAAAATTACCTTAGGCCTTTTCAAAGTCTAAGACAGTTTTAATGCACGTTTCCAAGTGCTCTGAAAATCCCCCCTGACCCAGCAACCGTGAATAGGTAGGATGTTTATAGACAGTGACTTCTGGCTGGGTATAAGACAAGCGATTGTTCCTCACCTTGTATCTTGCCCTCCAAAACCTGTTGTCTCACAGTATTAGAAAGCTCTGAGCTCCACCATGCTTAAATTGTTCTATGTTATTACATCCTACTGATGTTTGAGGTGGTTTGTTATAGTTACTCTCCTGCCAGGCAGATATCAGGAAATAAATGATGCATTTTGATACAAGGCTATTTTGCTGAACTGGATGGCTTAAAGAACTGGTAATAAATTTCTTTTTTCTCTTCTAGGTCACTGGTGCAAATCCAGTCCAGTTCAATAGAGATCAGAAGTTATTGCCACTTGACAAGAGAACTGAATCCGTATGAAATTGATTGGCAGTTCTCAGCCCAACTCCTTACGACTTGGTCATGAAATTGCCACTGCTCCTGACACAAATTGACCCCACTGAGGCTGTATTAGCACCAGTGCACACGGACAAGCAAGGTGGAAGACTCCGCTTGTTTTCACGTGCTGAGGAGAGTCCAGTCACATTTTTCATTTAAAATCTTTCTTCATAACAAGTAGTTTTTTCAGAACTTTTTTAAGGGAAATGTAAAATTCAGCTCAAAAATTGATTTTTTTTATGGGAAGTGTCAAGCTGAAATATTTTTCATTTTATCTTAAAATGTTGTTCTGCTTTGGAATTTTAGCTTAAAAAAAAGGAAAAGAAATTACATGCTATGATGAGTGTTTAAGATGACAGCTAGGGTGGGTTTCATTTTACCTAACTTTAGACATCCATAGTGTAGGCGTCAAGCTCAGAGCTGGTCACCCCAGGTTTCCTTCATAGTCAATGGAGAGAAATAGGTACATTTGAGGTGTGATTCATCTGATCTATTTTAAATATCTACTTAAAGATGAATAAAGATCTTAAAATTACTGTCTCTACTGACTCTGGTATAAGACTACAGAGACTATATCAAATGGAGATCTAGCAGAGACACCTGCTACTGGTCAGATGAGTCCTCTCCCAGTTGTCTAATTCTTTATTACATACCATTATTTTTCAGCTTTTCAACATGAAAAACCTTAACTAAGAAGATATTTTCCATTGAAATATAAGGAAAGTTTTACATTGTTTCAGAATTTTCATGTGAAGAATAAACTACTTCTCGAAGACAATTCAAAATTTTAAGTGGAAAACCCTATTACCTACATAAGAAGTTGAATATATACTAAGGGACATTTTAATACTTAAAAAGGATGAAAAATCTTAGGTTCTCTGAATCCAGGGTCTAGCATCTCATCCAATTGCTTCCACTTATGACTACTGAAATCAACAGAAAAGCTATAAGGCTGTTCTGCTGGATGGAGAGTTTGACCATTTTGCTTTCCACTCGAAGCTTCCATGAAGGAAAAGAGAGCGAACAAGACAGCTAGGATAGCAGAGGGGAGAGCTGGGGACAGGTGGGACTGGCCATGGGAAGCATGCAGTAGATGGAGACAGCATGCAGAAACAGATGTGGTAAAATGTGGCTGAAAAGAAGAAGCGGCATTTGTGAAGGAAGGGAGAATGTCTGAGGGGAAGGAAGATGTAAGAAAGGTCATAGTATGGGTAGCAAAAGAAAAGGAGCTGTAGAGACGTTCACATTTTGCATAAACGTAAAAAATCCAAAATGAGGATCAGTGCTTTCTCACAGTTCTGATCATGCTTTCCTGCTCTGCCAGGCACACATCAGACAAAGTAAAGCAGCACTGTAGGTCCTGCTCTTCCCTCTATATTTAGTGTATCCTCATTCAGCTCCAGAGCTGCTCACAGCTCTTCTCCCCCTCTCTAATTTATACTTCCGCAGATACAAACCTTTTTGTTGCAGACCTTTGGTTGCATTGGACTCTGTCCAGGTTCTGCCACACAGCTGGGAATATAGCTTATTTTGTTCAGCAGAGCAAGTATAATGATAAAAACAAATTTACATTGATCACCTCTGAGCCTAACACACAGATTTTCTCCAGTCCTCTGTCTGACAAAGCTGTGAAGGAGACTTTTGACTTGCCAGTAACCTGACAAACAAATTAGCTTGATTTTAACTGCTTTACTTAGGCTAACCTCTCTTGGATTTCCTAGCATTTACACAGGAACTGGTTCATTCATTACAGCTGGTATGTACACTTAGCTATTGCAATTCAACGAACGTGTTAGGTGGTTTGTGGTGACATTTTTCTTAATAATGTGGGCAGCACTGGAATGTCTTTCTCTAACTACTGGTGTCTCAGTGGATGCACATTATTTAGATGACAGATTGAGAGTAAGAAACACTCTCAGGTGGTTTGCAGGTACAAGAGGAAGTATCTTCTGGAAAGGTTAGGAATAAAATTAGGCTGTGCCTTTGCTAGAAAGGAATCNCAGGCTGATAACTGGGTTTCATGCAATTACTTTTCAGCAATCTTCGATTGCCTTCTTCCCCCTAGCCCTTTTCTTTCACTTAGGAGGAAAAATGGAAATATAGGAAGCTGTGCAGAGGTTTGAAGTCAGACCAAGAACAGACAGGAGTTTTAGGCATGTCTTTGACACTGATTCACCCTGAAGCTTTACATCTTCATATCCTCTCTGCTTTGGTGAAACAGGTCTTATAGGCAATATCAAATTAACCACACTTCTGATCTGCTCAAATTCAGTTTAAGACTCGTTCAGGCCTTTACCCCAGCCTGGTAACCTTTACCCCCACCCAGACTTTGCTCATTGTTATACAAAGCAATCTCTTTAAAAAGATAGCTTAGGTGTGAATCATGTGAGTACATGCAGATGTTTCCCAGCAAAAGATAGCCATGTATATTCTTCTTACAAGAAGAAGCCTGGTACGTTTATCTTGAACTCCATCCTGAACTATTCAGATAAATTGGGTCAGATTAATCACACACTCAGAGTAACTAGTTCACAGATGGACATCTATCTTTCAGATGTCTAAATGCAGATAAATAACACAGTGTGTTTGCACAGAGGATAGATTTACAGTAGCTCGTAATAACATATGTATATGAAATTACTTTAGCTGTCCTTCGTGGTAGTCACAAATAGAAGTCAGCACAAATTATAATACAGACTTTAACCAGAAGCCCCCAAAGCATTCATATGCTTCCTGTTGACACACGCTGAAGCCCATATTGCTGTATTATTGCAGATATCATTAACCATATTAGCTAGATTACAACAATGCACATATGACAGCAAATTTACACTAACATCTTTTTGCTGGTCAGATATATCCCCCAGGTTGTTTGCAGGGGAAAACAAGTATCTTTTTCTTCAACAAGTTCAGAGGGTATCTAGCACTCTGTTTTAGCTGGTGTAGCTGGCAGTGACTTATTAGGCATGAAAATACAAAGATAAACAAGAAATCTTGTGATTCCTATCTCCACAATTAGGCTTTAAAGCCGTTAGAGTGATCCCATCTCTCTTTTAGCCACCATGGATCCTGGCCACTTCCTAAAAAGATGAGCATCACCTTCATCCCTGAGAAACTGTCACTGTTCCAAATCTGAAATCTCAGCTGGTGGGGGGAATTAAACAAAACAAAAAAATCCTACAGAATTAATTAGGAGTTTGGTGCAAATACTCTGCCAGAGAATTAAATGAAGGATCTGCTCATACGTTATTGGGATAAAACCATTGATTGCTCTGAACACAAACCATTCCCTCTCCTAGAATCACAAGTGCCCAACCATATGCCAGATTGCCTACAGTTAGCACCTATCACTTCTCCTCCAGCCACGGTGATAAAATTATGTGTCCGGGACACTAAATGGCCCTGTTAAGGTATTCAGTGGCTCTAGAAATTGGAACAGGATCGTATGTATGTTGCTTTTTGTACAGCTCAATGTGTTTCATTGCTACTGACTCTTCTTTTATCTGTCTTCTTTCATCCATTTTCTACACACTTTTTTTTTCCTTAAAAACACACAGATTTGCTTTCATACAATTGTTCCCTATTCTATCATGAGAAACATTTTCAGACAAAAGAAAATGGAAAAGTTCATTTTGAGTGAATTGCAATTTTACTTCCAAAGGTCAGTCATTCATTTACAAATCCATTCTAACCTTCTACCTAATTGTACTTTCTTTCACACTTGTAGCAAATCAAGCTATTATCCAGAGTTAAATAAAATTACTTGGTTGTTATTTTATTTTTTAAAGAAAAAAATTATCCACTTCATTCAGCAGATATTAATTCTAGTGTCTCACTCCTCAATCTTGCCATAAACAGGAGCTGAATGCCTTCTAAGCCAACCCATCTGTTACCTTTTTTGTGTGTGTATCACACCATGTCTTTGCACTGCCTTTCAGTACTCACCACCACAAAGTGATCATATTCATTCATAAGAAATTATACTTCATATCAGCCGAGTTTCTGTAACAGGGAGACTGGTAATGTGCCAGCAAGAAAGGCAGAACACCACAGTGGGCACAGTGCTAGAATATGGGAGCCCTGAGTTCTGCCATTAACTGTTTGTGCAGTTTTAGGAAGAGCACATACCAGTTTCCACATCAGTGAATTGGAATGGCTGGTGTCTTATTTCGTCCTTAAAATATTTTGTGCTCTTACAATTCAAAGTGATAAACATAGCAAAAAAAAAAGGTAACCCTATTAACCTTGATAATATTTGTGTACCACCAAGAGCTTTATTGTTATGTTTTTTCATTAGCTATGGTTAAGTCATTCCTATACTTGTGTGAGAGATCTGTAAAACAAAGTCAGTATTGGGCTCCAGGATTCGAGGAGGCACAAAGATCAGAAGGACCTCCCTCTCATATTACTACCAGCTCCACAAGGAGGAAGAGACGAGTCATAGTTGTAGGAGACTCCCAGCTGAGGGGAACAGAGGGTCCGATATGCCGGGCAGACCCTTCTCTCGGGGAAGTCTGTTGCCTCCCAGGAGCACGGGTCAAGGACATTGCTAGGAATCTTCCTAGACTGGTCCGACCCTCAGACTATTATCCTCTACTGCTCTTCCACATGGGTGCCGAAGAAGTTGCAGTAAGTAGCCCGAGGGTAATTAAAAAAGAATTCAAAGCCCTAGGATGATTAGTAAAGGAATCTGGAGCACAGGTTATCTTTTCCATCCAGAGGGACCTGGACAAGCTGGAGAGGTGGGCCTATGTGAACCTCATGAGGTTCAACAAGGCCAAGTTCAAGGTCCTACAGCTGGGTTGGGGTAATCGCCGGGATCAATACAGGCTGGGGGATGAAAGGATCGAGAGCAGCTCTGCTGAGAGGGACTTGGGGGTACTGATAGATGAAAGGCTGGACATGAGCCGGCAATGTGTGCTGGCAGACCACAGGGCCAACTGTGTCCTAGGCTGCATCAAGAAAAGCGTGGCCAGCAGGTCGATAGAGGTGATGCTGCCCCTCTATTCTGCTCTGGTGAGACCTCACCTGGAGTACTACGTTCAGCTCTGGAGCCCTCAGCACAAGAAGGACATGGAACTGTTGGAGCGGGTCCAAAGGAGGGCTACAAAAATGAT
>Ga0065711_1010404_pt1 | contig 15462 bp, 11 predicted proteins | sample Hoacrofraction12_FD_59098 | JGI IMG/M metagenome (GOLD analysis project Ga0065711, IMG submission 59098) | Hoatzin crop microbial communities from Cojedes, Venezuela - Epithelial fraction 12 v2 (version 2) | ecosystem: Host-associated > Birds > Digestive system > Esophagus > Crop | place... | reverse complement strand
AAAAAAAAAAAAAAAAAAAAGAGTGAGAAAAACCTTGGCTACTCAGTTTGGAAATACCACCAACATTTCTTTTGTCTGAAAGCCAGCCTGCAGTTTTGGCAGCTTGAGATGAGCTGCAGGTCACGAATGGAACATCTTCCTTGAAGAAGTCCTAAATTCCTGTAATCAAGGAGTTGCTTAATTCTCTTCAGGCACACCTCTCAGCAACGGGGTTAAGGTGTCTCATTAGGGAACAGACGCACATTCGTGAACCTGGCTTCCAAAGACCACTTGCAAGCCAGCCAGCACCAGCTACTGCTGCCTTTGCCACTGGACAGTGGCAGGCCCCGGGGGTCAACAGCAGCTGCGTCACCCCGCCGTGTGCTATCTGCTGGGGAAATGGCTGCACCTCTACCGCAGCAGCTGCAAGGGCTGCCGAAACTTGGGTCGCATCTCAAAAAACACAACAGCCCTTGGCTTCATTAAAAAAAGGAAAATAAGCAACACCCCCAAACTCACCACTTGACAAGTCTGTGTTTAGAGCTTGGAATTGCAGACCACACTGGCAAGATAAAGCCTCAAAGTCATAAGCACCAGAAAACCAGAGTGAACTCCCCTCAGGTATACTTTGAAAAATTATATGATTTTTTTCAGCTAATGATTTGAGGTCTGGCTGTTGGTCTTTGAAGGACTGCCACTGGCTGGGTTTTGCAAGAAAAGGTGTTGCACCACCAGCTTGAGTGACCGACGCTCTGTCTCCCCACAGCACTGGCAAAGGCAAACCAACAGCAAAGTCTCTTGTGGCAGAAGAAGTCTACCTCAACCCTTGCCTCCTCCAGGCCTATTGGCATCACTCTCCAGCACGTAGTTCCAGGAGGACTGAAGGTCCTGGATAAACCGCAGCAACACAGGACCAGCAGCTTGATGGCTTGTTCATCCATCAAACATTGAAAGTCCTCTAGCCTCTCAACAGCTGAACATGTGTCTTGGCTGGAGCAAGCAACCTTTATTGCTTAGTCTTGATTCCCAGCCTTTCCTCAATTCTGATGACATTTCTCCCAATCTCCCAGTCTTCACCTAGGTCTGCGTGGTTTCATCATCCTGGTTTCTGCTTCATGCCACCCTCCCCGGGCTCACCTTGCCCTCCTGACGCACCTGCTCCAGCCTGTCCCATCTCTACATGTCCCTCATTGCAGGCAGCATTTTTCAGCACGGATTCAGGGACTTCTGGTATAGGGTCTCCCTGGTCATGTCCTTGCCTTGGCTGTCTGTTTGATAGGACTCTCCGCCAGATGCCCAGCCCTTTTTGCCCAAACCCTCAGCTCAAGTTGAAAATGTCCAAACCCTATTCCCACTCTAGCTGCTGGGCAGGACAGACCAGTTCTTGCCCTGACATGAAAGCAGATTTAATGCTCCAAGCCACAGGAAGCTAGTGCATCCCCCTGAGAACTGCAACACCACCACCACTTCAGCTCAAACATTTTCCTCAGCTATTAGAGGGCTGTTTCCATTTGCTACTCCAGCAAGCAATGGTGGGGTATGGATGAAAAAGGTCCTGCTGGCTCACAGACCGTATATCTCTTCCATCATCCCCTTGACAGTGTGCCTGAAGCAAAATTCTCACAAATTTCAGAAGCAGATACAGTTTCTCCTGCAGTTTTAGAAATGAGAGCAGAGCTGAGCAATTTCCCGGGATGGCTGAACTTCGTCTGCAAAGCCAGAACAACTTCCCAGCCATAAGAGGAGCAGTATGGGTCTGCTCTTTTAGCTCTATCAGCACCACAGAGCTAACACTAGTGGGAAGAGAATCTGTATTTGCAGTTCCCCAAACCTTCTCCCTGTACCAGTAATTGTGTTTTCAGGACAAAAATTAAGCCTGAGATAGAGAGAGGCGCATACACGTGTTAGAGCACTTCCAGATGCTGCTAAATGCTTGACGGACACCGACAGGCTCACTTGGGGTGCGATTTCCGAGTCCAGCTTATCCCTTGGTATTTTCAGCCCCGGGCAATTCTTAATGCACTCACTCCAGAGTTGGGCTGTTCACAACTTGGAGAACCCCGGGGTGCCCCAGAAGAGAGTGGCCCACGAGGATCTCCGTCCAGTTATAACCCGTAAGTCAGAAAAATCGAAGGTTTGCACTCCTGCAGGCAAACTCAAACCCACTCGTATGTCCACCGGAGAGAGCGACAGTAAAGCGATCACAACACCACTTCAGCAGAGTTTTCCAGAAAAAAGCTCTTTCTAAAGACATCGACACGGATGCATTTTCCCAGTTAAAACTGTTTATGCGCAACTGCATTTTATTTTAGATTCTCTAGTGAAAAAACCCAGCAGCTTGAAACTCTCGCTCTCTTTTTCACAAGATGTTGGTAAAGGCCAAATTTGAGATGGAAGGGGTAAGGACAAATCCAAAAAACCCAAAACTGCCAAAACCCCAGATCGAAGCCCACAGCTCCCTGGGGCATTATTTTGTAGCAGAAGTTGCTTGAACTTCAAAGTGGCAAACCGCAAAAGTTGCCTCATACGATAAGCCTTATGATCAACACAAATGCATACATAATTTTAATTCTACCCCTCCTCCACGCAGCAGCACCACAACAATATCACACTGGATCAAACGAAGCATAAAATGGATGTCATCACCGTCCATTTTTAGACACGCCGCATGACATCTATTGGCTTTTTTCCTGGAAGAGCAGGCGATACTAATTGTGTCTGTCGCCTTACACAGATAGTGCTGTCCTTAACTGCAGCCGCCAAAGCCCAGTTGACAGAAAGCAAACCAATGGAAGCCTACTGGGAAAGCCGGTTACTCTCCTTCATTTGAACTGCAACTGCAAACATCAAGATGAACTTTTCTGTGCCTTGCTCAACCACAGAGATGCTTGTAGTTTTTAGTGTATTTACACCTTTTAACACAGCCTGCGGTTCACAACTTCAGTTTGTTTAAAAGCAGGTTTTGGAGTGCACAGTATCATCTCTTTTAAGGCCTGTCTGATCACTGCAGAAATCTCAAAGAGAAAGGACACACCAACACTGAATACTTTAATTTTTGGTCAACCTTCCTTTTCCCTCTCAAAACCGCTCTTCTGCAGAGAAGATTCTGTTTAACGATAGGCAACACCTTGAACAACTTTGTGCTGGGTTCGCTCTTATCTAGCACCACATTCTGCCTTTCCCAGATCCACAGCAAGCAAAGTCTGTGCAAAGGCACCCAAGCACTCTGAAAAGTGGAGACAAACCCGTGCCTTTTGCAACCATCAATTATATCTTAATATACTGAATAAACACTTTAACTTGTGCTTTCATTTTTAGAGTGACTTCTTCAACCTCCCTTATTACACATCCTCCCTCCCCCCATGCAAAACCAAGAAAGCATCATCCTTAGAAAAAAATGAAAGTCACTAAAATACTCGTCTGGGTAACCAGCAGAGGAACCAGGAAGGAACGAAATACCTGGAACTCATTTAACTTCATTGGAAAGACAGAGAGCGTTCAAGTCAACAGTGCTCGCGTTGTTCTTTCTGCAACCCAGTCCCTGCTGGGCAGGGTTTGTTTGCGCTGAGGTTTTGTATTAGAAACACACAGAGCTAAATAAGATTTCGCTCGTCCAAGATTTCTTCTGTCCTGTTCAGTGCACAAACTCCACAAACCTGTGCTGAAAACTATAAACACTGCTGAAGAACCATAACAGGTGCCTCTGACCGGCAGACTGCCATGCTGGGCGTACTCAGAAGGCTTGTCCTGAAACCTGCTCAGAACGGGTCCTCTTCAAAACCTACCAGGAGCACGCTTTCCCTGGTGGGTACGTTTAGAGTGGGTCTCAAAAAGCCACCTTGGAGAGCAGGAGATGCTCCTGCTGTCTCCTGCTGAGCCATATCCCAGAACGTTTCCAAGAAAACAGAAAGAAGCGATCCTCCCTCCTCCCCTTTCCTCTTCCCCGCATCGTGCCTCCTTTCCATGGAAATTGCTCAAAAAGTATTTTGAGTCTTACAGACAAAATCATGTCCTGACTCATGCCAAGGAAATAAATCCCATGTGTCTGCAAAGCCTAGGCGACAAACCAGTTGCTGAGGGGGTGACTGTTCCCCTCCACTTACATATGGAGCAAGCGCGTAGATAAACCTGGCAATGCGTTACTTCCGTGGTTCATGGAAATACTTTGTACTACACAAATACAATGGAAATACATTACAGAGCAACACCAGGCCTGGCAAAAGCTGCTTCACAGGAAACTGCCCCAGGAAGCTTCCCAAAAACCATGCCTTCCACTTTCACACTAGACCCCCGAGCTCCACTGCCCGAAGGGCAACAGCATAGCACACCACTATGCTCGTGTCCTGCCCTGCTCTTCCCCGTGAGTAACGGCGTGATGGCAGCAGCTTGTGAGGACCAAAGGCAGCACTGAAGGTCCCCCAAGCACACTTGTGCTCAGCAGCCCTCGCTCACAACAGCTCCTTTCACAGCAATCAGATACTTCCCCAGTCTGCTGCACCCCTCAGCCATGCCCACCCTTTCCTCACTACCAACATGCTGAATTCTCCTCCTGCATGAACATTTCCTGCTCACTTTTTCACACCGTCCAACAGCGTTTAGAAATCCTTTTCCAGATGCTCTTGTTGGAAATACAGACCATACAATTGCAAAAGGAGTTCTGGGATCTTATCTGTACCACCAGTATGAGACGTACGCAGAACTAAATCAGTCCATACCCAAAGAGATAATGGGCTTGTGGGACTAAGCTCTGTGAAGAAAGCTAGGCATTCAAAACCGAATTTTAAAGATAGTATGTGGTAGCTGTACAGCTAGTGCTAGATACAGGAGACTGGGCTGTACCTGCACTGTGTGGTGCCTGTAACTGAACTAACGCTGTCGGTAAACTCTGTCTCCTTCATGATCTCCAGCCAAAGTCCAACCAAACAGGTATTCTTGCAATAACCAAGGAAACAGGATGGAGTGCATTTGAAGGCACAAGTCAGCAGGATACAAAGAGGCCTTTTTGAAAATAATGCCAGCTATTCTCTTCATTTTTAAAATGGAAACAAGGAGACTGTCATCCATTTCTACCCATTTATAATGTGTGTGTTCCTGCCCAACATACTGATAATTTCTTACATCTTCAGCTTTTTCTGCTCTGTTTAAAAAAAAAAACAACTCATTTTTATTTTTTAGCTTCTTAGGGTCTCCCCTTAGCCACTACAGAAATTTACAGGCTCTAAAAAATGAGCTACTTTGAAAACTTAACTCTTTAAACAGCTCAGAGAAGCTGGCTGTCATCCTTTCATTTCCAAGCAGCAGTTTGTGTAGATTTTAGTACAATCAATTTGTGTCTATGTCACCTTTCATTTTCATGCTTCATTTTACAAGCCCACTAATCAGATTAATGAGGTTGAATGTGAAAAAATTCCTTTGTTTCAAGCTGAACAGCCTCTGAAACCTCAGTTATAATGGTCTTTCTTTGCTTATTCAATTCCCGTTTCCAAGTAATAGCAAAAAATGGCATTACAGAAGTTTTCTGGTAAACCTCAAAGGCAGAAAGCCATCTTATTACAACATCCCTGTAATTTACAGGAGCTCGGGCTGTACGTTGATGTAAGGAAGTCACAGTGCCTTCCGCTTTGTGAACACGCTTAAATGGAAATAAAATCTTATTAATTGCTTTGGTAGGGTCACAAATACGTTCCATATGCTTCAAGTCAGTGGCTTAGGGCGGCCCAGCGAGCAAATGCCTGTCTGCAGCCAGGAGGGAGTTTGTGCTGTGCTGACCACACTCCCGCACGGAGGAGTCGGTGCCCCATGCGCCCGTGTCTGGGACCTGGGTAGGCACTGGGACCTTCCTGGTTCGTTACCCCCTCTAAACCATGGGCCACACGTATGTGGATAATCCACAGCAGGAGACAGAAGCCAGAAGCGGAGATGGAAATTCCCACTTGGGGATTCGTTACAGAGCAGTCCCAGGCTGCCACGCAAACTGGCCAGTGCTCCGTGGAGCTTTTTGTCATGAGTCAATGGGAGCACAGAGAGACGCCCAAAGAGACTTACAAGGGAATACACGCAATTACGGGACGGTGCCACAAAGGGCGACACTGTCAACCCACACACAACTCTGATAAACTTGAAATCATAATCTCAAAATATTCCTGGCTTGAATTTGCTGATTCTTGAGGTTTGGGGTTTTTTTGTTTTGTTTTGAGGTTTTTTTAGGGGGGGTGGTTTTTTTTAACATCACACACAATTCCTCATCCCACTCTTGCCTTGGAAAGCAAATAGTAGTCACCATGTAAAGGTAATCAGAGAAAGACTTGTTTTGTCCTCTAAACACCTGAAGTAGCAGCCCAGACCATCTGCTGAACAACTGGCTAGTACATCGCAGAGTTCGGAGGTCACAGAGCACTCCACTTTTACCATCAGGATTACTATGGGTGTTACTAGACCTGCGCAGTATGAATACACAGGGTTCAGCTGTAGTTCAGAGTTGTCTGAAAGATGCTGGATACACCTATAAAAGAAACACACTCCTGTGACAACATATCCCAGCCTACGACAGAAGCTTTAGGTCCTTCACACACCAGCTATTACATTCTGAGCTGAGAGTCAGTGGGGCTTTAGGGAATCAGAGGTATCAAGTCACCTCCTATCTCCAACCAGTCCATGGAGATGGGATGAAGACTTCTCACACCACAGCAGGGGCCAGCACTACCTCCCCATGGGCTCTGCCTGGCTAACCTTCAGCACTTTCCTAGGAGAATGGAGGAGCATCACTGGCGAGAAGACAGAGAAAGCCTGCTCACCTCCTGGCCTTTCCCAGTCCTGGTGCAAAGACACCCACCATGTAGCAGCACCCTCCGTATCAGGTGGAGCCTGGCCTGGCTGCAGAGACAGACATGGGAGGACTGGGGCAGAGCCCATGGTGGGTCAGGACCAGTCTCATGGCTGCTACAACCACAGCACGTGTGCATGAATATTAACCAGTGCCTACATCTACCCACAGAAACCAGACATTTGAAAGTGCTTTTGTTTTTCTCCTTCATAAGAGACAAACCTGAGCCACTTCTCAGCACTACCATGGCAGGTAAATAACTGGATGTGGAGAGCTCTGTGCAGAAAAAAGCATTTTAGCTTTCAACTATCTTGAGTGATCCTCTGATGTTTAATTAGGAATAATTAAAGAACAAACAAAAAGCCTGAATCCTTTCATGAATACTTCATAGGTATACGCTAGCTGTTTCAAACGGGAGCTTGGTTCCAGGGTGGCAGACTCCCTTCACACAGGAACTGAGGGAAAGCAAACTAATCTGTTAAAGAAATAAAAAGGTGTCAGATTTCTTCCAAAGCAGAGATATTTTTGACAACAAACTGGTTAGTAAGCTTAAATAAGATGACTGACTAATGATAGAGAGCAATCCCCCACAATCAGCCTCAAGACACGAGTGTTATTAAAAATCAACATGTAGCTTTACTGAAGTCTTTAAATACTGTACTGCCTCCCAGACATGGGAAAAGAATAAAACTGCCTGAGCAGCTTGGGTTTGGCATAGAAAGACAGAGTTAATTAAGGATTTGGGTTATTCCCAAACCATGCTGTTTAAGAAGACCCATTATACCTACTGCACAATAGGTGGGATCCATTTTCCTTAGCAATGCTTATGTCAGATATTAATTCAAGACTGTATCGCGTTTAACAAATACTCCCCTAAGACAAACTACCTTCTGCCGAAAAGAGGTAAGTCATGTCGCAGGGACTACTGTGAGGGGAAGCTCACAAACTGGAGCGTGTGGGTGAAAAGTGGGTGACATGGCAACGCATGTTCAAGCAAGTTTAAAGGTGGAAGGTGGAATATCATTTAGAGCCATACAAGAGGAGCAATGGAAAAGGATGATGGTGCTCCTCAAAGCGAGGGAGCACGGCCTTCACCATCCCACTACACCTCCCAACTTGTCTCTTGTTTTCATAGAATCACAGACTCATTAATGTTGGAAAAGACCTCTAAGATCATGAAGTCCAACCGTCAACCCAACACCATCATGTCTGCTAAACCATGTCCTGAGGTGCCATATCTACATGTTTTTTGAACAACTCCAGGGATGGTGACTCTACCACCTACCTGGGCAGCCTGTTCCAACATCTGACCACTCTTTCAGTAAAGAAATTTTTCCTAATATCCAATATCCAATCTAAACCTCCCCTGATGCAACTTGAGGCCATTGCCTCTCATCCAATCGCTAGTTACTAGGGAGAAGAGACCAACACCCACCTCACTACAACCTCCTTTCAGGTAGTTGTAGAGAGCAAGAAGGTCTCCCCTCAGCCTCCTCTTCTCCAGACTAAACAGTCGCAGCTCCCTCAGCTGCTCCTTATACAGCTTGTTCTCTAGACATGTTCTCTGCTTCGGCGCAGTCTGTGTTCTGCCCCTCCGGAGGCGGCACGTGCCCCGACCTGAAGAATGGCCGCTCTGTTCAGCAGCACAGGGGGGAGCCACAGGCCCGCAAGCACCCCCCAGGCACGCACATCCTCCCTGGGGTGCACGGGGGGAGGATGGGACAGAGTCTCACGGCTTCCACGCAGCTGCGAGGGCAGCAAGCCACACGCAATGGGCCAGTCGGCAGACACGTCGCCTCTCCAGCTGATGTGGGAGCGGCCGGTAGAGGCCTTCCTGTACAAGGGTGCAGCTGGTACGGGGATGCCCTCACCTCCTGCCCCACCATGACAGCTGCATGGCACAGCTGGGCACCCTCTGGCTGGGGGGACCGGCACGCACTGGCACAACAGGCAGGGACGAAAAGCAGCACGGAGAGAGCAGAGATGTGAACAGCACCCTCATCACAACATTGCACCTCTTCTTAGAAAGCCTGTGCCCCAGGAAGCACCCGGGGCAAGGACAAGGTCCTGTGCAGCCTGCTGTAGGTGACCCTGCTTTGGCAGGAGGGTTGGACTAGATGACCCACAGAGGTCCCTTCCAACCCCTACTATTCTGTGATTCTGTGGGAATCATCTTCCCATCCCGCGGCCACGAAAGGCACAGGGGCAAGAGGCCGGAGCATCAGTTTCAGCAGGAGGACTAAGCAATGGAGACCATGCCAGCCAACACCCAGCGGCAGCTTCTGCCTCGTTTTAGCACCAGAGGTCTGCAGACCTTCTAAGGATGCTCAACAATGTCCTGAAGGTTAGTCTTGAGGTTACATTTGGAAATTCAGAGGGTGTGTTGCATGGGGGACAGCAGGTTCCCAAATTCTGACCAAAGGAAGGAAGGAGGCTCTGCAGCCACACAGGGAAGAATCAAAGGTGCAAAAGGAGGATGAGGGTAGCATCCCTTTCTTCTTTGCCTCATTGGTCCATTTACACGTGAAACCCTCTAGTGCAGGGATTTTCTCTCGCTCCTACCTCTGAGGATGGAACCTTGAAGCCATTTGCGGCTCTAAAGAAATTTCTATAGGTATAGAATCATAGAATGCTTTGCGTTGGAAGGGACCTTTAAAGGTCACCTAATCCAACCCCCTTACAATAAGCAGGGTCATGTTCAACTGGATCAGGCTGCTCAGAGCCCCGTCCAACCTGACCTTGAATGTTTCCAGGGATGGGGCCTCCACTGACTCTCTGGGCAACCCCATTTGTGTTTCACCACCCACATGGTAAAAAATTTCTTCCTTATATCCAGTCTAAACCTACCCTCTTTTATTTCAAAAGCATTACCCCTTGTCCTATTGCAACAAGCCCTGCTAAAAAGTCTGTCCCCATCTTTCCTATAGGCCCCCTTTAAGTACTGAAAGGCCACAATAAGATCTCCCCGGAGCCTTCTCTTCTCCAGGCTGAACAGCCCCAACTCTCTCAGCCTTTCCTCACAGGAGAGGTGCTCCAGCCCTCGGATCATTTTTCTGGCCTCCTCTGGACCCGCTCCAACAGGTCCATGTCTCCCCTGTGCTGAGGGCTCCAGAGCTGGATGCAGGACTCCAGGTTGGGGTCTCACCAGACCAGAGCAGAGCAGAGGGGCAGAATCCCCTCCCTCGACCTGCTGGCCATGCTGCTTTTGATGCAAACCAGGATACGGTTGGCCTTCTGGACTGTGAGCACACGCTGTCGGGTCATGTTGAGCTTTTCGTCAACCAGCTCCCCCAAGTCCTTCTCCTCAGGGCTGCTCTCAATCCATTCTTCGCCCACCCTGTGTTTGTGCTTGGGATTGCCCCAACCCACGTGCAGGACTTTGCGCTTGGCATTGTTGAACCTCATGAGGTTCGCACAGGCCCACCTCTCAAGCCTGTCCAGGTCCCTCTGGATGGCATCCCTTCCCTCCAGCGTGTCGACCACACCACACAGCTTGGTGTCATCTGCAGACTTGCTGAGGGTGCACTCAATCCTGCTGTTTGTCACTGATGAAGATATTAAACAATACTGTACAAACATAAAGTACAGTATAAATAATACAAAACAAGAAAGAGGAATTTTAGTCATGGCATGACAATGTAGAGGAGGTATTTAAATCGGCCTCTACCTCCAAGCACTTGCCACTCACCAGTAATGCTTTCACACCAGTGCTGTGCACTACTTTCTGGCTTAGCAACGTGTTACATCAGCATTACATGTGAATCCTCTAAGCAAGTTTTGGTCACCTCTTCATGTCCAGCCCATCTTCCCTTGCATCAACAGAAACAGCGTTTCACACAAAATAATCAAGAGGCCTGCTGATTGGAGCACCTCCTAACTAGAGACGAAGCATCACAGCTTCATGACAACCCTTTTTCCCTGCATTCCCAAGGGCATAGCGCTCTCCGTATTTGACAGAGCAACACTTTCGGTCTTCAGCATTTGTGTCACTGTAGCTAAGCAATCACTAATAGCTAAGCTCCCAGATTCTAACCATAAATAGTGGCAGGGGTGAGTCCATGCGCATCAGTTAATACGTCCTAATTTAAACCACACAAACTACAGCCTCATGCACTGAGCACCCCGGACACAATGAGATCCAGGGCAGTCTGCAGACCGCCCTTGTAGCAAGCTGAGACCTGCGGCTGTGAAGTTAAAATGCTGAATTTCATCTAGAGCTCTAGTCTTGCAGATGTCCCTTCGCCATCTCCCCATCCAGCTGCTATTCTTGCAGTTTTTAAATACTCTGAAGGAACCACCATATCTTTCCAAAGGATGTTCAGTTGCAGAAAGTGAGCAGAGACAAACAAAACTAAGTAACAGTGCCTCAATTCTATTTCAAAACTAACCACCTTACATTGCTTGGACAAGCAAAACCATTTGCAGAACAAATGATAGTCTACAGCTCACCAACAGGAAAGGTCACATTATTGTTACGGTTGTTTTTCATGCGTAACCCTTCCTATCTCATTTGCTCTTCTCTTCCCTGTCCTCACATAGTGCAGTCTGATCTCAGCGTGGAGACTTTCTGAATTTAACAGAAACATGTGAAAGAGTGGGAGCTTATATCACTGATTTAAACACAGGATGGAGACCTTAAAACTGTCCTGAATTAAAAGGGTCCAGTTGTTAACAGCCTTAGAAAAGGAAGAAGTAAGAGATACTGTACTAGTCTAGGATTTTGAGCTACAGCCATTTAATATTTTTTGAAGTTTATTCCACATATTTTTCAAAATTTTCTGCAGAGAAATTGTCAAGAAATGCTACAGAGTACCATGAAGGGCATGTCCTTAGGAATATAAGAAAAATAAACACTGAAACTCCCAAAGTACTATCCCTCCCCTCAATTGCTTTAGTTCTAAAAGGATGGGTTTAAAAGCAGAATATTTTTGCAGCAAGAAATAGATAGGGTTATAAACTTTAATGGTTATAACTGGGAGGAAAAATATTATAGGTTCCCCCTCCCCCCCCATATTCCAGTCAAGATTTTGGACCTGAAGAGGGGTTTACACACCCGAAGTTAGTTAGATTTTGAGGAGCAGAGCTTAACACAAATATGTTATGAAACAGAACAATATAGTTTAACAACAACAATAAAAAAACGAACATCACAATATTATCTCATTTATTCTTGGAGCTTTTTGCTGCATATTCTCACCCATCCACCCTCCATACATATTCCAGGGAAACACACAGCGATGATATGTGTATATTTTACTCTGCAATCTTTCCTCAATATAAAAACATTTTTTCTTGAGGTATTCTTGTTAGTTCCTAAAAGAAACATTAGCATCAGCAGATCTGATCACAGACAAACTCTCCCCAATGGTTAGACAATGTTTATGCTTATAACAAAGAAAACCCCATAGCAGACTAAGCCCTCCGGGATGAGTAAGCAGACAAGAACATCTAGACCAGCTCAAGTATCGTGCTGTATATTCCTTCATTAAAACAACTGCGCAACACTTAGTCGAAAAGCTGAACTTTCTTTATGCTTCTCCACTGAGCAACAGGTAAAATGACCTTGTTTTTTCCTACACAGCTTGCCCTTTAGCAATATTCTTTTGAAGAACAGCAAACCACGGACAAATGAACTCTAGCATCCTCCAAGGATCCCTGAAACAGTTTAGCCCTGATAAGAAGTTTTTAATGGACTCTTCCCGGATGCCTGTATATCTTCTCACAAGCATTTACCTAAGAAAAGTGAAGCAATAAAGCACACAACTGCCTGTTTATGTAAGCTCATTCATGTGCAAACATGTGCATGAATACCAAAGGCTGAGACTTGAGATCTTATTCTAAAGTACTCCCAATGAAAATGACTCAGTGCAAATAACATCTTAAAACCAGAGGTTCTGGGTGCTGGAATTTAAAGCTTCCACAGTGTTAAATCAGTCTTGATCATGATGACACACAGTCGGGTCAACGTAGGTCTTCTGAAGGCAGATGCCTGGTATCAAGCGTTTGCATATATAAATGCTGACAATTCAGTTAAGTATATCTCAGACATACATAGAGGTAAATTATATTGAATTTAGTTACAGATACACCGCACAGTATGTAAAGCTTGTCCACTTTAAATTTTATATTTGGAGAGAACATAAATCCATGTTTTTTCTTCTCTGTGCTACTCAGTTTTCCTATAGATGCTACAGAAAAGATGCATTTCATGGACAGAGTGAATTGTTCACCCTTCTTGGGGATGACAGAACACAAATGAACTGGTCTAGGGCCTGAAATTACCTGTGCAAGTGTACAATGGAGACAATACGGCTTGTTTGAGCATACTTACGGATGCAAACCATCCTACTCGGAACATTTTCAAGCATGGTATGAAATGCCAAGAACACAAAAACTCATTACATTTTCTTATCCATAAAGAGAAATTTAAAATTGGCTTCTGAATCCATTAGAGAGAACAGAGAACTAAAGGTTCTTCAAAACATTTCCCTGCATGGTCCACTTATCTACAGGAAACTCATGAAGTCCTCACAATGATAGCAAGTGATCATCATTGCAACTGCTCCCAGAATGGTTGAGATGCCTTCTGGGCTGTTTATGAAGGAGAGTCAGAGGAATTACACAAGTACCTGAGGGTCAAGAAATGTTAGACCCAAGATTATCATGCATTTCTCCTCCACTGTGCCAGTGGTAAAGTTATCTGTGACCTTCCACTGTAACCTTGTATAGTCTTTCCTCACAAAACTTGCTAGCAAAGAATTTCCAAGTGCCTGAATTTTGAGTACCTGTGATGGAAGAAAAGCCTCTAGGTCATATTCCCACAATCCAGAGCTAGACTATTTGAACCAGATCCAGATGCCACTCCTAATGGCCCTTTTTGATGAACAGAAATCACTAACTAATGATGCCCCAGAGCTATTTTTCTACTCTCTGCAGAGCGGCTGTAATTTTCAAGATTCTCCATTCGCCATTACTGATGCACATCTCTGTCATCATGGCATATCATTGCACCTCATATTCAGTGTAATTTCCCCTCAATTTATGACCTCTTTCCCTAGAAAGATGCCAAGAATCACTCCATCATACCATGAAACAATTAACTTTGCCAACAGGTCGATAGCAGCTGCTCCTGAACATCTGCCTTAACCTGTTGTCCAGCACATAATTATTGCTTCTAATACTCAACTGCCTGACATGTTAGCAAGAGTCACAATTTCTGGTATGGTCCTTTCTTACCCGTAGAATGGACAGCAATTATCAGAGATAAACTAGAGACTAGAAAAATCCCTCCCTTCTAGACCTAAGTGGTGAGAGCCATCTTCTCCAGATATGACTTTATATACCTTTTGGGCACATAATTAATTAAAAAAATCCCCAAACTTTAGTCTGAATGCCAGTCTTTCTCCTGGTTCACTCTATTGGCAATGAGGAGAGGTAGATTATTACACAGGGCTACTCAGAGCCATCACTGAACTACCCTGAGGAAGGGCCTGCCTTTGATCTAAGTGGTGTGTACAAAGCCCTGAAAAAACACACATGGTCATATTGAAAGAAGATGAAAGATCTTTGGACTAGCTAATTTATCGCTAATTTTGCCTGTTTGGTTTCGTGTTCTCATCCTTTGCATACCAGACAAAACCCAGACTAGACCTCCCTGATATCTCAAATTTTGCATATTCCACACAGGGCTGACTTTGATAGTCCTAAGCGTTTTGAGAGCATACTACCACTGATATTCCTCCTGAAATCAGAATCGGGGTTTCTTCTGTCTGGAGTATGAGACTGTGAACTGTTCCCAGTGTAATGTTTGATATGGTTTCAATCGTCTCCTCAGCTGAAAGTAAGTTTATAACAGAGAAAGAAGCCGAGGAGGGAAATGGCTAAGTAAAATTCTAAGTAAAATGCTAAGGAACTGCTGGACAGGCAATAACCTCCTGTTACACAATTTAACATTTATTGGCAAATAAGCAACCTGGAAGTTATTCCCCTTTCACATGGCTTCCTGCCCAGTAAGCAGGTTTCCATCCAAGTTCTTTACATCTTTTCTGAACATGAGCACTTCTTTGTCAAAAGTGATCCTATCACCCAAGCCCAAACATCAATCACAGTTCATGGCTAAAGGCATGCCTGTCTTGTATTGAATTCACGGGTACCTCATCTCCATAAACTGTCTCTGTTTCTGTTCATTAGGTCATCTGTGTAACAGTATTATTGGGGGACAAAAGAACGTAAAAGCATTGCCAGAGCTATTTCATTACTTCTTCCCACCCGCCTCCCTCCAAATCAGCTCTCTCCTACGTATCGGGTGAAAAATAAGCTCTAATGCAGAGTTACAACCTACTAGTCCAATTTTAAAACTATACTTCCTCTTATCAAACGTGAATATTAACTTCCTTTCTTAAATTTAGGGTTTTTTGCAAAGTTGACATATTCACCTCCTGCGCTTTTGGTTACATTCAAGGTTTTTCAGGCTTGAATTCACAGACTGGGCTTGTTTAGCCTGGAGAAGAGAAGGCTGTGAGGGGATCTTCTAAATGCTTATAAATATCTGAAGGGTGGGTGTCAGGAGGATGGGGCCAGACTCTTTTCAGTGGTGCCCAGTGACAGGACAAGGGGCAACAGGCACAAACTGAAGCACAGGAAGTTCCGTCTGAACATGA
>Ga0065711_1008902_pt1 | contig 15462 bp, 7 predicted proteins | sample Hoacrofraction12_FD_59098 | JGI IMG/M metagenome (GOLD analysis project Ga0065711, IMG submission 59098) | Hoatzin crop microbial communities from Cojedes, Venezuela - Epithelial fraction 12 v2 (version 2) | ecosystem: Host-associated > Birds > Digestive system > Esophagus > Crop | place... | reverse complement strand
ATTCAAGACCAGGTTGGACAGGGCTCTGAGCAACCTGATCTAGTTAGCGGTGTCCCTGCTCGCTGCGGGGGGGTTGGACTAGATGACCTCTAGGGGTCCCTTCCAACCCAAAACTTTCTATGCTTCTATGATTCTATGGTTGAAACAAATATGTTTACGCTGGCTCTGTAGCAGCAAAATGATTTGCGTGCACTGACCCTAATAGATTTTTTTGTTTGTTTGTTTTCTTCTGAAAATGTGATCTGACAAGTTTTTGAGTCTACATGTATTTATCAACTTCGCAATGTTTGAAGCATGATAACTTGTATTTAAATGGCAACTCTGTTGTGTTTCAGGAAGATCTATAGTAATGGGTTGCATTGCTTCGAGTTATAACTAGGAAACTATTAGGAAATAGGAAGAAATATTTGAAACTACCCATGAACTCAAGGCACTGTGTCTTGGTAAAACTTCAAAAATATCAGTGTGATTTGTATACTTGGAGACACTAACTTCTAAAACATTTTTTTTAAGAAAAGCTATGTATAAAGTTTTCTATTTTTCTGTTCTGTACCTACTTAACCTCAGAATACTGTAGTGTTGTAGGCATTTTGTTGCTCATTAAACTGCAGAAGAGTAATATTGAATGACCTTGCCAAGATCACGTATCAAGTCAGTGGGAGTATAATAAGATGAAATAAGCAAGTTTATTCCAAATTTATCTTTAAACAGCAAAGCTTTATGCCTTGACTAACTTAAGGAAACAAAAAATCATAACTGCATCTAATTCATTAAGAACTGTACACAAATTTTTTTTCTTTTTTTTCTTGTTTTCTTTCATTTTGCTGTTTAGCCTGCTTGATTGTTTTATCAAGCTGCTAAATATTTATCATTTAAACATTAAGGTTTTGGGGACATGGCTGATTTTATTGATTTATTTATTCCTTCTGGGGTTTTGCTAAGTGTTTCTAGGTCCAAGCACAATATTAATATTAAATAATGATTAAGTTTATTTCTTTTTCATATGAACATTTGGTAAATCATAAATTATCAAACACTTAAAATCAAATTCAGCTGTCTACATGCAGTGGGATTCATTAGATTAAATACAGGATCACTGGTTGCACTTCTGTGGTTTAGAAAATACTGGGGAAGAAGTCTGGATAATTCTCTGCAATCCTAAACTCTGATTCACACTCCCTCGCTGTATTTTTCTTCCAAAGAGAAGCCAAGAGCAATTCACAAGTAGCATGAGTAGACCCCAGGGAGGATATTCTGTTACTCTTGAGTGAATTGCCTTGAGGGAAAACTTTCAAGTTCTATGTAATTTTTCTACTCTTCTTGTGCTGTTTGTGTTATTAGGGTGTAGAACCTAAAATTTCATCAAAATCAACATGGGTTGTGAGCATGAAGTAGGAAGATTCCCCAGTGTTTGGTGATATATTTAAATTTATTAAATGTCAAATTGTATAGCTGTGTTTAGGTAATTAAGAATGGTGCTAAGTTTCAACACAAGTTTTGCCTTTTTTTATTTCTAACTAGAGACTAAACCTTGCAGAAAGTCATTAATCAGTCTGAAGAATGGAAGAATTAGTAATGTTTCAGGACTGCACCATTTCTTAAAGGATTTTTTTTTATAGTACGCTTAATATATATGCTTACAGAAAAACTTGACAGAATTTCTGGTTAAATTAGATTAATAAAAGGAGAAACAGACCCATGCCACTTCCAACATAGGCTGTCATTTTAACTCTGTCTTTACTCCTCATCTTGTCCTGCCTTTTTCCAGGTGGAGAAGATTCCACTTTTGACTGTTAGAAAGTAACCTACAATTTTTCTTTGAAACTTGGGCTGCATTTTCTTAAACTTACACACTAAGACTTGGAAGGCAAACTGTGATTAGATGTCAACATGTTGTTAGTCAGATAAGATGAAGGAGGTGGAATGTAGTAGATCTAATGTCTCTGTTGGATGTCAAACCACTTGTATTATTATTGTCTGTAAATTACTTCCAATGAAAACAGTTCCATACCTCCTAATACAAAGTTAACAGAAATAAAGCTTGAAAAATTGGGAGACTTAACAAGCTTATTTTCTCTATTGATACATGTTGCAAATAAAATTTTGATTTATTTTTCAATAAAGAAGGAAAATGAATTTTCCTAGGTAGTTCAGTAATAGTCTTCCCTGCTAATGTGCCATGCTTTAATTTAATTATCACATCATATATGTTGAATTAGTATAGGCCACTTAGAAACCAGGAAATTCAGAAAGTATCATTTGTTTCTGCATTGTTACCCCCCCCTTGCCCATCCTATGCCTTTATTATAAACAGTTAATTAGAATGCTAAAAATAATTCGCTAATAAAATCAGTAGAGCTCAAGAGATATAATTTCTGAAGAAATTGTTGCCTGTCATCCTTTCTCTATGTATTAAGACAAGCTGCACATTGATTTCAGTGCCTATCATCTTCACACCATCCACTGCCTATTATTTCTTACTTTTTCCCAAAAGAGGCTTTTTTTTCCTAGTTGCTAATATATATGTGTTACTAGCCTAGATATGGAGGTTGTTTTAGTTAAATCTTAATGATATCCAAGTGTCCTCTTTTAACTTGAAGTTTTACAGTAGGCTGCTATGGCGGGTGGGGGAGGTGGAGTTCATTAACTTCTAATGGAAGAATCAAATCCCCGATTCAGCTAGCAGTGAATTAGCCTCTCTAAAAGGGTGATTTCAAGGAAATATACATAAGGATCTTGAAATAGTGTTGATGAGTACTGAAGGCTACACCATACAGTAAGTTTTATTAAACACTTTAGATCTCCTTGTATGGCTATGAATTTTTTTTTTCCAGAGTAATTTTACATTTTTTAGGTTGCCAGACAGGAATAATTTTTGTTTGGTATAATTAAATCACATTTAAAGAGAAGCATTACTACTCTTAATAATCAGTTGTCTCTTTTTGACATAACCAAAATGATTGAGAGGAATGCAAGAATAATTTTGTGTGTGTGTGAATTAGAAGGAATTGATGAAACCCAGAAATATTAGGACAAATTCTGTTACAGATTTTGGAGACTATTTAAATAAGGTAATAAAATATAAATTTCTGTGATGCATATGAAATAACATTAACTAGTAATACTGCCCTAGAATTTAATATATTTTCTAGCATATGTTAATTTGAAATGTGTATAATATGATCCTTATTAAGAGTTAGTTACCCATTTTTTTATCTGACTGAGATTACTGTGATTTTTTTGATTTAATAATGTGTGCCGTTGGCTTCATTGCAGGAGGAAAAAAGGGAGCACTCTAGAGAATGCTGGGTTGTTCCCTCAGCTGCTTACACTGTGCTAATGAGGTGTCTTCGGGAAGGGGTAAGCCTCTTTCATTGTCGTTGGTAGAGTTTCTCCACTGTAATAACCCTTTTGGCATTGTGTGAGGATTGTAGCCTGCAGCACTGCAGTACCTTGTCAACCGAATATTGCTCTTGAATTTAAATAATCATGATAAGACCATGACCTAAGCAGGAGATTAATGTAAAAAGGCAGTGTTTTTCTCTGTACATTCGACATTTATGTATTGCTGTGCTTGCTTTTTGGAAATGGGATAGTAAATATAAATTACTGTTAATAAATGTGGAATTTGTTAATGCTGTGGCTTTCCTTTGAGAAATGTTCTGACAGTTTGTACTGTCCTCTTGCAATTTGGTTTTCATACATATTTCATAAATTTTTTGAGCAAGATTTACTTTCTGTTTTGAAGTGGCTGATACAAGGTTTTTGAAAACTGCATTGTTATCCTACTGGGTTGTTAGCATGTTTTTGAGGCCAAAAGGTAGTAATTAGTTTTGTTCTTGTACGTGTGCTATGCTGTATGACTTAGCTGTGCTAGAAGAAAAGCAAAACATGCATATAGTTCCAATTTGTAAAATGAAAAAGAATTGAGTAGAGGGTTTACATTTACTGTTTGTATGAGACCACTTGACTTTATTTTGCCCAAGGCAAAGCTCAAGGCAGAAAACATGCTGGAGGTTTGCTGGAGAGGAGAAAGCAAGAGAATACCTTTTTTCTCCTTTCTTTGAGATCTTTATTGCCTACAGATTGTGATTAATAGAGGAAGAGTCTAGATGCGTTTTAATATCTGCAAACCTTCAGGTGATCAAGCACACACAGCTGTGTTTGCATTGTGGACTATTTCCAGCTCGTAATTAGAGTAAGATGTCATTCTAAGGCACATTAGTGAGAAGCTATTGAATTATAAATTTAGTGATGGAAGACTTGCTATTTCTGGATATTTGGTGTAGAGAAACTAAACTGAGACATTCGTAAGACACTAATTTATTCCTATAGAATAAAATCACTTCTTAGTCCTGAAATTTTTCTTAATAGTTTATCATGATATGTTTTTCTTGAAAAAGCCTCACAAAATAGAAATCATTTTCCCATGCAATAGTTTGAATTAAATTTAATTAAGCATAAATCTAAAGTTATGTCTAGGCTAACCAAGCACAGCTGAGCATTTCTGCAGTTTGTGTTTGTGAAGATGCTCGAGGTTTGTAATGGAGTTTTAAATATTCATGCTTGTTTATGTAAGTACAGTGCCAATACACTAATACAAATTGCTCTGTCTCAGTTGTAGCAGCCTCAGCTTTCCAGAACGGTACCATATGAAGAATCAAAAATATCCATAAATATGTAAAGTACTTCACAACATGTGGAAATGGAGAGAGAAACTGAGCACCCACTATTACTAACTTTTACAATTTCTTTTGCTAGTTTGTTCCTCCACTCTTGTAGCGATCCTCTTCTTATCCTCTGTAAGTTTACCAGCCACCCATCTTTCTTGGAAAGTTATGTTGCAGCATCTAAAGCTAGATGGTTAAAATCAGATTATTGTTAGACATCTGTTTTCAAGAGATATTTTTTTAAGGAAAGAATAATCAGATATAAAATTAGTTTTTCTGCCAGAAGTTTTAGGTGTAGGGGTGGAGATGGAAAAACAGGGAGAGAAAGACTTTAAAGTATTACATTCAATTTATGGTTTTGCTTTTGCATATTTGTTTTGAAACTTGTAAGAATGGGATTACTGAAGTAGATGCATCGAGGATGATATTATATCAACCTCTTCAGTCTATTACATTATTTCATGATAAAGTAGATCTCACAATCTTCAGCAGCAAAAATTACACAAAAATTTGTGTTATCTCTTAGCATATCCTTAATCATCGTGTGCTCCTGGCCTTCAGTCATCTTGGTGGCCCTCCTCTGGACTAACTGCAATATGTCAAAGTCTGCCTTACAATGAGGAACTAAACTGGGACACAGTAGGCCAGATAGTATCATATTTCAGAACAGAAGTGAAGAAACACCTTCACCAGCTGGCTGCACTGGTATGTATGCAGCCTAGAATGCAGTTAATGGTGGTTGCCACAAGGGAGCACTGCTGATTCGTGTTCAGTCTGTTCTGTTGCATCTCCAGGTCCTTCTCTGCCCCACTGCTTTGTGGGACTTACTGCATCCTGGATGTAAGACTTTACATTTGAGTTTTATGACTTTCAGGAGGTGACTGTATTCCCATTTCTCCAGCCTAAAATCCCTTTGTGTGCTGGCCTAACCTTCCATTAATTCAACCACTTGCTCCTCCAAGCTTGTGTCATCTGTGAATATGCTATGATTAACAGTTTTGGCCCCAATATTGACACTTGATAGCCCCAGCTCCTGCAGTTGGTCTTTGCACTGCTGATCACCACCCTTTAAGCGTGGTGGTCCAACCAGCTTTTTACGTACCTGGTAGTTCACTTAGGTCCAGGTCTTTACTGTTTGGTTAGGTATAGGAAACCATCTAGAAAACCTTGTTAAAGCTGAAGTAAATTAAACCCATTGCTCTGTGTTAGTCCACTGAGCCAGTGATCTTGTAACTGAAGCTTGTCACACTGGTCAGATGGGTTTTGCTCTTGATAAATCTGTTCTGTTACCAGGCTTCTTAGCCTTCATGTATTTGCAAATAGCTTCCAGGAAAATTAGCTCTGTAGTATTTTAGGGACAGAGTTAGGAATTCCTCTTCTTGCTCTTTTGAAAGTGGGTATGCTCTTTGACCCTGCCCGCAGTCAACAGGAGTATGTCTTGATCACCCCAAACTTTTGAAGGTGTGTGCTCCCTCACAACAATGCTGACTGGATTCCTCAGCATGTTTGGTTGCAACCTTTCTGGTTCAATGGATTTAGGCATGCCCAGTTTGCTTAAGTGTCCCCTACATCTGTCTTCCTGTTCTGTAGGTATACTTCACTCCCCAGATTTTGCTATCTGGTACATGGGCATGGAAGGCCTGAGATCAGTAAAGACTGAGGCAGAGGAGGCACTGACCTCCTGAGCCTTTCTGTGTCCTTTGAATCACAGAATCATAGAATGGTTTGGGTTGGAAGAGACCTTAAAGATCATCTAGTTTCAACTCCCCTGCCATGGGCAGGGACACCTTCCACTAGACCAGGGTGCTTTGGCCCACTTCATTCAGGAGCGAACTCAATTGTGGACCAATTGAGCCCCTTCTTGTTGCTTTTCAGACCGCTCCAGTTTTTGAGGTGCTCTTTGCTGCTAACCTAATACACTGGCTCTAATGTGTTGTGGCTTCCCCGCCCCCAATTACAAATGATATACAAATATAAGGTACACAATTATATACAATTGTATTAATAACTTCATAGAACCAGGAAAAGGTTATATATAGGTGATATCTTTGCATGGACAAAGAAATATCTACAGCTATAGCTAAAGCTGTACCTGGCTTTCAGAATGTGCATAATCCTCTCATTTTAAAGCATGGCACCTGGAGAATGTGTTTGAATCAGCAATAGTGAATCATAGAATCATAGAATGGTTTGGGTTGGAAGGGACCTTGAAGATCATCTGGTTCAGTCTCTTGGATGTGGAAGGTACTATGTAAGCAAGATTTTTAATAAATTGGAACTTGGCAGTAAGCTATATAGTACACATTTCCCTCTTTCATATGGACTTCTTCCTTTGAGGGAGCAAGATGTAAGTCTTACAGTTTTGCTTCTGAACTGATGAGGAATTGTAATAAGAAAAGATAAATTTAAGAAATAATTGACAATATGTAATATAAGGCAGTATGTTTTATAATGTATATTCTTAGCTAGAACAGTTCCTTTACAGTGAATTTGGAGGATAGAAGAATAAAATCATAACAATTTCCTCAGAAAGTATAGGACAGCCTACAATATAAAAGTCATAGTCTGAATCATATATATTCTCACTTTTATTCCTTCTTTAGGTATCAGTTTTCTAGTTTACTGACAGAATTACCTATAGCATAAAAGCAGTAGTCTGAATCATACACATTACTTCTTCAATTTCTTCTTTAGACATCAGTTTTTTAGCTTACTGACAGAACTGCGTACAGTATAAAAGTAATGATCTGAATCATATACATTATCACTTTAATTGCTTCTTTAGATATCAGTTCTGTGGTTTACTGACAGAATTTTTAGAATTTTTTCCACAAAAGGTGTTTAAAATTTTTACTTCCCCATATTCCTCCTTCTCTGTGAAGGCCTTATATTGCAAATTGGTGCCAAATTAAGATTTAATTCTTATAATTGTGAAAGTTTAAGATGATGATACAGCTTTACTTCATTAAGTTATGTTTGTTGTTTGTTTTTATTTTCTCTATAGATTTGATTTTCTTTTTAGATTAAAGGAAGTGGTGTATGGAAGTTAGCACTGTATTCCATCATTATTCTAAACTACTTCCTGAATCTTTCAGCTTTTCCAGTGTTTCTTTATCAGTATTATGCTTTTACTCAAGTGTATGTATCTGTACACAGTATAATATAAAAAGATCATTAAATATTTTATCTTAACTTTTAAATGAAATCATGGGTTTTTTAGGTAGCATGCTGGTTAGCATAGTAACTGTGTCTTCAGTGCCTCCAAAACTTCCAGTCCACAGTGAAGTTTTTAACAGTCAATAAAATATCCATTAGATTCAGTTGTTTCAAAAAATGAAAGTAGATGCTTTGGTGACTTTGATTTGCATTTTTTTCGCCCTACAGATGGAATAGAAAGAGTTGGTTAAAGTAGTTCTCTTTTGGCAGTTTGCATCTATTTACCCTTTTGATATTTGCTTTCTCACTTAGGGCTCACTTTCACTAAGCAGCCATGATTTTAACTGGAAACAGATACATCTGTAAGTGTTCAATGTGACTGAAAATTAGAAAATTTAAGTGCAATTTATAAAACTAGTTGAAATCTAAACCCAGTGAAAATAGAGTATGGGCTTCTTTGTGATACATTTCTATTCATAGATTTACATTTGATGCAGTTCATGATATGGACAGAGGTTAACTGTTATATGGAAATGCTTTATTCATATCTTGAAGATCCATATCTGTTCACTCACGTAGCTTATGTGCTGGTAACATGACTGGATGACTCCTTTAGTTAAGAGAACAAATATTAGTTTAGGTCAGGCTTCCCTTCCAGAGAGCTAATTAAGTAGAAAATGGTATGAGTCTTGTTGCTTAGACAGTGCTCAGGAATAGATCCCAGAGCAGCTGAGGTGGAAAGTCTCAGGTGGCAGCAAATGGAATTACTCTGACAGCCTCATTGAATTTTTAGAGCACTGTGATGGTACATGACCTTTTTCTAGCCAAAGTAGCGGGAATACCTGGCACAGGGCATAATTCATCTCATCAGTGGCTCAAAGGAAATAGAACACAGCTTCAGCACGAAATTTTGCAAAGAAAAGCTGTTACTGCATCTGGATATTTGTTAGTATTCGTAATAACTATTATGCACTGCATAATGCTTTGATTATGATTTATTAATGGGATTACAGTGCATTTATTAAGTGTTTCTTTATTAAGTGGAGTCCAAATTGGCATTCCTAGTAAATCACTTAATATATGACAGATTTAACTTGACTATTAATGTTTCAATTACGGATTTGATTGTAAGTGCATATAGTCAGTTTGATAAATCTATGTATTTCTACCTTAACTGTACTAAAAAAATAGACTGAAATTCAGAAGCATAATTCACAGAAAAAAATTTAAAACCAAGATTATAAAAAGTTTTGTTTTGAGAAACTGAATTTTGGTAAACATATATGTGTATTTGTGTATATGTCTTTAATAGATCAAAATTATACAATACTTGCAGTAATAAAAACTAAAACCAGAGAAACCTAGATTTTCTTTGATTTGATGGCTGTAAATCAGAAGGAAGACCGCAGAAATCAATAGTTTTATAAAAGAGTGTAACTGGTTTAGATGGGAATTGGCTTTGGTATTTCTTTTAAGTATTTTGAGTAGAGCTGCAGTTCTTTGGGAGAACATGAAGAATTAGCATAAAATGATGAAATCAGCTTTCTTTATTTAACAGCATTATAGTAGAGTTTCCAAATATTTCTATATCAGTGACTATATTTTAGAATACCTATAGACAGTAGAAGGAAAAGTGGATATTGAATATATTTTTAATGAAGTATAAGTTCTCCCCTTCTGGAAGGGTTTTGTAGTGCTTGCTGAGAAGTTTTATCACCATTGCTCACAGTTGTTGGTGGTTCCAATTGTAAAGATAAATGCCAGAAATTCAAATGTTAGTGGATTTTATGTGGAGATTAGTTTAAGAAAGAAGTCAGTTAGATATTATGATGAATTATTTGTGAAGCCAGGCTATGAGGTAGACTTGACAAATTAAATTGCTTGTCTTTCCTCTATTAAAATCCACTCTTGCTGAACTCGGGAATGCCATTTAAGACATTATTGAAAGACTTCACTTACCTATAGTTAAAGTATGAGCTAAGGTGAGGCAACATGCAGCCAAAAAACCACCAGCAATGAATCTTCCAGTTCTGTTAAGGTAAGGACTCTGCTTTTAAGGGAAAGCAGAGTAAAAAAAAAAACAAAAAACAAAAAACTAGAGAGGTGAGGGGGGAGAACAAAGAGACAGAAAGTACAGACTCTGCTTTTAAGTGATCTGGATTAAGTTAAGCTTCCATTGGAGTCAGTAGCAGTTTTCTTGAGAAAACTGCTGCACTGTGATGTTCATGATGTGCTGATGGCTCGTGATTATTCTGACATGATGTTTTTTATTCCATGGAGACATTGTGGCATGAATAATGTTATGTAGATATTAAAGCTACATGTACAGTGGCTTTATGCAAATGGCTATGCAGATAAAATTATTTGATTAGTATTAAAAATATGCAGGATTCAGAATCCCTTAGGGACATTTAAGAATTGATGTGGTAAAGAAGACCCAATGGTTTATCTTCACCGTTGATCAGGATCATCTGCTTCAGAAGAGGATCAGAAGGGGATTATTGAATAACTTGACTTGCAAGAAGGCTTTTTTTTTATCCTAGAGGTTTGTTGGCTCCTCTGAATAAAGAGGTTTAATGTAATTAATTTTATTTTTCCTAATGTAAATGTATATCTCATAATCTTGCTATTTGGAACCTGTTGTAGTGATGGGTTTTGATACATAGACATTAATTTGTAAAGCACTGGTCATGGCACACCCCAACTGTACAAAATCTTTTCATTTTCTAGTGACTACATTTAATTTGGAGTGATCATTTGGAGCTGAAGGATTTTTGTATTAGATTATACTTGTATTAAATGGTCTTTGCAGTAGAAGAGAAAGTGGGAGGAAGTAGGATCTGTAAACATAACTTTGTCATGAGGTGAGGTTTCCTGTGAAATTACTGTGGCAAATATCAAGTAAAATTAAGAAACCACATTAAGACAATGTACATGGAGTAAGACATGGACATATGGAGTAGTTTAAAAAGAACTCAGAAGGTTACAAACATTTGCATGTGAGTTTTCCTTTACTCTCCTTCCTATAGGAAGACCGGATAGTGAACCATTTGGCAGCAAAGATAATTGAAAATGTTTGCACTACTCTCTCTTGCCATGCACAAGGTTTTATTACGGGAGAAACTGGACCTGTCTTGTGGTACCTTTTCACACATTCTACAGTAGATTCTTTGAAGATAACTGCTGTTTCGGTAAGGAATTTCCTTTTGTGATACAGAAATGTTTTGGGGTTTATTTTGAAAAGCATTCTGAATTGAAACTGAGATGTTTTTGAGCATGTTTTCTGTATGTATATGTATTTGTATTTCAGATTACATTAAAATATATTTACAACTTTTCTGAAATTGTAAAGTGCACATATTACAGTCCAGCGCTTATGAAAAGTCCTTGCGATTCATCATTTTCTGGAACATGTATTTTATTATGCCAGTGATCAAGAGCTGTGTTTGAAAAGTTTAATCTTTCAAAGAATCAGTTAAATTCTTGCAAAATTGAATATTTTTTTTGTATGATGTTTTACATGGAAAGTGTTTATTCTTTTTATCGCAGACTTGCTTAGAATAGAAGACTTATTTGAAATCATCATGTTACTTTCTATAAAATTGTCAGGGCTAGTCTTTGCCCTGAATTTGTAAGTTCACATAGGAGAATAACAAGACAAACAGAGCTGTGACATGCAAGCAAAAGAAAATACTAAGCAGGGCTGTGAGTTTAACTGTATCTCTTGTTGACAAAATGAAAGCCTTACCCACCAATACAGGCAGTATTTTCGAATTGAACAATAAGTTGACTTCATTTTAAATGAAGAGCGATAACTGGATGCTCGTTTCCTGAGTAGAGCTCAGGCTCACTAAGGAGTTTATTGTTGGCTTCCCAGATGGAAAATAGTAATGTTGCTGCAGCAGCATTATGCACTTAGACACATCTAGCATTGAGGTAATAAAAGAGAGAGAATTAGGAATATATCCGAAGTGTGGCTGAAGAGATGAATGATAGAATAAATTTGTAATTTTNAAAAATATATGTATTTATTAAACACTTACCTCAGCGTGTACTTGTGGCAGAGTCTTGCCTGGGAAATAAATTTTCCAGTACTGGGAAAAGGTGAAGACCTTATAGAACAGTAGGTTTATTTAGTAAAATACATGTCACAGAAGCCTTTATTCTGTGGCACCTGAAATTCTTTGCAAAAACTTAGTCTTAGAACTTTTATGGGTAGAGGATTGTCAGTCTCTAAAAATGTAAAATATATGTGTAATCTTTATACACAGCATTTATAGCTTAAGCCTGCTTCGGAGTCTGGCTGCTAGGCTGCTTTTTGAGAAAGGCTCATTCTGAGAATTTACCCGTTTGATCTGTGAGTTTTATGCTTACATCATGACTGTGTATATGGTAAATGACTGGAAACTAGAGTTATTTCCTTTACTTAAGGAGTATTTAAGCAAGTCTGCTGAATCCTCTCTCCTACCACTGCTTTTGCCATAAGGGATGTTTTGTACCTTGTACTTTCAGTTTTTGTCAATCATTAGACTGGGCAGTTATTTGCTTGCTACTACATCATAGCTCTTTACTTTTATCTGTTTCAACTTACCCTGAAGTTTTCCTCCTGTTTCTTTCCTATCCACTTGGAGAACTTTGCATCAGCATTTACTATTTCCTTGACTCTACAACGGAGCTGCTCCACTTGTAGGGGCCAGCTGGACAGTTACACCGTTTTTGTGTGCCACAGTCTGACTGGACTGCATTCAGACACTGAGCAAAGAAAGATCACCAGAGGAAATGTCAGTGGGGTGTTTTTTTTTTAACCTTCTTGAAAAGTCAGTTTCTTCTTGGACAGTATAGTGTGCTTGAGGTAGGCAAGAGGGGTTTTTTTCTGCTCAGTAAGATGCAGCAGTTACACTTCTGATTCTCAAGAGTATGCTTGCCATCAGTGCAGACTCACTAAGGCCTTTTGTAGCCTCTTGTAGCTCAGAGGTTAGTATCATTAGTGCCATATGGTTTTGCACACTTTCCCTTGGATGAGGTTTCTAGCGATTATGAGAGGAGAGGGTTGTTGTTTGTCCCACTTAATCCTCAGCCTCTTTGGAGATCCAGATTATTCGAGCCTCCCAAGGTGGTAAGGTTGAGGTGAACTACCACTACTTACTAGGCAATGAGACTTTTTTAATTGCTCAGTTCAGTCGAATACTGCTGGCATTTTTGTGGTCTCTTCCAAATAAGGAGACTGAAAGTATCATAGCATTTTTTAGTTCCTCGGTTCCTTCACCTCTTGTCACTGCAGCTGTGATAGACCAACCTGATTGATCTATGTGGGCTTCTTGCTCAACCAGCGACGTCAAATGCAGTGACATGTAATAAGTTACTGTATTTATACAGTAGTTTAAAACTGAATCATCTGGCACTCCTGGGTTGGCACTCACAAGACTTGTAATGATACTGTTTTTGCCAAGCTCTTACTTCCTGATTTTTTTTTTCTTCCCTTTATAATGAAAATTTAAAGACTTAGTTGTCAAAGCTGATCAGTCCTCAAGAACTACTCTAGAAGCCCTCTTATAGATGACATATGTTAGGACAAAAGCCGTGCGGTTCAGGAGGTTGTGATAGCTGCAATTACCAGGATTCCCTAGAGAAACTCAGTTGATTTGTGGGACATTCTTTCAATGGCAGTTGTCAATCTAAGTAAGAAAGATGGCTTTTTATCATTCTGTCAAAGTTCCTTAGCAGCGTGTGCTTTAGTGTCAAGGCCAGTGTTTTAAAGGTATGACCAATTTGTGTGTGCACAAGGAGTTTCTGCTGAGGCAAAAATTTTTTCAAGATCTTGTGCAAATCTGTGGTATAAATGTACACATGGACAATAGCAGGAAAAAAAAACTGTTCCCAACTAACTTTTTTTTTTTCCTGTGAGGGCAGTAGGCTTACTGGAGATCCTACCTTTCCCTTGGGTCGTTACTGAGGTTTTAGTCATGCTGGAGAAAGGGCTTGCTCCAGACTAACGTGTTGGGGAGCTTTGAGTGAAAGCAGCAGTGAGGGGGGCTGCAAGAGCAAAAGAAATTTACTCTTCTGCATCCCTGGTCCAACTGCTTTGTTTCTTGTTTTTTTGGTCTTCATGGAAATTATTGCTATCAGTGTAGCTGATTTATCAAAACTCATTTATCAAGAATTATTCATTTATCAGAAATCTGAGGTTTAATTATTTTGTACTGCATATGAAGTGAATTGGACAAGGAAGCTTCTAAAGTTGGATACACTAAGGTCGTGCTTTAATCCTTCTGCTGCTTTCTAGTGAAACGCTGAAGTAAGAAGAAGGTGAACTAATTTGTTGGATTTATTACTCAATGCCTGATATAAATCATGGCTATGTATTAATACTGCTGTGGTACTTGGGTGTGTAATCTTAACGTGAGGAAAAAATAGCCAGTCAATATTTAAATCTAGCAATGGCAGATATTTTATCAACTGAAGTGTATAGAGATTTCAGCGACATGCTAATTTTTCAAGTAAAGCACTAATGTGTTCTCCAGCTATATTGTACTGTACATTTCTACATTCATTAAATTGTTGCTATGGATATATAGGCATTTTTATTCTGCATGACCAGATAAATCGAGGTCATCAATGTCTTATTTTATTTTATTATGCAGTCATTCCTGCCTTGTTTGAATATAACCTGAAGAATTTATTCTTGACTGACATCTGTATTCACATGTAAAAATACATTTCTGTTAACAAGTACATGTGTCATATATTTACCTAGAGCTAGCAGGCTGTCTGCGAAGTATATCAGCAGTAAGGCACTATGGAATTTTACTTCTGATTATTTCAATCAGTAGTAAAAATATATCAAGAAGATTCTCTGTCTTCAGTCTCTGGGGTCAAGAAATGACACTTTACCTTCTCCTGCCTGTCAGAGGTGGCACACAGGGACTGTGTCTCAGTATTTTTGCTCACTTTAGAGTCCAACATGCCTCAGGTAAATATCACAGATTTTGCCTGTAGGAAAGCTGTATATCTTTTTATCATTTTGCTAGACTCAGAGAAGAAATAATTCTGCAAGATGTCAAAGTGACATTCTGACAAGCTTAGCAGCAGGAAGAATATTTTCTTTACAGTATACTGAAATTTTTTTAAATTAAAAAAAAAAAATTTGTTTCTAAGAGCTTTTTCTGCTGGCGGAGGAGTAACAAAACATAAGCCACTGAAGTGGAAACTAATTTGGGAATGCTCAACACAATCTTTTTTTTTTTTTCTTTCCTTAACTAGTTGGTGCTGAATAGTTTCTTTCAGAGACTTGGGTATGGCAGATACATGAATGCATTCATTCTCAAGCTTTAAAGAGTCATGGAGTACCTCCTGAAAAGGTGAATGTTATACAGCCACAGTATGGCATGTAAGAGCAGAAGGCAATGAATAGGACATAGATGATCAGAGAATCATAGAATATCTAAAGTTGGAAGGGACTGGTAAGGATCACAGAATGGTAGGGGTTGGAAGGGACCTCTGTGGATCATCTAGTCCAACCCCCCTGCCAAAGCAGGGTCACCCAGAGCAGGCTGCACAGGACCCCATCCAGGAAGGTTTTTAATATCTCCAGAGAAGGAGAATCCACAGGCCCTCTGGGCAACCTATTCCAGTGCTC
>Ga0065711_1042324_pt1 | contig 15463 bp, 11 predicted proteins | sample Hoacrofraction12_FD_59098 | JGI IMG/M metagenome (GOLD analysis project Ga0065711, IMG submission 59098) | Hoatzin crop microbial communities from Cojedes, Venezuela - Epithelial fraction 12 v2 (version 2) | ecosystem: Host-associated > Birds > Digestive system > Esophagus > Crop | place... | reverse complement strand
AGTTCCCTGGGTCCTCCTTCTTGCCCTTTTTGAAGATTGGAGTGACATTGGCCTTTCTCCAGTCCTCGGGCACCTCTCCTGTCCTCCAGGACCTCTCAAAGATGATGGAGAGTGGCTCAGCAATGGCATCTGCCAGCTCCCTCAGCACTCGTGGGTGCATTCCTTTGGGGCCCATGGATTTGTGGACGTCCAGATCGCTTAAGCGATCCCTCACACAGTCCTCCTTGACCAAGGGAAAGTCATCCTCTCTGTAGGCTTCAAAGCACCAAAGGCAGGAGGAACTGTGGAAGGAAACCATACTATGGACTGCAGGCACTTTAAATCCTGCCTTGAGGTCAAGAAAGCCTTGGGGACTGAATACCGTCTGTGCTTCCAGCTAGCAGAGGTCCACTCTTTTGTAAAATACTCACTATTTAATCCAATGTGGCTGTAATAATTTCCCAGAGCTTTCAAATGGATGGACATGGAAGTGGAGTTTCCCTCACTGCCAATACATTATATTTTGAATGGAAACTTTTCTTTTTTTGTTTGAAACGTATACAAAACCATAGCTTTTGCACTTACAGGTTTCCTATGCATTTTTACACAGACAGAGGATCACAGGGGATAAAGATTCTATGCATTATTTCCTAGTAGAAAAGGCATCTTCTTGCCCACAAAATCGAGCAGGGACTTAGATTAAAGGCAGACGAGAGTCTAGGAGCATAAGCAATGAATTAAAATCCCATTTTGTCTTTCATCTGGTAATAAAATCCTGCCTCGTCTTTAAAACCACAAATGTTGCATATTTTAAAACAAAGATTGTATGTGTTACACCGACCAGCTGCATAAGTCCTAGTGGCCTTGGAAAATTAATGTTTTGTTTTAAGTAAAGCTGAAGTTACTCATGTTATTTCACTCTATCAATAGCAAGTACATTAACATTATCTAGTGTCTGCAAGCACGCTATTAATTTACCTTGTACTGTCCCAATAGAGGGAAAAGAATTGTTCAAGGCAATGAGGCATATCCACTTCCACTCCTTGGGACTCCTTACTTCCAAATAATCAATATTAATGTGGTGAAGGCAGAGCAGAGACAAAGCAGACCTTCTGACTGATTTATCAGCTAAAGCCACGTCACAGTGCAATGAGACTCTGAAGACTCTTTACTATACTGATCAGAGGCTGAATGGTTTATCAAGGGTGGAGGCACTGTCACAGTATCCACCCAAATTCAGGATTAATATGACACTTGGCAGCCAGCATGCTGACAGATACAACTGTCCTTTCTGAAATGATACATGCTTGATGGTGGTAAAAATCAAATGTGTTCTTGAAAATACCTTCTCACTTCAGTATTTGCTTTTTTTCCCATTGGGGAAAATGTTTTTGACAGAAAAGCAGGTGTTTTTTTCTCTAATGAGAACTACTTTTTGCCTACAGGTCAGAAGAACAGCACAACAATGAGATCTTAACAATATCTGAGGCAACTTTGGCAAAGTATGATTGCCAGGAAGTGAAAAACTGAGATATTAGGGGGAAAAATTTTGAAGTAACATGACCTGAATTTTCCTTTTTAAACCACAGGAAAAATAATTGCCATGGAACGGCCTTTTGTCCTTTTGACCTTCAGTAGCCAAAAAATTACTTTTAAAATTGCATTATGATAGCAAATGCTGTAATCTTTACTTAGGCTGAAGTCAGAGAGGGATGGCAAGCACACTACAGCAATACTAAAACATTTGGTTCTCCCTGTCCGCAATAACACATGCTTCCGCTTGAAGATACAGATAATGTTCACAAAAAAAGCTTAGCCAGGGGGAAAAAAAGATGACTCAAACAGTGTCATGAAAAGCAGTTTATTTTCTTGATATGGCTAACAAGAGTAGAATACAGTTCTGTGTAGTTAACTTGCTACTATAAGATATGAAACACAGGTGCTTGCTTTCTTCTGTCCTTTACTAATTATTATATCAAATTAAGCTGTAAGATTAACAAATACATAAACTCATGCCACTACACATAGACTTGTTATATGTGACAGCACTACTTAGTGCTTCTCAGAACAGTAGTTGGGGCTTTATAAAGAAGTATGTCCCAAAGGTAGACCAGGCGAGATGTTCATATTGTCCCTTAAACACTGTGAGCCAGGGGATACTTCAGTGCCCATGGGCAGACACTTTCAGGCTGGAATTAGAGCACTCAGCATTTTGTAGGATCATGACACAATTATGCAGTGATAGGGGTGATGATCCAGGCTACACAGTAGTGACAATGAGGAAGGATGAGACGCTGTTGACCTTTTCCCTGTGCTCTGCTTTCCTCAGTGCTGGAGAGGACCCAGCCTCTGAGATATCTGCCATTTTGTGGGATGGTTCGTCACAGTGACCTGAAGTGGAATATATCTCACCTAGGTTTAGGTATCTGCAGTGTAGACTTTTACACAAGCTAACCAGAGAAGACCCCCTTTAAACACAGCAGAGAGAAATGGGCACTTTTAGGATATAACTTCTCAACTTTCTTCAGATATATACGTTGGGGTCAGAGGAACTGCACTCTGGGCTCTGTTCATTACATCCACATGTACTCAAATGCAGTCTGTTAAGGTTTATTCTCTACTTCTTTTCACAGCCTGAAGTGAGGACACCATCCACTGCAAAGTGTGTGCTGCTTTTTGTGTGTTAGATAACACAACATGAATCTGGTGTAAATGTATGGCAGGTTTATGCAGCCAAAACGTGAGGACTTAAAAAAGTGAATCAAGGGGCCATAACTAAGAGTAATGGGATGATATTAAATGAGGCAAGTGGTACAGTGAGTATCAGGAAACGCTCCTGGGTGCTGCAGGGGCTTGGACTATGGAAGATGCTCTCGAGGGATGAACGCTACATAATGTGCACTTAAGTATATCTAAAAGGCACAATACTGCACTCACTGGTGCCCAGACTAGGTGATATTGTGGGTTTTTTTACTGCCCTTTATTCTAGGTACTAGGCTATAAATCATTGTTTAAAACCTATATGACCTAATTCTTCTCTGGGGTAACTTATCTGAAGTTCTCAAGGGTAAAAATGAGCCCTCACAAGTAGGACAAAGTACTGCAACACCTAGAGGCAACACTAAGAAACAACTGAGATTTTAGTAAGAGATAAATTCAGTTTAGCTTGAGGTAGGAAATAATCCCGTTTCTCCATAGTTTAATGGAAACTACATCCTAGAAAAAGTCTCATAAAGGTTATCCAGTTACAAATGCTATGTTAACAGAAAAAAATATCATTAGCTGAGGGCATATATCAAACTTTTCTCACCTGAATCTAAACATAAAGAAAACAGAAAAGACAAAAAAATCAGTGAATGTATCATAAATTAAGCACCTATATAAAATATGTGATTTTAAAATATGTATTTGAAGAAGAATATCTGCTTACAACAACTGCTAGAGGCACATTTCTTTACATATTTCTATCGCCTCTAATTGTTTTAGTCCTTGGAAAGATAGATTACAGTTTCAAACCCTGCTTTCTTGATATGCCTTGCACTTATACTGAGGACAACTTTATGTTTTGATCCTCATCCTTAACTGTCAAAGTTTGTTTTAGACACTGATAGGTGCACTCAGTCTAGGTTTGAGAGTTCGTGTCTTCAGCACTAACCAGGCAAGCGGAGGAGAAGGGTCAGTGCTCCTTGGAAACAAACAGGAAAAGGCATCAGAGTTAGGTAAATAGAGGTGACTCAGTAAAGAGTTAGAATTATTTCTTCCAAAATACCAATATTCTGGCTTTTAAACCTTGCTTTCTGGGAAGTTCTGAACAAGAGATCAGCCAATATGGAATTGCTTTTAGCTTTTATTTTCATATTCCTGTTTAGAAACACCAAAACAACACAAGAACAGCAATCTTCTTGTTACCTTTCCATCCTGAGAGTAAGTTCAAAGTTTCTGAAATCCTTTGAGAAAATCCCATGAGACTTCCAGAGAAATTTTGTACCTTTGGAACATTCAGGGATTCCAAAGATGCTCCTAAAATATGTGTGATACTTGCTGAACTGCATGAAGATGAAGGTGTGTGAAGGTAACTAGGCACGGATTCTTCAGCTCTTCAAAAGTCAATAACAGCAGAATCAAGCCCTAGCTGACTAGCAATAATTTCTCATTAGTCACTGTGAGTCTTAACTGGACAGTACTAAGACGAATAGTCTTCTTCTACCTTTGCATGAACAGTAATTTGAGATGTACTGGAATGTACTTAACACAAACATGGAAGAGAAGGCAAGAGATAGATCGTTTGTGGTTGAACTGCTTGAAGGAAACATGCAAATGCCATCTTCTGGTTAACATGGTATGTGTATTGTGGACCTAGACTTATGGAAGAAGAGTAATACATGTTTTCAGTCTTTTTCATTCATTGACCGGCATGGAGACATCTACCAAGAAGCACACTACACTCCCTGCCTGAACACAAAGTGCTTTCCTACAGAGCTGGTGCTGTGACAGCATCTCCAGCTCTACACTTTGACTCTGCACTTCCACCTTCTGCACTTGAAGATTTTGTTGTAGCTTTTTCTCTAAAAGACCTGACACTTGTTGAATAACTTGGCCTCAGTGCGACATAGAAAACAGGAGAGATTTCTCCAGCAGCAGTACTAGAAAGGGAAGATCCCGTAATCTTTCCACTTCCTCCCTGCATTTGCAAAGCCAAAAGAGAAGTCAGAGCAAGTAACCTCCTGCCCTTGGTGCAGCAGCCACTGCCTCATTAGCCCAAGCATGCTCCATCCCTCTTCTTTAAGTGCAAACCAGCACTCGCATCCTCTTCTCGGCTTCCTACCTCCTATTCACATTTATTATTGATATCATCTATCAATAATGCTTTCCACTGCTTTGAGAGTTTGGCTTGTCTGTCAGATCCTGAATTTCAAGTGCCCTGTCCTTCACCTCATTATATTTTTAATGTTCTATACTTTCTTTCTTTCTTTCCATTTCTTTGCCTGTCCGCTTCCTCAGAAAGGGAGGGGTAGGAAGGAGTTGGTTGAGAAAGTGCAAAGGCAACAATGTCAGTGCTTTAAGCAGCTGCTCCCACACCGTCCTTCAGCCTGCCATTCAGCTTACCAGCATCTGGTCTCCCAGAAGGGCAGTAAGTGCACTTGTTTGATGTCCTACTCAAGCACAGATGCTTTCTCAGAACCACCACATGAGAGAGGGAAACCTACTTAATTGCTACAGTTTTTCTGCAAATAGCTGTATGTGATCTTTCAAAAGATAGTCCTCTTCATCAGTTTTCACAGCTTTATAAGCTACAACCTTCAGTCCAGTTTATCTTCTGTTTGTTTTCCAAATCAACTTATGTCTTTTTCTTTTATAACGGCTAAGGTAACATCCTGTTACTCAGAAGACACAGGATCGTTAGAATACTTATACCCAAGAACAGGATTACAGCATCTACCCACAGACAGCCTAAGTGCTGAACAGAAGCAGGATTAGTAAATTATTCTAATATTTGATTTGACAATTTTGTATAATGGAGGAACCTGAACACAAAGGATTTTCCAATACATATTTTGAGGCCATAGAGGAAGATTCTTTCCCCTTTACCTTTCTAACAACTCTGTCCTGACTCCATTCTAATACAGGATTCTGTCTCTTGCTGCTGTTTTCTCTGTCTGCTTGCTCTGTAAGTCTGTTTGGTTCAAAAGCCACATATGTTATGTTTCCAGAAACCAAATCAACCAATTATGTCATTTCCCATTATTACAGTTATTTAATTGGATAAGAATAACTAGAGAGGAAAAGCAACAGCCAAGTAAGATCTAACTTTCATGTTGAGTGGAGCCATTATGATATACTGCTTCTGCCCATCTGTGTTCAGAGACTTGGTGTGGCTGTCAAATTTTTCGAGCTTTGCCAGCCTGGAGCCCAGAGAAGGTAAAAGCACTACAGTCACACGCAGTTACTGGTCCTCCAAGCTCTACAAACCACACTGTAACTCCCATCCACGAATATGGATTTTAGAGTATTTATAGAAAGGCCATAATGTGATTTTATGTGGGTGCAAGAATTAATTACAAGGCACAGAGATCGGAAGAAACAGGAGAGTATTGCGAAGACATTGTAAGTGTTTGAACAGAGGTGAGAGCAAGTCAAGTGCTCTTACAACGTCTGAAAAACATGCACACATAATACAACTCAGCAGACAACCTCCAGCTTGGAGACGGTGCACTTTCTCTGCTGACTGGGTATCAGCAATATGTGCATCTTTCCACTGCGCATCAAAGAGCAGTTCTAGCTGCAGTCAGAGGTGCACAGGATGTTCAGGTACAGCTGAGCTGTCTGTGAGATGCATCTTGTTGACAGTCCCTTCAGCACAGTATCTGCCTGAATTCAGGAAGGAAACTGGTGGATACTGTAGTGCACACAATTTCATGGCTGTTGTCATGCAAAAAGATGGCTTTGCATGTTGTCTACCTCCTGGCCCACCACCAGAGGAATTTCTGGGACTCTGGCAAGGCAAAGTGTCTGCTTTGCTGCGGCAGAGCTGCAGCAGAGCTGACCCTTTGTTTACCTCTGAAAAAAGGGGCAGGTAATTTACTGTCTGGTCTTAGGTATCACAATTTCATGGTTTCAAGATACCAAGTAATCCTGCTCTTTCACTTCCATGAGTAAGGCATGGCAAGAGTGTGACTCGATTTGGTGCCTCTGGGTGTATTATAGAATTTATAGATATGGGAACACAAATACAAGGATTTTTGTCTTATCAGATTGATGTCCTCTATGCTCATACCTTTGGAAGAGCTATGATAATTGAGATAATCCCCATCCCTTAAAGCAGCTTTTTAAGCTGTGATTATTTTGGCAGCACAGCTCAAGTTTTATCAGTCACAGAAATGCAGAGGAGGAAAAGGACAAAACATTTCTTCTTTTTTGTTCAGCTTTAACCCAAATAAGCCCAGACCACTAAACCCAAGAAAAATCTCCTTCTGCACAGCTCTCCTCTGATTATTGTCCAGGCATTCACACTTCCTAGAAAGTATCTCTAGAACTGTTTTATCACTTTTATATGCTCCGAATATTGCCACAAAAAAAAGGGATTTCTAAAATGCACAGTCCTTTGCTCTGCAGAGACAGCATTCTGTAACTGTGAAGAAGTAAGTCCAGAGCATCAGCAGATCCTGCGAACTTCAAAACCAAATCCAGGAGTTTAGTAAGTTTGCAAGACAAGAAATTTGTCCCTAATCTTTTCTTAGATAAATCATAATAACTGAGGTACATCTTCCTGTGTTGAGTCAGCTTGCTAACTCAGATGTACATGAAATAGAAGACTTGCTGCTTTCTTTGAATTTCCTATTTGCTATTTTAAAATCTCTCTTGTCTCTGTTTACTGTTTTTGAAATGTATTCTCTACCCTGACAATGTGTGGGAAGTCTGAGGATCTAACCCAAAGCTGCAAATTTACTTAGGCACACATATGTCAGGTCTTCCTGACTCCAGCCTCAAACTCTACTCCTGTCATCATTAAAATAAATGTTTATATCACCTTCAGTTCCGCCTACTATGTGAGTACCTTTGAAGCACACAGTGCATTACTGAAGTATCGATGTGGTACCCAAATGAGGTTGAAATTAAGGGTTAAAGTGAGAAATTTAGGCCCTATAATACCCAAGCATATTAGAGGAATTACAGCCCTAATGTCAATGCCACTGCACAGTGAGTTCAATATCTAAAACCAGGATTCACAATAATCAATGATCAAGCCAAGGATGTGTCTTAAATTATGCCTTTTTTTCTTGTAGGTGCTGAACTGTGGAGTACAGAAGTCCTTGAAAAACTGCAAGTCAAACTGCAGGCTGTCCTGCAGCTTGCCCCTTCTTGGAAAGTATTCCACTTTATACGAAATCCTTATCTCAGCCATGGTGAAGAGTGTGAAATCTTCTTATAGCTGGAGCATATAGCCGAGAGCTGCATCCCAGATCTTGCCTCACTAGCTGTGCTCCAGGGCTTCTTGATAAAAAGATATTATACACAGAAGCCATCTACAGGCACGTGAGGGACAAGGTGATTGGGAGCACAGAGTCTGGATAAGTCATGGGTAATAAATCAGGGTAAATTGTGCTTGACCAGTCTGATTGCTTTCCATGATGAAATGTCTCCATGGACATGGGAAGGATGGGGGTTAAATAATTAACACAGTTTCTTTAGTATCCTTGCAGCCGTAATGAGGATATATGCACTGAATGGGTACACTACATGGTGGGTATAAATTAACTGGATTGTCAGGCTCACAGGTAGTGGTCAGCAGCTCATAGTTTACCTGGAAGCAGTTATGAGTAGTGCTTCTTGGTGACTGATACTGGGATTAGTAAATTGTCATCTTCAAATGAATTATGCAGTATAAGCACACCCTTGTTGAGTTTGCAGATGACATCAAATTGGGGGATCATTTGATACAACAGACTAGCTCCCACTGAATCAGGTTTGTTTTGGAAAGATCTTAGTTCCCATTTTTGAGACAAAAATGGAGCCAGAGACAAGCTAAAAGGTAATGTAACCAAACAATGATGCATTAGGCTGGAGCAATAGGCTAACAGGAACCTCACGAAGCTCAAAAAAGCCTTAAAGGAAAACCCTGTACGGGAACAAACCCATGCAGCAGTACAGACCCGAGCATGTCTATCCAGAGAGCTGCTCAGCATAAAATGTCCTTGGGGTGGCTCTGGACAACAGGCTGAACTGTATGCTGGGCTGCTTTAGTCAGAGCATAGGCCATAGATCAAGAGAAGTAATTATCCCCTTCTGTTTCGAAAGTTGTAGGACTGCGTGTGGAGAACTGTGTCCAGTTTGGGGTATGCCAGTACAGGAGAGATATAGATGAATTGGAGCAAGTCCAGTGGGGGGCCGCCAATGTGGTTGTGATGCTAGATCTCATCATAAACAAAGAGTAGCTAGGAAACAGGGTTTCTTTAGCAAGGAGAAGAGAAGGCTAAGGGGAGACCTATTTGTTGTGTTCAACTACCTGAAGGGTAGCTATAAGGAAGACAGAACAAGACTTTTCTCAGATATGCACAGCAAGGAAAAAAAGAGAGTAGTCACAGTTGCCATAAGAGAAATTCCAGTTAGTTACCAGGAAAAATTATTCACACATACACACACGCAGACTCTTTACACGTTACCCACAGAGACTGTGAACTCTCCATCCCTGAAGACTGTCAAAGCTCAGCTGGAAAAACAGATGATCTACAGACAGCTGGAGGTAACTTTAAATCCAGTCGTGCTTTGACAGGGGGGTTGACTAGATGACCTCCAGAGATCCATTCCACTCTAAATTATTCTGTGATTTTCAATGTTCTGTGAAGCAGGAATGTAAACCAAGGAATCCCCTTTCTCAGCAGGGTTCCCCAACCACAAAATGAAAGGTCCCCAAGCTTATGCTCAGCTGAAAGAGGGAGGAAGCAGGCTGAGACCTAGAGAACCTGACGGCTGATGAGATGCACCACAGAGTCCTGAGGAAATTGGCTGATGGAGTTGCCAAGCCACTCTCCGTGATATTTGAAAAGTCATGGCAGTCAGAGGAAGTCTCCAGTGACTGGAAAAAGGGAAACTTCGCACCCGTTTTTAAAAAGGGTGGAGAGGAGGACCCTAGGAACTACCGGCCTGTCACTCTCACCTCTGGGCCTGGGAAGATCATGGAACAGATCCTCTTAGAAGCTATGGTAAGGCACATGGAGGACAGGGAAGTGATCTGAGACAGCCAGCATGGCTTCACTCAGGGCAAGTTCTGCCTGACCAACCTAGTGGCCTTCTCTGATGGAGTGACTACATCAGTGGACAAGGGAAGAGCTACAAATATTATCTCTGTGGACTTCTGTAAGGCCTTTGACATGGTTCCCCACAACATCCTTCTTTCTAAACTGGAGAGATATGGATTTGATGGGTGGACTGTTCAGTGGATAAGGAATTGTTTGGATGGTGGCATCCAGAGAGTAGTGGCCAACGGTTCAATGTCCAAATGGATGCCAGTGACAAGTGGTGTCCCTCAGGGGTCCCTGCTGGGACCAGCACTGCTTAATATATTCATCAGTATTCATATATTCATTCAGACAGAGGGATAGAATGAACCCTCAGCAAGTTTGCAGATGACACCAAGCAGAGTGGTGCAGTTGACACACCTGAGGGACAGGATGACATCCAGAGAGACCTGGACAAGCTGAAGGAGTGGGCCCATGTGAACCTCATGAGGTTGCACAAAGTAAAGTTCAAGGTCCTGTACGTGGGTCTTGGCAACCCTCAGTATAAGTTCAGGCTGGCGGATGAAGGGATTGAGAGCAGCCCTGCCGAGAAGGACTTGGGGGTACTGGTGGTGAAAAGCTGGACGAGAGCCGACAATGTGCGCTTGCAGCCCAGAAGGCCAACTGTATCCTGGACTGCATCAAAAGAAACGTGGCTGGCAGGTTGAGGGAGGGGATTCTGTCCCCCTACGCTCTGGTGAGACCCCACCTGAAGTCCTGCGTCCAGCTCTGGAGCCCTCAGCACAGGAAAGACATGGACCTTTTCAAGCGGGTCCAGAGGAGGCCACAAAAATGACCAGCGAGCTGGAACAGCTCTCTCTGAGAGACTTTGGGCTGTTCAGCCTGGAGAAGAGAAGGCTGCAAGGAGGCCTTCCAGTACCTGAAGAGGGCCTACAAGAAAGGAGAGGGAGAAGAACTTTTTCCAAGGGTGTGTAATGATAGGACAAGGAGTAACGGGTTTAAACTGAAAGAGAGTAATTTTAGGTCAGGTATAAAGAAGAAATTTTTTACTCTGAGGTTGGTGAGGCACTGGAACAGGTTGCCCAGAGCAGCTGTGGATGCCCCCTCCCTGGAAGTGTTCAAGGCCAGGTTGGATGGGGCTTTAACCAGCCTGACTGAGTTGAAGATCTCCCTGCTCATGGCAGGGGGGTTGGACTAGATGATCTTTAAAGGTCCCTTCCAACTCAAACTAATTTATGGTTCTATGATACACAACAGGAAACACAGGATTACTTTGCTGTTCTGCGATGTGCTATTTTGAGGCAATAACCTGCAGCTCTGCACATATATGTGCCAGAAAGTGTCAATTTGAAGAAACGCAGTTTGTGAGGACTCTGGTTTTCAGGAATACTGTGAGTATTCCTAGTGCTTCTTAGGGATCATAAGCTGATCAAAGGCATAGTTTCTGGATCCTAGACAGGCATAGCATTAGTTAGTTGCCAGCTCACTCAGGTCTTTTACGACTTACATTTTGTGGGAGCCTTCAGGCTTCTGAGAAAGTTTCAGAAATAAAAACTCCTCTGGAGTTTAAAGCCAGCATAGCAAAATCCTTCTTTTTTATACCTGGAGCACCTTGTCCATTCTCTTCCTACTGTACTACTACTGTATCTGCTTATCCAGAGAGCTTGGTTTCTCGTTATTATGCTGCAGTGGAAATAAACAGTATGTTGTTGGCTGGTGAGATACGATGTGAGGTTCCGCACTGAATCACTTTGGCTTGAGATAACCAGCAGGCAAATGACGGAAACCAGAATCACTGTCATACTGTAAAACTGAATCTGTGTGGGCATGTATAAGAGAAATTTTGATTTGTATTTTCCCCTCACTATCCTACTGTCTTTTTGTTTTATATGAGCTTTTTATTCCGTTGTCTCTGTTTAGTGGTTGGGTTTTGTTGTTGTTTTTTTTCCCATCACTATATCTTATCATTCCACCACTCGGCTTGCCACATGAATTATTAATACTGTTTTTATGCTAAATGTCCCTGCCTCGCACATAAATTGACCTTACTTACTGAACGAGTAACTGTGCTAACCTCTCAGGACATATTACCCACACTCTGTCTATGAAACATATTTCTTCCTTGTGTTTGACTTAGCGAAAATTCAAAACACTTTGAACACGGTCATGTGTTTTGTGTTTCAATTAGCTCTTTTTCATTAGGGGATAAGAAAGAAAAAAATAAACCACTAACTTTTCTGGAAGCTAATTACATTTTCGCTTGCCGGTGATTGTCCTTGCATTTTCATATTGTCATCTATCCTTGAACACACTGACAGAGTGAAGAAAATAAAACTTGCTTTTTACTACATTTAAAAAATGACTTGATCATCAAGAAATATTCAGTGCAGCCTTCAAATGTGGTTTAGGACGCAGCCCTAACTTGTATTCACTTCAGGATAATTGGAAAATTTCTCTGTTTATCATTTGGCTCTCTATTCAGCAAAATGTTTTCTTATACCTCTCCCAACCTAGTAAAATTTTAATCCTGTACTGTGCTCAGCAGGAACAATTTCAAACACCTGCTGTCTTGATCATAATGGCCACCATCTTTCCCACGGGGAGTTTAGTTTCATTTCCACAGAAAACTTGAAAGGTAATTCCAAAGTCTTTACTGAAAAGATGTATGTTTACCACTGATCTTGTTCACTTCCAGCAAGAATAACAGGAGATCTCAGACATTTTGAAGGCAAATGTTTTCTAACAACAACAGGAAGGATGGAGAGGGACTTTTCACAAGGGTGTGTAGTGATAGGACAAAGGAGAATGGCTGTAAACTAAAAGAGGGCAGATTTAGATTAGATATTAGGAAGAAATTCTTCACCATGAGGGTGGTGAAACACTGGCCCAGGTTGCCCAGAGAAGCTGTGGCTGCCCCCTCCCTGGCAGTGTTCAAGGCCGGGTTGGATGGAGCTCTGAGCAACCTGGTCTAGTGGAAGGTGTCCCTGCTCACGGCAAGGGGGCTGGAACTAAATGATCTTCGAGGTCTCTTCTGACCCTTAGCATTCTATGATTCTATGATTCTATGAAATAGTTAATAAGCAACACAAAATATTCATCAAGTTAGTAATTAGAAATATGATTATTCTGATGACCATTAAAATATTATTTTGCTTTCTGAATGCTCATATACTTGCTTCCATAGTATTCTATGGCAAGGAGTTTCATAGTCCAATTAGGAATGCATTTCCTTTTTTAAGTAGTGTTATTTATTTCCTCCAATTTCAACTCTCCTGTCTATTCCCAAAGTATTTGCTGTGTCTCCCTTGTCTCCCTGCCAAAATTAACAATTCCGGTCTTTTGCCATTTTCTGTACTGGAGATATTCCTTCCTTGTTGCACCTGCTTCCATCAATACCTGGATCCCAGCAGAACTGTTTTTGTGAAAGAGTGAGCAGTGCTGCAGATGGGATGAGTCCATCACTCCAGGTGAGTTTACAGCCACTAGCTTGTAGTTCTTTGTCTCTCGACCATTTTTGATTCATGAGTGTGCACATAGCTCACTTTCAGTAACTTCCATTCACTATGGTTTCAGGAGAGAAATACTAGGCAGAGTACATCTCAGTCCTGTCTGTCCGAATGTAAGCTTCCAGATCCTTCTCCTTGAAATCTCTCCTGCCATGGATAGGGGAACTCTGTCACTCTGAGTTGTCATCAGATTTTTTTTTTTACTTGAGGAACCTTTGCTTAACAGCATGTGATTTCTTATTGTCTTAGTTCATTCAATCCCACCGAAATAGGGCCTCTGCCATCTCCAACCCAGAGAATATACACCTGCGTGTGCTTCTTTGGATGTTGCATGAGCACTTAAAGAAGAGAATCATTGTGTCCTCTATATGGCTCACCTTTTTCAAATGCTATAATATACTTTATTTATACATAACAAAGTAGTCATATTCTCACAGTCATATTCTGAGGTGAAAAACCTAGTCTTAAATGTGAAACTAAAACAGCAACAATATTTACACTTACTAGATTATCTGAATTGTAAATATTGAGTAATTATCATTAGGACTAACTGTTAAAATTCAACATCATTTATAATCAGTCAGAATGTCATTTATGTGTTACTATTTTAAAGAAATTAACTTTCCCTCTTTTCTTATTATCCATCCAAAAAATCTGTTGGTTAGAATGTAATTGTACCGTTACTGATTTTTAGGTTTTCAGTGGTAATCAAAGTTTGTTTAGACTCTGTTATCTGGCTCCGACACTTGCTTTGCATTGCTTTCACATGAGTGCTGCATACTGCAGTCTTATCAGAATACATTCATTGCAAGATATATAATAGACTTTTTCCTAATATACACCTTTGGTGTGTAAATTACTTTTGAATGCCTTTAAACCTGGCAAATTAAATCTTCCACATGCAAAATCAGAAGGAAAGGGACAGTACAAGACAAATGATTACCATCACAACTTTTACAATAGAAGCTTAAAAAATACAAAGTCAATTAATTTAAATGTCAGTGTCATCTTATTGTCAGGTTATGTTCTTAAGAATTTTATTTTATTTTTGCCCTTCAAATGTCAGTCTTGAAATAGAATTGGCGTAAAATATTAAATTATGTACCCAAATCTTCATTACAAGATAAAGCTCTGACAAGGAGTGCATTGACACTGCTTCACCAAATAAACATGTATTTGAGAGCATTTTCTTCCTCTGAAATTGGCATTTGATGCGTACAGGTGGGCACTGTAAGTCTGTCCATGTTGAAAACTGTTTGGTTGTAAGTATTTGCATGGCTGCATTGTCAGTATGTGTTGGACATGAACAAAACATCTTCAATTTCTTTTTCTTTCTGTCTTTATTTCTCTAAAAAGAAGGAGAAAATACCAGGATAGGAAACAGTGAGCCTGAAAAACAGCAGTGCTTTTTTTAGCATCTTAATATCTATTAGTTTTCTTGAGTTACATGATGTCCCTTTCAGCATATTGAAGTGAAATGGGCAAATCTATGCCATCCACAGTTCATTGACACTGATAGATTTCAATCCACTGACCTGAAGGCTGGATTTTAGATGTAAGGACTAGGTGTTACTATTATCCAATCTAGTAGCAGTAGTGTTATTACTGCTGTTATTATATTGTATTTTTATCAAATATCACTTATATGTGACTGCCAGTTCCCAATGGATGTAAAGTTCCTTGATCACTTGCAATTGATGCATGAGGCATCTGTTTACCTTAATTACAAAATTATTTTGGCTTGCTTCTTTTCAAATTACCTAATTGCTGTTGTTTCTATACATTCATGTCACAATTAATTAACTTTGGTGTTACCATTTCTACATTTAAGAGTTTTCACAGTAAATTAATATGTTTTTGTGCTACTAAGATTATTCAATTTGGAGTCCAAATTCTGCTGTGAGCTTTAATGAGCTTAGCAGGCAGCATACTGCAGGGGAAGTTGGCAAGGGACTGTGTGGAGCCCTGGGTTTGTTTGGCTCTGGCAAAGTACTTCTTCATCTCTCACCCAGTATCTGCCCATCTTGAGTAGTCAGCTAGCAAATTCTTCGCCTGTCATGGCCAGTGCCAGCAGCACAGTGTTGTAGCTGGTGATTATTGGAAGACTGAATCAGGGCTTAGAACTGTGCTAAGACTGCTATAAAACCAGGCAGTTTAGCAATGATAAAGGACTGTGTGGGGGGAGAAGGAAATGCTAGATGTTCTCTTTTTTATCAGTGCCCCCTCCACACCCCCCCCCCC
>Ga0065711_1042323_pt1 | contig 15463 bp, 5 predicted proteins | sample Hoacrofraction12_FD_59098 | JGI IMG/M metagenome (GOLD analysis project Ga0065711, IMG submission 59098) | Hoatzin crop microbial communities from Cojedes, Venezuela - Epithelial fraction 12 v2 (version 2) | ecosystem: Host-associated > Birds > Digestive system > Esophagus > Crop | place... | reverse complement strand
ATTTTATTTTATTTTATTTTATTTTATTTTATTTTATTTTATTTTATTTTATTTTATTTTATTTTACTTTGTTTTATTTTTTTTGTTTCTTCAGAATGTCTGAGATTTGAAGAAATAATGTGACCCCAGTTACTGGGTAATTACTGAAATAAACTTTAACTGTTTTGGGAAAAGGGAGAAATTGTGAGGCTGGGGCTGACCATATATCTTGGTTGTTCCTGTATCTATTCTAATCAGATAGAAGAGTCTTTAGTATAAACATATATTTTCAAAAGGTTGTTGTATATCAGAAGATAATAGTGAATGTACCATTCACTTAGTGAGACTGTCGTGCCCTTTTAAGGAACTTGGAGCATTGCCTGGAGAGTTAGGATCTTGCCAGTGTGCTCAAAGAGCCTGATACAGAACCCATTAATGTCAGTGGAATAATCCCCATAGACTTAAATGAACTTTAAATCCGGATAAGCAAGTGTTCATATCAGCATTTTATCTGTCATATATGGGCCCACAAAGAAGTGGTGAGGTTTGCAAGCTAGAATAAAACACTTTCGGGTCTCAGCTGTAAATCTCACTAGGTATGATTTGGTGGTCCTAAAATGCCACTGAGCTTTGTTTTGTACTGGCATTGATGAAAAGTCTGAGATGATAACTTCTAGAAGACATGCAGAAGAAGCTTATGTGAACAGAAAGACCCCTGTCTATCAAAATAAAATAACTTGCAGGAGTTGCAAAACTGTGTTTGCTTTGCAATAGCTTTAATGTTTTGCTCCTTTTAGAAACTCTCTCATATCAGAATTTTGCCCTGTTCTATAGTTGAGGCAGATTTTATTAATTCCTTTTCACAGTGCAAATTCCAATCGTGTGAGACATGGAGGAATCCATATTTTCAGTTGATAATGAACAGTACTTTTCAGATACAATTGCAGCTATTATTAGTCTCTGGATAGATCTTGAATTTTTACTTTAGCACTTTAGTTCATTGGTGTGGTGATAGATAAATAAATAGGACAAGCTATCATTTTGAAGACATGACTAAAACAGCACTAGTGGTGTGTGGCTTCTTTTTAAACTAAGGAAATATGAACATTTTATTTTGGGAAACACCACCGTAAATATAAACATAAAAATTTCTGTGGACTAAAGTGCTCCATGAGCAATCAGAGAACACTTGCTTTGGATCAGTAACAAGAATATTTGATTTCAAGTGGTAGCAACCTCTCACCTGTTAGCAAAAATCACACATTTCTGGGAAGGAGATAAATACACAATTGAACAGACGATGCAAACTGTAGCTTATTTTGACAGATTGACCTTGGTGCTGCAGAATGGATATGTATCTACTCTGATTTCATAGCGTTTTTTCCTCTGGTCTTCTCATTATCCAGTCCTTAATTTCATAGATTTTGGAACCTCTGAAGACAGACCTTAGGTATAGCTGGTAATTCAGCTTTCAGAGCAGCTGTCATGCAACAGGAACTGCTGTCATATATGAAGTCCCATCAAATATGCAGTTTTTCAGCATAGGGTGGAGGGGAAGAAGAGGGAGGGACATCATGGGAAACTGTATGTCTTTTATTTACTGATTGATTTAGTATTGAAAATCTTTTCTTGTATTGAAGACTGGAAGTTTGTTGGCAGCTTATCCTATAATCCCTTGTTTTTTCCCAACATTTCCTGAAGATTGAAATCTTGAACAGATGAAACATCCTTAGCAAAATCATAGTGAGTGTGTAAAATGGAATTTTAAGATGCTCACAAAACAGAATATTATTGTCTTACAGAGGATCTCTGAAACTGAATTGATACTTATGATGTAATACATGAAGGAAACATAATTCACTCATTTTTAAGAATAATTGCATATCACACTGCATTGCCTGATCTGCCAGTATCCATCATGTTTGTTCATTATTACAGATAAAAGAAGAGCTAAAGAATGAATAACGTGCTTTACATTGGCATAAGTAATTAGGTTTGTGTGCTTACAGGAGATCAGAACACTTTTCAACATCAGAATGATGATCAAGAGCTAAAACATACAGCAAGATCAAGAACAACTCTGGAAAAAATTTCTACTTCTACCTATTTAGAATGAGACGTGAAATTTAACAGTGGGTGCTGTATAGTAATGGGTGATGTCTTCCATGTTCAGAGAAACTCCACTGTCACCAGCTGAGGTGAAGATTCATTCTCTTTTATTGCAAAAGTTCCATTTTGGAGAGCTCCTTCATTATACAGGGAGCTGCAGGAAAAGCACATTTATATTGGAAACAAGTACCAAAGAAACCTGATTATGACTGGTCAATGTGATCCCAACAAAATTGTCCAGCCTTAGGATATTAAAAATATCCCCAAACAAACAAAAAAACCCGCACAAAAAAACAACAACAGTGAAAAAATGGAGCAGGAAGCGTTTTCCTTGACCATCAAATCCAATTATCTGCTACTGTAGGTTACTCACGACATAATCTAGTTCATATATTCACATCTCGCTTTATCAAGGTTAGTCCATATATGCAAGGTTTTTTACTCTTCCTGTTAGGTGCTGCTTCACAGCTTCGTTTTCTCACAATTAGAAATCTTAGAGTTTACACTGCAATTTTCAGGCCAAATTACATACCTTTGCTCTAGTGCTGAAATTGTCTTTTAGCTTTAATAGCCCTTCCCTCTCCCTTGTGTTTTTTTCCAGATGTACTTACAGAAAATAATGATCTACCTTTTTATCTTATGTTTTGCTATACTTAAACAAGCCAAGCTCTTTCAGTCAGTTATGTAAGGTAGGCTCACCCTACTTTGTTTTGTCATTCACTAATCCTCTTTCCAAAAAACTATTGGACAATACATTTGTTGGAAAATAAATTCTAAATGTATTCTGCAGAGCATTCAGAAAGCCTTCCAAGCTTGTTTCAGACATAAGCCTAAAAGTTTGCATGAGAAACTGTTTTTAAACTACAGCTAATTAAATCTCTAATTCAAAATTGCAAGCAATCTAAATTCAGTGATAATGATGCCACTCTATCTACAGAAATTTCTGGAAAATCAGACCAGTCCAATTTACCATGCAGCAAAAGCTAAGCAAGGAAGAATTTATCTTCCTTGTAGAATAGGAAAGGAATTGAATTTAGAAAAACTAAACCCAGGAATATAACATTAACTCAATAAAAAAAGACAGCTGTCTACCCTCCTTTTCCTACAAAAATACCTATCAAAATGAAATCTAACGTATATGCTTATGTCATGATTTTACACTGCAACCATGTATTGGGCATATCTAGCAATGTTTAGGTGGCAGGGTGCTGTGGAGGTAGTCCATGAGCTGCCCTGGACCAGCTGGCAACCAATGGAAACAACTCTCTGGGCCGCAGCATTGCAACAGGCAGGGCAGCTTGTGTCACTGCCACTCAAACGTGACGCAGAAGGGGCAGCAACAACGAGGGGCATGAGATGCAACAAGGAGAGACATGAGAGAACAGCAGGACATATAAAATGAGACACCTGAGGAGGCATACAAGGAGATGCGTGTGAGGAAATGCAAGGAAAAACTGAGAAGGCACATGTAAAGGCATACTGTTAGGGCCATGGCTGGAGATGCGCTCCTGCAAGGAGGTGCTTCATGACAGAGGAGTTGTCTCTGAGGAACCATGGACCATGAAGGGGACCACACCAGGACATGGATGACCCTGAATCGACTGTGGACCACAGAGGAGTCCATGCTGGTGTGGGGATGCCCCAAAGGGGACTGTGGCACACAGAGGAAACCACAATGCTATGGGGAAGTCCCTAGAGGGATGGTGAACCATAGAGGAGTCCACACTGGTTCAGGGGAACCTCTGAGGGACCATGGCCCATGGGCAAGTCTGCATTGGTACAAAAGGAACAAATAAGAAACACAAAGCAATAAAAGAAAATACGTACAAAGCAGGGAATATCAGATATAAACTTTTGCTAACCTTGACCTCACTCACTACAAGATGACTAACCAAAGGGATTGGGAGAGACTGTGTGTAACCCCCAGCAAAAACAAGGGAAGCTGAGCCTAGAAAGGAGGAAGAAGGGTTACTGAACTGGAGTTAAGTCTGGGAAAGGGGAAAAAAAGATGTTTCCCTAAGTGTTTGTTTAATTATTTGTTGTCTTTTTTTTTTTTCCCCTCAATAGCCTCCTCAGTAATTAAAAGTTTATTTTCAGCAGTCGTTTAGCAAATATAGTTTTAAATTCCTTGTGTTGACACTGCTTTGTCCCCAGCAACCTAATAAATTCTTGACATTGGTATTTGGGATCAAATTCCCAATTTAAACAAAAAAGCTTTATGTTTAGATCCTCAGAATCTAAGCTTAACTATCATCCTGCAGTGAAAATCAGCTGCCATCTAAGGTTTTTGCAGTATGTAAGTCTCCTGGCTTCTGAAGGGCATATCCATGAGGACCCTGACGCAGGCAGGCCCATCACTGTATGTGAGGCCCAGCAGCTGCAGCAGTTGCATAGAATATGAAACCATAATTCAGTTCTTTCCTCTGGTTGGAGTTTGAAGAAAGTCTGAGCCAGTTTCATTCAATTGTTCATTCGTCTCATTAACTTAAAAGCTTTGCTTGTGCGTGTCTTATCCTAGTTTAGCCAATGAAGAGACATAGGTGTTTCTGGATTACAGAATATACAGCCTAATTAGGCATTTCCTGTAAGCAGACTTCATTCTTTTTTGTTGATATTGATGTTGAAGAGGTGGGCAGAGTCAAAGCTAGAAATCTACATCTTAAAAGTCAACTTCTGAAGTACACTAAGGATGAAAACCAGTGTACTCAGGCACATGTTATAATGCTTATACAGAACTTTGTGATAACTACCAGGAGCAGTTCCTACACTTAAAGTGTTTTTCATGACTGCAAGGACAGTATGCTCTTAAATCTGTTCTTTGTGACAGTTTTTAATGCATCTGTGTATTTATATACTGACTAGTGCTATTTTACTGACTCTCAAAATTGTATCATGTCTTACAATATCTGATAATACCTTTTTATTTAGCACAAAAATAACTGAGCTGAAATCAGTGGAGTCATAATAATTTACTGTAACTGAGGTTCTTAAAACCCAGCTCTATGAGCCACATGGTTATATGAGAATCTCTTTTTTCAATGTTATTGTACATTTCTAGCTATCAGTGATGTGGTTTATGAGGACAATTTTTTTTTTTCTTTTAAAATCTAATGAAATCAACCTAGTAACAAAATGTAGCCAAGGGTCTAAATCATGTATATGATTTCAGAAAGTGATTATATCATTAACAAAGTCAGAAAAGAGTTTTAGTCACGTCTCAGCTAAAGCACAGATTTTCTGCAGCATATGTCATTTGTATTATGTAAGTGAAATTTATTTTGTGTAACTAAATGGGAGAAATGCTGGATTAATGAAGAAATTTTCATTACTGCTCTAAGATATCTGCAGAAGTCTCTCAAAGTTTTAACTGATTTCATGTCCTGTAACGTATCTAATTAAAGACCTAGATATGTTGTGCTTTTTTAAATGCATATTTATCTCAAATAATGGATTTGTGTTTTACCTCTGTACTAATATTTATTTCAATTTCCAATACCTAACTGTTCTTACAGTATGCTAGGCTCCTTAATTGTCTGCAATCTTTTATTTATGTTTCTCATCAAATTTCAGGAGAGGAACAGAACAAAGCAAAAAAGGAAAGAAGAATCAGTAAAAGAAGATAAAAGGATTTTTTTCAAAAATTTGAAATTTAAACAGTCATTATTCCAAAATAAATTTAATTAAGTATACAGTCCTTTTATCTGAATGGTATCTTTAAAAAACAAACAAAAAAAACAACCAAAAAATAATTAATATCTTATAAATGAAACTTTTAGATAAATTTTGATAATAACCCTCTACGTAAGCTGCTGAAACCTACTTAGTGTTCACTGTTGTCAGTGTTTGTTCAGTCAGAGGGCAAGTTGTGTTCTGTGGAGTAGATGCCTGACTCAGTATACTCTGCTATTAAACTAGAAAACTAAAGCTATCCATGAAAAGGTGCAGAGTTAAGAGCTAAATCTTCCCCCCCCCCAAGATGACTTACTACTTTTTGTCTAGCAAGCAAATATACAGTACTAAGGCTTAATTCAGTATTGCCAGCCAAAAAAGTCAACAACCAGTCTCACTTGATTTTTTTTTTTCATTTCTAGCCAAGTACCTAGTTGAAATTAAATCGCCTGAGGTCACATATCAGTTGACTGTTACAATAGCAAATGTATACAGGGATTGTCTCAATCCTAAAGAAACAAAATATGGCATTATATAATTTTACCTCTCCTTTCCCTTTTGGTGCTCTCAACACACAAGGCAGTTAGTACATGAGGTGGTTAGGTTATTCCCCTTACCACTGTAGACTTCCTTCTCAATGTTGAGACAAAGAGGGAGCCAATAATGACCTTGTGAACAGTTAGGTGTCTTCCGTCTTCACTGAACAAGAAGAGTTTTCAGTCTGCAAAGCAATTAGTATATTACTTTCTATGATGTTAAAGCTATATAACTTTGATGCATTCATTTCTTTTAACTTTATGCTTTGGACAGAGGAAGTACATGAAGAATCAGAATGCAAAAAAAAGGCTAAATCAAAATGAAGACCTGAAAGATCAATGAGGCTAGATTGCAACTGCTTCATTCTCCCTTTCTGTTTAGGTTTGGCCTGGATAAATGCCAGGTGCCCACAATAACCACTCTATCTCTCTTCCTCCTCATCTGGACAGGGGAGAGGAAATATGATGAAAGGCTCATGGGTCGAGATAAGGACAGAGAGAGATCATTCACCAATTACCGTCACGGACAAAACAGATCAAGACTCCCATCCAACTTGGTGTCATCTGCAAATTTTCTGAGGGAACGTTCAGTCCCTTCATCCAGATCGTGATAAAGATATTAAACAAGACCAGACCAAAAACTGGGCCCTGGGGAACACCACTTGTGACTGGCCGCCAGGTGGATTTAACTCCATTCACCACCACTTTCTGCACTCGGCCATTCAGCCGGTTCTTTATCCAGTGAAGAGCATACCCATCCAAACCATGGGCAGCTAGTTTCTTCAGGAGGATATTGTGGGGAACAGTGTCAAAGACCTTACTAAAGTCCAGGTAGATGATTCCACAGCCTTTCCTTCATCCACTAGGTGGGTCATCTGGTCTTAGAAGGAGATCAGGTTGGTCAAGCAGGACCTGCCTTTCATGAACTAATGCTGGCTGGGCCTGATCCCCTGGTTGTCCTTCACATGCCTGGTGAACGCACTCAGGATGAATCACTCCATAATCTTGCCCTGCACTGAGGTCAGGCTGACAGGCCTGTAGTCCCCCAGATCCTCCTTCCAGCCCTTCTTATAGATGGGTGTTACACTGATAATCCTGCAGTCATCTGGGACCTTCCCTGTTAGCCAGGACTGCTGATAGATGATGGACAGTGGCTTGGCCAGCTCCTTCACCAGTTCCCTCAGCACTCTTGGGTGAATCCCATCCAGGCCCACAGCCTTATAAGTGTCCAGGTGGCATAGCAAGTCTCTGCATGACCTAATGAGACCCCTGTACTCCTCTTGAGTTGCCTGCCCTTTCATCCATAGGTGGTAGACCCTCCTTTTTTTCCTGAGTCCCAGCAAGAGCTCCCTGTTCAGCCAGGCCGGTCGCCTTCCCCGCCAGTTCGTCTTGCAGCACATGGGGACAGCCTGCTCCTGTGCCTTTGAGACTTCCTTCCTGAAGAATGTCCAACCTTTCAGGATCCCTTTGCCCTTCAGGACTCTCTCCCAAGGGACTCTCTCAACCAGCATCCTGAGCAGGCCAAAGTCTGCCCTCAGGAAGTCCATGGTGGTGGTCCATGGTCCCCTCTTAACTTCACCGCAAACTAAGAACTCTGTCATTTCATGGTCACTAAGCCCAAGATGGCCTCTGACCACCACATCTCCCACCAGTCCTTCTGTGTTAGTAAACAGCAGGCCTAGTGAGGCACCTCCCCTGGCAGGCTCACTTATCAGCTGCATCAGGAAGTTACCTCCCACACACTCCAGAAACCTCCTAGACTGTTTCCTCTCTGCTGTGTTGTATTTCCAGCAGATGTCCGGTAAGTTAAAAGTCCCCTACAAGAACAAGGGCTAGTGATTGTGAGACTTCTTCCAGCCACTTGTAGAAAACTTCATCTGCCTCTTCATCCTGGTTGGGTGGTCTATAACAGATCCCCAGCAGAATGTCTGCCTTGTTGGCTTTCCCCCTCATCTTTATCCATAAGCATTCGACCTTATCATCACAATCATTGAGCTCTATACAATCAAATCAGTCCCTAACATAGAGCCACCCCACCGCCTCTCTTTCCTTGCCTGTCCCTTCTGAAGCGCTTATAGCTATCCGTTGCAATTCTCCAGTCATGAGAGTCATCCCACCATGTTGCGGTGATGGCGATCAAGTCATAGCTGTCCTGCTGTGTAACGGCTTCCAGCTCCTCCTCTTTGTTGCCCATGCTGTGTGCATTGGTGTAGATACACTTGAGGTGGACTGTCAATCTCACCCCTGATACTGGCATGCCATGCCTGGGCTCATCTCTAGTGACCTGGTTTATATCCCCTCCCCCCTTTGACCCCATTTTAAAGCCCTCTCGATGAGCCCCACCAGCTCGTGGGCAAGAATCCTTTTCACCCTTTGAGATAGCAGGAACAGACTGCTACAAAATGGGCCTCCTGCAGGGTTACGAGTCCTGCCGTCAAACCTGCTCCAATGTGAGTTCCACTCGCTCCATGGGGTCACAGATCCTGCCAGGAGCCTGCTCCAGTGCTGGCTTCCCATGGGGTCACAGCCTCTTTCACGTATCCAGCTGCTCCAGAGTGGAGTACTCCACAGGCTGCACATGGATGCCTGCTGCACTGTGGTCCTCCATGGGCTGCAGGGGAACAACCTGTTTCACCATGGTCTTCTCAACAGGCTGCAAGGGAATTTCTTCTCCAGCACCTGGAGCACCTTCTCCCCCTCCTTCTTCACTGACCTTGGTGTCTGCAGGGCTGTTTCTCTCACATATTCTAACTCCTCTATCCCACTGCAGGTTGTTGCACAGCATTATTTTTTTCCTTCTTAAATATCTTATCACAGAGATGCTACCACCAAGACTGATTGGCTCGGCCTTGTTCAGCAGAAGGTCTGTCTTGGAGCCAGCTGGAACTAGCTCTATTGGACATGCTTCTCACAGAAGCCACTCCCGTAGCACTCCTGCTACCAAAACTTTATCATGCAAATGCAATGCATTATATAACTGTGTTTTCCTTCTAGACAAAAAAATGAAGGATGGTGACCCAGTACTATGTAACTCTTGCATAAAATCTTTAGTTGATAGTATTGAAAAAATGTACTGGAAAAGATCAATGGAAACATTTTTATAAAAAACAAAGATTTTTTAAAAAGTAAAATATTTTTATACATTTTTTCCAATCTGACAAAATAGCTACACTAACTTCATAAAAAAACCAATGAATGAGACTGGAAATTATGTGCTAGTTTATGTTTTATATGGGGTAGGCTCATTGGTAGGCACTTTATATGATAATGAAGGTGCAGTAAGCATCTAAATTAATCCTCTTGTTAATTTATTCATGAATAGAAGAAATCTCAGCTTGATACACTTCTGAAAATTCATTTAAAAATATCTGAAAGTTTTTCTACGGGTTACGTGTATAAACATTGTATGAAGAATCTTGACACTTTCTGCTAAAACAGAAAATATAACTCTAGAATTCTGTTAGAAAGTTTATTCCCCTACTAAAAATGTCACTTATTGATAAAATGAGCTTTTTTACTTACAGAGTTGTTAAAGAACTAAAATGATTTTAAACCTGGAAATGTAAAACACTCGGAAGAAAGTGGAGGGGTTTTTTTGTTTATTTCTTTTTTCTTTTTATTTTAGGAAAGAATGCTCAAATTGCAATCTAAAAATATTGCAAAAACATGTTATAGCAAAGGAAATCTGTTTTAGACACACAAAGTTGATTTTAATTTTTGTAATTCATAGCTGGAGATAGTGAAATTAAATTAAATTCTTAAAGTTAACCATATGATAAAGCTTGCAGAAACTTACAGGATGGACATAAAGTGAGAGACAAACACAGGAGTTGAAATCACTCACTGAGGTTGAAAGTGGAAACATAAGTGATATTAAATCTGCGATGACGCCATAAAAATTATATAACTACGCAGATAGAAAGGTAAATTGTCGTAAAAGGTGGAAAATTGAATTCTTTACTCAAAGGACTTTACAAATAATGTTGGCTTATTTTGTTAATCAAAAACATTCATGAGGGACAAGTTGGAAAATGTCTAACTGAATACCAGAAGTAGCTTTGCTAATGCAAAAAAACACTGTGAAAGGCTTGTTACAGAAAATACTACAAGAGAAACATTTACTGTTGAGCAAGGTCAAATAGGAGAAATAAATATAACTGGCAAAGTATGTATTTCTCTTGAGGGGACTAAATGCATGCAACATGAAAAAAAAACAATAAAAAGAATGCAAATTGAAAAGCAACACAAAACAAGACAACAACAAAAAAAATATCAAAAAACCCACAAGAGATCCTGAGTTTTAACAGGACATTAGCTATTTTTTCAAGTTTGATTCTATTCAGGGAATCTACAGAAGCAAACCATGAGGAATTTTGATCAGTGTCAATAAACAAGAAGTGAAAAAGTTTCTTCTGAAGTTTTTCAGCACATCTAAAGTGGAACTACCTTTAAATCAACAAGCAGCTCCTTTTTTAATGAGACAGTTATTGTTGTTGTAATTGTTAGCTGTATGAAGCAAACAGACAACTTCTGCGCTGTAAAATGTACCTATACATGTGTAGACTGGTTGATAATTTATAATGACATGAGTTAGATTACATGTTAAGATTAATAATGAAGTTTAAGAAGTTTAACATGTTAAGTTTAATAAAGACATCATGCTCATCAGGGTATGAATTTATGCCAGATTGCAGGACAGTTTAATGCTCCAGTTATCGTCTAGAAAAGGTAATAGTAGCCTAAGTTTTGTCACATTGTGCAGAGGAACATTGTAGTCAATGTATTAAGGAGAAGAAAAATATATATTAACATTAATCTGCCCAAATACTATATGTCTGACACATTCATCTAGCCTCACTTTTTTGGGTGGGAAGGGAAGAGGGCAGAGGGAAAGGTATTCTGGTGTCATGGTACGTTACAACCGACCCTGGATTTGTCCAGGACAGGGCTAATGTTCACCAGAAGCCAGGAGGGGACACAGCCGGGACTGATGACCCAAACTGGCCAAACATAAGGGGTATTTGATACCATGTGCAGTCATGCTCAACTCTGGGTGGGGGAGCTGGTCCGGGGGAAGTTAGTCACGGCTCGGGAGCATGCGGGGCATTGGGCTGTGAGAGAGTTGCTCTGTGTATTCGCTTGTGCTTATCAGTGTTATTGTTGTTACTGTTCACATTCTTTACTGTTGTCCTGCGCTTGGCTGGGACAGGGTTAATTTTCACCAGAAGCCAGAAGGAGACACAGCCAGCCAGCTGACCCAACAGAGTTGCTCTGTACATTCCGTTCTTTTTTTTGTATATTCTTTCTATCAGTATTATTGTTGTTACTGTTTGCTTTGTTTGTTGTTCTGTTAAACTGTGCTTATCCGGACCCTTTGCCTTTTTCTTCCCATTCTCCTACCCATCCGGTGGGGTGAGGGGCTACAGAGTGACCATGTGGCCCTTCCTTGCCAGCCAGGGCTAAACCACAACACCTCCTACGGTAACTAAAATAGGGCAGGTTAATGACTTATGTAAGTGTATGCTAGGTCACTGACTGAGGTGTTCATCGTGTCTTCTTTTACAAACAAAGTTAGGTGAGATCAACAGTGACTCTAGTGCCGTGTCACTTGCTGGGATAACACCCCTGTCTGAAGACCACAGTACAGGTACCATGTATTTCTATTTCCTGTCTGGACGCTTCTGGTGTGCTGCAGGGCCAGGCTTAGCATGTGTATGCTGCTTCAGGTAGCAGAGAGGGGATGCAGACTCAGAAAGACTCAGAATGCTGTAAAGTTATGGTAGAAATGGACTTCATTTTTCTCAGTGTAGAAGCTGACACGGATGAGATTAAACTCATCCCAGTGATATCACAGCTGGTTGTCTAAAATGAGGACTAAGGCTGAACATAAGGCTGTCATAAGGACTTTCTTCTTAACATTTAGAGGCTGTTTTTCTGGAAGATTGAAATTGGGAACAGTTCAGTGAGATTAGAGTAAACAAAGCTTACAACTTCATGAAGAGACCAAGAAAATAACTGCAATATTCACTTCAGCTTTTCTTTTTTTAAAAATATAATCATCAATATCATGTGCATCTTATTCTTTGAAGAAAACTAAATGTCCTAAAAAATGTACTTCAGGTTTAAAAAGCAAGAACTACTTCAAAAATAGAAGAATTGAGAAACGCAATACAAACAGGCATGTACAACTGTTCTTTTTAAAAAATAAAAGTATATTGTTCTTCTTGTGTGACATGTTACGTTCAGTGCTTGCTTTGGTACAGAAATTGTTGGACGTGCTTCATTTAGTGTGAGAGTGAGTCAGCATGTACTCTAGCAGGTTTTCCAAAAATAGTACTGTCAGCAGCTTCTTCACAATGCTCCAGAAAAACAAAGTCTGGTGAATCACCCTTGCCAAATGCATGGAAAATAGCTTAACAGACAACAGAAGGATGGAGAGGAGGCAACACCAGAAAAAAAATAAAAAAGCTAGTATCCCTAAGAGTTGCATTTCATTATTTCCCCAAATGTGTGTTAGGTGCCTATTAAATACACTGGAACTTCCGTACTATACATTGCATGTGTCTGTGATTGTATGTATAAATATATAAATGAGGAATGCATCTGAAACTTCTAATTGCTCTTTCTTTCAAATTAAGTACCAAATGCTGTTGGTTAGAGGGATTTTTTACCTGGTTTTGTCCTGTTAATGTGGTAATTTCACTGTCATAAAAAAGGTGGTAACTGAGCAATGGCATAGGCTGTAAGGCGAGGGAAAGAAAAATACTGATTTTATGGAAAAGCCCTGCTGCAATTCCTGCTTCTTCCTTGCCCTGCTGTCACCTGTGTGTTTGCTCCGTCTCCTTTTATTTAGGTGTGGCACTTGGGCAGTTACAGTGTGTCCTCTAGCAAGTGTCTTTTGAGCATTTGTGAGATCAGGAATTAATGACTGCTTAGGCAGTGGGACAGCTGTCAAGCTTGTTACAGAACTGTGTTCAAGTCCCAGAGAACAGGAAGATACTGAAAATGAAATTCATCTGCCTATACACCTCCCGTTTTGAAAAGAAACCAGTACTGTTTGCACACCGAAAGTTAAGCGATGCATTTGGTGTGGTACCGGTGAATTGCTACTATTCAAAAAGCACATTAGAAGAAATGTAATCGTGTTTGGCAAAAAATGGTTTTTATGTAGTGAAAGCCAAATTTTATTAAGAGCATTCAGACACCACTGAAGTTATCCCTTTATTTGAACAATGTGGTAATGCCAGTGTGTTTTTATATACACAGTCAGAAATTATATAGTTTAAATTCTGAAGAAAATTGACATAATGCAGCCTAAGGTTTAGAAAAATTAGTCTATTAAAATCAAAAAGGATAATTCACGCTTATTTGGTTGTTTGTATAATACCAGAGTCTTTGCATCTGAAACAGAACACATTAAGGAAGTTTGATCTTAATAAAAATGTCTACATGATGCCAGTTATATTAACTGATCTTAATGCAATTTCAGAGCCATTCAGAATTTTTTTCCATATTCAGCCTTGAAGTTGGAGGCCCTTACTCTTATATGTACTAAAACTTGCTTTCCTAAATAAAGACCAGATGCATGAGAAGGGTCCATGATAATATAGGATAAATAATGTGCCTGACAACTAGCTATAATCTATTCGGGTTTTTTATAGATGGACTAGGGCTTTGATTTTGAGATTATGTGCTTTTCCTGTATATGCTGTATCAATAGGACTTCTCACTAGTGAAAGTTCGGAATATGCATGGTGTTAGGATCGCATAAGAAAAATAAAAACTTCTTCCATCTGTATATTCTGTACTCGGTTGAATCAGACTGTCCAATACACTAATTGCTTGTGTACAGCAATTATTTCAGATGGGACCAAAAGACTTTGTTTTTTCTTACATTGTGCTTTCTTTTCAACTGTCTTCTCTGAACTTGTAGAAAGGTGGGTACAAGTTTTGTTAGAGTGCACACAGAAAAGGTGAATATATTTGATATTCCCTTACACACTCATGCCAGATGATATCTCAATTATTGTAGCTTTTGGTCATTTTTCATAGCTATTTAACCATGCACAAATATTTTTTGTCAGATGGTACTGCCAGTTAGTGGGGGGGGGAAAAATGAACTCATTTGTGATAGATTGAGACTTGGCATTCACACAAACATTAGGTTGTCAGGAGATTGTTTGGTGCTCTATCATTAAAAATAGATATCAAAAGAAGTTTGGATTAGTTAAAAGAAGTGTTCCATTACTTCACTCAATAAAAAAGTCATGAAAATTCATGAGTAAGATTAAATTTAGTTGTAAAGTAGATTTGCAAAAGAACAACAGTGTTCTGAATGAGATACTTTCAATAAAGAGCTTAATAGAGAAGTTTGCTATAGAATGGAAAAGCTGACTTAAAGGCATTGCAGAAGTTTTTTTTTTGCGTTGTAATATTCAAACTGTGCCAGGCCTTCCTGGGGATTCAGTTCCAAGTGAACATAATATTTCTTACACTTTACTGCTTTTGCCAGCTACCTGTGTAATAGTACATCATGCTTGTTTTCAAAGTCTAGATTGTATATTCAAGATTTTATGTAGGATGTTATAAAATGAGAGAAGGCAAGACTGAAAGGGACTACAAAAATGCATGTAGCCACCTGAATGATCCTAAAGCATGACCAACTGTGCTCATTCTTAACCGTTGTTTCTCTAATTTGTTCTTAAAAGACCTCTAGTGACAGAGGCCCTATCCAGTCTTCCACCAATCTACTCCACATTTTCCCTGTCTCTCTAACCCCTAGCTTGACTCTTCCTAGCTGCAGCTAAAACTTACTAGCCAGGACGAGGAATTAGAAAGAAATGTCTGTTCAATTTACAGATGATACCAAGGTGAGAAGGGTTGAAAATACACTGAAGCAGGGGATTGATATTCAAAAAAACTGATGGAATGGTGTGGCATTAGAGGGTTTCAAGGAGTCTGATAAGCGGTAAGGGGGTGGAAAGCCCTCCTGTTGAGTCACGAGGTTCAGAGTCAACCCCCTTGCTTTCTAAACTCCTTCTGCAGGTGCAGGGTCCTGCACCTGGGGAGGAACAACCCCATGCATCAGTACAGGCTTGGGGTGGACCTGCTGGAGAGCAGCTCTGTGGAGAGGGACCTGGGTGTCCTGATGGACGACAGGTTAACCATGA
>Ga0065711_1042322_pt1 | contig 15463 bp, 8 predicted proteins | sample Hoacrofraction12_FD_59098 | JGI IMG/M metagenome (GOLD analysis project Ga0065711, IMG submission 59098) | Hoatzin crop microbial communities from Cojedes, Venezuela - Epithelial fraction 12 v2 (version 2) | ecosystem: Host-associated > Birds > Digestive system > Esophagus > Crop | place... | reverse complement strand
GGGGGGGGGGTGGGTGCTTCGCTGCCCTGGGAGATGGGGGAGCCCCTTCTCGCCTCGCGGTCTGCGCTGAGGAACGCCTGCTTTCCCGTAGAACCCGTTTATAGGTAAAAAGACTGACGGTAGTTTCCCAGCGCGAAAACTCTGCTCAAAAGTCGCGTTCAGGTTCCGGCCTGGTTTGTGCGTCGGCCGGCCAAAGGCTGTGCCGACCCTCGGGCAGATGCGCTGTCTCCAGGAGCGGGGCCGTGACCTGCACCCCAGCCTCGGGTGACAGCTCATGCTCCAGCCAGGAGAGAGTCCCACACGTTGACTGGTGGAGGCTCGCTGCTGCTGGGCTGATGCCGAACGGTTGCGATTTTAGTGCTTAAAAAGAGGGCAAAGTTATGTATCATAGTGATTTTTCTTAACTTTAAAGTATGGAGAGAGAATATTGCATAGCGTCTCGGTTATTATCAGACAAAAGGCAGGTGTTGCTTTTCACAAGTTCCAAATTTATTACTGTTAACTCTTTGTTTTCTTTCTGTCTCACTGTCAGTTAATAGGAATATGGTATGTCAGTGAGTGGATAGCCACGGGCAAACCTCAAGCGTTCCAGCTGGTGGAGCTGGGCCCAGGGAGGGGCACTCTCACTGATGATATACTACGGGTAGGTGAAAACTAATATTCATATTTATTTCTGGCTTTCTTCTGTGGCTACTCTGAAATCTGAAGGAATGAGCTTTTGCTATCAGGGTTTAACCTTTGCTAGTAACCAAATCATTTCAGTCAGGAGATTTGCACCTTAGACTCTAATTAAAATATATGCAAGTTTCTGCTATTCAGTGAAGAGACCAGGCCTCTGAGTTGAAAGCAGAACACGGGCCAGTGTATGCAGGCTGCACAGACGCGTGTGTCATTTTTCAGGAATATTCCATTGCGGATTATTTCTGTATAGGAAAGCATTATGCAGACTGAAATCCATTTAGGAGGGTGCTGCTGTGTGTAACTGGGAGGGAGGCCTCAGTGCAAGCAATAGGAGGGAGAGGGGAGGACAGTAATACCGGGGTGAAGTTGTGTCAGTTCCTTGGGGGATTTCAGGAGCTTATTTCTTTTGAGTTCACCCTTTCAGTCCTATCATGCTTGCATGGCTGTCTATTAATTAAAATGTTACTGATTCAAAAACAAATCACTAATGGGATTTAGTACCTCAGAAGAACTTTTCTTCTACTTACATATGTTAGTGAAAAAGAACTCTAATAACCACAGTGAAATGTAAGATATTGAGCACTTTTTGTTTATGATGTCTGGAAGAACAAAACCATTTTTCTCCTAACGCTAAACTCTGCAGGTAGTAGGAGAGCTACTCACTTTCAGGCTATTGCTATTCTAAATTAGCATTTCATTTTGCCATCCTTAGAATTATATAATGTGTGCTGTGCTTTACTTTGTGTGCAACTTTCTTAGAAGGGTAGCAGCTTTTATTAAAAAAGCTGAATTCCCATTTCCTTCTGGAGTAGCAAAATGCAGTCTCTTTCACCGAGACTATTTTGTTAAATGAAAGCCAACTAAGTCTTTTACCTTGAACATAAGTAATGAGATTAAAGGTTAATTCTTAAACCTTTAATGTATACAGCACATGACTGTGCCTAACAGAATTCATCTGCCTTTATAGGTCTTCAACCAGCTTGCCTCTTTGCTTAGTAAATGTGATGTCTCTATTCATCTGGTAGAAGTGAGTCCCAAACTCAGCGAGATCCAAGCGCTGATGCTGACGGGAGGGAAGGTGCAGTCAAACCCCGAGGATGAGTCTGCTTACATGAAAGGCGTTAGCAAGACTGGAATTCCCATTTTCTGGTACAGAGACATTCAAGATGTGCCACCAGGTAAGGAACTTGAACATCTTCTTACAGGGATGGTGTCCTTTCTCCATTTGCTGCTTTTGTTAACGGGGCACATCTCCACTAGCCTTCTTAATGGGTAGAAAAGTAGTTAATATACGTATTTGTTCTTACTTCTTGTATGAGTCTGAGGCAGGATCTTGACTCATCCTCGTATCTGCTACCTGTTCTGATTACCTTCATTTTGGGGTAGCTACCCAATTTCATTTATTCTGACTTTTCATGGGAAAACACTTAGTGGCTTTGCCTGAATCTCCTTTCGTAAGATACTGATCTGAAATTCATGGACTGGAAGCTACAGCTAGCTGTAGAAATGCTGTCTTTGATGTATCCAAGCTGGAAATAATGATAATTATTTCACAACCACATTAACTAGCTTAATTTATTACAATGCATAAAACCATGTTACTTTTTGACTGGAAGCTGCTATGGCAGCATTAATAATTTAATGCATTCTTTTTTACCTTCCCGCAGGTTACAGCTTTTACTTAGCACATGAGTTTTTTGATGCCCTGCCAATACATAAGTTTCAGGTATAGCAAGAGGATTAATGTAATTGTGACCATCTACTTAAATGCCTTTTCTCTTTGAGGAACAACAGAATTAGGATGTCAAAGTAAACACATGCGTTGTCTATGGTGATAAAATATTTCTAACTGAACTTGGACAAATAAGGCCTAATTCAGCTGATAACTATAAAATTAGTAATTGTTCTTGAATGCAAAAACTTGTAGAAAGCTGAAGATTTCTTTGTGGTTACATAAGTCTCAATTTTATTTCTTATGCTACATTAGTAAGTTTTTAATTTCAACATTATTTTATATACCACTATTAACACAGTGCTCTGAAGGGTTTTCATTTGAATAGTAATGAGAATAGCAAAATAAAAGCTAGTTAGGATTCAAAGAAACTTTCAACTTCAGTTGGATAATTTATGAAAATCACTGGTAGAATAAGTTTATTTTGATAAGTTAAACATTGCACTGTCAATAGAAGAGGCAGCATTTTTCTCAACAGCATCATTAATTCCTTTTAATTTTAATGAAACCTGTATTTCTTGACTCTGCAGACAAGTCTCTACTGCAAGCTTTTTCCGAGGCAGTTACTGGAATTAAATAGGAATGAATAAGTGTTGTTAATAGCATATTATGTTCTTAAAATGTTTGTGAAAATGCCTGACACATTAGCTCAATCAAACAAACAAGATACTGTTGTACCCATTAGAGCGTAAAATGCATACTCTGGGTTTGTTAAACAGAGAACAGAGAAAGGCTGGCGTGAAGTGTTGGTTGATATAGACCCAGACGTTCCTGACCAGCTGCGGTTTGTCCTGTCACCATCCAGTACCCCTGCAACAGAAAACTTTATTCCGGTAAGGTCACGGCTACCAGTGTTCGTACTTAACATCCTCACTGACCCTCAAGTGCATTGACTGCTGCTCAGTCACCCGGGCAGCAAGAGGAGGGCGCTCAGTCTGTACGTGAGTGAACACAGCTTACCGTTTCTGTTCTGCAAGACTTCCACAGGCATTTAACTTTGTGTGCTGCAAACACGTAGCGCAAAATAATCACGTACATCACGCAAAATCAGAGCTGAAACAGAGAAAACGCTTCGGAGAGCAAACTGAGGCAGTGAGCGGCCGGGAGAGTTCTGCGTTGCGTGTGTCGCCACCTTCTCGACAGTGGCCCCGCTAAGCCAGGCTCTCCACTCGGTGCAGCTGGGTACTGCTGTGCTACACTGACCTTTCAGGGAAAGCATCTAAGATTTCACCCACCCCCCCCACCCCCCCCCTAAAGTTCACTGGATTCTTAAGGTTACAAAATTAAGTCATTGAGATTAAAACCAGCTACAAAGTTTCACATAGAAATGCCTTTTTGAAGGGTGTGCAGAGCTGAAGAGCTCTTTTCACTTGTTCAGTACCACAGCGATGCAGTTTCACCTGGTACAGGTATTCTGACTTGTTAGAAAAATTTTCATTTCGGTTGATTATAGGTTGTAGAAGAGATGACTGAAATCCAACACTCAGAAAACACTAATTGAAAAGGATAGTTAGCAAAAATTAGCTGGAGCTCTGGGCAGCCTAGAATACAGCCCTGGACCTCTGTGCCCCAGTGAAGTGACAACAGCCCCAAGACGTCAGGTGTGAAGAAGACCTCTTGCCCTGTACTCACTTGCTAATGCAGGTGTTTTGATCTTTGAACTCTGCGCTAGCCTGAAGAAACAAGGGATCACGTGGAGGTGTGTCCTGAGGCTGGTGTCATCCTTCAGAGGCTTGTCTGCCGGATAGAAAAGGATGGTGGGGCTGCACTGGTTGCTGATTACGGTCATGATGGAACCAAAACTGACACTTTCCGGGTAAGTCATTTACCCTGAAATGAGAAGCCAAAATATTCCTGTTACCTTTTGTCACTTGGATCTTGAAGTTCTTGTAATAGAAAAGTCTTGGGTGGACATAACAGCAAAAAACGCATTATGCTGCAATCGTATAACTGAGCAATGGAGTTCCTATTTAACCAGTACCCATAAGGGTTTCTGCCAGATGGAAAGGATAATCTGAGCCCTCGCTACGTTTATCTCGGACTTTCAAAGTACAACTTGCTGTTCTCGCCCCTCACATGCACCACTTGGTCTTTGCTACCCCAGCTGTACCCCAGCTAGGCGTACAGCCGAGTATCTTCCAATGTAATTTTTCAGGGATTCCGGAATCACAAACTGCACGATGTGTTGCGAGCTCCAGGGACAGCAGACCTGACGGCAGATGTTGATTTCAGCTATCTTCGAAAGATGACACAGGGAAGAACAGCCACATTGGGCCCCATAAAACAGCGGGAGTTTTTAAAAAACATGGGCATTGACCTCCGACTGCAGGTATGATGGCACTTACAGGTATATAAGTACGCCTAATCCACAAGCAATACTCTTAAACAGCCAGAAAGCTTTTGTAAAAATCTGATTTTAATAGTTTAAAACAACACATAGGTGTGAGATCAGGAAGTTGCTTCTCTCTGGATCCCTTAAAGTAAACTGATTGTATTATACTGAGGAGTATTCAATGGAAAACTTTGCAACATATGTCAGTGTATGAGCTCCCCCAGGGATCTCACCAGTTCTACTGAACATGAGGGCACTGTGACATCAGTGTAAGTGAAAAGGATGCAACAAGAGATTGCAGGTGTGAGGGAATTTATAGGAAAGCAGGAAGGGCTATAACCTGTGGGGTTGTTTTATTTTAGGTCCTCCTGCAGAATTCACATGACACAGCAACTCGTGAGCAGTTGCTTCACAGCTATGATATGCTGATGAATCCCCAGAAGATGGGGGACCGTTTTCACTTTTTTGCCCTGCTGCCTCACCACAGACTCGTACATCTTGACAAGAAACAGAAGCCAAAGTCTCCCGTACAGCCTGTTGCTGGATTTGGTGAACTCTTACTGAAGTAATTTCAAATACTATAGCAAAATGTCTGACAGTAGTAGCTTTCAATAACAACTTTATTTAAATAGATTAAAAAAAAACTCTATTCCTCTGGAGTCCTGCATCTTATGGTTTCTCATACTAAATGTTTTGCAGTAACGTAACCAGCATATAGCTACATATGCAGTAAGGCAAGAACTAAATATTTTGCGTTATCTTTGAGCTGAAAGCCCATGAAATGCCACATTGCTTCTCCAGGCAGTTTTCTCACACCAATCTACACTTCAGGGCCTATCCGCAGTTTGGTAGGGAGCGCTTTTTCAGAATAAATCTAGTGCAGCACACTAAACCTATTGACTGACCTATGCAGTCTGTGTAGAAATCAAACGCTGCACGTAATAGAACCCTGTGTACACAGAGCAGAGAATGAACACTGTTTCAGGGTTCTCTGGGTAGAGCCCAATGAAATAGTGACTCATGGAATCAAGTTAAAACATGTCAGTAACAGATAAGCTAAGGAGACTTTAAAGGTACGCAGCTTTTACTTGCTTAAAACACAAGATGCTTTGACAGTTTTGAAGACATTTTTATAAAGAGAATGGCGACAGGAACCATGCAAAAAGAGTTATTAGTTCCAAAGCACCTGCTAACAGAATTCCCACAGACCCATAAGCAAAGAAGCATGAAGAAACATTTACTTCTAAGAACGTGCGACAGGAGAGATAATTCATGTAAATAAAAAGAACAACTCTGATAGGGAAATAAATTTTATTTTCAAGCTTATCAGAGGATATTTACAAACAATGGGATGTATAAAAATATAAAAGTACTTAACAGTGTCCTTTTGAGGCTATAAATTTTACATGAGCTTTTTTCTAGCATCATCGTAGCACTATTTCTTGAATGAACGCAACTTAATTCATCTAGGGGTAAGGATGGGAAACGCTGTAACCTACTGCTGTCAGTCTGCAGTAAAGGTAGAAAAAAGGGAAATAAAAACTCAGCTATTTTTACTACTCTGAAGAGTTTACTCCTAATGTATGCCTCATTTTTTGGTTCCTTGACTATTAGCGGCTTGTGGCTTCTATTCTCTGGCCCCATAAGTCTGCATATATGGTCAGGCACTCTCCTCCAAAGGCCAACAGCATTTTATTATTTTTTCTCTTTTTTTACTATAACTTGAAGAATAAATAGCTCATATAGTATTTTGGAGCAGAGCAGACTTCATGGAGAGAGATATCAGCCAAGCCGCCTACTTCGCTGTTGTCCCCTCCTTCCTCTATTCCTGTTGTGCTTTTTCAAGTGACTGAGCTGGCTTTTTTCCTCCCTTAAAATAAAACCAACACACCCACCCCCAGGACAACCTGAAGTGATAGCTGAAGTATAAAATCCGAAGTTTAAAACCAGACTGTATCTACATTATCACCATTAGGATGGAAGATAGCAACGGCTTCACTGAAATTTGGTCACTTGAGCAGTGGAAGTTGAAGAAGAAAAAAAAAAAAAAGCACTGCTTCCCTTGCCAAGCCTGGGTAAATAGCAGACTACCAACTTCACAGGTGACTGTTGTGGTTCCAAAGATGACAAATAGTGCCTCTCAGAAGAATCAGCCCTGAAACCCTGCCTTAAGGGGATGGCAAGGCTAAGGGACAAACCCTGCCCCTTCCGAATTCCTCGGCACTGCCCTGACAGCACAGAAGGGGAGGATGACCCCAGCGCAGGAGGCGCAGGGGCTGCCAGCGCAGACGGTGGGCAGAAGGGCTGGAACGCTCTGCCCGCTGCTGGCACCTGCCACACAGGTGGCACCAACGTTGTGTACGAAGTTTGGCAGATCCCAACGGGGAAGCCAGCGTTCAGCCTTTACCAACTCAGATGCCTACAAAATGCAGTGGCAGTTAGATTAAGGGCAACAGGAAAAGAAACAGGCGGGTTAAAGAACCAAACCTACCTGTGGGTACATACTTCTGCAACTGCCACTGACTTTACTGCCAGGTCACTGTCATTGCAAGCAGCTGCCAGCCCTGAAATAACCTTGTAGAATTTTATGTATATCTAACAACTTAGAAAACGTCTGCTCACATGCTTCCTTACCTGAATAACAACAGTAGAAAAAAATACTTATCTACACACACACACACTCTCACCAAAAAAAAAAAACAAACAACTTTGTAGGAGAGCGAGGCGCTCCCCCAAAGCCTCTCACCGACTTCTTTGAAATACCATGAACTGTAACTGTTACGCTGTCCTATGAGGGAATCCTTTCCAAAGAACATTGCTGCTTCCTCTGTATTGTGCCCCAAGTCCAGTAAGTGGTTGGGAATCCATCAGCTGAGGCATCTGAATGAAAAACTGAATTAGGAGTTGGTTTTGGACTCTTCTTTCAGCTCAAACAACAACGCCGAGCACAGCAGAGAAGCCAGGAGGGGCAGGTTAAGGTCAGAAGACAAAGCCTTCTCTCCTATGATCCAGCTGCCCCGGCAGAAGTGATCTGATGTCCGCTGTCGCTCCTAGGTTTTGAGCAGAGTTAAGATACAAGCTAGCAGGCTACAAACTACTCCTGATGTAAGTCCAGGGAATCTTAAAAAAGTTGGAAAAATACTAGAAAAATTTAAAAATCTAATTACTCAAAACGACAGAAGAAAGCTGCATGTATTTTTCCCTATTCTTCCACATCCTTCTGCTAGAAGCTGTTTTTCCAGAGTGAAAGGATACGCTGCGTCGGGTCTTGCGTGCTCTCTGTGCATTACTTGTGTAGCTTTAAGGCAAAATGCCTTTGGTGTGTGTCAATGACGCGTGCCAGCCTCGTACAGCAACACACTACACTGTTGTGGCTTATTGCTCTGTTTTAACAGACAAAATAAAGGACTAGTGTAGCTTTGCCTGTCCTCTCTTTAGATTGTCAGCCAGCATTTCAAGAGGAATGTAAGAAGTTAAGGAGTTTTCTTTATTTTGGGTATCTGGAAAAAGTTCAATTAGGGCAAAGACACATGTATTTCAACTGTTCTAACAGCAGCAAATTATTCCTTCATCTATGAAGCTGTATTCGACCTAAACCATCATGTTTTGCTATTAGCCAAGGTATTCTGCACTGATTTCTTTTTACAATCTCTTTTCACCATGCACAGTTTAGGAAATGGGAGATGTTATCTAAGTAACAGAAAACAGTCCTCTATGGCCTAGTAAATAGGGATTAGAAAACCATTACAAAATTCTTATTGTGTAGGCTAGGAAAAAAAAAAACAAACAACCTTGAGAAACACACAAACTATTCAATCTGTACACATTACACCTCAGTAATGGCTTTGCAGCCACACAGCCTGGTGAAATATGCTACCCAACAGGGCTTATCCCACTGTCCAGTAACTACTCATAGTATAAGCCAGAGACGGAGGAAAGCTTGTCAGACGACAGTCTATTCCCATGTCAATGCAGGATCCTCTGGGGCTTTGTACACTGAACTACGTGTACAGCATTCAGAAAGAGCAACAGTTGTTCCAAAACTTATCTTCAGTTTCTGTCTGGATCATTCTTCTTTACTGCAATTCAGCACAGTGAATAAATCAAGGGTCCTCTTCCATGTCATCCGGATTAGGAGCCATAATAAAATGCTGGGGGTACTCAAGGTTGTGTTCATAAGCATGTTCTTTCCAGCGTGCATCATCACTCTCGTGGGTAATGTAACGCTCTCCAATGCGAGTTTCAAATTCTCTGAGGTCGAGCCAAGTCTGATAATCCTAAGGAGTAAAAGAGATTTAAGGAAGCAGTTCAACAGACAGCAGCACTACGTTCCCACAGACAAATTCTGCACTTTGTCTCTACTTTTAGTAAAAATAGCCACAAGATGTAATCAACAAGATCTGTTAAAAAAAAACAAACAACCTTCCCCCAAAATACCCCAGAGCGTCCACAAAGGATGGTTCAAAATTAAATAGGCTAGTACATAAGGGTGTAATACTCTAAGTCATGAAAAACTTTTTGTAAGAAGACAGCTATGCCAGCTTTATTAAAAAATTCACTACATATACACACATACATGAAATTATACTCGTTCCAATATTGTTTGTACTCAAAATTAATTGGATTTTCCCCTTAATGTCTTTTAAGTTATCTGTGTGCATGGATATGTGCATATAGTATTGTGAAACCATTGTGAAAGGAACTCGCGTCAAAAAAGCAGATAAATTCCGTTCCAAACAATTCTCTTCTAGAACAGCTACAAGCTACAGCACAGACCAGCTCCGTGTCCACATCAGCACTGAACAAGCAATGCTTGTCTCTGTACCGATGTCAGTGGGGCTCCAAGCACTCCTACTGCCCGCATTCAGGAGAGGTGCCAGAAGAGTAATGCTCTGTGCTGGTGTCAGACAGAAAGTAAGGGGCGGGACAGACAGTAAGACAAAATTTTTTGTGAGGAAAGAAGCCATTAACAGATGGGCAGAATCCTGGAGCACATAACATGTAAAGCTAAAACCAGAAACACTCACGCCTCCTTGAATGCTTGTTAACAAACTTCACTAGTAGCAGTTCTAATAAGCCTCTGAAGGATTTCATCCAAAAAAATCACTATTAAAAGGCAGACGGGTTTACCTGTAACCATGGGTGACTAAGGGATTTGTCAACACTGAAACGTTTTCTCATCTTCACTTGAAGCAAATTGTTTATTAGATCAATGGCTGACAAAGAAGAACACAACAAAGATTATATTGCTTAAATACTAATCACCTGCATCATCATTCACACGCTGCAGTGAAAGTGAATTTTTATATATGTGTACGTGTATCCTACTGAACTGTTTTCAACTTAAACAAGCTCTTGAAGGTTACATTTAGCTGTGCTTACGTTAAGTGAGGCTACAAAATAGGTTTGGGCTAAGCCCCCCCCTCCCCGATCTTTACCCTACTGATTTTAGTGATTTTCAGAAGTGCCTAAATAACGTGAGCATAATCCTGTGTTCCAAAATGACGTAGGTACTGCCACTATCATATACTTTTGTGTATGTCTTTCCGCATCTACCTGTGTGTTAATCATATATCCATTACTAAGAACAAAGCTGGCATTGGAGAGCTCTAGAGACCAACCTCACAAACTTCTAGATTTTTCAGACCTCGCATTTAGATCCAGGCTTTGTTTCACTTGCTAATGTACAAAACTGAAATTCCAGATTCAACTTTGAAACGCTTCCGTAATCACAGTTTAGATAAAGTATCTAAGAGATAGATCAGCGTTCAGCAAATACTCACACATGATTTAACTTTTAATTGAGAATTTTGGGAAGTTTCATGTTATTTATCCCACTCCTCATGCATGCAATTAATTTTTCTTGCTAAATCTATTGGCTCCTCTTGCTCTGAAAATTATCTAAAACATTACATTTGATAGTTTGTATGTCACACATATATGCCAGCTCATATTTATCCATTTTGGCATAGTCTACTAAACTCAAATTATCAATAATTCTCACACTCCTAACCAAATGAACCTTGAGGTTTCAGCATCTGAATGCATTTTATCTACATATAAAGACACTTTAATATTGAAAATTCGTTTTTTACCTTCACTAGAAATTTCCTTCCAAGGATTTGGTGGGTACATAAATGCTGCATTTTGAATCTGATCATTTATGTCCTCATCTTCATTAAATGGGAATGTACCACTAAGGCTCACATAGACAATAACTCCTACTGACCACATGTCTAGAGAACGGTTGTAACCTTTACTCCTGAGCACTTCAGGGGCAAGATAAGCAGGTGTCCCCACCACAGAGCGCCTGAAAGATTTTTCACCAATGATACGTGCAAAGCCAAAGTCACACAGCTTCACCTGCAAAAGAAATACATTTTAAACTGAAAAATCTCTGCTTGATCTCCAAAGCTTGCTGCCGCCCAGGACCAGAGTGGTACATGATACTGTTTCTGCTATCATTTAAACTCTGTATGCACTAAAACAGAGACAAAACATTACACACACCAGTCAGTTGAGGTTTTAGGTTACTGGTTCTGCAGACTGTGGATCAACCATGCTTCAGACTGAGACCCGAACTGGCCTTGCACAGACACAGGTTCGAGGCAGTCTGTGCAGTACACGGCCACAAGTGTGCAAAATAAGGACAAAAAACTTGATTCCAAACTCAGCTCATTTTCAGAGGCAAATCCACAACCTCACAAGGCACAGAACCAAAATTTCAAAAGCACATGAATCCCAGCCAGATCACATTCCTCAATCACATTCCTGAAGCTGGGGGCTTCGGCTACACAGAAACCAAACGATGAGTTTTAGCTAGAACTCAGACCGAGCCAGCTCTGGACAAAGCAGTCGAATAATGACCCAGGTAAGAAGCATCAACAGCTGGTGCCTGCACTGATGCTCAAATCCCCATGGTTCCAGCATGGTTCCTCAACATGGACACAGCAGACACTTGTAGAAAAAAAAAGGATCCCGATCAAGCCCACCCCTCACCCCAAAAGCCCACCCCTCACCCCAAAATAACAACTGCTTCTCGGGGTATACGGAAAAGCAGTGCACTAAAGGTGTACAAGTGACTCTCCAAAAGTCCAATCCACCTTGCATTAACGTCACAGGACTGGAAACAATTCCCTGATGCAGATTTTAATTTGCTAAGTGCTGGCAGTAGCTGTACTTCACAGGCTCCTTGGAAGAAAAAATGCTGGTGCACAGCATTGTTGTGAGACATGATGCACGTCTGAGAAGAAAGAAAACTGAAACAGAGCATTGAGCATAAAGCTAGGCTAAGAGTTGGAAGGAAAAAAAAAAAAAAGACAACTATAATACCAGTAGTTCAAGTAAATTCTAGACTAAGGCAGTTGAACAATCCCACAAGAGGGCACTTTTTATGCTGCAATGCCTACGTTTCTTTAAAAAAAGAACAATGAAAGTGATGAAAAGTATTTTTTAATCTTCACTCACTTGAGGGAATGGCTCTGCTGATGCTAGTAGTACGTTTTCTGGTTTTAAATCACAGTGCACAATATTCTTGAAGTGTAAATTCCTCAGAGCAACAAGTATCTACAAAAAGAAGAGAACATTTTCAGAACTATTCAAGCAGGTCAGAAGTGTCAAAAGCCACACACACACACCAGCCAATACAGTAATTTCTAACAACACCATCTTCAAGAATTAACCTGTATATATCCTGTGCAAGTACTGGATTTTTCCAGCCTATCAAGACTTGGAACTGATGGGTTTTATTCCCCCCCCCTGTTTTTTTTTCCTCCTCCCTTTCTGTCTTTTTGAATGCTTACTGTTTTGACACGCATCTTTGGATGTCCTTAATGTTATGTCTTGGGAAAGAAGGGCAAAAACATTAACACCATTAACATTCAAAATTTTTTACACGTTTATTCAACTTTCATTAGATGTGCAGCCCTCTGTGCTGTCTCTTTTACATAACAATACAGAAAAACCCTTCTCCAAACTCCATTCTGACATAGTGACAAAAGAAAAACCTAGCCTTTCTCTCAAAAAAGAGAGGCTGAATGCCAACCTGAGTGACCATGAACTTCGTTATTCGTTCTGGAAGTCGACTTTTCTCACTGGAAAGAATCATCTCTAGCATATCCCCATGCAGCTTTTCCATCACAACAAAGACTCGTTCCGGGGTTTCAAACATACATTCCAGGTTCACAATCCCAGGGTGATGCAAATTCTAAAATAAAGTAGTATAGGTACGTTGCTAAAATAAAACAGTATGAAATATCCCAAATTACACAGAAATATTCTACCGCAAATCAAAGCAGTTAAGTGGAGAGCTAGAGATGAAAAAACCAAAATGTCTGAGGCAAGAAACTAGCTTGAAACATAAAGGTCAACCCACGAAACATGCAAATTTTCACTACGGATTTGTTGTAGCACAAATTATCCATGATGATTAACTTTACAGTTGACACACCCAGTAGCTTGATTGCAGGACATGCAAGAATAACACTGACAGACTGAGCAGCCAGTAGTGGAAGGCAGCAAAAAATAATACTGAGTTTCCTGCTACCTGAGGGAGACAACATGGAGCCAAAGTACCTGTATTCAGTGGATCCCCTACAGGGTGTAGACAGCACCCCCAAGTTATCAACTCTACCAAATACTTGGGAATTCCTTCTAAGATCCCTTCTTACAAAAAGACTCAGAAATCACATATGCAGATTTAGAAATCAATCCAGAGCACTTACACACATTACAAACTCTCATTAACGGCTGATTTGAGACAAAATTCCAATGTGATCCAAAAATACTTTTGTACCTGGAGAATGGCTACTTCGTTACGAAGCTGACTTTCCTGTTTAGTTGGAAACCTCATCTTGTCAATGACTTTGATAGCCACATCTCTTCCAGTCTTCCTGTGTTTTCCTGAACAGAAAATCAACATCAGCCATCAAGAGGCAGAAGCAATTCACAGCTATAAAACATCACAGCAGAAATTCCTTTTTGGGGAAACAAATATATTCTGTACTATATTACTATTACTATTATATTTAAAATTGCAACTGGTATATGAGTAACAAGAAGTGATCAGCCTCAGCAGGAGTGTTGTAGATAAATTTAAACTAGTTACTACCCTGCTGTCATGTATGCACATTGACATTAGGTGTGTCAGGCGAAGTTTTTGCTTGTGCAAGGCACTTGCACATTATCAAGTAATACCTACTCCCCCAGAACATTGCCTCTCTTCTGTAAAAAAACAACAACAAAACCATTCAAGAGAAATGTGAGGAAAAATATACAAGTCTTCTCCAGTGGTTTCATACTTGTGTGGGCTCCATATGCACAGGAAATTACATCTAATACTCTATGGGAACACAGGGGTAATCCCATGCCATGAAGAACACCACATTAACTCCTGCCTTAAACATCATCACGAACAAAGTGTCAAAACCAGGTGTATCTCCACCACACAAAGTAAGGCACTTAATGGGGACATCACTCAAGGTCCAAAAGGGTTTACAAGGTTACCAAATAGAACTAACAATCAGAGAGCCAAAAACAAATGTTTAATTAAAAAGGTTATGTTAGTCCTAAGGCAGGCATACACTGTGTGATGGACTGTCACAGACAACAGCATAAAGCCAGAAGTCTTGAAAGACGGAGCAGGGGAGTTTTGTCATTTTTTCTGTAACAGATCACCAATTCTTAGGCAAAATATTAGAAATCACAACACCCAGCTATAATTCCGATAAAACCCTAGATTCAGGGACAGTGACTCTGGCTCCACTAGACATCAAACCGTACTGAAACGCAGCAGAAATACCATCACTTACAACCCAGAAGGCAAATGCTAGCTTGCGAGAGAACGTAAAGCAAAACCACCAAACTAGCAAAACACTTAACTACAGAAGCCAGACTAAAGCTAAAAATTGAACATGAAGAAAGATTAACAGAAAAGCAGCTTGAAAATTCCTTTTCCTAAGTAAAACACAACTTATCAGGTTTCGGGACAAGTTTTACATCAGTAAGAAACTGTTGAGAATTTTTTTTTCCTGTCTCAAATTTTCAGACCCTTCAAAACTAACCAAAATAGGAAAAGCAGAGGGAAACTGTTCTCACTGAAAGAAACAGGAGTTGGATATCAATATCCTATAACTTCCTGATTTACAATTTGTAAATGTTTGTCCAGAATAGAGGACACAAAAAGAAATCCAACCCCCAACAACAACAAAAAAACCCCACACACAACAATGTAGGCAACTTAATTTTACCTTTATTTGTTTAAATAAAGGTTTTGTTACCATTATTTCAGTATGCCCTACACCGGTGGGGAGAAGCCAATATTAGAAGTTACCGGATTTAGACTGCCCAAACACCAGCAACAATTAAGCAGTGTGCACAGCCAGCAAAAGAATATTCTTTTATACTTTTTCCTTGCTCTTCCAGCTTGTGATTTTATCTTAACAAACTGAGTATGCATACTCTACATATTTTAAGCCATCATTAAGAGAAAATATTTAATATAATAAAAATCTTTTATAAGCATTTATTATGTTTATAAGCATTTATAAGCATTGAATAATGAAAAACACCAAGCTGAGATTTATCTGAAAGGCAATTTAGGAGTGTATATATAGATATAAAATCAAAACATTAACCTACTGTCTGCATTTGTGCAGGTTCTATTCATAAGAGAGGGAGCACACTTGGATTCACACTTTGCTTTAGGAAATACGGGGGGG
>Ga0065711_1042321_pt1 | contig 15464 bp, 7 predicted proteins | sample Hoacrofraction12_FD_59098 | JGI IMG/M metagenome (GOLD analysis project Ga0065711, IMG submission 59098) | Hoatzin crop microbial communities from Cojedes, Venezuela - Epithelial fraction 12 v2 (version 2) | ecosystem: Host-associated > Birds > Digestive system > Esophagus > Crop | place... | reverse complement strand
TTGGCCTTCCTCGTTGCATCCCTGCATGCTCTGACCACATTCCTGTACTCTTCCCAAGTGGCCTGTCCCTCTTTCCACATTCCATGGACCTTTCTCTTCCACCTGATCTCCGCTAGAAGCTCCTTGTTCAACCATGCTGGTCTCTTGCCTCCTTTGCTAGATTTCTTTCTCAGGGGGATGCACCGCTCCTGAGCATGGAGGAAGTGATGTTTAAAGAGCGACCAGCACTCTTGGACCCCCCTGCCTTCAAGAGCCCTGGCCCACGGGATTTATATATCATGTAGCAGACATATTTTGTAGGAAAGTTACAGTTATGGGCAATACTGACTGTACCACTCCAATTTTTTTACATGATTACATAAAACATTTCCAGAGTCAGATTGTTTTGGTGACAGTATGAGAATAAGGATTTGTACTTGGATGCCAAGGATAAAAATTGACTAAAAAGTACAGGTAAACTCTCTAGGCTTGTTAGGTATTTTGGTACAAGCAGCAGCTGAGTTTGTGTGACATAGGAGTTTTGTTTTGGTTACAAGACAAGGAAAGTCTGGGGCTGATTAATAATTTAAAAATTATATTTGGAATGGAAACATTGCATTTACCTTGTGAATGGAAGCATTCCATAAGTTGTTCCTGTGAAATACAGCCCATCTACGGTCAGGTCGGCATGCTGATGAGAACAGAAACAAGTCAGTCACACAGTTTGTGTTTCTGAGCTGGTGTTCCTTGGCCACTTACCAGCAGTACCATGGCCCAGCCTAACTTTGCCACTGAAAGCCAGCGATGATGCTATGCTGCTTTGTCGAGCTGTTCCTCCCACAGCAATCTTTGAGAATTTTAGTAGACCAGTAGTGGATGTACCTTTCAACTTTTCCACTGATGAAGGGAGTGAAGCTTTAAAGCAAGTCACTGTGTTGTGAGGCCGGAGAAGGATGTTGGTGTAGGAGCGGAGCTTAAAAGAATTTGCCGCTTCCCAGCTCCAGTGCTATCTGCAAGGTCTTTCCCAGTCTAAGCCACCACAGTATGTACTGGTAAGTGGTTTCATCAGTTGTGTGAGGTATGACGGGTCCTGGAGCAGCAGAGATCCTTGTTACCCTGTGATGAGTTATACTGTGGAAGGGCGGGCCAGGGAGAAGGGGAAGTAGGGGAATTTCACACAAAATTCTTACCAGAGCTGCAGACATTGTTGCTCATCTGTTTTTTACTTACATGATACAAACACCTAACAACCCCGGTGTGTGACTTACTGTTCTGGACACTGAGCGTATATAACAGGGAAGAGAGGTCTGTTTCCCAAAAGCCTGGAAATGACATGACCAGCAAAAAATAATTGGAAGGACGGCTTACAAATTATGTTTGTTGCAACATGCATTGCTGTTCCTTGAGTCATTCCCTAAGTTTACTGAGTGTTTTGGTGACACTCTAAGAGAGGTGATATTAAAGAAACGTATGCTGTATACACAGGTTATTCAATTATTGAATGTATTTCAGGTTTGCTGTCAGAAGGTAATATAGATACTGATTGGGACTTACAGAACTCACATTTGGACATCAGCTACTTGAGATTCTCCTCCCTACCATGCTATTCTCTTGTTTAAGTGAAACTCCATATATAATTTTGAGGGAATTAAATATAGGTTTTGTTTCTATTTTTGACGTATTGGAAGAAAGGAGGTTTGACACAGTGCAACGTGTCAACTCAACCATCCATGAATGGTTGTGTTAAAATCTGAAGGAGTGTTATTCCGTTTATAGAAAGATCTCAAATAACTGAAGGTGCTCAGGAAGCACTTTTTTGAAATAAACCGCGTATTTAAAAGCATACTAAAGCAGTGTGGTTTGACTACAGATAATGAAGGGCTAAGAGAACACTTAAGTACTATTATGTATTCAAGATACTCGCTTTAAATTCCCTAGTCAGAAGGGACAATAGAAGCTAATATATGCTGTCATTGTACAGCAGTGGCCTTTTAGTTAGGTGTTTCCGATCCATTTCTCTGACTCAGTTTGAAGTAACCCATCATAGAATAATGTTTCTGACCAGAACAAAGATAATGCTGTTTCTGTTTGGAAAGGCCAATATTAAATCATACTTTTAGAACAGCACATCAAGAGCGGACATGAATTGTTCATGAGGATCTTTGATACACTAGAAAAACTCCTGATATGTTCAGGAGAGATGCAGCCTTATTGTTTTCTTCGTGCATTGTATACAGAGGAGGAATGAAGTGTATAGGAAGAATAGTATCTGCAAAAGGTACAAAGAAAAACAGTGATCAGAATGACTGAGAAGATTGGGCTATGTAACATCCAGCTGTACTGGGAGAAAGGGAAAATGAAATAAAAATCACTGAATATAAAAAAAAATAATGCAGGTTTTAGGTTAAAAAGGTACAATAACATTTTATAACAATATAGACAAAATGGGGCACAACTGTTTTTAGCTTTTGTTCACTTTTTCCTGTGGGTTTGTTTGGGGTTTTTTTTGGTAAATAGTAGTATAGAATGTGTGAACTAGTACTTAGTTGCCAAAAGCAGTAACAGGCTTTATTGGTAATAGAGTAGAAGAAATATGTGTAAAGAAGAGCTGCTTTACCTGAGAAACTAAGTGCACAATGGATTAGTGATGTAATCTTTACTAAACATCCTTGTATGTAGCAACTGCCTTAGTTCCTATATTATCAACTCTCATTTTAGCTGTCTGTGCACTAATACCCCATGTAGACAAGCCCTGGGTATTGCCTTGGTTCATTTCTGCCACTGAAAATGCTTATGGGATTGCCCTCTGGTTGTGATGGAGGTTGTAGTACCCTGTATAAAACTCCGTAGCACTGTTGTCTTTGGAGCTGTCTGAGGAGCTTTATAGGAACCTGTGGTCTTTAGGATTCCCAGAGTGAAAGCTGGAAACCATTTTTTCACCTTTGTCTCAGTAACTTGTTGGGGTTTTGCACTGGGATGTAACAGAGTACTGTAGTGCAACTTCTGTCGTCTCCCATTTTGTAAATCCCCCCAAATCCTGGGGGAATAAATAACAGCATGGTGAATTGGAAGCTTTTTGTTTGTGAGCAAAGGTACTAAAGCCATTTATACCGGGAGGGGATGCTTTGTAAACTCAGGTTCTCTGTAGTGGTGTGTCAACTTCATACAGTGCTGGCAGCAAAGGTTTCTGAAAGTTTCATCTATTTCTTGTGAGAGGATCATGGCTATTGCCATGATCAACACCTTGCCACACTGTTAATTTTATATCAGCAGCGTAATTTTAATTAACGGTATGAATTTTTCTCTGCTGAAATTTTTTCAATTTCTACTTCCACAAAGCATGTTGTAAGAGCTTCCAGCTAGCTGTGCAAATTGTTTTAAACCTATTCCAGGTCTTTGCTTTAAAGCTGTCTGTAGTGCTGGCTATACAGTGCTTCCAGTTAGACCTAAAAGCTGTTTTTTAACAGAAGTGATTTCAAGTCCTTTATAATTTGCTGGAAAGTCCTCCGGTTCTTGATCCTGGGCACTTGTTCTTGTCTCTCTGAGTATTTGAAAAGTACAATTAACTTTGTCATGTGTCATGTACGAGCCAGTGAGTAGTCTGTGCATCATCACTAGTACATTGGTATTTCCACTTATGCTCTGTAGATTAATGTGTATAAATCATATAAATAAGAATTATACACCAAAAATTATTCTTGAAAGTATGAAAAAATGAGATAAATACTTATAGTCAAATATCTTGGAACCACGAAGAACTTAATTTTGGTATTCTAAAATTATTAATGACTTCACATCATTTTCCTCACAGCCATGAGTATTTTTAGAGTAATTATTTTCTCAAAATAACTCTAGTGCTTCAACAAAGGACCTAGTCAAACAGTGCGTTCTTCACCATGGGCGGTAGGAGAAAACGTTGGAGGAAGAGAAGTATAAGTAGGAATGTTTTATGATCTTGAAAAGTATGTTTTTTGTCCGTGCTGCCAGCCTGTATGTCAAGGATGAGCGGTGAATCAGTCTGGGGGCATCTCTGTGGTCCTACAGCGGCACTCAGCTGACAGCGCCCAACCCTGCAGCAGCACAAGCCACGGGCTTGCTGGGCTACCATGGACTGCTCTCCTCCCGCTACATCCAGCAGCGCAGCTGCCTCAGTTTCCCTGCTGCCCCTGCTCTGTCTTCAGAGACACATGCGACTATTTTCCTGATCCTTTTGACAGAGCGAGTCGGGAGGGGCTTTCTGCTGATGGTCTCCAAAGTCCTGGATCCCGGGTCGTGTGGCTGCTGTGACTGAACAAGTAGATGCTCTTATCAGAGAAAAGCAAGGAGGCATGCAGAGTGTGCTTAACAAGAAGTTCTCAGCCTGGCCTATGCTGGTACAGAAGGCATTGTAGAATTAAAGAGGAACTCTTGCACAAGTGTGATTTTTTGAAGTTCATAAGCACCATGATATTATAAAATTACAGTTTTAACAGAAATATTAAGAACTTTCTATTAAAATAATCTTTTTTTAAATAAAAAGCGCACCACCTTTTATCCTGTTGTGTTAGAATTCAGTTTCCTAGAGGAAAAATAATTTCTTTTTCCATTAGGGAATTTATAGATTGTTTCAATGTTTTGAAGTTTATCCGAAAGATCTTATTGTAAATAATTCAGTCTTTCCCCAGTTGTATTAATTACAATTTAAATATTTTTAATACCGAAATGCAGAAGATGCAGAAGAAATAATCTTTTCTCACAAAAGTAGATTAAAAAGTTCCATATTTTTCTGACAAAATCTAGTAATAATGTTTTAGGTGTTAATTTTATGTACAAATTCAAAGGCAGATTGTCAAAATATAATTAGAAAGCTCTATGCAACAAATTAAATACACTCTAATAGCATGGATAAAAAAGCATCTGTTTTGAAGTACTTTCATTAGAAATTAGAAGACTAGAGTAGGGAAAATTAGATTTGTAAGAGATTAAATCAGAAAAAATTATAGAAATGTTAGCTGCAAGGCATAGGAAAATACCTACGGACCATGGAACAAGCAAAATACTATCTAGAATTTATGTTGAATAACATAAATAAGTCATAATCTTCAATTTCTAAAAATCTTTATATATTTACTTAATTGAAGTCATTATAGTTATATTCTTACAACCTAATGAAAATTACTGATTTTAATAATTCCTTCCCTTCCCGCATTTCACTCAGCTGGATGAATGCCTCTGTGTCTTCAGCCCACTTGTGTTTTCCGGCTTCTGTAGTAGTTTTGAAGCATCTGTGGAGTTAAATCCACCCATATTTCAATCTACACATTCCCAGTGCCAAATGAGTGTGTTCACGGGTCCCGTTTATCTGCTAGCCTGGAAAAGATGCTTGCCGTTAGGATCTCAAAAGGTGTCTGTTCAACAGCTTCCAGTTGGGTTTTTTTTCGGAAGGCTGGCAGAGATGTGTATCAATATAGTCAACTATATGCTGTCTGAAAGTAAGGAGAGAAATTGGTTTAGCTTGTTTCTTCTTTCAGACTAGTTGTAGATGGCTACATAAAAGCAAGCATCTCCAGATTCTGTTAGTTAAGCATATACTGTTGTTTGGGAAATTAGGAGCATAATAGTTCATGAGATTTCCAGTGCTCACAATCTTAGTTAAATTGCATTAATTACTAGAATTCTTTTCCTTCAGTATTTCCTGTATTTCTGCTTCAACTAACAGCTGCAAGCAGTAGTCAAAGACCTGGTTAATGACAGGCTGGGTTTTTTTAAACCTGTTTTGAAAGAACTCTGGACTGGTAACTGAATGTAAGTTGAGAATTGCTCTGGTAATACTATGTGGAAAACATCCCTACCATTTGTAATTAATCTTACCCTTCCAAACATATTTTACTCAACTCTCTTGAGTTACATTGATTGTCAATCAATGCCCAACTTCTAAAGTTCCACAAATCTTCATGGAATTTAATATTTTTGAAATTTTGTGATTCACAGTTCCTGACAGCTTGAAGTGTGTCAGCGTATGTATATATGTATATAATTTTGTGTGTGTGTGTACGTGCAGATATACACACATGTATCTGCAGAACCAGCTGCGTCATGTCCTGCTCTTCCTGGCGGACTGCGTTCCAGAAGGGCAGAGTTTTTCTGCTAGAGTGAAAGTATAGTCGTTTCTGCCTCTAATCAATGTTCAATCTGTATTCAGCTAAGACTGCTAAAATAATGCTTTAAGAAAGATGTTGAAACAGTAAGGGATTTTATTGAAGTTTATTAAAAGAAAGCCAAAACAAAACAGGAAATAAGCCCAAACTTGTGTCATTTGTTCAAAAAGAATATACATTGCAAAAGCATTGTTTTAATTTGGTTTGGTTATTACTTTGACTTTTTTTTCTTAAAAAAAACATGGTTTTGTTTCTTTTATTTGGTTTTGTTGCTAATCCTGAATTCCGCTTATCTGCTGGAAAGTAGCTTATGTGTATGTATTTTTCATTTGAGCAAAAAATACTGAAATCTTCACGTGTATTAGTAATATTTTGATTTGACTTGCACCAGTGTTAATTTAAGCGATACAACAGAGCTCATACTTGGGCTGACGTCTGTGGGAGCTGTGCGGTCTGGTCTATCTGCTGGGTTTGCCTGAGAAGTCTCCCACGTCGGCCGTGGTCAGGGAGCTGAAGGGTGATGCTGAGCTGCTGGCCGGGGTGTGGGCGGGCTGGGGGCTCCCGCTCGCAGCAGAGCTACCTGGGCGGCATTGGTTTCGGGGAGACGGGGGAGCTGGTGTGCGCTGCGGCTGCTCCACGCGTGCGCCCGCTTCCCCGGGTGATACAATGGGTGCTGGTGTTCGGGGGGATGTCTGTGGTTTGCTTTTGCAAATGTGAAATTGCACGTGGTTATTGGGGCTCTTTCTGCTTTGAAGTCAAAGGGCAACAAGTGCCCCTGCTTCACTGCGCTGCTCCGGTGTTGACTTTATTTCTGTTTTGAGATGCAAATTGAGGTTTAGTTTGAGTGTTCCAAAAGCAGATACCACTCTCTCTCTCTTTCTTGTAGGCAGGGTGCTGCTGTGCCAGGCAAACCAGGAGGGATCTCCCGTGTACAGTGCCCCCAGTTCACTAGTATACACATCCACAAGTAAGCTAGTGTTACAGCTCTTCTTTTGCTTTGTTTTGTGTCAAAAGCACAATAATGTGAATTAAGCCCCCTAAAACTGTAAACTTTCCCAATAGCTCTGGTAAATGTGGTATTGATAAAAGTGTGCGAGTAATGTCGAGAGGTAACTCAGTGTTTTTTGTTGCATCTTTTTCCTCAAAGTATATTTTATTTAAAAGAATAATAGACGGCCTATATTGCACTGTTCTACAGAAACTGTCAAAAGTTCTACAGTAACACTGAAGTTTTTTGGAATCCAGTACTGTTGTACACTCTGCATTTTGTGTAGAAGATAAAGTTGTGTTTCATTTTCATAAATGAAAAGTTTCCTATCGTGCCACCATTCGATTGTGTCAGGAGGCAAATAGATATGAAATCTTTTTTTACAAAAGGAAAAAGACTGTGTGCAAATGGGTATTTGGAATGATAAGAGGCTAGCCTAATAAAAATATCGAACGCAAGCTGAAATGACAGAGGCCGCCATCAGCCGTTTTTCTGCATGAAATTCTGGAGTGGCAATGTCTCCTGTAAAACCCCGCAGCAGAAGTGGAGCTGATTCTTCTGGGAGCTTTTGGTGGTACCACTGATGCTCTTTCTGAAATCTGGTCAGCTGAAGAAGCCTCTAGCTGAATGAAATAATAATCGCTGCTTGCTGAATTAGGCTGAGCAGCAGCGTTTGCTGGGGGTTCTTAGCAGTCCTCTGGAAAGAAAATATTTCATTTTGTCTGACTTAAGAACATTATCGGATATGCTCTTTATGAAGGTTGTATTCAATCTAGAATGCAATTCTGCTCTTTTAAAGCTTATCTAGACTACTAGAATAATTAATTTCTTTTATTAATTAAAACCAGGAATGAGGACAAAAGAGTGCCGTAGTGATCATCTCTACAGTTACATTACTCTCTTATGTCCAAGGCTGTGAATGTCATCCCTAGAGCTGCTGCTTTTGCACTGTAAATATGGGATCCACTTTCAGATCAGGAGTCTACAAATACAGAGTGAACTAACAAAATATATGAAGTGTTTTAAATTGGAACGAAAGTTATCAATTAAACCTGCATTTGCTTCCAGAGGCTCCAAGAATATTTTGCACTATGTCACCTTTCCCAGACAGTGAGGTGTTTTTAATCCTTGTAGCAATATAGAGATTAAATACTGTCTGGATTGATGTTCCCTATAGTACATTTTTAGTGTACTGTTCCTTTTTGACTGAAATACCAGTCTTTGACTAAAAGTTTTTTCCTAGAAAATTATCCAATCATTTCATTCATCTCACTGTTATGGAGCTTCTTTTGGAGGAGGGAGGACAGTGTTTGTTTTGTATTTTCTGGAAATTACTCTAAAAAAGCCTTTCTTACATTTACCCTGTTTTTCCTGTTATCTCACCGAGTTCTAGCCTAGGAAATTCATTTCTGGGGTTGCTGTTTACATCCTACAGTATTTCCACTATTATAAAATCCCTAGATAGTCATGTATAGCTAGCTAAGCTCTATACTTCACTGTTTCCATTATGTCTCATGAGTCAATCCCTTTGAAAAATCTTATTTTGCAGTGGTGCTCCTTGAATAATGATATCCTAACAAACACCGGTTTGTTTTCAGTTATGCCAAATACATGAGTAAACAGACTTTGCCTATCTGCCACCCACTGGGCAATGTGTAATACACGGTTTCATAACAGAGGTTGCTAGTAGCCCTTGCATTAGAAATTATTACACTTCTGCTGAATCTGTGTGCAAGTCATGATTTTTCTTGTATTATGTATAGTATTTCATATTGCCAAAGTGTAGTTTCCCTCGCAGGGTCACAACTCCTAATAATACAAAATTACTACAATTGCTAATGATTGTAATTAGTTTTTTTATTTCTCCTTATTACAGAGCTTTCAATAAAGATGTAAAATAGTTCCATTTCTATAAGAAATTCTACTGAGAAGTGAATAGAAATGAAGCTTGAGTTTCGTCTCATTTTCTTTCTTTTATTATATTGAAGATCTTCTATACTCCATTTTTATGCACATTTGTAATATTGGAATGATAACCAATGAGTCAACATTAACATCTAGGAAACTAATACTTTTACTGTTATCATTCCCTGTACACAACGATATTGCAGCCTTCTTCTTTGAATAGTTTGTTAACCATGTATTTTGTTACTGCCAGTGTTGTAACCGTGCAAGATTTCCGAACAGCTGACAGTGTAAGAATGAAGAGGTTTTAAATATGTAATTCTTTTAACAGAAGGGAAAGAGTCAGCTGAGATTTTTAAGGCCACCTGAGAAGTTTAGAGTTCATTAAATGGTAATGGCGTTTAGGAATTATCAGATACTTGGAAGAGGATAGTCCCCATTTTTAGAAATGTTGGTAGTCTTTGTTCATATTTTGCTCCCGAGTTATAGGCTATAAGGAATGAAGGCCTGAAAGGTTGTTGCAAAATATATTTTTCTTAATTTGCCTAGCTTTATTTCTTACTTAACTTTTTGACTTTTAATTGTATTGGTCACTGGTAGTCTCAGATGATTCTGAAGACTTTTGCCCCATTTTTCTGGCTAGTCAGAAAGAAGAGTGCATTTCTTGGAGCTGCTCTTTCCCTTCTGATGTTTTATTTCCCCAGGATATATTTTATGTATCACGTTGTACATTTCCCAGTACAGTGATTAGTTACACCTGTGAATATGTCAGGAGATGGAAACATGGCTCTGCTTCTTTCCAGCACTTCTGGTCCTTCGCATAATACAGAAAGAAATGAGCTGTTTGTTCTGCGAGCAGTGGAACAAATCAATAGCAATAGCCTCTCATGCCTCATCTGTTCGCTTATGCTGAAGCAGAAGATGGGACCTGGATCAGTTTTTCATTTGCACATCTATTCTGGGAATAGATGATTTGTTACGTAGAAAGCATAGTTTCAGCATGCAAATGTGTTCACAACCTGTGGTGGGACAGATTTTGCCTTACTGTGACACCACCAGAGTAAGGAAGCTCATGGTCTCGCCTTGGCTGCTGCAGACTCCCGTAGCATTAGCGTCTGGAGGACAGAACTAAGACAGCTGATTTCAGTTAAATCCTTCATCCTCACCCTAATGCAGAACGTAGACAAGTACTGGAAGGAGATACATCCAGAAAGTAAAGATTGGAGTACACCAAGTCCCAGCGAGTAAGCAAGCAGTCACTGGAAGCTTCCTGGAGGCCCACGATATCTCACTGAAATTTACCGAGTCAAACAGTTTGGCTGCACCCACTTCTTTAGACTAGTTGCGTCCACAGGAAATTTTAAAATCCTGAAGAAATCTTTATCTACTGTTAAATAAGAAATGTATCAAAAAGAATTTTGGAACTTGTAAAAATTGAAAACACATGAACATGAAGACCCTGCTGGACAAAAGGAAGATTGGAAAGAAGAACGTTCTGTCACTGAACAGCTGTATCGCTGTTCTACGAAGGACAGTAGTATAGCTGGGTATGTATGGTTAAAAAAGGCACAAGATATTCAGATACTAATCTGAATTGATGCAAGGACTTCTAAAAACTGTTTAGTGCCTATTTTCTGCATTTTTCTATAATGTAAATGTTATGTAAAGTGCCTGACAGTGTGAATGAAGTAGAAGTTAATGAGAGCCAAAAGATGGGAAGGAAGGAAGACATGAAGTCATAGGATCACAGAATCATTCAGGTCGGAAGGACCAGATTGCATAGCGCACCTTTAAGGATGGAGACTGCACAGCCTTGCTGGGCCATCTGTTCCAATGCCTGAATGTCCTAGCGGTGGAAATGTCTCTCCTTTCAAGTCATGCTTGTTGTCTCTTGTCTTCCCAGTGCGTGCCTCTGTGAAGAGCCTGGCTCTGTTTTCTTGGTAGCCTCCTCTGCCCTTTCATGGCAGGGGATGGAAAAGGAGATGCACCTGCCGCAGAGAACTTCTTTGTACTCTGGAATAGCTACTCAACATTCTGGGGCTCACTAAGCGCTAGCTGGTGTAGCGAGGAAGCCAGCCTAAAGCTGTGCAGCACATTTTTCAAAAATTTACCGTTATGCGTACACAGGTCCATGGAAAGCAACAGGAGATGACAAATTTTCATAAAAGTTCAAAGTCAGCGAAATATTTTTCACTCTCTAAAAGAGAACTTTGATTTTTGAACTTTAGGCTTTATTTTAGCTCCAAGTAAAAATAAGGATACTGGAGTTATCAGGTATGTAACTACTAGAAGATTTTTCCGAGCGTATATTAAAGGGACAGTTCACTGGAGTGAATAGCTAACGTATATGGTAAAATGGAAAATTGCTGCATACCTTTGTTCAGAACGATGCACAGACGAGTGCTTATATTTCCCAAATGTTTTGCATGCCCATAAAAGAGAATTTTATCTTGACTTCAACGAGTACATTTAAAACTGATGTCAATTTTGGCTTACATTTTCTAAATGTCGGAGTTGTTTCATCTTCAGTAAACATGCTTATCAGCTCCAAAATATACATGCTCTTTTTCCATAAATTTTCACTTTTATTAAAAATAAATAAATTTTTCATATTGCAAGAAAGTGAGAGATTAAAAGAGGGAAAAATATGAAAATGCAGAAATCTGGTATTAATTTATTCTGTTTTAGCATGCTCAAGGGCAGATGAAGTTGATGGCCCATTTTTTAATTGATGTATTGACTACGATTTTTTAAAAAGTGGTGGTGGAATTCAGAAAAAATGATTGAGGTGGTACAAATGCTTATAAATCTGTCCCACATTGTTCTTATTCTTTAATTACAGTTGTCTGATAAAACTTCCATCAGTTTCTGTAATTAACCTAATGGTCTCAATGAATTTCCAGATCACTGGCTATTCATTTCAGTATAGAAAATGCCATTACATTGAGTTTAATTAATACAAAGTAAGTTCATAGCCTATTGTATCATTAGAGCAGAGTTTTACTGCTTTAACTGTTTCAATTATGCATATTTTTCCTGTCATTTTGTTTGTCCCATTTACAGACTTGAGTATTCATTCTCTGTTCATACCAAAATAGTAGAAGCCCTTTATAATTAAAGTATTTAAAATCCAGTACTCCTGAAGTTCCCATTCTCAAAATACCAGCGTAGATATTTTTTGCATTTATCATTTCAACTATTTTTAAACAGAATTCAGGCAGTGCCAGATTCATAATCCCATGATACGCCCTAGAACATCTTATTTGTCTTGATATTCCTTTCACAGAAGTACATATGACAGATAAGCACTCACCAGAGAATACTTTTGCTTTGCGTCAGGCAGATATTAAAACAATAAACTATGTTGCCCTGAGATTTTAGCTTATGAGCAACCAGAAAACAACAAGGCAAAGATGAGATGTTTTTGAAAGGTGGGAAGGCAGTTCTTTCAGAAAATTCCCAGGAAACCTTTGGTCCTGTAATATTTTTGACAAGAAATGTTTTTGATGCTGAAGTTCCTTTAAACCAAATCCGGAAAATACTTTCTGTTACTTCAGAGCAGGTATTAGAAATGTTGCAAAGTTCTCTGAGATTAAGTTATGCGTTATATGCCAGGAGAGAAGGAAAATCTGTTTCAGAAGCTTAAAGTATTAATTACATGGTATGGGAACTTTGTCCTCTATTAGAAATTTATCAACACTTTTTTATGACAGGCAAGTGCACTGTTATTAAAACTATTTTTTTTTCCTGTGAGTGTTTTGTTTTGATTCATAGGTGGAGGATAGCTCCGGACTTTATTGATATGCATGGAATAACTAAGGAAAATCATAAATACTAAATATAAATACCACATCCAATAGTAGAATTTAGTCCATTTGTGGACTCATGGTGCTACAGAAATGAAAATTGAGTAAAGTCTGTCTATTCAATATGTCTGTTGAATATCCTTGCTTAGAAGTAGGTTACTTGGCTTAGGAATATTAGTAAACTACCTAAAAAATGCTGCATGACACTGTTTTCATGTTTCTTGTTTCAGTGAAGACATTGCAGGTTTTATTTTTCTGTGGCGTTACTAATGGATTGAAGAAGACCTTTGACATTTCTATTATGTTCTGGGATATTTCCAGTACCAAGAAAATTACATGGGGAAGATACAAATTTGCAAAAGGCGATTTAAAGCATGCTTCTGAGCAGAATCATTAGTGGAAACATTCAGTTTAGAAAGCTTGATTCAGTTGATTTTGTCGGGTTTAAGCTGTTGCATACATGTAATTACCTGAAAATTATATTGTAATGATGGTAGTCTTCTGATAGAATTATCCTGGGACTCCAAGCAGCAGAAATGTAGGTGGTCCTGGCAGTTGGCATATCCTTTTCTGAGTTCTAGGTGTAAGACGTGGTTGACCATATTCAATCCAAACGGACATATGCTTTATTGTAATGACATCAGTGATTAATGTCATGATTTGTTCTGATTTTATTTTTCTAGTTTTTATTAATTTATTTGTTGTGATTTTACTGTTATTGGTAAGGGAGAGACTGTCTTTTAAGCTTGCCATTTTGAGTTGGTGTATGAGTCAGGAACGGTTTAAAGAATGAATTTTCATATGGTATAAATAATTTGCCTATGTTACAGTATTTGTGAAATAAATGTAAAAAGGTTTCTGCAGACTAAATTTTTAGTTGGTCTGTTTCCTCTTAAACTACAATGGAATAGCAGGTCACTTCATCACAATTAAAATATATATTACTAGATTGTATTTACATGTTTGTGTTTTTGTCTGCTTTTTATTGCTTCATAGAAAAAAAAAAGGTAGAGCACCCCTGCAGAGGAGTTCTGTGATGAAGCCAATTTAACCATGGTAGGACTGAGATTCAGTAATGAAACACTACCAAAGTCCTGCCTAGAGGGATATGTTCATACATTTCAGTAGACCAATCACACATATCATTTCCAGACACAAAAACCTCATTACTGAACATTGAGGAGTCAAACTATCTTTTAACTTGCTTCCAGAATTAATTAATTGCCTTTATTTATAAAGTAAAGAGAATCACCTGGTAGTTACCCAGGAATAATGTGAAAAGTGCCCTTCCTTGTCTGTATGTTAAAATACAGTCAGTTTACAGGAAAGTTTAAATAAAGAAGGTATCAATAATAAGTAGAAAGGAAAGTTTTCTAATTGCTTTCCATTATTTTTCCCCCATATATAGATGTGTAAAATGTTGAAAAATCATGTATTGCTTACGGAGAAAAATACTGATATTCATCTCATGTTGAAATGTTTTTAGAAGATTTTAAAACACTCACTGTTTTGGCCCATTGTGCTGGACCAATAGAGGCCACGTTTTGAACAAAGTTACAGAACTGTGAATGCAGGGTAATTTCACTAAGTCGGAAAGTTATAAAGGTAATATAAAATTGAGTAAAATTATATTCATATTTATAAAAAATACAAAATATAATATAAAATAAAATATAAAATATAATGTAAAATTATATTCATCTGTAAAATATGTTATATTCTTGATTTAAGTTTCAGCTTTTTTAAACTGTAAAGTGAACTTCTGGGTTTTTTGGTAGCACTGCCTGAAATTCTTTTTACAATATCTTTTGTTTTCTGTGTCACTATATATTGCCCTTCTGTAACTATTTTCAGGATAACTGTCCTTTTACCTCCTGTCTATCAGTATTTTAAATGGGTACTAAGAAGTCATCCGTAAGGTGTATTGTAGTTGCCCAGAATCTGTAAATATGGGTTTCATTTCACTCCTGCAAATCTGTTTCGAAGTGCCTTGCTGTTTGTACTCATTCTTCTGTTAATCTGTTTGGTGATGGTGCAATGTGTCTGAACTGGCATGCTGAAGGGTTTTATAAAGATAGACATATCCTGAATTGTGTCCCACTGAGCTTTCTTTAACTTATACACCCTCCTACACCTGAGTAGTGGGAGGTGACTGGAAATGCGTGCATAACATTTTTAATAGTAAATTGTGGAAGTATCTTTGTCTTTAGTTCAAATAATAACAATCATGTTTGACCGAAGACAGTTGGGCATCTCACGTGTCTTGATTTAGTGCTTTCCTGTTAATGGAGATAGGGCCACTGGTAGTGCTCGTGACTAACCAGTGAGTTAGGACAATAGGATTGTTTGGACTTACTCCTCTCAGTATGCAGCTAAATAGCGAGAATTGCATGTAGCATTTTTTTGCGTCATGATCTATGATGTTATTGTAGTGAGGATGCTGTGTGTAGAGTCCTCTGTGCAGGCTGCTGATGTTTCCTTAGCTTTGCATTCTAGGTGCTGCGTTACTCATTTTCAGTGGGCAGGCACACACAGCTGACCACACATTTCACAGAATCATAGAATGGTAGGGGTTGGAAGGGACCTCTGTGGGTCACCCAGTCCAACCCCCTGCCGAAGCAGGGTCACCTACAGCAGGCTGCACAGGAC
>Ga0065711_1042320_pt1 | contig 15466 bp, 9 predicted proteins | sample Hoacrofraction12_FD_59098 | JGI IMG/M metagenome (GOLD analysis project Ga0065711, IMG submission 59098) | Hoatzin crop microbial communities from Cojedes, Venezuela - Epithelial fraction 12 v2 (version 2) | ecosystem: Host-associated > Birds > Digestive system > Esophagus > Crop | place... | reverse complement strand
CTTCCCTCCTCCTCCGCCAACCCTCCCCGGCGGGACCCCGGCCCGCGGAGGGCAGGGCGGGCGCGGCCGTGCCGGGGAAACGGCCGAGCCGGGGAGACGGAGGAGAGCGGGAGCGGGGAGCGAGGAGCGGGCTGCGGGCAGGCGGGGGGACCCAGCGCCGCCGTGTCCTGAGGGGTTCCCTGAGGAGCGGGCGGGCTGCGCCTCACCCTCCGCCGGCACAGCCGCTGCCTGCGGGTCGGGTGCGGCTCGGCCGCGGCGGGGCAGCTGGCCTGGAATGTAAAAAAACCGTGTTTGTCTACAGCTTGTTGATCGCTACTGCCCGTGTCGGCTTAGGCACAGACAGAGACTGCTGCGAAAGGAGGAAAACACCACGGAAGTTAAAATTTCTCCTCGCTGTTGCTAGGCTCGCCTTTCCGACCCGTCGAGGGTCCGAGCCCAGTGCCCCATCCCAGCACCCCTGTCCCCGGCACCTTGTCCCAGCACCCCGACCCCAGCGCCCCATCTCAGCACCCCGTCCCAGCGCCGCTCGGCGTGCACGCACGGCCGGGAGCCGGGGAGCGCTGGTGGGGCTGCGGGTGAGGGCCCGCAGCCGGCATCCCTCATCGCGGCAGCGCTCGGTGATGGGGGAAGGAGGAGCATGATGGTGTTCTCTAGAAAAGGTAACAACGCGGTAATTTCATGGATGTAAAATGATGGAATGCAGGGAAACCGCCAATGATTTGTCTCCTGAGGTGGCTGTATCATCTCATCAGAAGCATTTGCTGCTGCTGCCAGGAGATATTGCCGGGTGTCAGTAGATGGGGGGGCTTACAAGGCTGCAGGGGAATTAAATCAAGCTTCCATGCAAGCCTGGATTTTCACATGCACAGCAATGAGAGCATGAATGAATGCTGCGTGGTTCTGAAGAACGTGAACTTCAAGTCTCTGTGCATACAGACCATGGAAAACAGGTTCCTTGAAAGTGGAATTATCAAGCCTGCTTTCCTCCTTGCTCTTGTCTTTAGTGCCCGAAACTCCCTCGCCTCAGATAACCAGAGATCTCCACCGACGTACCGTGTGTGATACTCCCAGCAGGCAAGGGAAGACATGTGCAGTGTTAATCTGGAGTTAGCTATGTTCTTTTTGGCCAGGTAGGACATCTCTGGCTGCTGCTCTCAGTGCAGAGACTGGCGAGGGCGACTTTCATAGAATCACAGAACCATTAAGGTTGGAAAAGACCTCTGAGATCATGAAGTCCAACCATCAACCCAAGACCTCTGCGCCAGTTGGGAGCACATCTGGAGAAGAAGATGGCTGGGAGCAGTCACCGTGGATTGACCAAGGGTCAACTATGCTTGGCCAACCCAAGTGCCTTTGGCGATAAACCGGCTCTGCGGAGGAGGGGAGAGCCCGGAATGTCGTTTACCTTAGATTTAGCAAAGACGTCACTGTCCCCCACAGTGCTCTTGTATCCAGGCTAGGATGTTGTGGTCTGGATGGAGAACAACCAGATGGGTAAAAACCCCTCAGGATGGCTGGCTGGGCTTCAAGGGGCTGGTTAATGGGTCGTCTCTGCCTGGTAGCCGGTGACAAAGGGAGCACCACTGGGACCTGGCCTGGGATGAGGCGATGGAGAGTTCCATCATCAGGTTTGCAACTGATGCCAAACAGGGGGACTAGTTGGTGTGCTCGAGGGCAGGGCTGCTATCCCCAGGGACCTGGGCAGGATGGAGGAACGGGCCATGGAATTCAGGAAAAAAAGTCCTGCACCTGGTTGCCAGGGAGCAGCGAGGGCGGGCTGCTCCCCAGGGAATGAGGTTGAGGAGCATGGCACCATGGCCAGCAGCAGGGCTCCACCAGACAAACAGCATCTGGGGCAGCCAAGAAGCCACGTCCCCAGCAGGCCTGCGGGGACAGGGCAGGGCTGAGGGCAGGCAGGGACGTCACTGCAGACCAGGATCAGGCCCCATGAGGGAAACCGGGGTCAGGCACAGCCCTGGGGTGGCTGCAGGGCCTGGGGACATCCCTGCAGGTGGGGCCGGACTCCGTGGGGCCTGTGGCTGGCCAGGCAGGGCTGAGGGGAGATGAAGATCAGCGTCCTACAGCATCGCTGGGGCAGGGACTGATGGCCCCAGGCTGGGCTGAAATGGTGTCCTGGGCCATGGGCAGGGTGGGGGGAGCTCTGGGGAGGGGGGTCCGGGTGCTCTTCGTGCCCTGTCCCTGGGAAGGAGACCTCTGCGCAGGTACGGGCTGGGACTGGCTGCTGGGAGCAGCTCTGTGGGAACGGCCCTGGGGGTCCTGGCAGGCAATGAGGGGGACCTGGGCCAGCAGCAAGTGCTGGCAGCAACAAGAGCCAACGGCAGCCTGGGCTGTATCAACAGGGGCAGAGCCAGAGGCCGAGGGGAGTCATCTCCCCCTCCACTCCGTACTTGCCAGACCACATCTAGATAGTGCATCCAGCTTTGGGCTCCCCAACCAACACAAGGCATCAATAAACTGGATCAAATTCAGAGGAGGCCACCAAGGTGGCGGGGCTGGAGCACTGACACTGTGAGGAGAGGCTGGGGGAGGTGGGCTTGTTCAGCCTGGAGCAGAGGTGGACCTTGCAGAAGCCCCCAGTACCCCTGGGGAGATCACTGAGGAGATGGCGCAGGGTGGAAGGAGGAGATGGACAACAGGCATAAGTTGAAAGAAGAGAGGCTCAGCCTGCAACACATTTTCCCCATGAGGACAGTCAGGCAGAGGCACAGGTTGCCCAGAGGGGCTGTCCAGTCTCCGTCCTTGAACGATTTCAAGACTGGACTGGATGATGCCCTGAGCAGCCCAGTCTGACCTCAGAGCTGACCTGCTGTGAGCAGGAGGACGGAGCAGAGACCTCCTGAGGTCCCTCCCAGCCTGAGCTATCCTGTGATGAAACCATGAGATTTCTGTCCCTTCTTTCAAATGTCACTGAGATGTTAGAAAGGTTGAAGGTCATCTGGGGACACGAGTGACCTAATGGGTGGGCAGCGATCTAGACAGAAACACCACCGTAGCTCATAAACCATATTTTGCTCTGAAACCAGGCTGAGGGACTGCGTCGCTGAACTCAGGCACCACACACACTGGCTGTAGTAATTAAGCTTGAAAGCCAGCGGTGAGTCTCACACACTGTCACACTGCACGTGGCAGCCGGGCTCCACTCAGGCCTAATTCCAGCTGAAGCGATTCTCACGTGGAGCTCACCACCTTGTAAAACTGCTCGTCAAATACTAGCCTTGGCCCTTACATGGGGTATCGGCTCCTCAAGTTGTAGGCGTATGGCTTGCTCGGGGGTCAACATGTCTACTGTAAAGATACTACCACTGGTGGACGACTGTTTGTGTACCAGAGACTCGTCATCGCTAAGGGGCACATCCTTCCCCTGCCACCCAGCCGGCGTGAGAGTGGCCACGGCCTAGAGCTGGGTGATGGACCGCGGCTGGGTGCCCCGCTTTACACCTGTGGCAGCACTCGCCATCAGCACCCTGGCAACAACACGAAGATGTTGGATTTCATATGTATTTTTTTAAAATAAACTGTCTACGGCATCCATAGCAAGTGAAAAATAAACACAGTACCAATACATTTTTTCGTTTGAATGCAGAATTTATTTCAAACAAGTAATTTTAAATATGAAAATCCTATAAATTATGAACATTTATAGAATATGCTTTTGCCAAAGAAAAAGCTTGGAGGAGCGAAGGTGTCAAAACCTGGATCTGCTGAACTGAACGGAGCCGATCGCTACGCAAAGGGCATTTCTCGCTATGCTTTCATGCAAGTGACTGTTTGACAGAATAGGCTGCAGTCTTCCACAACTGATTTATGACCAAAAGCAGTTTTCACTTGCTTACATTACATTAAATTGAGCCACCTGATCTTCTGCACATACATAGCATAGCAAATGAAAAAACAGTATGCCAACAAGGTGAGAACTTAATCCAACTTCTGTTGAACAGGTAGAAAATACTTACAAATAAAAATGTTCTAAACCATCCACTTCTGGTCAAGCAAAACTGTATGACCATTTACTTCCCTTGTAAACATTTATTTTATTATTATTTACCTTATGTAGGCTGGTATCCCAATTTTTGGTTTAACATACTTTGCAGAAATGTACAGCAGCAGAAGTTCCTCACTGATGCTCGGCTGGTTTTATCGCCTGACTCTAGAGAAGCCTGCACGCACGGAATAAAGCCACTTACAGAAAAACGTAGCTTCTCCCTAGAACACCACGTTACAAGACTGTGATTATACAGCAGTCCTTTCCTTCCAGCATTGCACGTGTCAGCGTATGTTTATATCCTTCCAAAACAAGCATGTCGTAGAGATCAATTCTGACTATAAATACATAGTTTGTATTAGTCCTTCTATGTACAACAAAAGTCAAATTCCCCAGTATAAAGTAATAATACCTATATATCGGTACAGATTTGAACTACACCCCCACTTCTTTAACGAAGTTTACAGTACAAAAATAAGGATACCAGTTGCCTACTGTAATATTTTAATCTGTTAGTTTCTTGTGGAGTAGTCAGTGATACAGGCATTGCTTGGTTTGTGTAAAATATATTATTCTAAAATACCAGTATACTGTCCTTCCAGTTACAAAAATATAATTATGGCCTACAGACCTTTTATTGAATTAAAAAGTGTATCAAAAATATGGATCTTCATTTTAGACCACATGTGAAATTAGAAAGAAAGGAGAAGTAAATGTATAGTTATTTAAAAATACTATATTCTGGTTCAGTGAGCCACTTCTGATTTTGCATAAAAAGAGATCAAAGCTTAGTTAGAAATTTAACGGCCAGGGACGAGTTTTGGCTACCGAGTAACAATACTGTGTTGTTAGTGTGGCTGAAGAAGGGCCACCAGAAACTGTTTACAGCCGCTCAGTTCAAAGGATGAAAAGTACCGTGGTGACAGAGGGGATGGTTGAAAAATACCAAAAAGGGATGGTAACTTAGCAAAAGGCAAAGAGCGTTTCTTGCTGGTTTTACTTTGTGTGTAAAACCCCGCCAGTCTGTACGGCGCAGCCGCGGCCCGGCCAGGTGCCCCGCTGGCCTCACCCCGGGCCCGGCCCAGCACCGCGGCCGTGGCAGAGCTGGGGGACATAACAACCTGCCTCGGCCACCCTTGTCCTCCCACTGCTAGGACAACTTAGGATTTAACCCACGAGGTTTATATAGCAAACAAATGGGATAAATCTTCTTACATTTTGCCTGGTTTAAAGTGTCGGATTATTAATCCAAATTAACATGTTCCTAAATCCAAGGCAGGTATCTGGCCGTTCATCTCAACTGTAACCAAAGCTGTGCTGGTTCTGAACCTCCCATGTCTGAAAAGCAGATTTCCATGCTCAGCTGTGTTTCTTAACATCCTCAGGAATTTCGTTGTGTTTTCCAGCGCTGCGCCCTTTGCCGAGGCGTTTCCCATGACCTAGCAGCACTTCTGCAGCTCACGTTGCTCACTGCTCTTGCAACGCTGAGGAGAAAAATCCCGAAGTGGAATCCACCTCGACTGCACAGCAGAACACACACCGCTGGGGACATTGCTGCAACGCTTCCCAGGAATGCAGGAAAAGAACATTCATACAGAATACGCTGTAAAAACTGTGGGGGTGTTTGTAGGGTGGGATGGATTGGCATGATCATGCCTGATCTGGTAAATAAGGAAAACTGGAGAAACGGCAATTTATCAGCAAAGCAACCTCCTGGGTTTCTCTTAAGTCTTGTAAAAAAAAGTAGCTCAGGCTAGCACTTCTCCATTCCAGCACTGCGTAGCTGGCAGGAGCCTAAGCCACTGCTTGCTGACTCAGAGGAAAGCCATCTCTGGAGTCACGCTGCCCAAAGCTCCGCAGTTGTTTATGTTCCATAATTTTGGGAAGGCATTTTTTAACATTCTTTTTCCCTGCTAGGAGAAACAACAATGGTGACGCTACATATTTTAATACAAAAGCCAAACGCTCAGCTAACATGACATACTAACTTCTTTTGAACTAATGAAGTTGTACCAATTTATAGCAGCACAAGAACTGGCTCGAAGAATTCTACATGGTTTTGCCTGCCCAGAAATTACTGAGCTATTGTGCCATCTTAGTACGACGGCCCGTCATAGCTCCGATTCTTTATCTATCTCATCTAGGTAGTATTCATCATCAGTGGTGGTATCACTGTCGGAGTCCGAATAAGCCGCTGGGTCTTCCCCATAGATATCAGTCGGCTCTCGGGGGGATGAAGCAGCCGATGACATTTTGCTCCCAGCAGAACTTGAGCTCCAAAGCTCGGCCCTGTTTATAGAAGGGGTCTCTCCATCTCTGAGAGCACCAGGGTTATTTAGCAGACAAGGTCTCCATAACCGCCCTTCTGTCAGTGACCTCTTGATGTTTTCCAGGAAAGCCAGCTGTTGTTCTTTGCCAAATATACCAAATTCAACAGAAGGATACATCAAGTTTCTAGTGCTGTAACACTTTTCATCATCCGATGCCCAGTTCTCATTTTCATCACAAGACAACAGCTCTGAGTAAGATTTGAATCTCTTCCCATGTATACCATCCTTTGACAGAATATTGCTTCCTGAGGCAAAGGTCTCATGGGAATCTCGAGCACAAACGCTCTCAGAAAGGTGACGCTCACGCTGGCTTTTGGCATGACTCTTGCGCAACTGATAGCTATGCAAGTTAGCATTTTTCGAGCTAGCAGACTGAGAGGTATTTTGACACCGACCAAGCACGGCCTGGGAAGCCAAGTTTTGCTCTGGATGTATATCTGCCTGCAAGCCGCTATTTATGTATGTGTTTGAGTTTCTGTCCATTAAAAGTGGCAAGGGAGGACTGCAGGCAGGACTGCTAGCTCTTCTCTTCTCACCATCCAGCGAGTCTGATGTAGTAGCACTGGGAGAGATGGGCTGGCTTTTGCTTTCTAACCTGAGATCAAGTGTTTGGGCATTCTTATTTCTTGTGGTTACTGCTTTATCTGGAAATAGGGTTGTAAGACTTGGCCTATTTTCCACTTTCACTGTAGTTTTCTGGGGACTGACAGCTTCCTTCTGGGTGTATGAGCTTGTAAAAGACCTCCAGTTGGTGTTATTAACTAGCAAAGAAGGATTGTTCTGATTTTTAGTCTTATTCTCAGCTATTCTTGGTCTCGGCGTATTCTTATCAGGGTCCAGGCTGTGATTCTGATTTTCATTGTCCAACTGCAGGAATGGCTCCTGGGAATCTGCTGAAATCAGTGAATCAAGGGACATGTCGACCTCTAAACAAGTGGCACTTCCATCGTTCTGTGAAAAAATGTTACTTATGTGCCGTTTGGGGGGTAAATTTTTACTTGAAAATTTTCGACTTGTTTTGTAAACAGCTGCCAGTTTATTTTTAATGGAAGGTCTGTTTTTTCTTTTTTCTATATCTTTGACTTTGTCTCTTGTGCAGTCAGAGAGAAGCTTGTTCTCGTCTTCTGCACCCTGTGTTATCTTCTGATCTTGTGTAACCCTGAGGACTTTATCGTTAATGTCCAGGCTGCCTTCACTGTGCCTCTCCGATTCCTGCAAACCACTATAATCTTTACCCATCTGAGCACTCTGTGAGTTTTGCTCTTTAATTTTTGAATTCTTTAATTCATTTGTGTTTGTGCTAGCCACTTTATCTAGCTGAAGTAATGGATCAGCACGGGAAGCTGTGCTTATATCAGATGCTTTGTTCTCAGACTCTGAAAGCACTTTGCTACAAGAGTTTAAATCATTTGCGTCTTTTCTTGAACCGTCAGCCCTTAATTGCAGTCCACTGCATTTATTATTATACAGAGGGGTGGTTTGGTGTAGGAAATTTACTCCCTGTTTGACTTCAGTACCATCCCTGTGTGTGTCCTCTGCAGGAGGAAGCGGCACGTCAGCACGCTCTGTGTTACCGTTCCTTCCACGGGAGCTCTTCTCTCCTGGGTGGCGGAGTAAACTGTTCAGATTTTTACTGGTGTTCACTTTAGGGGGCTGACAGCAGTGTTCAGAGTTTCTCTTCTGTATAATATTTTTATTTCTTGAAGTAGAATACAAAGGATTCTCTGAACATCTACCTGGTTTGGGAGGGGTGGATAAAGTGGACATTCGCTGTGTGGCTCTCTGTAAAACTTCCTTCTTTTCTTCTAGACATATTCCTGTATTTTTGCTGCCTGAAGCATCAGAAACGGCCTCACCTGACTTAGCCACCACGGCAGCAGATTGTGGACCAGCAAAAGAAATTTCTTTCGTCACCGTGTCAGAAAGCACATTTTCTGCTGATGAAAGATCTGCTGAACTATCTTTCCTGTTACGTACCATACTCACTGACTTTGAAGTACATATCTGCTCAGAGCTAGGAGATAAGTGGGAACTCTCTTCTTCACTATCAACAGCAGTTCCTAAGTTCTGAGGTGTGACCAGAGCTGAAGACACTTGGTCAGAAGAATATGAAGGCACCTCTTTTTCCAAAGTACTGGGGAAAAAAACATTTGCTAAACTCACATGACCTTCATTTTTCTTGTGTTGTATTCTTGGTGACTGAGCATTTTCTTTGGGACAAGGTAAATCTGTATCCTCTGCATTATCCCTAAAGAGGCTACAAAATGTTCTTGAATGCCTCCGTGGTAATGTGTAATAAATTGAAACTAGTTCATGGTACTTGACATGATCTTCATCAACACAAACTGTAAATGTGCTTGTAGTTTTGTATTTCTGCAAAACATTTCCCCTCTCCTTACAATCTGGAAACACTGAGGATTCTCTTCTGCTTAGATGTTTACACGTGTCTGTCAGTTCAACTGACGTACTACTTACTGAATCATTAGGACTTTTGATTAAAGGACTGGGGTAATCTTTTCCTTTGTTACTTGTAGCAGCATTTAATGATGCTAATGTTAAAAAGGAATGTTTTGAGTCTAAACAAGACACATCTCTTTGATTAGAACAAAAGGCATCAGCTCTACGTGGAGTTTCAGGCCTTAAACAATCGTATGTTGTTCTGCTTTCTCTAGGTAAAGAGATGGGCGTATCTGACATAATACTACCAGCAATGCTAGCTGATTTTCTAGGCAAAGTGTAATAAATAACAAGCGGGTCAGGAGACCTCAGGCTGTTTCTGCTCAGGGAGCCAGTAATGCTGCAGCTGCTGGTATGTCTCAGCAAGCCGTCTGGCTTGTGAAACCTTTCAAGACAAGGTGAATTACTCCTTATTTTTCCGCCTTGTTTTTCAAGGCAAAAATAACTTAAACTATGTTCAGAGGTCTTGGGGTCTCCGTCAAAGCTACGAATACAAATATTTCCAGAATTTCCATTTTGTGAAGAACTAGTAGTGAATTGTCCATTACAGTCCTTAGTAACTAAAGTGCTTATATTTTGTGCTGTTTTCTGTGAAGTCTTTTTGGTAACACCTATTCTGCTCACTTGAGCTGTTTTTCCACCTTCTGCCTGAGATTCAGTAAGAGTGCAATTTACCGAGGAGCTGGTTAGTGTTCCGAAACATTTAGAATTGTCTTTATGAGAAAGTGCTTGTGGAGAGCTTTGTGAGGAGCTGGATGAACACTCAGGAGGACAGGACAACATGCCTTGACAGTTTGCGAATTTTTCAGCAGATGGAGCAGAAGCAACGTTCAGCAGTGAGGACTGTCTCTTTGGAGTATCTTGGTTAAAGGCTTCTGCACTCTGATGATGCTGGCTGACGCTCTCTCTTTTTGCTGCATAACGCAGATTACATTCCCATTCTTTCTCACTTGGAAGAAAAGGTTCCTTCCTGCTCTCATCAGCTGGCAAAATAGAGGGAGGCTGACTGAACACACGGTTGGGTGGGCATTCGTTTTCCTTCATTTGTACATCTCTTCTGTCGCCACTTACTGTATACATTTTTGCAGTATCTCCTCTGGCACTGACTTGGGTTTGTCTCTTTGATCTCATAGTGTTAAAGAGAGATGCATCACTTTGCAACAGGGCAGAAGCAGGGCTGTTAGAGGGGAAACTCTGGGCGCTGATGTAGTTTCTATCTGCTTGCTGAGAAACTGACTGTAACGGCGCGTCTTCATCTGGCAGTTTCATACCTTCACCCTTTTCTAGTTGTGTAAAGTCTGCCTTAGTACTTCTTTGGGTAACAGTGACTGAATTCCTGTTCAGTCCTACAGGTTTTGTTTGGTCCTTTGAATTAGGAAAGACTGACTCATCAGTTCTGACACTAGATGAAGAAACTGAAGAGTTACAACTTAGCCAAGGCTGAAAGCCCTTGGTGAATTCTGACGAAGTTCTATTTGCAGTTCTTGTTATCCTTCTAGTATTCATATTTTCTGGAGAATACACGTGGAAATCATTCTGCCGGCACTGTGAACCAAACTTGATGTTCTTTGTATGTGCCCAGTGCTGGTCATTTAAATTAGCCATAATCACTTCAAAACTGTCATCAGGGGAGATAAACACTTCATCACTGTAGTACTGAGGAATATCAGCCCAGGAAGAATAGCTGTCTTTTTTTCCATAAGGAGAATTTTTTTGGTTTGCGTACAACTTGCCATGAGAAGAAGTACCTCTATAGTAGGATCTAGAGAGATTATTTTCCGATTTGTATAATGGATAGTTTTCCCAGTTATCAAAGGGCAACGGAGACATAGCTTTGTCAGGGCAACTAACTTTACTAAAGCAATTACTGCTTGAAATAGATCTTCTGTAGAGGTGTTTTGAGTGGTAACATGCATATTTCTTGGTTTCTTGCAAAGAGCTAGGATATCTACCGTGGTCTGCAGCATGAAACTCCATCAATGATTGGGTTCTGAACATTTTTTCTTGAGTTGATGTTTGTCCAGGAGAGTCTGGTGTGTTGTTCCATACAATAGAAGACAGAGGAATTCTCTTTGGATTCTGCCGACCAAACCTCGGTGCAAAACCATTGTTGCTCTCCCTTGCCAACGGATGTTGTAAACTAGATGCTGATAGCTGGTCAGAAGATACTGATGATGGACATCTCCGAAGGGAACATACAGAGTAACTTCTGCCAGCTGTATCCCTGTTCATACAACTCTTGTGCCTAAATCCACTGCTCTGTGTTACGGAAGGAGGATATAAGCTGCCTTCTGAAGACCGTCCGAAAGAAGTGGAAGACAGCCTGCTACTAAGCAGGTGAGGATTTTCATCGACTGGATCACCGTATTTGTAGTCTTCTTGAAAGGCTGTCTGTTGCCAGTTTATATACGCACTGTGTAACTTCCTTGGTCTGATGAAAATCTTGTGTTCATCTTTGGCTCTTATCGTTCTCAGTCCATCTGGGAAAAAGGTGCTAGGCATGTCACTCCAGTCATTTCTGTGTTGCCCCCTACTAACAGTCTGCCTCTTTGAAGTAGGAAATGCACTACTGTATTGGACACTTGATGCACTGCTAGTAGAAACTGTCCTGTCCAGTGGGTCTTGGGCTTGTTCCTGGGCCAGCTGGTCATCCAGGTCATGCAGAACTGCACAGAAAAAACATATATATACCTGGGTTTGTTTTCTCTAATAATCTTCTGACTATGTTAAAAAGTTTCATGGACTACCTTAATAATGAGAACTGGTTTTGAGAGGAGTCAGCTTCTCAGCATTCAAAACCCTTCCCAAACCACACATTCTTCTGCCACAGGACCTTCCAGTTGTCATCCATTATGACTACAAGTTAAAAAACGTGCTGCTCCATGAGTGATCTTAAAACTGCTCTTCATGTAAAAGTTAGTCTTTATGCTATTTAAAAGAAAAACAAAATTTGAAGTCTGAATTTTTACTCATGTGCTCTGTGTGTGTGTGTAAACTTTCCAAATCTAGTTGGTAAGCAAAAAATTCCTGAAAAGAATTCACTAGGCAAACACAGACCTTTCTGTGTGTTCACAAAGCACAGTTATGATGTAACTGTAAGAAAACACAGAATCCTGCAAACCATCAAACACGCATATGCGGTAGTCTGGCATGCCCACCATTTGTTTCATTCAGAAAAGGAGTTCTCCACTAAATTGTAGCTTATTACTTTAAAATGAGCACCAAAAAAGGCATTTTCTGGATAAAAAGGGTAATGTAATAGTTAGGAACCTGTGATTCATTCTAGCAACAAAGCAGTATTTATATATATAGACAGTGTCATGAACTGGAATTAAACATCATACAGCTTAGTTAACCAAGATATTCAGTCATAAGACTAAGTGACAGCAATGTATTTAAAGTATTTTTATTGGCAAAACTGGTTATGCCTTCGCTGACTGTATTCATTTTGTATTTTGAAAATAGCACAGATAAGATACAAACACAAATGGATATGGCTGTTTTGTTACAGCATTTCCTAATCCATTTAAAAAGAAATGACTGACTGATCAGTCATTGCAGATCTGGGCTAATAGTACTCATTGAGTACCAATACTAACAGTACTCTTTAATAGTAATCATTAATAAAGCATTGCTAGGTATGTACAATTGGAATAAAACGTGATACAAAGGTACTAAAATTTTGCATTTTTCTAAGCTTCTCTTTGGCACAGAAGAGAGAAGGTTCCTGAAAGAGCCAGTTTAGAACAAGAAAAAGGACAAGTTGTTTCTGAGTCTTCCATCTGGAGAACATCAGACAAGCTATGTACAGTTCTTCTCTGTCAGTGGGCAAGTGTGCAGAGTTAGACTGACACCCAAAAGCAGTCACAGGCATGAGTTTCAGAAGGACCACTGTCCACCATGCAGTGCTCTCCTCTTCACCCACTGCTTCCCAATCATGTTTTCTGTCTGTGATCTCTTGTAATTTTGGGTGGTAGAAAGTAATATTCATGGACATTTTTTTGCATAGATCTGAGCAAGTTTGTGGAAGAACACCTCTGTACTCCCACAGGCTGGGTCTGATCTTCCCTCATATCCCAGCAGTGATGGGAAAAAAACCCCAACAACCCAGCAACTTTCAGCTGGTGCTATAAGGGCTCCCAGAAAGCTAACTGAATGCCATAATGCCTCTTGCTTCTGTGGTCTGAGGCTTTACAATTCATAAAACCCGTCCCAACAACTCATCATTATCAAAATTATGTATGCAGGAAACTGGGATGAAATTCTTCTCACGTAACTGTATGTCTGCATCTAAAGGATGCAACATGGGCTCCTGTCAGAATCAGCAGAGAGAAACGTACGCTTTTAAGATGTGATTCTTCTGAACTGGATTAGTATTGAGATGAAATGCACTCCAAGAGTGACCGGTGACACATAGAATCATAGAATCATACAATCTATGATCTACATCTTGAAGTCAATGTCAGAGTAGACATTCTGCTGTCAGACAAAGCCAGCAAAATGCAGCCACTATGCTGGAAAGTAATGAGCCGTATCTCCACAGCCTACACTTTTGCAGAAAATTCTCAAATCAGTCACCAAAGTCACTTCTAGTAACACTAATACCAGAACAAAGTAAAGACACACACTTACCACTGAAAAACTCCTTCTCCAGCTCTTCATTCCATTCCTGTGTACTTTTCGCCATCATTTCATTTTGGTTTGCATCAAAAGAATGACCACTTGTTTCATTTGACATTGGGGAATTACACATTTCAGCCTGTTAAAAATTGGAAGGCAACATCACTTTAGTTCTACATATGGGTTCGAATCACGTTTCCCATGTCACATCACAAATCATGTCACAAGTCATAGAGGTCAGTAAACTCTCTGTATGTCCATTAAATATTGTATTATTAAAATGTACAACTGAGGATTGTAAACTTGCATGCATTTTAGAGACTTTTACATATGCAATAAGGAGATTTGCTCACCTTGTCCTCATACTGTAGCATGTTTTGGATACATGAGTTATAATGACCTTATAATCATAATATTCTTGAGGTTGGAAAAGACCTCCAAGATCATCAAGCCCAACCATCAACCCAACACCATCATGCCTACTAAACCGTGTCCTGAAGTGCCATATCCACACGTTTTTTGAACACCTCCAGAGATGGTGCCTCCACGACTTCCCTGGGCAGCCTGTTCCAATGCCTAGACACTCTTTCGGTAAATAAACTTTTCCTAATATCCAATCTAAACCTCCCCTGATGCAACTTGAGGCCGTTGCCTCTCATCCTATTGCTAGTTACTTGGGAGAAGAGACCAACACCTGCCTCACTACAACCTCCTCTCAGGTAGTTGTAGAGAGCAATAAGGTCTCTCCTCAGCCTCCTCTTCTCCACACTAAACAGCCCCAGCTCCTTCAGCCGCTCCTCATAAGACTTGTTCTCTAGACCCTTCACCAGCCTCGTTGCTCTTCACGCTCCAGCACCTCAATGTCCTTCTTGTAGTGAGGGGCCCAAAACTGAACACAGTACTCCAGGTGCGGCCTCACCAGTGCCCAGTACAGGGGCACGATCACCTCCCCACTCCTGCTGGCCACACTATTCCTGACACAAGCCAGGCTGCCGCTGGCCTTCTTGGCCACCTGGGCACACTGGTGGCTCCTGTTCAGCCGGCTGTCGACCAACACCCCAAGGTCCTTTTCCTCCATGCAGCTTTCCAGCCACTCTTCCCCAAGCCTGCAGCGTTGCATGGGGTTGTTGTGGGGGGCATAGTTTACTTATTTTCTCCATATGCATCCTTCTTGCATTGTCTCTTTTAATTTAGTTTTTCCTAAGCACTTCTTCCTTGACCAACACATTTTAAAATTCACACACTGACCTCCCAACAGAGATTTAATAATTTAACACCACAGTCAATTTTCATACTGCGAGACAGTACTTTAGGTGGCTGTGATAAATTACCTTAGCAGTGGGAAAAATGCCATCCTATTCCCCAGCTGAGTTTAGTTTACACGTTAAGCTGGAGAGGTTCCTATCTCATCCATATTTCTCTCAGCTCACAGTCTCAGATGGTACTGCTGATTTATTTTAGCTGAGACTCTTCCTCCTTTTTTAAAATAAAACCCCTTACTATGTTTTAGTTCTCAATATTCAAAATAATTTACTTGTCTAGCTATAAAAGTCTATTTATATAATAGGCAGGATTCTCTGATAAGATCTTTGTTCAGTCATATATTAATATAGATTATCCCTTTGTTTTTGAAACGTGAGAGAAGGGAGGTGGCCAATTTACCTCCTCTACACCATTCATTATATACTGTATACCTTCTTAGTCCCCTCTGTGGTTATACCACACAATTGAAGAGGACGACAGACATGTTAATAATACAGAGTAATAAAGTAATTAAAATAGTAAATATCATCCTTGGAGGAAATGTGTTTATTTCAACAGCGTGATTTTAAATTACATCAGAAATAAATCTGTTGTTTCATCCTTAAATTGAGCTTGTGGTTATAAAATGGAACAGTCAGCCAAAAAATAATTTCCTACTGTCAAAATTTACATTTACATGATAACTCAGAGAGGTTGTGGAGTCTCCTTCTCTGGAGACATTCAAAACCCACATGGACGCTGTCCTGCGCAGCCTGCTCTAGGTGACCCTGCTTTGGCAGGGGGGTTGGACTAG
>Ga0065711_1042319_pt1 | contig 15467 bp, 4 predicted proteins | sample Hoacrofraction12_FD_59098 | JGI IMG/M metagenome (GOLD analysis project Ga0065711, IMG submission 59098) | Hoatzin crop microbial communities from Cojedes, Venezuela - Epithelial fraction 12 v2 (version 2) | ecosystem: Host-associated > Birds > Digestive system > Esophagus > Crop | place... | reverse complement strand
CCCCCGCCAGCGTTTTGCGAAGCCCAGTGCCCGCGCCCCGGGGCTGCCGCCAGCTCCGTGCCCCAGCCTGGGAGCCGGGCTCCGAGCAGAGCCGCCGCCACCCCGCACGCCACTGCCCCGGCCGGGCAGCGGCTCGGCAGCTGCTCAGTGCCGCGGCCGGGGGAGCTTCCCCGTGCGCAGCCACCGAGTCTGCGGCCAACCCGTGCCACGCGCCTGGGCTTCCCCGCACATCTGCGGAGCACGGCGCACGGCCCCGGCAGCACACGCCAAGCGTACCCTATACGTGTTTTACACCCCAGGAGCTGCAGCTAGCGCACCAAACCCGAAACACATTCTGAATTTAGTCTGTTAAAAACTCACGGCTCTTAGCAACGCCTCAGGCAAACCAAACTGCAGCTCCCGCTGCCCACGTCGGGATACAGCCGACAGCTGAGCGACAGGAGACCCCGGGCAGTGTCCCTGCCCTCTGAAAGCATCTGCGGCAGCCACGGACCAGCCGGGGCGGCACCGACCAAACGAGCTGTGGGTACCAGGGGAACAACACACAGAGCCAATTGTCTTTTTTTATAAAAGTATTTTTAATAAACTGATGGATTTAAGTTTAAGATGCTAGACAACTTGTTGCCATGTACAGGTAACAAAAGTCAAAATTCTTTGAATTTTATACAAATACTATGTAGTACAGTAAACTTGAATACAAGTTTACAAAAAATGCATCAGTGAATATTCAGCTTGTAACCAACTTTCAACAGTGAAAATTATCATGTATCAACAGTGATCAGAATTGCATTGCAAACTTGAGAAGTAATGCAACTACGTTTTTACCAAGCGACTCTGAAGTTACTGGTGCACGCTGACAGTACATTGGATTTTTTTTTTTTGGCTTGCTGAACAGAAAATGGCATTTAAATAAAACGACTTTGAGTTAAAGAACATAGTATGTGTCAAAAGTACTATCTCACAGAAAATTAAACAAGAATGAGAAAGTAAACAGAGCAGAACCCTGAAGCAGTGATATTTTTCTACCCGTTTCGATGGGAAAGACTCCACAGGTGTCCAGCTTTCTCACAGCATTTTGGAGCGTTCCGGTCCTAGCACAGTGTGGCCGTTGGTCGACTACAGTAATCCCTGCTCGGCAGTAATGCTGGTGAAAGGTAACTTGCTCTATTGCTAACAAACCGGAGTAGCCACGGGCAGGGTGACTTCTTGGAGGCATCCAGTGGAGGCTGAGCTGACAGCACGCGACTGGCGTTGCAGTGCCGCGTGCCTTGATACGATACCCAGCTGCCTTCAGGGTTCAGGCGTCAGTTTCCTCACAGGGTTTACAAATGGGTGGTTTTGAAACCAACAAACAAACAAAAAAATTGAGCATAAGACAGTATTTTCCCCTGTACAGCTACCAAGAAAATGAATGTTTTTGTTACAAACTTTCCAGTCTGCTTTATAAAAAATAGTTTCAGTTTTGCTTCTAAATAAAAACTGTGCTGTGATCTGTCACGTTCTTGCATTGTACATGCTGTAGTTGTGTGTGTCAATGAAGGTGTAGAGATTTATGACCTAGCGCTCTGGATAGATCAGAAGCCTAAAAAGCTGATTTTGGTACATAAAAGTTAGGTAGCAATGAAAAGTCATTCTATTTATTTTTCCTAAAACCTAGGAAAAGCTACAGTACATTGCTAGATCAGTGGCCTCAACCCTGAGCTGAAATAAAGGACCTGCCTTGGCCAAGAGCCTTAGTCACGTTACTACCACAGCTGCAGAGCAGAGACAAAATAACCTGTCTGTGGCCTGTTGTCTCAGCTGGAAGTAGTGCAAGATTCAGTTCTGTAATGCTTGAGAGTTGACTGGAGACCACCATATTCATTTTCACTACAGGAAAAAAAGGAAAGAGAACTCAAATTCAGAGATTCAAGTGACAAAAGCACTCAACAGGGACAGTCAGTACGTCCAGCTTCTGGAGACCACACAGAGAACGCAGTCAGTGCTGGAGCTGTCAGTCTCAAGCGTTTCCCACTTGGTGGAGGAGGTTATTAAAACACGTACCAAACTACAGTCGAAGAGACTTCTACCATTATCCCACTCTTCCCAGAGAGAGTCTCCCTTGATTTTACCCCCCAGAACTGGGTGTCTCCCCCTGTCTGTACCTTTGCTGCATCGTAGATGAGTGAAAACCTGAAGACTGTCTGACAAAGGGCCCAACCCAACTGCGAGCAGAAAAACTTCCGCTCTTTTCTAACAGGAGTTGGCACTGGCAATTGGAAGAATTCTTACTACGACACAGCCTACTGCACCTTCCTGGAGGGTTCAATGGCACCGACTACCCATGGCTAGGAGCATTCATAACACCAAGCATTCTTCCCTTGTAAGAGGGTTTTGTTTTTTTCTTTTAAACAGCAGAAACTGTAGAGTCAGTATTTCACTTAATGGAAAAACTAAACCCAGCAACAGACTGAAAATAAAGCTTGTAAGAATCGTTTATACTTCTAGTAACGCACGCTTCGTTGTGAGCTGATCAGTTTACGGATGGTATGTTTTTTGTTAGTTTAAGGCAGCAAGTCATTCAAAATACACAAGCTCACCTCCCTCATGTTTGTGCTACTGTATCCTTATGTGCACAAGAGAACCTCACTAATTTACACTAATGACTTGGAAGAACCATTAATTCTCTTGGTAAGTGAACAAGAATAAGGCATTCCATTATATATTCTGATCACTAATTATAATTTAGCTCTAATTATAATCTACCAGCAAACATACTTCTGTGTTTTAGAAAATAATATCTCTTACCTTCAGATATAATTACGTGTGCAGATTAGTGGGTTCTGCTGTGTAAACACGCAGGTGCATAAGCAATTTTCAGGTTTTTCTTCATTACATCTGACAAGAAAGTTAATGCCACAGACAGAGACTGTGGGAAAATAAATTAGGATTGCTCTATAATTTGTGCGGATACGCACAACTGGGCAGTAATTTGTAGCTCAAAAAAAGACATGAATGTTTACAAACTCAAATGAAGCAAAATCAGCAGCAAAAAGCAAGGCCGTTCCCCAACCATAAATGGCTTGTATTACACTAAACCAAACTATGTGAAACCAAAAAAGAATGCAAGTACTAACTTTCATAGACAAGACTGAAATCAAGTAAAGCAAACAGTGAAAAATTTGTTGATGCTTCTAACAGATGATATTCGGGTGTCTAAATCCTGGTTGAAGTAGACTGTAAATACAGACAGCAGACAGGATGCAAACTACATGGCTGAATTACAAAAGAAAAAAGGGATCAATGTGCATTGTAATGAGAGAGACATTTCCCTTCATATGTGCAAAAATCCACAGTTTCATTAATGTAGAGGTCATACTTCTAGCAACAGATCTTAGACAAAACCAGTCTCCCTACATCCTGGAATCTACCTGTTCACATCAGCCACTTTAAGCGCACAGTACCCTGTTCACATAATATAGTATTCAGCAGTTTCTGGCATTTCTCAGAAATTTAATGTTTGCCTGCCTCAGATCTCGAAAACAAAGGGGAGAGTTCATCCAGGGCATCATGCCACTGCTTTTGAGTTGTACCAACAGTTAAGTCAAACTCAAATCCTCTCTTCCATGGTGGCAGGAGTCCTTACAGGACCTGTAAACAGCAGTACACAATACTGTAAACAAATAATTTAAGTTCTGCTTTATACAAGATGTTAAGTTAACCCAGGTCTACCAAACAGGTGAAAATGAAAAGGGTGGCTTCACACAAAATCCTTCCCTTTTCTCCCAGCAATTCTTTTCACTACATAAATAATCCTGAGCTGAAATAGGCTGATGAGAGCCTTTTTTGCATATAAAAACAACGTTCTAGAGTCAGCTCTCATGTTCTGTCAGGAAGTCAATTGCTGGAGAGATTAAGCTGAAGTATTTCAAACCATTTGTTACTTTGGAGGAGGACTTATAATTTGGTGTGGCGTCCAGTTCTCGACCCGGATGCTGAGCTTGCCAAGGAAGCTGATGCTGCTGCGTCCTCAGCTTCCTCCAGCTCCTCATGCAGCTCCTGGCTAACACTCGACTGGAGGGCTGCAGGGGTCAGCCACTCCTTCGGCAGACAGCTCTGCAGAAACGGTATACAAGAGCTGAAGTAGGCAAGGCGATTCACCCATCGTGGAATCTCTTTTCCACACAAAATCTAGAGGGGAAGGGAAAAGAAAGGATTAATTTGTTTTCTGGATTCAGCAGTGACAAAACTACAGTACTGCAAATAAAAAGCAACGGCTGCAGCAGCCTTACGATTTACATGTCACAAATGCCAGTCAAGAAGCACTCTAGTTAGCTGCACTAAGACAACTTTCTCCATCAGCAAAAGCAGCATCCCAGGTCACACAAGGAGACCTGTTTTCCACTGTGAGAGTTTGACACCGTGGTGCTACACTTTTTTTAGAGGTCCTGAAAATCCTAACCACCTCGCTCTTTTTGAATAACTTCTATAAAAGGCAAAGAAATGAGTTCAGATGTGCTTTCTATTCATCGCTAATTCCTCAGAAACCAAAACTGCAGCAGAAATCTGACTACTACAGAAAAGCAGCCTGAAATCAAGCGGTCAAAAAGACAGCGCCAATACTACAGTTACACGGAGTTACGCAAACACCTCAGGATATTTACTGTGACGGCCTCTGATGGCTACGCACAAGATGTCACCACACAGGCCAAGCACACACACTTGGGTCCACTGGGACAAGAGAAGCTATACAATGCAAAGCTGGTTTCAACTCCTCAAAAATACATAAAGCTGCATTAAATACTTGTTTTTACTGTACATCAGGCATCAAATGGTGTTGTTGTCACTACTCAAGGAGTGACCTATTTTACTTATTACCTCCATATTCACTTCTTGTACACTTATTCCAGTGCAAATCTAGAGAAAATCATAGCTAATGGGAGCAATACTCTGCTGCAACTGAGCAGCATTTAACTTGTAGTTATACAGAATCATAGGTTGGAAAAGACCTCTAAGATCATCAGGTCCAACCATCCACCCAACACCACCATGCCTGCTAACCCATGTCCCGAAGTGCCACATCTACACGTTTTTTGAACACCTCCAGGGATGGGGACTCCACCACCTCCCTGGGCAGCCTGTTCCAATGCCTGACCACTCTTGCAGTAAAGAAATTTTTCCCAATATCCAATCTAAACGACCCCTGATGCAACTTGAGGCCATTGCCTCTCATCCTATTGCTAGTTACTTGGGAGAAGAGACCAACACCTGCCTCACTACAACCTCTTTTCAGGTAGCTGTACAGAGCAGTAAGGTCTCCCCTCAGCCTCCTTTTCTCCAGACTAAACAGCCTCAACTCCCTCAGCCTCTCCTCATAGGACTTGTTCTCCAGACCCCTCACCAGCCTCATTGCCCTTCTCTGGACAAGCTCCAGCACCTCAATGTCCTTCTTGTAGTGAGGGGCCCAAAACTGCACACAGTACTCCAGGTGTGGCCTCACCAGTGCTGAGTGCAGGGGCACGATCACCTCCCTGCTCCTGCTGGCCACACTATTCCTGATACAAGCCAGGATGCTGTTGGCCTTCTTGGCCACCTGAGCACACTGCTGGCTCATGTCCAGCCAGCTGTGGACCAGCATCCCCAGGTCCTTTTCCGCTGGGCAGCTTTCCAGCCACTCCTCCCCAAGCCTGCAGCGTTGCGTGGGGTGGTTGTGACTGAAGTGCAGGACCCGGCACTTGGCCTTGTTGAACCTCATACAGTTGGCCTCGCCCCGTCGATCCAGTCTGTCCAGATCCCTCTGGAGAGCCTTCCTACCCTCGAGCAGATCGACACTCCCACCCACCTTGGTATCATCTGCAAACTTACTGAGGGACCACTCAATCCCCTCATCCAGATCACTGATAAAGATGTTAAAGAAGACCGGACCCAAAACTGAGCCCTGGGGAACAACATATCCCTGTTCTTACAGTCAATTTGAACACTAAATAGGACAAGACATAAAATAGAAACAACAGGACCATGTGGTTGAAGAGTATGGCAAAAACCTGGCCATATAGGCCAGATTTCCTGCCAGCTGCAGCTTTGTCAGTGTCTCACCCTACTTACTTGTACCAGCATTGCACATGAATCATCATCTCAATAAAATTTTCCAGTACCACTGGAAGATCAAACAGTCTACACAAAACACATATTATACAATAAGTGTGCCATTAACTATTTTGAAAAAAGAACAATTAAATTTTATGGAAGTTCACCATGGAAAAAATCGCCAACCCTTTTTCTGAGTGCTTCAGTGAAACATTGGAATAAATTCTGACATGCACAGATTGCTAACTAGCGATAAAAATCACAACTGCCATTCCCCTCTTTGTCCTGGGTTACTTGTTTCTGACCCTCTCCCTTCTGTTGATAGACATGTGAGCGATCAGACATTTAATCATATTGGCAAACCGATCATGTTAAAATAAAGCCGAGGGAAAAAAGCAAAGCCCACTCAACTCCACAGTCAGAGTCTTTGCACGACCACTCAGGTATCCACATGACCAGGATGCAGGTGCTGGTAGAGCAATAACTTGACAAAAGCCTCTCCAGCAGAAGACGAGCACTGTCTGTGAAACTTCAATGCCTTTGTTATTCTCTAACAGTAGGTCATAACTTTAATTTTCAGTGTGATGGCTCTGTGGGGAAATACTGATAAAAATAACATGTGGTTCTATCTTCAGTAGTAATCTCTGAAGCATCTGAAAAGATTGTCAAATCCTATTAATACTTTATTTATCAGGTCTCTCAATTCGGAATGCACCCCTGCTCAAACACAAACTATGTATGACAACACAATTTAGCATTTTTGGCAGCAAAATCTTGTGCTTTGGACATAAGCACAAAGAAAACCTGAGAAATGGTGACATGTGCCCCAGGTAACAGAGATAGGAAGTTGGAAATTGGGCCAGACATTCCAAAGGACAGGAAGGAGATGACGCTCTGTAGCCACCTGGGAAGCACCTTTCTACAGACCTTCATGTTTGTTTACCTCGGATAAAGCTGAAGAAAAGTGATTGCAGTTTTTGTGCATTAGGTGATAAGCATTTCCTTTGAATTCTTTTCCAAGCTCTTCTACTATTTTTTCTATGTCATCTTCCATAAAGTCAGTACTGCCTAGAACCACAGCCTCTCTAGAAGAGAAACAGACAGAGTAGGTGATTAGCCTTCCATGATGCAGGTGGATTACTGTTCATACATTGCTCAAAAATCACCCCACTGTGGGTGGCGAGATCTTTCTGCCTTTCTAGAATAACATAGATTCTTTCTATTCCATTTTACAGCACCACGTTCATCTTTATCATGAGGGATTATTTCCTTGGCGATCACTTAAGTCCTTTGCAACTTAACTCTGACAAACACTGGATGCATTTTTCCCCTCATCTCCAAAGGATATTGTTTCTAAGAGACAGCTGAGAACAGGCAAGAGCTTGTAATGCAGGGAAGGGTCAAGGTAATCACACTGACAAAGTGGAAGAGAGACATGGGGAAACTTTGAAGAGCAACATGTTTCAGCTTTTTCTTGGAATAAAAATTTCACTACCTTGAAAAAGTTACCCCTTTGTATATACTGTATGAATAGCAAAAGCTAGCCCCAAGTCCACATAATTTGTACACATTTAAGTAATTTGACGGCACGCTAAAAATGTTCTTTGCTGTAGACACTTCACTGTCTCATCATCCCTGTCCATCTTTCATTTCTATGAAAAGAAAACACCGATTTCTCAGAAAGTCAGAAATCCTGTAGTATCATTCAACACATCTATCCTCAAAAATAAAGGTAACAAGTTGTTTTTAATATGGCTTCTCAAAAGCAAGAAAATCAGTATCTTTCTTACTTGAATTTAAATGTTTCTCCTAGTTCAGAAGCATTTCCTGGTGAAATTTCAAATATTCCAGAAAAAGGGTACGGATGACCACCATAGGCAAATTCTGAAAGAGAAAGCTCAGATTTAACAAGAACGGCATACAACAACATTAAAGAACAGCAGACCTCGCTGACTGGACGATCCCTTCACAAGGATCTAAAGCTAGAAACCAGACATCTTATTTACATAGGTAACAAACGCAAGGAGCTGGAAATGCACAGTTTTGTTAGTTACTTAGTCAACCCATGTAAAAACTGACAGGAGATCTCCTACATCAGTGTACAGATTTAACTTGAATAACTTTACAGTAAGTATATATTGTTTTCATTGTATAAGTGAGGATTTACAATGTAACTTGTAAATCCTCACTTATACCAATGTTCTTTATACCTGCTTGTCTTTAAAGGTTCACTTACCTATTTATAGATTAGGGATTCAAAGTACTGCATCCTCAAAGGTCTGACGGCACTTCTACTCAGTGCGTACTTCAGTTGTAAGCATGGCAGCAAATAGCGGCCTAATAGATTTTTTAATTTATTGATTTGCAACACTTCAACTGTCCCGAGTTCTTTACTATAACAGGAAAGTAAACCAGTGCAGGCACCTGAAGTCTGCACGTAGCATCTGCTGGTATAAACACTTCACAGTACATGAAAATAGCATGGTGTGCTTTAGCTTCCTTCTGTGTCTTTAAGATAACACAGCATGCCACACCCAGAGTGCAAGAAAAAGTTTTAAGCATGACTTCACGCTTCCTTTCCTCAAACCTCGAAACACATCATCCAAGTCTAGCATTCAGTTTTGTGCATAATCTTTTTTACAACAGGTTAATAAACAAAGTTTGGTGTACTTTGAGAAATGCAAGTCACTGTTCTAGCAGGCGTACGACCTGCTACATGAGAAAGCTGTTACAATCCGAACAGGAAGGGAGGCACATGTATTTGGCACAGCCCAAGAACTGGGTTTCGGGCATAGCACTAACAGAGTCAGGTCTTTCTGCTTTGGATTAAAAAAAAACCAAAAAAGTTCTGACAATAATAATTGTATTTTGTCAATTCGTTGCTCTGATGACACTTGCAAACCCAGTTACAATGCGACCATTATAGGAGCTGAAACACTTATAGGTAAGGTAACTTTGCACAAGGTGGTCTTTGGATTGCATGCCACACCTCTTCCTGCTTCCCCTCGCCTCCAAACACATTCCAAAAAAATGAAGTAGATTTGTCTTCTTCAAAAGGACTACTTTCAGCGACAGCGTCACCTCGGAGCATCACTGTAATTCTAGACAGGAACACCTCAGACCGGAGCCTGTGCCACAGCACGCTCAGAAACACCTTCTGACAGCAACGGGGATTCAAAGGAGCCTGAACAGATCAGGAAGCTGCATCCCCAAAGCACCACCTATTTAGCAAAATCGGAATGTATTGCTGTATTATATCACAAGTGTGTATTTTGTAAACAGCATGCATGAGATGCCTTTTAAAGAAACTGTTTTTTTAAAAACAAACCAACCTACCCATAAGGAACGGACAGTTTTTTCTGAGCATCAGGCACTTGAAGGTGTCTATCTGCAACAGACTATTGTTTCTATAGTTAAAAATTAACTCCTTGCATGAAGTGCTGGCATAATACTGAGGAAACACGATTCAGCCACGCTTACACGAAGCATACATTTGTTTTAGCAATATGTATTTCAAAACCTAAAATAAAGATTTCTATGCTCAGCTGAATAAATTGCACACTTGTTCATAGTCACATAGCTTTACACAAGAATGCAAGATGATGGCATCCTGGCTTGGATCAGGAACAGTGTGGCCAGCAGGAGCAGGGAGGTGATTGTGCCCCTGCACTCGGCACTGGTGAGGCCGCACCTCGAGTACTGTGGTCAGTTTTGGGCCCCCCACTACAAGAAGGACATTGAGGTGCTGGAGCGTGTCCAGAGCAGGGCAATGAGGCTGGTGAGGGGTCTGGAGAACAAGTCTTACGAGGAGTGGCTGAGGGAGCTGGGGCTGTTTAGTCTGGAGAAGAGGAGGCTGAGGGGGGACTTTACTGCTCTCTACACCTACCTGAAAGGAGGTTGTAGTGAGGCAGGTGTTGGTCTCTTCTCCCAAGTAATTAGTGATAGGACGATAGGCAATGGCTTCAAGTTGCGTCAGGGGAGGTTTAGATTAGATATTAGGAAAAATTTCTTTACTGCAAGAGTGGTCAGGCATTGGAACAGGCTGCCCAGGGAAGTGGTGGAGTCCCCATCCCTGGAGGTGTTCAAAAAACGTGTAGATGTGGCACTTCGGGATATGGTTTAGCAGGCATGGTGGTGTTGGGTTGACGGATGGACTTAATGATCTTAGAGGTCTTTTCCAACCGATGATTCTATGATTGATTCTATGACTACTGGATTATTCGTATCCAAAGTTTTTTCCAGAGGAAGAAGAGCTGAGAACTTTAAGAGAAAACTGATGAACAGGTTTCAGGAGCCTGACTTCCCTCACTACCTGAAAAATGTTTTTTAAATAACAGCATTACCAGAAAAAAAGAGTAAGTTATGTTTTTGTTGTACGTACCTCGGCCATACACCTCTATACCTGAATGGAACACTCCAATTCCAAGGGAAGAAGTATATTCATTCATCCAATACTAAAAGGAAAGAACAAAAAAGACTCTAGTCAGTCTCCAACATAGACTTGTCTTCCGATAACAGACTCACAGGTATTTGTCCCCCACATCAAAAGCATAAAACCCTACCACAAAGCGAAACTGCACACCCCATTTTATGGGAACAGAACACGCTAGTAAAATTCCTCAACTGCACACAGTGAATTAATTCCATCAGGTTCTACTCCAGTGTTTTAGTGCTATCAGCGTCTGTCAACCATGGAGACTGTACCTGGGAGCAATCCAGATCAACTTTTGATTTGTCAACAAGTTACAGGTTGCAAAGTTTTCCATTAGGTGGAACACATTCTAGAATCAACTGCAGTAATTTGCAGAAGCACTTTTTTTTTTGAAGTAACATCAGCACGTAGGCCTGTAATGCACATACACCAACCGTCATTTATAGCAATGACCACACTCCTGCTTACGACCAGATGAGCATGAGACGCACTCAGAGATACGTAAGATGAACTGAAATTACCTTAGTACATTTTGACTTTGAATACTCAACTGGTGGTCACCATACAGGAGACTAAACCCAGATGTCTCCATACATCAGGTGTAAGCCTTTTTAACACCTGTTTCCAATATATCACTCCTATTGTAGCCAACAGATAATAGCATCATTTCAAAAGGAAAACAGGAAGTGATAATTTTAAAAAACAGGAAACAAAAGAAAGGAAAAAACACCTTTCCCTTAGTGCTTTCTCTTTTCTTTTTCAAAAGCAACAGCAAGTGCCTATCAGGAGCTATTACCCTCGAGACCTTGAAGACGCACACAGTTCTGGAAAGGGCAAACCTCAAAATTACTGTCTTTCCTTGACTGCATCACCACCCTCAGAATCAGCCTCCAAGCACTAAAAATTTTCAAGTAGCACATAATTTAAAAAGGAACCTGAAACAAAGGCTAAAAAGCAAAAAAAGCCTCAGCTGTATCCCTAAAACTGAAATTGGCTAGCAAGAAAAACCCCTCAAAAATACAAGGAAAACATTGTCAGTTACTCCAGTAGTGGGATTTTTTTCCTGCCAGGTCATCTGGTCCCAAAGGGCACCCCTGCCTACAAGGCAGCCTTCAAAAAGTCAGCTGGCGGGCAGGACACAGACTGAGGGTAGTACCCCCAGCAAATTACTGTTTGTTTAGCAAACAGGAAGAAAAAGAGGCTATACTCTTTACAAAACCTGCTGACATAATAAGTGCCTTCTGGTACAAAGTCACTATTAGAACAGCATAACTGATGATAAAAATGTAAAAGGTTACAGGTGTCACACTTTGTTAAGATGTGCTAGCTGGAGTTCGAACGTAATTTACATGGCCACTGCAAACATTATGGCATATAATGTGTGTTTCTGAAAGCCATTTTCTCCCAGTAAAAATGATCTACTAAACTTTGGGCTAAGAAGCTGTTTATGAAAATCAAAACAAGTTAAATGGCAAAAAGAGCAACTCAAGCCAAGTTACAAGCTTTCAGGCACTACGTATGTATATATTTGGCTTTTACAGTCACTCTTCTTCCAAGTATCATCAAACCTAAAATAAACAGTCCCTCAAGTTCAGTTACTAGCAGTTGCCAAACACCAGCACGTCACTTTTCCAGCTGAAAATTCACAACTGTGCTAGCAGACACAAGACACGAATGACTATCTGGATAACCAGATGCCGAGGATTTGATGGTCTCTTCTTTAGACAAGCCAGTTGTGGGGAATTTTGTCAGTATGAATTAACAGAAGACAGATTTTGCTCCTTGTATTTCTTTAAAGCTAAGGATCATTGAGATCTGTAGACAAATTTTGCTTAAGATGAAACTTTACACTTTGCTTTAATTTCTGGCTTTGTTAACGCATTGTGATGTTAGCTAGTGGGGTATGGATGATTATACTAAATTACCACCTTAGTCTATTTAAAGGTCTGTTTCAAGTTCTTTCCTTCCTCCCTCCAGAAAAGAGCAGAGCTAGTCCGTATGTATCTAACCAGACTTTTCAGATCAAGCAACATCCAGAAATCTACTGGGTTAGATTTACTCTGTATAGAAAGACACAGAACAGGGAGAAAATAAGAAGAGGGGAAGAAGGACAACAATGTTAAGACTACCCAGCTAACTTTAATGGGTTTGTACGCATAAAAAAATGGATTCTGTTCATTAAAGTCGAATCAAATCCCCCATGAAAATGGAAGAGCTACTTAAACCTATTTCAGTTCTGAAGTCAGTCCTATCCCACGCTTTAACAGCTGACCATTTCAAAATCGTTTTAGGTTCATATTTATAGTCAAAACCGTAGGCACATTCAACATACAGTTTGTCAGTGAAAGCAGAGAGTACGTTTGTCTAATAAGAAGGTATATCCGAATGAACCTAGCCTAGAACTGAGCTCAACAGGGTCCCTGGTGTTCTAGTCTTTCCTCTCCTGGACACCCATTCCATTCTGCCAGAAAACTCTGGGTCCGGCCTCTGCATTTCAAGCAACCTACACATCACGCACGCATCGGATCTGTTAATGCCAAGCAAGGTTATCGCTGCTCTTTGAGAAATGGAAGTCACACAAGATACCCCACAAGCGGTGGAAGTAATAAAGCCTAGTTTGTCACTAGGCAGAAAAAAAAAAATATTGTTCATGCTCCTCCCCTCCCACAACCCTGTGAAACGTCCTGCGAGGTAAGGGGAAAGGACAGAAAAGAAGGTCACCGATGCTCCTCATCGATCCGTACAGAAGCAGACGAATGGGATGCAAAGCTGCTCCCACAAGATCTTTGGCAAGTCCAGTGCTATGCAAGCGTGCACTCCTCCTTACTGGTGCCACCTAAATACACGGGGCTCACCAGACTACAGAAATGGAGCACTGGTGGCAAATTAAACAAGTGTTAGAGTCTTTGGAAGAAGTGCCTAAAGCAAGCTGGCACTTCATATTTCTAGTAAGAACAGGGTAGGTTAATTGAAGATAAAAGAATTTCAATAAGGCAGAATTACTTTCCCCCTAGGAACAGTAATTATATCTAATTATTACTTAATCTGGATCAGCTATTAGAAGGCTGGTGACATTTTCTCATTGAACAAAATGCCTTATCTCACCAAAGAAAGAAATGCAGGACAAATGCAACTTAAAGTACACTGAATTTGGCTACAGCTGAAATGATTATATACGACTTCCAAAATAATTATTGTAAATTAAATTACATATATATAGCTCTCTACATATCTCGCTGGTTCACTAACATGCCGTAAGTTCTGGAATCTCAAGCTGATCCCAGGACCTGTATCCTTGCTTCCGTTACACAAACTGGATTCCCTCCATTTAGTCTGACATGCATTTTGCCACAGCAGAATGTATAGAAGAAGCACAATCCCACATCCTCAATATTTTGCAGTAAGTCGGTCTTGTAAAACAGGAATTCATGTTTAATGCAACTATCAGAACGGAAAATATTAGAGAAGTATTTTTCTATGCGCACAATAAAGTCATGTCACTGAAATGAAAGAAAAACACTAATCCCAGTGCTTCAAAAATACCTTCATTGCTTTTTTTCAGAGCTTTCATGTATGTTAATACTTTAGATTGTTATAGCCTTATTTGACAAGGGAACAAATAGGATGCTACTTTGGGCACGAAAAAGCTAGACTCCTAAAAATACCAGTTAGTTAAAATGAAACTATAAGGTACTCTGGTTCTCAAAACACAATATATCAAAGTCTTCACCCTACCCTTTTAATGATCATAAAAGATTTTCAAAGGCATGAACTGCAGCACATAAATATGCCCTTAAGCTTCTCTCCCTCCGTAAGTTACCAGTACTTGAAAGTCAGCTTTCTTGTACAACACACGCACCCCTCCTCACCCTTTGGTGTTATCAAACATCCTCGCTTTTTCAAGCACTAAGGACAGCGGAAGGGTATATCCTCCAGAACCAGCCGACTCAGTCCTGCGAGGAGTTTCAACAGCAGCAAGGTCACCTAGTACTCCCCTGCATACCTAAGCAGCTGTCTGGGAAACGAAGCTACAGTTAGCACTCGGGTTAAAAAAAAGCTGTTCATATGACTGCTGCAATTATAGCAGTGTTGATTCTGTCAACGAGGTGACTAATGGTGGTCTCTTGTTCCAAAACGCAAACAAAAAACCCCCAGTCCCAAACATAAACTACAAAAAAACTCAAACCCACCTCCAAGTGACACGAAATGTCAGAAGCAAACAGTAAACCTGCTAGTGCCTCAATACACGGTTGGCAGGATTTCATGACTAAACAGAGCTTCAAAATAGCTATTACGAAAGAGTCTTCCATGCTCCCCCCTCCACTTTTAGTGCCCCCAAACAATGCAGTATCATTGATTTCAGCAGGCTGTCTACATGCAGTAATGTCACTGCTACGCAACATGAAAATCAGGCTTTCGTTTAAGCTCCTGCTTCAAACAACTTTAAAATGGACTGAGACATCATTGAGCAAAAGAATTTGAGGCAGGATGTATATTGACAGTGTCTTTCAGACACTGTAGGAACCTCAGTTTTTCTTTCCAGTTTAGAGGAAATCTGTGTCTCTTAACGGTCAAATAATGTAGACATCGTTACAAAACAATAAACACAGCTGGAGTAGGATACAGAAATACTCTGCTTAGTGGTCGCAGGTTACACTACGTATAATTTGTGGTGATGTACAGCTTCGACAAATACCACAACTGCAGACCAATGCACAAAGTGCCACCCCTACATGTGATCAAACATCTGCAAATAAATGTGCTTGCTTGCTTCTTTTGGAGAGTAAGTTCTTCCACAGATAGTGGCTTCAGGGACTATGCTACTTCTTAATGTATGCAGAGCCCCACTAATCACAACAGGACATCCATCAATCCCCAACATGTCCTAGGGAAAATTATGACACTAGTTTTGGAGCACAGCCTTCCTGTTGCCTTTTCTTTTTTTTTTTTTTTTTTTTTTTTTTTTTTT
>Ga0065711_1042318_pt1 | contig 15467 bp, 12 predicted proteins | sample Hoacrofraction12_FD_59098 | JGI IMG/M metagenome (GOLD analysis project Ga0065711, IMG submission 59098) | Hoatzin crop microbial communities from Cojedes, Venezuela - Epithelial fraction 12 v2 (version 2) | ecosystem: Host-associated > Birds > Digestive system > Esophagus > Crop | place... | reverse complement strand
CAGGGAGGTTGTGGAGTCTCCTTCTCTGGAGATATTCAAGACCCGCCTGGACAAGGTCCTGTGCAGCCTGCTGTAGGTGACCCTGCTTCGGCAGGAGGGTTGGACCAGATGATCCACAGAGGTCCCTTCCAACCCCTAACATTCTGTGATTCTGTGATTTAAAGAAGTAATGCAAACTGTTCCAGTTGTGCATCTTTTGCCATCTCCTGGTGAAGATCAACATAGCTTTATGATTTTAGTAGTAATGGTTTGGTCCTAGCAATTTACACGTAATTGTTGAATTTCATTTAAAGGATTTTCTTTTTTTATAGAAGCAGGCCCAGAATTATCAATTCCAAATAAGCAATGAAAAACAAACCCAAGATGTAATTAGCTATGGCCAGCCTGAAAATGGAAAGGATGAGTTGATTATTGAAAAGCTAAAGGCAACTGTGAATGAAATAGCAATAAACAAGAATAAACTAGAAGAGGAAAATCTGAAACTCCGGGAGGTTCTAAAAATGTACCAAAACCAGTTCCAGGTAGTAATGGTTTTTCTTTTTCATGATGACCGTGGAATTAATGTTGGAGAATTGATTACCGAGGAGTATCGTTTAAAAAGCTGTACTGAGATGACTATATAAAAGATCTGTATATTAGGTATATTCTTTGCAGGAACACAGAACGAGCTGTGAACAGTACAATTTTTGAAGTAACATTTAAAGACAAAACAGAAATATGTTTGATATGTAGTAGTATATTTTATTCTTGTCTCTTTATCTAGGGTTTTATAACTTTCCTATATCCGTATCATCTACAGGAACTTAGCCTAGTTCGCTTGGTTCCTTGTATATAAATGACTTCTATGAAATCTCTTTATCTGATTTATAACTTATTGTCACTGTGCCATATGACTAGTATATAAGTATATACAAAGTGTATGGTATACTTTATTATTATTGAAAGAAGATTTTGCAGTCAGTGAATTTTTAAGTTGCCAGCCATGTGAAGAACCACCAGTTTTTATTTTATCCTTAGTTTACCGTTTTTCAACGTAGCACTGACCTAAGAAAACAGCCATTTGGGCCTCTTCTTTTGGTCGTGATATATGAGTTCTGACAAGATTGAGATAATACAAGATTTTTGCAGCCTTCTTTATTAGCTAGTTTGAAACAGATCAGCAATGAAATTCTCATTGCTCTTTTTTTTCTGGTAACGTATATAAATTATTCTTTTGCTTATTCAAGGTTCAGTAATATATTTAGTGGCCTATAGTAACTTCGACTGTTTCTGGAGAAAGGGAATCTATTCCTTTTTGTAGACAAACTTGCAGAGTTATAACTTCATAAGCAATATACTTTATAGGAATTAACATATATGTGGGGGAGGTTAATTTCAGGTGTTGTCAGACCCGCGAAGTTTAGCGCATGGGATATTTTTACATTTCGTTTGCACATGAGTTCATGGACTCATTTGCCTGTATAGAAGTTATAGATACGCGAGCAAAAACCTCTGTTTTGGGGCCTGTTAAAAAGGGAGCATCAAAAGTAGTGGGGCTAGAATATGGAGTGGAACGAATCATGGCAGCAGGAGCAGGTAGATAGATGCTGTCCGACGGAGAGAGTAGATGTCATCTGTGCTGTAGCCTTTAAGAAAATCTTCAAGCAAGAGGATTTTTGGAATTGCATGAATAGAATACAGGAGCTGTAGGAAGCACTGAAGACATTGTAAGTAGAAGTGGAGCTAGATGTACATAACATGATCAGGTAAAGGGCAGAAAGTTGCAGAGCAACTGTGCTGGTGGCGTGGAATACTGCTGTGTTAGTTAGAAAAGCCACGTTTGCAAATAGCTGCAGAAGGGAAACACTGATGTAAAGTCAATGTATGGTGAAAAGGTGTAGCTCAGAGCCAGAAGATGTAAGCAGGTTTGCTTGAAGGAGTGCCAGCAGCAGGATGGGAACAGTTGTGAGGAACAGGTGGGAATCTCGGTGAGGAGAAGGCTGATGGCAATGGCAGCAAGCCTAGTATTGTGCCTCATACGTCTTCTATGCCTATGACCATTTCATGTCAGCTTCTAAATATTTCTCTCATACTATTAATTACCAAGGAAACAGTGATAAAATGAAAGGTATGGAAGACCAGTTTGTTGGCTGTACAGAAAATACGAACTTCAGAAGATCCAAATGGAGACCGCAGTCTATTTCTCTACCTTATGAATTGTCTGATAAACCCAATTGCAGCCATACGTGAGAGGCAGCCTGAAAACAATCACACAGGAGGTTTGGTTTTTGAAAAGTCTGCATAAAGTCAGCTGCTGGACACTTAATTTACAGAGAAATGCAACATATAATTCTATTTAAAAGGCTGAACACTGTATTGGGTTTGCACGGCAAGGTTTTGGTAGGAGGGGGCTGTAGGAGTGGCTGCTGTGAGAAGCTGCTGGAAGCTTCCCCTGTGTCTGATAGAGCCAATGCCAGCTGGATCCAAGACGGACCCGCTGCTGGCCAAAGCTGAGCCCATCAGCGATGGTGGTAGCGCCTCTGGGATAATGTATTGAAAAAGGGGGAAAAAACTGCTGTGCAACAGCAGCCAGAAGAGAGGAGTGAGAATATGTGAGAGAAACAACTCTGCAGACACCAAGGTCAGTGAAGAAGGAGCGAGAGGAGGTTCTCCAGGTGCCAGAGCAGAGGTTCCCCTGCAGCCCATGGAGCAGACCATGGTGGGGCAGGCTGTGCCCCTGCAGCCCGTGGAGGTCCATGGTGGAGCAGATCTCCACCTGCAGCCTGGGGAGGACCCCACGCTGGAGCAGGTGGATGCCCGAAGGAGGCTGTGACCCCATGGAGAGCCCATGCTGGAGCAGGCTCCTGGCAGGACCTGCGTGCCCGAGGTGAGAGGAGCCCACGCTGGAGCAGGTTTGCTGGCAGGACTTCTGACCCCGTGGGGGACCCACGCTACAGCCGTCTGCTCTTGAAGGACTGCACCCTGTGGAAGGGACCCACGCTGGAGCAGTTCCTGAAGGACTGCAGCCTGTGGGAGGGGCCCACACTGAAGCAGTTCATGGAAGACTGTCTCCCATGAGAGGGACCTCACCCTGGAGCAGGGGCAGAGTGTGAGGAGTCCTCCCCCTGAGGAGGAAGGAGCGGCAGAGACAATGTGTGATGAACTGACTGCAACCCCCACTCCCCGTCCCCCTGCGCTGCTCGGGGGGAGGAGGGAGAGAAACGGGAGTGAAGCTGAGCCCAGGAAGAAGGGAGGGGTGGGGGAAAGGTGTTTTAAGATTTATTTTTAATTTCTCATTACCCTACTCTCATTTGATTGGCAACAAATGAAGTTAATTTCCCCAGGTCGAGTCTGTTTTGCCCATGACGGTAATTGGTGAGTAATCTCTCCCTGTCCTTCTCTCGACCCGTGAGCCTTTCCTTAGGTTTTTCCTCTCCTGTCCAGCCGAGAAGGGGGTGATGGAGCAGCTTGGTGGGCACCTGGTGTCCATCCAGGGTCAACCCACCACAAAGAGCTTTGAGTAGAATTAGAACAGGAGCTCATCAGGAAATTTTTTAGAGTTCCTTTCGATATCAAACAGGCAAGCTAGTTGAAGCAAAATTTTTCACAGAAGAAAAGAGGGGATTTGGTAAATTTTTCAACTTGAAACAGATTCTTGAAAAAGTTCTGTTTCATTAGATATTTTCTAAACAAAACCTAAAGTTTTCTGGTTCAAAGTTAATTTTCATTTTGGTGTTTTATCTAGATGCAATAAATATTTCCAAAAATAGTAAGTGGTACATATCTAAATGGTTTTTTTGAAGTGGTGTGTGAAACTCTTGACCTGAAGTTCTGTGTCAGTTATTATTGTGGCTGCTGCTGTGGCTGCTGTTGTTCTTGCTATTATTATAATTCACAGAAGAAAATACTATTTATGAAAATAGGTATGATGACTGCAGTCTGCCACAGATGATACGACTTCTACCGCACAGTTGTGCAGAATTCATTCCCCTTATCCACCCTAGAATGAAATCAGAGGGGTAACCCTCCCACAAATTCACATATTATAAAATAATTGTGGCTATTTCTTGAATGTTGAAGTCATGAAGATGATCATAAGCAAGTCTTGCAGACAATTTTAACAGTTTATTAAGCTTTATTTCACTTGAATATGCCCAGACTTGCATTTCAGAATTTAAAAAAGCTCTCTCAGCCTTAATTTAACAAAGGATAAGATGAATGAATCTGTATATGCAGCCCCTATAAAAAAAGGTGAAAGCACTTCATATCTGTTGTCAGCAGCCCTTTCAGCCAGAGGAGAACCACAGGCTTCTTGGGAGGAAGGTCATTCTCATACGAGGCTCTAAGGGAAAGAAACCTTTGATGTTCCTTGCTTGCGGTGTCATTTCTGGATTCCAGTTGTCTTTTGAAAGTTTAAAGGCTGTATTTTTGCTTTTAAACATAGAAACTATATTAAAATAAACTGAAGAAATTATGAAAAATCCCAGTGCTTTTAGTGCAATAGTTTTAAAGGCAAAGGATCAACATCCTTGGAAAATCCTTTCTTTATCTGGAACAGACTTTTGGATCTTGGGTGAGAGGAAATAAATATTCTCTGGATATTATTATTGCAAGAATCTGACTACATTTGTTATTTCTGCATTATATTTCCAAGTTCTTTTCTTTAGTATGTTTTCAGTACATTTTGGGGAAATTCTGTTTTTTTGGGGAATTCAGATTTTTTATTACCAAATATAACATGTATCTTCAGGTTGTCTATCACATTATCAGTCAGAAATTAAAGGCAAAATAGAGACAAGCTTTGTGGAGTCCCTAAGAAAAATCTTTTTGTGGTTACTTAAAATTTTGTGATGTTCATTTAAATAAGCAATAGCTCCATGCAGATAGAACTGGTTTTGGGGATGATTGAGCATACACCTTATCTAAGTGCAGGTAGTATCTGGTCCAAGCTTCCAGGCAATGTTTAATGATGACGTGCACCTAGTCCGCCTTTCTGTAGCCTTGTACTTTTCAAGCTTATAAATTTGGAAATGCTGCTAGGAAGATAGAAAATGCAAGTTACTTCTGGCACTAATTCCTGCATGTGAAGCATGTTCTAGGGTGCAGAACCTGCTGAAACAACCAGAGTATGTATTTTAGATGCTTTTAGTACAATAAAGAACTTCTGAATGTTGTTTCCTATGATAGTTTCAGAGACAGATGCAGTGGAGAAATAGTTAAAGAATATTCGGTATCTGATTTTTTAGATGACATTTCCAGAGGAAGGAACTGACATGAAAACAATGCCTTTTTCAGAAATGAAACTCAAAGTAAAAGCATGTGTGTTGTTTCATGCAAGTGATACAGATATGGAAAATTATGTGTTAAAATACTGCATTTTGAGCTACTACTGTCTCATTTTATTTAACTGTTTATGTATTTGCTTGTTTTTTAGAACATGGAGGCAGGCTTTTCAGAAATGAGAAATGAGCTGCAGTCACGGGATGCTCTCTGGAGAAGGATACAACTGGAATGCCAACAGCTGCATGCAGAATTACTGAAAATCAGAGAGTATAAAGACATGCAGGAAATTCAAATAATGTATGTATGTTGAAGACAATATTTAAATTAACAAGTACTTCTGAGCTAACAACTTTTCTTACATTTTATTTAAATTAAGCCCTTTTAAAAAGATACTCTGAATTCAAATGTCATATTCTAAACAATTTTTGAATAAACATTTTCATAGCAATTATATATGACAAGATTGCAGGCAATAGATGCAGGCTATGTTAAAAGGCTTTAATGCTGCCTAGATCTTTACAAATGAATGCATTTCATTTGTTTCTATTTATATGTTTACGGTGCCTTTCTTTTTCTCGGCATTAAAACACTTTGGAAGTAGTGCAATTAAGATTCTCCCTAACCTCCTCTGAGTAAAATGTTCATCTTTTTATGTTTTATCTAATCTGCCATATCCATTTGAGATTATATGAAATACTAATTTGCAAGACATTTCAGGATTCTTTCTGGATGCACTTGCATTGTCCTTAATCTCTAGATATCTTCCAAGATCGAACCTGGTTTATGCCAAATCTTCTGGTTGTTTGGGTTTTTTTCATCCGTGAGCTGGTCTTTCATGGTTTTGCACTGAGTAGAGGATACTGTAAGGTAAAGGTTATTGAATGTTCTGCTTGTTTCATGTTTTGTTTATTTCCTATTTAAAGGCATCAGTCATCTTGCATACAACTTACTGAGCAACTAGAAAATAAAAACGCTGAGTTACTACTATTGGCACAAAGTCAAGAACACCAACGAGAAGAGCTAAACAAGGTATTTCATATTGTTAAGTATTTCCAGATCTTAACTGCAATGTAGGATTTTAAAAAGAGAGCAGAGTACTGACCTTGGACATGCGCATATGCAGAAGAGAGCAGGAGGATAAATTGTGGCTTTAGGATAGTATGAAGTTTTCATATATGAAAAAGTTTTCTATATGGTTGCATTTCTGGAGGAAGTTGTATAGCTGTAAAATTGACATTCTGATTTTGTGCACTAACAACAGAACTAGCTACTTCATTGAAATAACAGAAAAGACCATGCCTAAGCATCAGTGTGATTCAGATAATACCTTGCAAGTAATAAACCTGCCAAGGCTATGAGTTATTAATAGGCTGAGGGAGGTAAGTAGTAGTCATAGATGTAAGATATGCTAACAGCTCAACTGATAAACGTCACTATGGCAGGTACCCACATGTTGTGGTTTAACTCCAGCCAGCAACTAAGCCCCCTACAGCCGCTCGCTCACTCCCCTCCATGGGATGGGGGAGAGAGTCAGAAGAGTAAAAGCAAGAAAACTCGTGGGTTGAGATAAAGACAGTTTAATAAGTAAAGCGAAAGTCACGTGTGCAAGCAAAGCAAAACAAGGAATTCATTCACTACTTCCCATCAGCAGCCAGGTGTTCAGCCATCGCCAGGAAAGCAGGGCTCCATCACGGTTACTTGGGAAGGCGAATGCCAGAACTCCCAACATCCTTGCCTTCCTTCTTCTTCCCCCAGCTTTATATGCTGAGCGTGACGTCATACGGTATGGGACATCCCTTTGATCAGTTAGGGTCAGCTGTCCCTGCTGTTCCCCCTCCCAGCTCCTTGTGCACCCCCAGCCTACTCAGTGGTGGGGTGGAGTGAGAGGCAGAAAAGGCCTTGGCTCTGTAAGCACTGCTCAGTGATAGCTAAAACATCCCTGTGTTATCAACGCTGTTTTCAGCACAAATCCAAAACATAGCCCCATACAAGCTACTGTGAAGAAAATTAACTCTCTCCCAGCCAAACACAGCACACCACACCAGGCTAAGCTTAGTCAGTCACCTGCTGCACAGCCTAGGGCAGTGCTCTTTCGTTTGAACTTCGCACATTTCAGAAGTGCTGTATGCGGGCAGCAGTGGCGTGGCACTGTGGAATGGCGTGTGGCTTGGCCGGCCAAAACCCTTTGGGAGTAGAGGATGCTCACAACTCCTCTTACAGGCATGTTGTGGTTTTGCTGAGTAGCAGTGTAAGCAGGAATATCTCTAATTGGATGCAGCTGACTTGGATGCAGAAATTTTGGCACGATAGTCATCATCCAGCTCTTAGTTTTTTTGCATCTACATCTATTTGTTTACAATTCTAGAATTTCTGTGTACTTTGCATAAATAAAAATGAAATGCCATCTGTTACTGATTGTGTACAGTACTGTGAGGAATTATTAAAATGGGTTCAAAGGTGGTTATGCTGGTTTTTGTAGTTTTGTTTCTTAAATAACAAAAAAAATCTATCAGTACTAAATTGTTAGTTATAGTAGAAAGATTATGGAAACAATCTTGGTGTTGGTTCTTTGGAGAACTCTGCACAGGAGATAGTGCAGAAACTTTGACCTTAAATTTTATATATAATGGCAGGAAAAAATCTCACAAAGTCATTTACCATATCTACTTTTTATTTCATATTACTCATTAAAGAGTCTCCAGATTGATTTATTTATATTGCTCCTAAGTTAATTTAGGCTGCATTAAACTTATTTTAAACCTAAATTAACTTAGGAGCAATATAAATAAGTCATACTTAGGTTTACTGAATGGATATTTCCTTGGATATTCTTTGCCATAAATTCAAATTCTTAAAATTAACATTATGTTTATTACATTCTTTTTAAATGCCATGTATTTTGTTAATTTCTAATACAAAATAAGCAAAAGAAAGCACAAGAGAAGGGTTGAAAAAAGATGTAAAAATAAATAAAGCTATGTGCACTGACTCATGAAGACTTTTTATTATACAATCTCAAAAATCTCTGATTCACTTCGAAGAGTTGGTGTCTTGGAAGCAACAGCAAAAAAAGTCCCTGGTAGGTAGCAATTGATGCAATCATATTTACTGCACAACATTTTTTCTTTTTGAAACATATTTCCTACAGATAAGAAACCATGTTTCTCGAGAGGAGCAGTCCCATCGCTCTGAGCAGGAGAGAATGAAGACAGAAATCTCTGACCTCACAGAAGAGCTTCATCAGAAGGAGATCACTATAGCAACTATCATGGAGAAAGCTAGTCTTCTGGAAAGACAGTTAAAAATGGAGTTAGAGATAAAAGACAAATTGTTAGCAAAACAACAGGTATGCAAGGAGGCAAAACCAGCCTAGATCATTTTACTCCACACTACTGATAATGACATGCATTATCTGTGAAAAAAGACATTACATTTCTTGCTGTAGTTTTCATCAGCCGTGCTGTAATCTCTGTGAAGTATTACTAAAGCAGCCAAATTGATGCTGGAACAAGAAAGCACCAGTAAATGTCAACTGTACATCTAAATTGCAAGTCATTGTGACCATCAAATGTAGTTACCATTTTAACATGCAAAAGATCTTGAAAACTTCCAGTTTGTCATTATTATATGTGCTTTATCATTAGAACCATTTATTAGATTATCTAGAATGTTTCCTAATTTTTCAGGTGGTTTTAAAGCTTTTTGAAGAATGTTGCAAATCTGCTTAGAAAATTCTGGTAATTTTAAAGCTGAAAACTGTAAACCACCAGTGTTTCAATGGAAAATTTCAGTTTTAAAAACACGTATGTTATCTTCATTACTCACTTTTGTAAACCAAAAGAACCTTCATATTTAGAGGTTTCTGAGTATCTCTGGGTTTTCTGAGAGGGTCACTGCGTAATGAAAATTGTGATTAATGTAATACTTTACTTTTGACAATAGGAAAGTTAGTGTTTGGGAAAATGAGAGACGTCTTCTGCTGTGTGGCACCCTTTACCAGGCCGTATTCCCTATAGTAGCACTGAAGCAGTGGATGTGATGCCTACGCTTCATGACTAGGATTTCATCCAGCTTCAGTGGCCTGCAAAATCTGTCCTCTTTGTATCTTGTAACTGCATGTAAACTCCCTATTTTCCTGACTGATTACTTCTTTCAAAAAGGTAAATCAAATCAGAGGCATTGCATTTGTATATCTTCTATAGGTGGTTTAAGACTTCTTTCTGCTTTAGTATTGCTGTATTTAAAACAAAATAATTATAGTTTCGTGATTCTTTATGTATATTTTGTAAAATTAAACTTACATATATCTATACTCAGTGTTATTTCAAGTTAACAGTAATATTTTTGTATTTAACTAAGAATTGAATCTTTTCCTAGTTGTTGGATTTCCAATACAAAGTTATCAAATCTGAAAACACACATTTAAAAGAGATGGTGGAAAACCAGGTGTGTAAAAGTTGCACGGTAATTTTTTTTAATCTATGTGATATGCAGAACAGTTACTTATATTTATTGTAAATATAGATTGAGATCATGGCAGATTTAGAGATTTCTGGCTTGGTAAAATAAATAAACAAAAACAAGGTGTGTGACATAATCAAACCCAAGTGGTATTCACACACAGCCTGAAGATGGGTATAGCAAGGAATAATTTTGATCTTAATGATACTAAACTAGAAGTAAGGTAAATTTTTCAGTAACTATCTAGACACAGTTTCTGGGAGCACATTTTGTGTAAGTTATGTCACTTATTTCAGAAAATATTTAAACAGTCATCATTCTCACAGATCCAAAAATATATCCCATTTTTACTATTTTACCCCTTTGTTCATATGAGATTTAAATAACAGTGTAAAAAACTGACACATTTTGCCCCCACCCAGCTTATTTTCAGAGTTTAGTATTTATCTCTCTCGAAACAGGGGATAGTTAAAGTTTAATTCATAAAAAGTGTGCCTGTACACTGTATTTACTGCTGTAAATACATCTTTGGGGGATTTGTAGCCTGTTAATTGTCTTACTGTAGACTGACAAATGCATGAAAGAATGTCACGTTTTTCCACATGCTTGAAATAGCATATATATCTATCAGTCCTGTGTTACCTATACATACATATACACTATTAAGGATATGTGCGTGTGTACGTATGATGTATTATTGTGGAAACATAGGTGGATGGGTGTATGCAAGTCTTGCTCTTCTCTACAGTGATATTCTTCATGAAGACTGAGAAGAGCTGTCTGACAAGAATCCTTGTAGATATCACGTTTGTTAAATTTTAACAGTAAAATCCCATTACTAGATATACCACTAGATAGATCGATGTGCTTGTGGACTTAATAATTCTGTCCTACTTCACTAGCGTATTGTGAGGATCTAAACATTAAAGATTGTGAGGTATTTGATATTAAGATTATAGGGGCTGGAGAGGTTTTTATGGATGTGTTTGTACAGTACAGGAGAGCACTACACAGACTCCTCACGCTAGTATGGTGTAACTCATCCTCAGGTAGTGTTACTTGTTTAGATCTCAATAGCAAGGTAGCTGTGCCAGCCTGGTTTTGGGGTTCGTGCCATTAATCCCTGTACAGCTGACTCTAGAGCTATTAGTGATAGGGGGACTTAGCACTCTCCTTCCTCTGTTCTGCCACTCCTCTCCACTTGGGAGACTCAGCTGAGCCCCTGGCCCCATCCTTGCACAAAATATTAAATTTTCTTATACTTTCTGGCACTTCCATGCCAGCTTGGCTCATAATTTTCCCCTAAAACTAGCTAAGCAAGGCAAAGTTTACAGGAAGAGATGACATCAGACCAGTTAGTGCAAGGAATAGACGAGCTTTCAGGTGCAGGAGCTCAGCTGTGCTAGCAATATACTAAAACCCAAATCCTTAATACTCGTGAGTTACTGGATTCCAAAAGAATAAGGTGAATCTAGAAACAGGTGAAAGAACAACTTAATAAAATGTATGGGTTTTTAGTCTTTTGTGTGTAATCTGATAAATCTTTTGAGACTTTTCTGTTGATGACACTATACTGTTATTGCGAACATATATTACACAATGCAATGCAGTATTCTGCAGAGAGGTCGTTCCAAACTAGCTAGCTCAGGTGTGCAACATAGGCTTCATGGAGTAAGTGACAGGACAAAAAAGGAATGGGCTATCATAGAATAGTTTGGGCTGGAAGCTAATCTCCATCTTCCCCTCTTGATATCCTCGTGGATGGGCCTCTTCAGCCCCTGGTCGCAGTGCCCGTGTCGCTTCCAGTGGCTTGACCACCGTGTGGGCTAACCCAGCTGAGAAGCAGGGTTTAGTGACACAGACCGAGAGCACTGGGCTAATGTGGCTCTACTTTACTGCTTCGGAAGCTGAAGGTGACTGTATCTCGACACCGATATTAAATTGCGCCTGTAGGCATACCTTGTATCTAGTATAGTAATGAACTTCTATAATTTTTCTTGTTATTTTTGGTGGAATTGTTACTGGAGGGAGCAATACAGTCTGCAGCTATAGCTGTTATGGTTGCTTTCATGTCATAAGTTTTACAAAGCAAGCGATGAATTTACAACAATAACATTTTGAATGCATGTTTGTTGAGAAATTTTAATTTGTTTTCTTGTATTATAGAGACTGTTATCCCTTCTTTTCCATTTGTCTACAGTATTTTTTTTCTGGAGGCAATTCTCTTGGTTTGCTATAAGTGCTGCATGATTATATATGGTAGCTAGGTCTTTCTTTAGCATAGAACATTATTTTGTGTTTGCTTGTTAAAAATACTGACATCCATTTATTGTGGAAAAAATAACCGTTTAATTATGGTTTTAGCTCTTTTCACAGAGTATAGATTTATCTGACAAAGAACGTGGGAATTTCACAGCCTCCATTCAAAAACTGGAACATGAGAATGTAAGATTACAAAACAGTCTTGTTAAACTACCAAATGACACAGAAGCACCGATACTGGGTCACATGGACAGATATGGAGAAACAGAGCACAGCTACCAAACCCATTCAGAGATGCAAGAAAAGGAAGAGAGGTAATATTTAGATTGTACACATATATGAAACTTCCTATAAGTTTTTTGTAAGCATCTAACTGGGCCAAACTGTTAAGCGTTTTTTCTGTTTCTGTTCATTCAGAACTCCCACCAACATAAATACCAGACCCAGACAGTATATTTGTAAGAATTTTGTACAGTTTTCTGAGTGGCTAACTGAATTTGGCAATAAATGAAATCCCAGAAATGTTTGATCATTATTTTAGTATTTGTCACATGAAACACCGTTAAAAACTTTTTATGTGCTGCTTAAGTTATTCTTAGTTCCAGGTTTTGCAAAACAGGACAGAATGTATTTTTACTGCCAAATAAAAACAAGACAAGGAAAGGATATAAAAACCAACATGAGAGGTAAACTGCTCCACAGGAGGTTATCTTAATAAGCAGTTTAAACTACAACTCCTGCTGAAAAGCATTGTGTCCTGCCAGTTTCATTTGTTGGAAGTTTCATTAAATGTATTTTAATGCTTTGTCTAGTTTTGGTGTTCTTGGGTGACCTGATTTTTAAAAGAAACATAATTTCAGATGCCCTGAATAAATCATTACTACAATAAACTCCTTGTTAGGGAAAAATAATGAGACTCAAGAATACTCCGACTCGTAGAAAAAGTAGTGATGACTTCCTTCTTAATTCCCTGTATTCAGTGAAGCACTGAATTACCTTCAAACATGTTATCATCATGGCGTTGCAGTAATAAAAAGAAAATCAAACACCCTGCTAAACAGTATTTCACAGTACAGGAGAGTAAAAATTAAGAGGAAGTTAAATATTTTGATCATTTGTGATAAAGAACTTACATGATATCATTAATGTAAAACAGTTCTGTGAAGCAAGTTTTAAATAACTGGAGCCAAAATTCTACAGGTTAAGATTTCAAACTCACACATTCAGTCTTTGGCAAAAATTAAAGTGATTTTCTTTCTGCCAAATAGAAAGGCAACCCAATATATGTAGCTACATTCTTGCCTAAAATTTCCTTTTAAATACGATGTTTAGTGTTGAAGGCAGTATTCATGTGTATGTAAATATATATATTATGTGTATGTACATATATATATGCCTGTACATAATACACACACATATATATCTATGGAAGTGGCAGGTATGGCTGTTTTCCTACTGAGTTTCAAATGATGTTGAAGGTTTTGCTGAAACAAATATTTACAAACCAAGACACAGGCTGTTCTGCACCTGCAGGTCTCATAATTTCACCAAAAATCGATCACATATATATACACATCGGCCAGCCAGTGTTTTTAAGACTGGGCCCTCTCTATACTGTCAGTTCTCTGCTCCCAAACAGGGAACTACTTCAAGATTTTCACAGAAAATGAAAATTAAATTTTTAACCATCAAATGTATGCAGATAAACCAGGCAGTTGATGTTGGTTCAGTTAAACTCCGGGGTATGTTTTATTTTATTGTGAACATAAACCATGTTATTTCTGTTTTAATTTGCAGTTCTGTTTCCATGGTAATTATGGCACTGGAGAAAGGGCACAAAGACTTTTTTTACATAGTGGAAAAAATAGAAAACATGGTGTTTGTGCAAGGGGGGTGTGTGTTTGTGTTTTAAATAGTAATTTTCAGAAGCTGCACTTTTTAGTTTTCCTATTTAAATTCAGAAACCTAGACAGGTTTGCACAATGAAAAAAACCGTCTTCAACCAAGTATATTCCACAATATTTTTCAGTCATGTCTCGCCATCAGTACTAGAATCCTAAGCATGGGCACAGTCACTCGTTAGATAGGAGACCTCTAGAGAAAATACAGGAAATTGCAGGATGTTTTATTGCAAGTTAGAAAGAGGCGTCATTTCTTCCTTCTTTCAGTATACACTGATTTTCTAAATATTACAAAGTAAGATATGCAGGGGTGGCATCTTTATGCTAAAAAGAACTGTGGCCACATCCTACCTATAACCACTTTAATTAATTACTGTCCTTATATGTGATAATTGACTGACTTCTAAATGCCACTTACATAAGCTTTCCCCACCCAAAGACTTCAGTCATTTATTTAGACCTTGGCCACATACAGGTGATTTAAATTTTGGCATGGTTGAAGAGGGCTTGCTCTGATGAAGCTGATGGGTTTCTTCCAAAATGAAAATGCGCATGTGAGTTCCCAAATGAAAGGCTGCTTATTTACCATAAAAATACATGCAAAATAGGTAATGGGTTAAGCCAAACTGCACTTTAATCATGTGGCAAAAGTGAAGGGGTAAGGGCTAGGACCGAAAGCCTGCTGAGGTATCTCTGACAGGTTTTGTGCTGGCCGTGGCGTATCTGTCTTACGGAGGTTTTCACCGCCCTTTGGAGGCTGCACACTCATAGTCATCATCACCACTGTATCAGTTACTGCAACAGATAAACTAGAAGCAGGGAAAACAATCACTTCAGGAAAATACTTTTTAACCATCTTTTAAATCAAGCCAGCAGTTACATGTGCAAGGTAAAAGCACCACCACAAATTCTGAAGGCATTCTGGTCGTTAAAGACGAGGTGTTTTCCTCCTCAAGACTAGGCACGTCGGCCAGCACAAGCTGTGTAAGGAATTTGTTTTGCACCGCTGAAGTCATTGATCACATAGGGACCAGGCTGATTTTATATATGAGTCTGGAAAAATCGATCCTGTCTGTATAAATTCCCTTTGCGAAGACATTGTTCTTTCACTTCTTGTCCCGTGTGTCGCCATGTCAACAGTGATATTATTTTTGTGAAGTATTTGTGTATGTCAAATACTCTATGACAGCCAACCCACTGAAACCATAAGTTATTCAGCTGCGATTGTGGTGTATTTGCACTGCCAGTGTTAACAAACGGACAGTTTTTGACAAATTTGCAGATATTTGCCTAGCTTTACATTTGTATTCAAATATTAGATATTATTTTGCACTGAACCAGAAGAAATTTAAACCCAAACAGTGAAATCTCTCTGAAGTGAAGGCATAATATATGTATCAAAGCACCTAAATGCAGGTGTCATGTTTTCCAAACAGCCTCCGCAGTCCTATGGATTTCAGTAGGAATCACAGAATCACAGAATGGTAGGGGTTGGAAGGGACCTCTGTGGGTCATCTAGTCCAACCCCCCTGCCGAAGCAGGGTCACCTACAGCAGGCTGCACAGGACCTTGTCCAGGCGG
>Ga0065711_1042317_pt1 | contig 15468 bp, 3 predicted proteins | sample Hoacrofraction12_FD_59098 | JGI IMG/M metagenome (GOLD analysis project Ga0065711, IMG submission 59098) | Hoatzin crop microbial communities from Cojedes, Venezuela - Epithelial fraction 12 v2 (version 2) | ecosystem: Host-associated > Birds > Digestive system > Esophagus > Crop | place... | reverse complement strand
GGGAAGAAGTTCTTCCTCATGTTCAGACGGAACTTCCTGTGCTTCAGTTTGTGCCCATTGCCCCTTGTCCTGTCACTGGGCACCACTGAAAAGAGTTTGGCCCCATCCTCCTGACACCCACCCTTAAGATATTTATAAGCATTTATAAGGTCCCCTCTCAGCCTTCTCTTCTTCAGGCTGAACAAGCCCAGCTCCCTCAGCCTTTCCTCATAGGAGAAAGGAACACTTCAGTACCCCAATTTGAGTGCTCTCTCAAGCCATCCATCAGATGCTTTCCCCAGACCCTGTCCTGTGAGGCTGGCGCAATGTATGAACAGTCTTCATGGAAATACACTACTAATTGTCTGCCGATTTATGGTATCAAACCACAAACAGCAGATGGGAGCAGAAGAGCTCTGTTTTTCTCTAAGTTAAAAATCCCTTCTTGACATCTGGGAATAATTTGCTCAAGCTAATCAATACTAAGCCAGGTATGCTGGAGAAGCACACTGATTTGGACAACAGCTCTGCAGTGTACACTGTGCCTGAATCGTAGGATTTTTGAAGGGAGATAATGAGACGAGATTTGTTGAGATGTGAAAACTAAGGACTTGAGGTGTATTATCAAGGCACCAAGTAAATGTATCTCTCACGTGGAGCTGTAACAGTTCAAATGATGCCAATTCTATTTGTGGGTGTTGGCACACATGCCCTGACAACATCAGACCAACATGTGTTTATTAACCTACAGATAGTGTAATAAATAATTCCCCATACCATGCAGTTGGATAGAGTACATGCAAATGGAATCATGGTTTTTTTCCCATGCCTAAACTGCCTTTTTTATGGAAAGCTTATGGAAATCTATTCTGCTTAGAAGCCACAGGCTAATGAAGTAAACAAACAAATAGCAGCAATAATGAATGGCGAAAAACGACCATCAGATCTTCCTCACAGAGTCTGAGCATCTTGTGCAATTTTTGGATACATGACATGAATTTATGACTTCTGATATGTAGATAACAATCTGAAAAATTATTTAATTGCTTTTGTGTTTGAATACTTGCAGGTGTTCAAGTTCTTCACTAGTATAAATACATTAAACCAGCATTAACTAGTACAAACACGCACCACACAGGTGGTCTAAAAATGTTAAAGATTGGCATGAATAATATCAATCATCTATGAGACTGGAAGCAGACACAGGGCTATGATAGAAAGAACTACTACCTGCTATCAACAGCAATAAAAAATAGCATGTTGGAACAAGAGTGTATGATGTGCACACAACTCAAAATCGCCTACAGCGAGGGCAGCAAAATTAAAGCTGCTATTTGCCCTCATTTGTATATAGCGATACACTGCAATTAATTGTTATGAATATAATGTGAGAATAGTGCCAAAGGGCCCCATATACAGAAATACTAAACTCATTGAACATAACCTCTCTTGTCAGACCCATTCAAACAAATACTTTGCTTAGGCACGGATCAAACGTAGACCAAACCAACCAGAATGGTACCTATGTGCTGATACCTGCAGCACTGACGGTTTACATCTGGCCCTCAAGTCAACTCACAAATTACTGCAGCACCCTCGCAGAGCCGCATATAAAAACAAAAAACCCAAATGCAAAAAGGAGGAGAATTCATTCTGTGACCTTCATAAACACAAATCACTGATTATTTAAAAGCTAGGCAAAGCAGTTTAAATGAATGTGGGGATCATTTGTTAAGGGACTTCACAGAAAAAAAGCAAAAGATAGCCACTAGGAAAGATTGGAAGAGCCCCTAGGGCCTGCCCTGTGCAAGGCACCTCACTGATGCCTGTGCTTCGGAGGACCAAAGTGCACTTCTTTCTTCTTATTTCTTCTCTATAACACGAACACTGAATGGCCTCAAAGAATTAAAAAGTTCTGGACAAATATCAGAGAACATTCCCCCATCACAGGTCTTTTTCATTCCAGGTTTAAGATACAACTTCTTTTTACACTCAGTTAGATGTTAACAATATTGAGGAATTCAATGTTTCCCTTACAGGACTAGGGCATAAATTATTTTGACAAACAAAAACAGGGCAAAAGGAAGGTCTGGATTCTTTTCCAGTACAAGCAAACCAGGTACGTCAGTAAGTAAACAAGTTCTGAACAATGATCTAGAAAACTGAAATAAAATAAATAAGATAATGTTATAACCCGCTCAGGGTTTGGGATTTTTTTTGTTTGTTGTAAATCAGTAGGACTTTGCTCAGAGCAAAGCTGTGAGCTCAAGTCAAAATGTTTTACTTCCTCATAGACTATTGAACTTTCACAAATTATCAATGTGGAAAGGGAAGTTTGCCTTCACCACACTTTGTCCCACCTCTGCACCTTAATTCACAACCTGGGCAATGCACAAGATCTGTGAACCAGCTCAGCCAACGGAGTAGGTACCATGCTGCTGGGCAGGTCTGGCTCTGCAAGGGCTGACCCGGCACAACTGCCATTCAAGTGCGGGGTAAACACCATCATCTACCCACTACAGACGGTAGGTATATACCTAGGCGGGATTAAAATGTGTTAACTGTTCCTGTACTGTCCCAAGCATTTCTATCTCTAAAAAGTAAATATAAAGCAAATATTAAAACCACCTGTTTTTTTCTCTCATCTTTGATGAATTATAGTCAGCAGTATGGAAATCACCTTTACATGAGATCTAAATGAGTTTTGAACCAAGGTCTGTACAAGAGGAAAATGAGTGAACTGCTGCAGCTTCAATTAATACAGTCTTTGGATAATCTGCTACTCAGATGAAATAGGTTTCACCTCCTTGAAACGTACTACTTTGAGAAATTAGATGTGTATATGGTCATGAAGTAAGAACTATCTCACATGTAAATCCAATAAAATCTCTAGAAAACATTACAAGCAATTTCTAGCAGAAATACAGGATACCTTACCGAACGGTCTTCTCTTTTTAGCAAGTCATAAAATTAAAGGTGTATATGACCCAACATGAAGAAATTATTTCAAATTACAAGAGAAACACATAATATATCAGCATTTCAGGAGTAAATTAAACAAAGCTGCTACCTGCATATATTTTTATTTTATTTTTGCTAAATGAAACTGTGTCACGAATTCATTCATTTACGAATACAGTTACACTGACCACAGCAAGGTGAGAAAAGCACTGGGTTATCAAATGGACTTGCATTTTATCTGCCAATGCAGCCTGCTATAAATGGAGGCACAAACTGGCAGGTGACCCCTCAAATGACAAGACCACAGTTACTGGGCTGGGAGCTTACATGGAAAATTCCTTTTTTTGCAGTGGCAATATTACAGAGCAAATAGTTATAAAAGTGTCAGACACACTGCAAAATGTTCACAAACCTTAAGACAGTGAAGGGAAAAAGAGAAAAAGATACACTTCTGTTGTGATTCCCAATATATTTATACTTCACTTGAGGGTCAGAATTACAGGTACAGAATAAGATCAAGTAGGAAAATTAGCCTGAAAGATGGCAAAAAGGTGTCAAAATTGAGGACCACAATTTTCCAGTGCCTGCTCCAAACCCCTCTGAAGAGTAATTGTTGCTGACCTGAGATGAAAACTGTGATTTCACAGCAAACTTTGGCAAGCTAGCGGAGTCATGTAAAAAAAAATAAAAAAATTAAATTTTTATTTCACATGTATACGGTCTCAAAACTGAGAATTCCAAGTATTGTTTCTTTTTCCTCTAGCTACACATCTGTTTTACAGTCATGTTCGTGGCAGGGTTGAGAAGGAGCTTTTGGAGGGGCTATAATCAGCGAGAAAGTCAAGTCCCCTTCTGACGGCATGAAGATGCCAGACAGCAGTGACAAAGGCAGCCTCAGGTTTGTGTTCAGTGAGTAGATCTCACCCACATCACGCTAACCCAAATTCATTAATCAGATTGTTAAACAAGCTACTTTTTTCTTCGGAGCATGGATGTGTCAGTAAACAGCAGAAAAGAGAGGTCTAGAGTAGGCTTCTGACCCAAATCCTCCCTTTTCCAGCACATTTAAAGAAGGAGGAATATTGCTCTTCAAAGGAGCTGTAAGGCTCCTACAAAATAGTATCTGTATTTCCTGGGACTCTGGCTGCAGCTCTTCCCTCAGCTCTTCCCTTCATCGCATTTACAAGAAGCGGTCTTTCTCCCTAAAATGCTGAACAGAATAACAATCTCATCCTGCCATTTCCTCCGTCCATTACATCAAATGCGGTCTGAAATCTGTGTTACAGAAGGGACCGTATTGCTGCTCGAGCTGACAGCAGCATCAGAAACAGGTATTTACATTTCAGAGCAGGTTTACAAAGGGCCAGTAAATACCCTGGAAATAAGCTGATATCAATGAAAAAGTACTTCCTACTATTGCTATAATACCATTACCTCTGTTAGGTGTGCAGATAGAAACAAAGGTTTTTTTCAGAGAGGTTTGTGAAGAATTCAGCATTTTGCCTTAATATCAGAGAACAGCAGCAGCAATATTGGTTTTCTCAAAGGAAAACAGTTGTCCATTGCAAACTGTAGTCCCCTCCTTTTTCAGCAGCTGTGCACTACATATAACTAACTTTCAAGAATATTTGAAGCTGAAAAGCAGTCTCTATATTTCATTTGCCATTTGCACTTGCCATTGAGGATTAATGATTTTCTTCCCTTAAATACAACATAAAAGAGGCTAGTGCATGGTCAAAAACACATTTAGGCACCTAAATACCTTTCTGAAATGCAAAACCCGATACCTTTACCTTTGAAAACAAAGCTGAAGTCACTTTCAAAATGGTCTTAGGCTCATACTTCTTAAGCTCTCCTGAAAATTTTATTTCTTTGGAGCAACATCTACATTGTAAGAGAGACGAGTGACTTTTTCACCTAGCCTTACATTTACACAGTCATCTAGTCAGCAGGAGGTATACCTGCGTGTCGTTATTGCAACATGGAAGAACAACCATGCATGAATTATCACAGCCTAGGAACACCTCGTGGTCTTGCAGCTGGTTCCTCCATGATATTGCTATTCTTGCTCGTGCTAGGTAGATCAGGTTAGCTTGGACACTCCTAGATTTGCTGTGAGATACCCATTTTGCTGAGACGACTACTCCTACTTCGGTCAAACAGTTGTATTAGCAGCAAGCAAGCAGGGCACCCAAAGCTGGAGTCTGCATACTCACACGTGGAAAATTTCTACAGAGGTCCAGCAACCATGGCAGGAATGGAACCACAAGGCAGTGAATCTGAGTCACTTGTACCACCATAGTAACTACGTTGACCAGTTGAGGTCTTAGATACGTCTTAGGCTCTGAGATGCAGAACCTGATTTTTCTAATGTATAAGAATTTTCTTTTGATTTTCAGTCTAAATTCATACTGCACCAATTTCAACACATTCATTCTTGTGCCAACATATCTTTCAGCTTCAATCATTCTTACCTTTCCTTTATATTTATCCACTTGAAGTATTTATAGACTCCATGATATCTCTCTGACATATTTCCCAGGCCATCATTCTATAAAGCTGTAACTTCCAGACAGACATTGGAACATCTATCAATTACTCTACTAGATCAGCAATACATTCACTCAAACAATGGTGTTCAAATACCTTTAAAAAAACCCGATCACTGCTCCTACCATCACCTCCTACATTCCTATAAAACACAGCACACGAAAAGAGCCAACACTATACCATGTACCTATTGGTGCTGCCAGAATCACCAGAAACAAATCAAAAAAAACCCCATCGAGCAAGAATAAAAGAGGGAAAAAGCTTTGACTAGCACCCCAGCACCTTTGAGTCAGGCTCTTCAAGGGAGAGAAGAATACAAGATCTGCCACCAGAAGTGCAATTTCATCCCAACAGGTACACTAAGGACTGTGCTGGCTGGCATAGTTGCTCGCTCCACTACCGGGCCAGCTGTGAGAAAACTGTCATAATGAATCTGGAGATTTTTCTTAGGTCCCTTTTGCCTAGGAAGGAAATTTCTGCCCCACTAACTGGATTTTAGGTAGAATTATTAAATGGAGAGAACATTTTTAACAGAAAAAATGTGCTCCCATCATATTTGTGTGACAACTTCCAGATAAAATAAATCAAAACAGTTCAAGATCTAACTCTTTTCCATACCCAAGTTTTGCACCGAGGAATGATTTTCAGAGTAAAAATATTCTGGTTTTAGAATGGAATACAAAAATCCAAGACAGAGGTCTTAAGATTGCATTTTTAAAAGCAACTTTTACAAAACCATGTTGTGATTATGACAGGTTATGTATATATATAGTCATACAAGAAATGCAGTCATACACTGTGCTTGCCTCCGCCTTTTGTGCAGATGCGGAACACTGCTGCACAAGACCATCATAATATAAATACTTTCTTCTGTATTTCTTTTACGTATTATTTTTGCTAATGCTGTTTAGATTGTTTGGACAACTTACAATAGCAATTTTGATGTCTCGTTGACTTCTCTTCCCTGTTCTCTATGCCATTTAAGCAAGTTTAAATACACGCAGAGTAATTACATGAGTTGTTAAATACCCGCCTACCAACTGCCACGGTACCTGGAGAAGAAATGTTTGTTGCAGAATTCACACAGGTTGAGGCCTGGAACGTGAACCTTACTTCTGGAAGGTATTCTCAGTCAGCGATAGTCATATATTAAGCACTAATATAACGAGCTGAAGACAGACAGATATGCCAAATGCCATGAAAAAAAAAAAAAAGGCACACAGCCCGAGTCAGCCTGGTTTGCAGTCGGTGTCACTGTGATGGAGTCTCATTAGCTGCTCTGCAACTGCACATTTTCATTTTCTTACAGTCCATTAGGCTGACTTTAACAAAATTAAACACACTCCAGGGCAAAATACCCAAGTAAAACAAAACACACTATTTATTAACATTTTCTTAAGAAATCGCAATTTTGAGGATAAACGTTTCTTTCTTGAGCAAACTAGAGACCATTCCTCCCCATTCTCCCATTCAGATGTCCACAGAACTGGGATGGGGGAGAGCAGAGGTATTTTGTTGCTGTGAAACACAGCCACCAAAAATACATCGTGTCTAACTGGACATTACTAAATGATATCTCCTCCATAACAACATAAAATTAATTATCACACTAATAATACAAATCTAACTCTACTATGATGAATAAGGTGAATTAGATTAATCAGCATATATCAGCTAAGTTAATCGTATGACTGTGTGTCCTATTCAGTGCCTTTCATCTGTTGCGCTAATTTCTGTTTTCCCTGCCTATGGCCATTAAATGAAACGTATGTAAAGTCAAAGAATCATTTGCAGCAAAATATAAGAAATGAACAACACTTCTTAACATAATCTTTTAAGGATTCAAAAGGATCAGAGAGTAGGTCAGATATTGAATGATATAAGACCTATTCACTTGCTTCACCTGCCATGTGCAGGCAGCAGGCAGGGATAGCTTACATTTTGATTTGACCTTCCATGTGTTTTACCAGTAAACGTATGTTTTGTCAAGTCACTGGTACCAGTGACGGTTTTCTTCTCTTTTTTCCAAAAACGGTCTTTGTAAACAAATTAATTGGTGTGCAGGATGTGCCACCAATTCAGGACATTTCAGCCATTTCGATGGGTACTTCTAGGCTTTAAAGACCACGGAGCGTACCATCACTGAGGAATGAAGCACGGGCTGAAGGTGTTACCAAAGCAGCTCTGAAAGACGGGGGTCTCTGAATGCCATGGCACAGTCCCCGTGTAGCACACCGTCCATTACATGCGTGGTAAACCAGTTTGAAAGAATTAAAACTCCAATCCGTTTATTTTTGTCCTCCTTGTAGCAAATTTCTTGGACACAACTAATGTATTTGATTTGAGGCCTTCGCCCATCGTGAACTAACCTGAGATGCCGACGGGATTTTTCACAGGCCATGCAACATTCTGAGGCGCGTGTGGTCTGGCCAGGATATTTATACTGCTTCTCAAAGATTACAAAACCAAGTGATGAAAGTGAGAGGTGCCAGCATGCACTGTGCTTAAATCAGCTGACAGCCAATAAAATGATTCCACATGGAAATAATTTTAATTCCAAATTGTTCCAGTGCTTTGTAATGAATTCATACAGGAAATCTGGGATTGAGGATCAGATTGTTCAAGATCTGTTCTCCCTCCATGCTCCTTTCCCTCTACCTTCTACTGCTTATTTGTGTATAAAAAACCCCAGGCTGGAATGTGACTTCCCATTTTGTGACAGTTGCTGGTGAGAGAAATGTGGCAGTGGTATTTTAAATGTCTGCAAAAGTCTCAGGGTCAGTGTGCTCTGCTCTGCCAGGAAACCTCTCCTTTGGATAATCAAAGTGGAACAGCAACTGTGCTAAACATGAAAATGGACACCACACCTTGTGCCTTGTCTGGTCAGACACTGTCCCGCTCTTGCTACGAGCACTAAGAAAAGACAGCCAGGAGGCACTGGGCAGCGAGCAGCGTGATGTGCTAGCCCATGCAGATGAAGTTCATCCCATTTGTACATGCTGGTCCTTCACTTTCAGACAGCGTTTGATGTAACTGGAAAAGATGCTTTTGTGATTGTGATGGAAAGGTAAAATCTTTGTGGTATTTTTGGATCACGGTTTACTGTTAAATTTGTATTTTAGTGCATTTTCATGTTAGAAAAAGAGGCTGACTGCTTACATTTTTTCTCAAGTTATGCCATGAAGAAATACAATTTGCCTTTTAATAGAAACATCAAGCACCCATTCTCTCCAGTTTACTATATAGATTTGTATACCCCATACAAAAATATTATGAGTTTAATTGGAACAGACAGCATGACAGCATAATTTTCTTCAACTGTTTACAATTACTACAATGGCAGCTCCCACAGAGCTCTCGGTGATTTTTCAAGAGCATTTGCAAGCATAAAGTATGTGTTAGGAAAAAAAAAATAGTAATTTGCTACAGCTGTGCAAAGTGGATTAAGAAAATCTATCAGCAGTGACACAGATATTGAGAAATGGGAAATATTTTGCCCATCTGAGAACATCTGTAACATTTGGTGCCGTTAATAGTTTTTCTAATGGCTAGATTAAATCAAGTATTCTATTTTAGCCTCAGTTATATGGAACATCAGAAAAAGACAGACTTACAGGTTAGGAAAGTACTCTGGTTGTTCTTCATTTAAGGGGAGAGTGAGATCAATATGACAGAACCGAAGACCTTTGGCCCTCCAAAGCAGAGGAAAGCACACAGCGTACATGAAGTTCTGGCAAGCTCTGTGAGAGCGTGGCAGTAAGACAACGCCAAAGGAGCGTATCAAAGGAAGAAAAACACAGACTATGAGTTTAGGAAAAAGTGGTAGGAAAGGCTCTTCTCTGGCAGCTCTAGTGCTGGAGCCGTGAACAACTCCCTTTAGTTTGATGTGTCCTGTTCAGACAAGAGATTTTGCTCCTTCTTTTGTAACCATAACTGCATCAAATATAGCTGGGTATTACCAGTGTGTCCTCCTAACCGCTAATTTCACAGAACCTTCACTTCTAGCTAAGCCCTTGGGTCAAAACTAATGTTACTATTCTATGCAACAGACTCGAAGCCTCTATTTAATCAGATGACGCAGAAAGGAGACTTACATGGAAGACTAGAAAAACAAGCAAATTTATTTTCTAAAGGGCATGTTGAACACGGGTACTGAAAGGAGCTTTGTGAGCATAAGGGCAATAAGAAAACAGAACACTTTGCTTAATTAGCCAATAATGAGAAAAGCTCATTAGGGAAGTTTAACACACTAACAGAAGTTTATAGAAGACAGCAACCCAGTTCTTTTCCTGGAGTGACTTTATGGTGATATAAGTTCTTCAGATTCATTACACTACAGATTTATTCTTTATTTACTTTTGAAGATATTCTCAAGGCCCAAAAGATCCTTTTTTGACCTTGAACTTTGTGCTTTTGTTGTTCGATTTGTCACTCAAATCAGATTAGAATAATGCAATAAGGACAGACGGAAGAAAACTGGACTGTGATTAATACACGTAAATTACGCTGAAAAAGGGGCCCATGAGAGTTACTTGGTAGAAGATGGACAAAATTGCTTTACTTCTTCAGGGAGCAGGGCAGGCAGAGCAGTACTCATGAAAGCAGGCAGATTAATTGGCTTTTGCTGAGCTCTGTGCTGCTGCAGCTAAACTGCTTCCCCAGCGTGACCTAATTCATTTAGAATTGGCTTGGGTATTCCCTCACCCGACCACAGGACAGGCGCAGTATGCAGCGCACCGCAGAAATGATCTTGGAAAGTCGCACAGCCCCATGCCAAATAAATTTCTCATGAGCAAATAAGACTTCATAAAACATTGCTGCAGCACAAAATTGATCAGTAAAATCAGAAAAGACTAGATTAAAACTTGTATAATGTAGTCAGAAAACTGGCATAGTAATTTAAATGTACTATCAATGGCAATTAGCAAGAAGCTAATAAGCATCTAAGTCACAGGACACTCCGCATCCAAGTGCTTCACAGCGTTAGTGACCATTACATCTGTATACTGACAGGCCTCATTTTCTCCAGTGTACTCACCAGGCTGATTCCTCAGTCTCCTAATTTTCCTTGTATGCACAAGCTAGAAAAGCCTATGAGTTGCTTTGCCATGCAGAAGTTCATAAGTTTCTTTCACAGATTGCCTGTTCTCTGAAAATGACCATATTTATATATAAAATGTGGCCAGGTCTTATGGTTCTATGGAACTCACCTCAGAAAATTTCAGCTCCAAGATCACTATCTCAGCTTTTGTTTTGTTTAATTTAAATGGAAGAGAAAACATGTCTATCCTCTGTGAGGACACAGCTACTCACAACTCAAGAAATAAGCAGAGAAATAAAGAAAATTCAAATGTATTGAATATATTCAAATGTTTTCAAATCCTTCTTTTAAGCAGATGCTACTGTTTTTAGTTGGCTCATATACTGCAAAGGTAAACTACGAAAGAGTAAGAAAAGCTTTGTGAAAATAACTGGGATGATTAACTAAAACAAAGAAAAGGGCTTTTGCTGAGAGTAAGGGCATAAAGTGATGAATGTCTATGTACCATGCATAAAACTAAATAATTTTTTATAAGGGTAAGTTTACAAACAGAAAAAGCCTACACTTCATGTGCTTATCACTGAAAAAAGGAAGGTTAGAAGTGCCCAGTGCATGACGAACACATCTTTAATATTTTGCCACGCTGTAGAGTTTCGGCAGCCACAGTCCAACCCCATCACTGGCCAGCCTGACCTGCTTCACCACTAAACCTTACAACTCACTGATCGCATTTTACAACTGCAAAGAAGAGAAGTTACGACCATGCCAAGTGGGAGCCCTCTAAAACTGCCTGTTCACAATGCAGAGCTCCTGGGGAAGAATTATAATCAGACAAGTCACATTAAGTTACTTGACTCTGTAAAACAAATCCCACCCAAACAAACAAACAAAAAGGTGCACATGGAGCCTTCTGTTTCTCAGTTGGTGGTCCTCTCCCTTGCTTTCAGCCACTTTCAGTGTTGATAAAGACTGCATTTTTTTAAAATTAAAACCAATGGTTATTAGTTAACATAACTGATAAGAATTTCTGCATCTCTGAGAAGAGACGCTTGTACACCAAACACCTGGGTACCAATTTAATACCTATAATGACTTCCCGTAAGACTACTCAAAGCTTGTTACTCCATGTGCCTAATGGCACCCTTTAGAAAGGGTTGTCGAGCTCTGGGCTCTGTTGCATCTGTCAGAGTTACAGTCACAACACACACATGACATTTAAGGACAGATTCTAGGGAAATTCTGTACAGTTTTTGGCGTCAGCGGTTTCTCTACAACCCTGCATCTGTCTGTAAGTCCTCGCAGTAACAGTTCCCCTCCCTGTGGAAACCAGATGTTGGAAAAGGAATCAGAAACAAACTGTTGCCATCTCACCTTCTATCCGTTACTAGTTGTCCAGTCCAACATCTGTTCTCAAATATCCTATCCACTAGCAAGCTAACCAAGCCAAGGCATGCAATCCAAATACCATTTGGGACTCAACAGAAAGAAAAAAACTCCCAAGCCCTAAAACTGCATAAAAAATTTTCATCAACCTTTCCTAGGTGTTTCAAAGGCATTAAGGAGCTAATTTTCACAGAGCCTAATTTCAGAAAGTGACTTAAGACATACAGGAGCCTAAATGTTATTCAATATCCACAGGTGCCAAAATTCTGCTAATAATTTTGCACTTTTTGCCTTTACTTTCTCCTTTTGTGTAAGAGATTTTGCATTCTTACACAGCAGATGCATTGTTTTACATTCATATAGTGGTGCAGCTGCTGGTACCTAAGGCTTGAGAGATTTATGGAAAACAACAGGAGCGCACAATAAACAAGTACATTTGGATGCATACCAAACAGAAGCTGCATCAGTCAATCAAACTGCTGGACAACTGATCCAAGTTTACTGAAAAATGTAAAACAAAATAAAAATCTCCAGTCAGCCCGGCTTCTCCTTCAGAAAAATACATTATGCATTTCACAGTCCTGACATGGATAATGCAGTACTTTCCTCCTTGACCAAAGCATACCATAGAAATTTGTTTTCTAAGCCAATGGATGTGTTAAAGTAGAAATCAAGTCATTCTTCTGCATTGCTATCAGTAAAAAAGAGCAACCATATCAATCAGTTCATGTAACAAGAAGAAAAAGTAAGTGGCAATGTCAGGATCTCAGCACATCCCACTTTGCACACAAAACAACCGCCCTTCATCTACACAGTAACTGTTGTACCAGGCAGACACTGCTTCTTTCCCCGTCGCTTCACTTATTCTGACATGTAATTTTTGCATTTTTTCTGGTGTAAATACCACATTCTGTACAAATGAAAACAATAAAAATTTCTGTGTATGCCTTTTTCATGAACAAGAGACCAAAATAAAGAACCACAGCAGTCCCAATCCAAACTTGACAACTTTGTGCGGTTCTTTTTCAATTAGAACGACTGAAATAAAAATAATGATATAGAGAGGTGCTCTGGATTGAGTTCTTGATTACAAACCTGTACCAAAAGTCAAAGGTGTCTGAACACAGCTCTCATTAACAGCTCTGAGGGAAAATGGCATCTGGTATTGAACGTGCAACCAGGGACGAGCAGATAGAAATCGCGGCACCCTATGGTCAAAACCTAGGGAGTAACATTCCTACCGCATCGATCAAAGCAACTGTGTCTATTCCAACTTTCCTTTCTCCTCTAGCTTTTTATGGTCAGCAATTTAAGACACTTGGTAATCTTTCAGAACTTCCCAAAGTCCTTCTTCAGCAATGTGCCTGACCCTGGAGCCAGATCCTGACCGTGATCCCAAGGCTGCGTCACCAGTCAGGGCTCTATAGAGCTGAAGTCCAAGCTTGTCCACATCCGTCACACTGAGAACAACTTTCCTTCTGCTCCTCCTGGCATTCTACCCCTACTGCTCTGTTGTCTGACACAGTTAAACCCCCACAAAACTCATCTTAAAAATGTAATATTTTTCTCATATTCCCCTTGATTTGGTTTCGTCTTTCTTTGAGCCAACCACCTACTAATAAACAGTTATCTACCCCTACCTCATATTATAATCTGCTGGTAAGGGATTTTGAATCAAGAATAAAAAGGGATGTGCTTAGGCAATATTCATAAACTCCTTCTCTGATCTCCTATTTTTCCAAACGCCCTCCTCTTGAATAATCTCTTAGCTAATGTCTAGCACACAGCTACATTTACTGGGTTTTAACCTTTACTATCACTCTTAGCAATATTATTTCCTTTGCTGCTGCTCCTTCTTCCACTCAGACACAGACCATCTGCCATCCTGCTCACCAAATTACTTGTCAGCTCTAATGTTTGTAGGCACCAATGGATATTATAAGCGTGAATTACATTCATATTTTTCTTTCTAAATTTTGGGTTAAGAAGAGTATTGTATTGTCATGAGAAACTGACTACAAAGAAAAAGCAAAAGCCTGTAGCAGATAGGACAGAAGGCACGTACCATAAATTTTTAATGTGCACCTCCCACCCCTTAATACAACCTTATTCAAATCCTCTTTCAGTAACCAAATTTAAATAGTTTTCAGCACACCTATACATTGAACAAAGGATTCCAAGTTATACATTTTAGATTTTCTCCTGAAAGCTGATCCATTTATGTTAAGCAGCAAACCACACAAATTGTTCCAGTGAAAAATGTACAGATGATATTCAGATTAATCAAACTAGAGAATCCTTGGAGTAATTCTAATGGAGTACTTGTAAGGATTGCAGCTCTAAAAGGCAACTTGACAGCTGATGAAAGACAGCGTTGTCAGATGCATGATGTAAGGATGAGGTGTAACTACGAAAAATTTTGGTTTATGTCAGCACATACACACTAGATGTTAAGAGGAACATTTACATTTCAAAGGTCAAGATGGGAAAAACTTTGTAGCCCAGTTGTTCCAAACCACTTGATGCAGGGTCAGGACTGGAACAGAAGATCAATCCTCTTTTTATAACCGTTGACCACTCTAAGCTTGAGTAATTATCATTTTAAGGCTTAAGTAAGTCTCATTCTCATTTTAGTAAATCTCATTCTCACTTTAAGTTTAAGTAATTCTCATTTTCAGGACAAACGCATCTGGGAAGTTAAAACGTACAGCAGACTCTCCAGGTCTTATTCTGGGCAAGCAAAGGCTCATTTGGATTTCATTTCAGCAAGTCTCTCCACTTGTGCAAAAACTGATTCCACAGTACACATCATAACCACCCCAAGAAAATCGGCCATTGGATTTTTTATTTTTCTTTTAAATCTCACCCACATTGCCCCATCTTGACAGTTCTGTGCAGGGTAGCATAGAAAGATCTGGATATTATATGCAATACAAGAATGGAAGTGGTTAACTATTAAAACTGTGCCAAGTTTTAGAAAAAGTCTTTAATTTCAAAAGTTGCATTACTCCATTCACAGCCGAGAGACACATAAAGGTGCTGAAGGAGCTGGTAGATGTCATTGCTGAGCCACTCTCCATCATCTTTGAGAGGTCCTGGAGAACTGAAGAAGTGCCTGAGGACTGGAGAAAAGCCAATGTCACTCCAATCTTCAAAAGGGGCAAGATGGAGGACCCAGGGAACTACAGGCCAGTCAGCCTCATCTCCATCCCGGGAAAGGTGATGGAGCACCTCATTCTGGAGGTCATCATCAAGCAACTGGAAGAAAAGAAGGTTATCAGGAGTAGTCAGCATGGATTCACCAAGGGGGAATCATGCTTGACCAATCTGATAGCCTTCTACGATGGCATGACTGGCTGGGTAGATGAGGGGAGAGCCGTGGATGTTGTCTGCCTAGACTTCAGCAAGGCTTTCGACACGGTCTCCCGTAACATCCTCATAGGTAAGCTCAGGAAGTGTGGGCTGGATGAGTGGACAGTGAGGTGGATTGAGAACTGGCTGAATGGCAGAACTCAGAGGGTTGTCATCAGCGGCGCTGAGTCTAGTTGGAGGCT
>Ga0065711_1042316_pt1 | contig 15471 bp, 13 predicted proteins | sample Hoacrofraction12_FD_59098 | JGI IMG/M metagenome (GOLD analysis project Ga0065711, IMG submission 59098) | Hoatzin crop microbial communities from Cojedes, Venezuela - Epithelial fraction 12 v2 (version 2) | ecosystem: Host-associated > Birds > Digestive system > Esophagus > Crop | place... | reverse complement strand
CCAGCTCCCTCAGCCTCTCCTCGTAGGAGAGATGCTCCAGTCCCCTCCTCATCCTCATAGCCCTCCGCTGGACTCTCTCCAGTAGCTCCTCATCTTTCTTGAACTGGGGAGCCCAGCACTGGACACACGCTCAGCCTCAGCCACGCTCGGATGTACAGACCTCTTGGCAGCTGCTTTTATACTCGCTGTCTTTTGCTGCAAGTTTTCCTTTTTATTTCCCCTGCACATCTACGGGAAAGTCCAGGCAGTGAAACACGCAAAAGTTTAACTTTTTTAGTCTGCTCTGCAGGCAGTTTCAGCTAACCTTTAATATCACTGGGAAGAGAATACCTAAAACAAACGGCAGTGGTTTTGTTTTTTGGTTTGTGATATTTTTCTTTGCTGCTTTTTTTTTCCCTCCCAAACGTGCACTGAATCAGCTCTACTTCACAGGTATGCTGTACTCCAAAGACTGTAATTTTTACATACATGAATTATGAGACCATTGTCCCACAAATTAAATGAAGCTGAATTTTAGTAGAGACCTCAAACAAAAATGTTGCTAATATGATTTTTTTTTTTTTTCCCCAAAGCCAGGTTTAAATAAATAAATAAGTAAACCCCCTCCACAAGAAACCCGACTCACAAGAAACATACCTTAGGGTCAGCTTGTCTGGTTGTAAACACAATTTCCTCAACTAGACATGAAAGTATATTTTGTGTTTCTATTTAGCACTTCTGTTTACCAGAAAAGCTGATTTGCCGTTGCTCCAGTGCTGGGGGAAAGCAAAACATTCTAGAAATAGTTCTGGGCAGAAGTTTTAACACATTTCTTCCAGTGAGAGACTGCCATTGCTGTATGGTTGAGACTTACCTGCCACCCATGGCTGTCTTTTGTGGGTAAGGAAAGAGAAAAGCAGACGGAATCTGTCCAGCAGTATTTTTTGACCCTAGATGCCTCTATATCTTTTAATTTTTTTTTTTTTTTGAAGGATATTTTACTAGAATGGTTTCTACTCCCCGCCCCGGCCGCCTCCTCCCTCCCGCTCCCGACGCCGTCTGACCTTTCGGATGCCTCCCCCTCCCCAGCCAGCTCTTCCCTCTCACGATGAGCGGGCGTTAAAGGGATCCGCTTCGAGCACACTGTGGTTTATCATCCCCAGTGCCGAAATGTCAGGGAGGTACAAGCACATGCAGTGGTTACACAGGATTTCAGAGCTTCGCTTTTTTGTAGGGATTCAGAGGTTGCGTTTTTTCGTTTTTAAAATCCAGTTTAAAAACCTCTCTCCAGTCTCTGCTTCAATTCCCGTAAGAATTTCTGGAGCAGGAACGCGTGCTCTCAGTGGGTTCTAGACGCAGTGTGTTGGGAGAGGCTATTTTCTGCCCAGCGCTGGGCACAGTGATGCCTGCAGAGCCCAAAGGGTTCCTCAGACCTCCCCAGTTCCCTGAGCCCTTCTAACCAGAAGAAAACATGCAAATTTTCCCCTATAGACCTTATAATAATAATATTGAGACCAGAATCCAGGGAGTTCCCATCACCTACTGCCCAGGGCCAGCGGGACTTGGTGCCCGAGGAGGGACAGAGGAGCAAGGCTCTGCGTCGGGGTGGGACCCACTCACAGCCGTGCAGGGGCTCCGAAGCCGGAGGGTGCAGCCCCAGCCCCACCGCCTGCAGCAAGCGCAACTCGCCAAGCAAAGCACCGGTGTTCCACTGGCCGATATCTTGGCTTTCCTTCCACAACAAAAGCGATTTATCAACCATTTTCCCTGCTTTCTTGCTGTCACAAACCCTGAAATCACACGAGATGAACTCTCTGCTTATCATTAGGTTGGATATTAGGAAAAATTTCTTTACTGAAAGAGCGCTCAGGCATGGGACCAGGCTGCCCAGGGCAGTGGTGGAGTCCCCATCCCTGGAGAGGTTCAAAAACCGTGTAGATGTGGCACTTCAGGACATGGTTTAGCAGGCGTGGTGGTATTAGGTCGACGGTTGGACTGGATGATCTCAGAGGTCTTTTCCAACCTTAATGATTCTATAATTTTTAAACCTGTAATTTTAAAATTTCTGTAATTATCAAAGTGTAATTTTAAGCCAAAAGCTTGACAAAGGTTTAAGACCAGAAGGATGTAACGCCAACATCCAGCCCAGGGAAGGCTCCTCAGACTCCTGCTGGCTTTAGGAGAAGCCAAATCACACCTTTCATTACTGGTGAGCTGCCTGGCTGGGGCCCGGCGCCCTGAGATGCTGCAGGAGGGCCGGTGGCCGATGTCCGACCTCGGCACGGCGAGATGACTGTGCCATCTAGCTGCAGTCGCTGCGGTACTTCAGCACGCGCTGCCTACCCCCTCTGCCTCACGGAACACTTTCAACAGCTCTGCTTTCCAGAGAAAAATCCTATCATTTATTTTGTCCGTGCCACGCTGGATATTGATGCACGCAACGGAGGTTACTTTAGCCAAAAAGTAAATTATTGCTAAGAAGAACCAATCAAGCGCATAGTTGATAGGAATATTTCTTTTTCTTTCACTTACAGCTTTCTTCTTTACAAGCTTAGTTAGCATTAAGATTGCCATTTTGCGTTGCTTGTTTCTGCACTGTTTTATGTCGATTCATTTAAATCCTCCCCTCTCGCCAAAATATATTATTCCCTCCCCCCATGTCTATCTGATGCCTCCACTCTTTCTGGTCCTGCCCACCCCTGTCCCACATCCAGGCAGCTGCGGCATCTGTGAATGCACAGCAGCTGATTTTACAAGACGTGGAGAGGGCAACAGGGCTCAGCTCATCCCTGCAGCAGCAAACACAGCCTTCAAAACAAAAACGCCAAGGCACGGGGTTTGAGTCCTCTGCACTGAGGATTGTTTTAATGATGCAGAAACAAACTAAATATATTTTTAATTTCATATTTTAATTTGTCAAGAGTATCTCAGCGGCTTTTAAATGAGATTTAAAGTGCATTTTATTCTGCCAGGAATAAATTCAGTCACTGGCTAAAATTAGATTAGTGGCTCCAGTGCCTAATTAGCAATAGGTTTGGAGGCTGCGTTTTGGAACATTCCGGGCCACATCTCATTAACCCATCTTTAAGCAAGCTTCTTTCTGTTGATATATAACTTCTACATCAAGGGAGGAATTTGGGAACGAGACGCATATATAGGAGACGTTTACCCAGTTTAGAACTAGAAACTGAAGCAGGCAGTTCAGCTGAAGGTGGGACGTACGGAGAAGCCGGGCTGCGAGGCTCCGTGTTCTGCCCCGCGCTGCCATGGGGCTCAGAGCAGGGAACCCTGCTCCAGCTCACGCTGCTGGGGAGAGCCTGGCAAGGTGAGGGCTCTGCAGCCAGGGAGGAGGAGGATATAAAGTCTACAAACGCTCACCTAGATCACAAATGGTTCTGAACCCCAACCCAGGCAAGCCTGGCCCTGCTTCCCGCAGTCTGAGGGGGTTTCCCTGAGGATCTCCATCCTTCGCGTTGCTCCAGCGAGGAACAGCTATGGCGTGAACGGCACAGCTGCCCACACGAGCAGGGTCACGGGCAAGACGAGCTGCTGCGTGTGGTCTCCAACGCTGCACACAGCAGCACACGCTGCCCCGTCCCCGCTGGGGCAAGGCACAGAAACTGAGGGAGCAGCAGCACCCTGCGTTCTCCAGATTGCCACTTCAAACCCACCCAATCATGTTTCTCTTACAAAAAAATAGAATGCTTCTAAAACACTATTAGAGTGGCGGTTTCTACATTTGGAGGACATTAACTAACTGCTTTCGTCCAAGCAGAGCAGACAGGAGGATCACAGAGCTTTGGCTGAGCAAGGAGGACACCAGGACTAAGATACTGAGTGTGAGTGAGTTTTGCCATCTAGTTAAAGCTAACGTGGCCAAGGATGAACTCTGACGAGCTGGGGGAAGTCATCAGCAGCTGGAGGTAGACAGCAGGTGTCTTGGCAGCGGGCATTTCAGGAAGAACACATGAAACAGGGTTAGGGAGTTGAGTACTGTCATGTCTTACTTCACGAACTAGACAATAACAGTGGTCATTCCTATTAAGATATAAGAACAAGTTTAAGTGTCTGCCACTAAAACTTGCTTGGGGTCCAAACATTTCGATCCGTATGTCCAAGCACATATGACTTCTCTCAAGCCATGTGAGGCAAAGACAACTGCTGCGTTAGCCAAGACCTTCTCCTGAGGCCACCTCCACAGCCATGGCTCCGGCTCCAAACACAGAATATCACAGAATATCACAGAATATCACAGAATAGTAGGGGTTGGAAGGGACCTCTGTGGGTCACCCAGTCCAACCCCCCTGACGAAGCAGGGTCACCTACAGCAGGCTGCACAGGACCTTGTTCAGGCAGGTCTTGAATATCTCCAGAGAAGGAGACTCCACAGCCTCCCTGGGCAGCCTGTTCCAGTGCTCTGTCACCCTCAGAGGGAAGAAGTTCTTCCTCATCTTCAGACGGAACTTCCTGTGCCTCAGTTTGTGCCCATTGTCCCTTGTCCTGGGGTGCCTTCTCCCTCCACAGGGATGAGGGTATCTTCCCACCTCCCACAGTCACCCTAGGCCCACTGCAGGAACGCCACGTCGAGCGGGACTTTTCACTGGGAGCATAGCACACGACAGGAGCTGCGTCCCTCAAAGGCTTGGTTGAGGCAACTCACATCGAATGTCACCAGGGCCTCAGTAGCCAAGAGCAGCTTGTTAGCAGCACAGTCCACACACCCCACCCTCCAAACCCCAACACAACAGCTCAGCTTTGACTACACAGTTCTGATTCTCGTTTGCCAGCGAACAATTTCCTGCCTCTGGCAAAACGATTGTCAGAAACACCCAGGAATATGAAAAATTGACAACAGTTGCTGGATGCTAAATATTGTTCATGCTTGACTGCTGTAATGGCACATCACCGGCTTTGAGAGACAGCTAGGCATTTGTCGCCATCATTAATATGGAGTGAGTTTATCACCCAACCTCCAAGCTCCCTTTCTCATTCTCCCTTCTGTTCTCTTACTAAGCAGCCATTCATTTCCCATTTGCATTTTTTTTAACAGTACAATGATTTGCAAAATTAAATTCATTCAAACTTTTTACTGTTCTCATTTTCACGTATCTTTCACTGTTTTTATTACCATGACTGGGCTGGCTTTGGCTTACATTGCATCACGAAGCATTTTACTGATCTCAGGAGCACTCTTGTTTTTCATTTTCTTCCTCATTAATAGATACATAATCACCACATGATAGTGTTCCAAACTCTTTGTTTTTTATAAGCTTATATTAAAAAAGAATCTCTGTTTTTTGGCAAAAGATACCTAATCCCGTGTCTCCTGATGGCTGGGTGAACTTGGCGAGAACAGCATCAGGCCATCTGCCTTGCGGGTCCTTATCCTCTTCAGTGCAACAGACTGAAAATTTGAGCTCAAAATTTCACGCAGCCCCAAGTACTTTTTCTTCACCTGTTATTTTATGAAGACGATGATGCTGAGTTCAGCACAGCAGCAGCTTTACTTTAGTGCTTATGTAAGGTTAGAGAAATGAAATTATGACAATGATTTCAAGTATTTTAGTGCTGTATATTTCAATATTCTACCAAGGACGGACACACCAACATACAAAAAACCAAACCCCAAAACACAGCTGGAAAAAAGTTCCACTGCGTAAGAACAAAGTTTTCAGCTCAAACCAAGTCCCATGAATGCAGGAGAGTTTTCAATGTGATTCGAAGGAACAAACCAGGAAGCCCAGGGAGAAACATGCTGACACTTTTAAGAACGTTCCACTACCCAGAGCATTCAAAACAACTCAAGCTTGTAAAAACACAGCAATCACCCATAAGGAGGTTACAAGAGACACAAAAAACTGACATCCTACCTCATCCAAGGAGAGGTTAAAATTAGATGTTCAGGAGCATCTAAGCCACTAACTTCTTTTGAGAGTCTCAACATGTATTTTGGAAGTTTAAGTAAAAACTAAACTCACCTAAACAAAAAAACGCAGTCCCCAGAAACACCACATTTTTCCTCAATTTTCTGCATTCTTAGTGGCTTAATTTTCACAAGAAACTGAAACCAACTCAAACAGTTGGACATCTTTCAAGCACCAACATGTATTTTAATGACACCCCAAGCATGGGATGTTCTTCATCCCTGGTTTGCGACAGCAGCTCTGACCGACCGGGCACAGCGGAGCATCCCTGACTTCATAGTTGTGGGATGTTACAATTTTCCACCTGACCGTGGAGGAATCAAGCCAAAGCTCCTCTCCTTGCCATCTTCCAGAAGCTCCAATGTTCTTCTTGGCTGCCCACAGATTCCTACATACCTGCACTGAAATAGAGACTTAGCTGAGCTTGACCTCCCTGGTAAGAACCTTAACTTTCTGAAATCTAGCTGAGGTACGTACGCAGTGCATGTCACCAGATAATATTGATGGGTCTGTAACAGAAAGGCCCTTAATGTTGCCGTTCCATCTCGAGCCACCCTTCTTCCATGGTTCCCAGGCTTTCCTCTGAAGGTCTTGCTGTCACCTGTGAAGTCCAGCACAGCTAACTGCTTGCTCTGAAGAGACCTTCTCTCCAAGGGCTGCAAAGTTCCTGCTCATTCCTGGTGTCACCCCATTTCAGCTGGGATAGAGTTAATTGTCCTCCCAATAGATGCTGTGTTTTGGATTTACTATGAGAAGAATGTTGGTAACACTGACATTTTCAGTTGTTGCTATGAAATCAAGGACTTCTTCCAGTTCCCCATATTCAGCTAACGAGCAGGTCTCCAGCCTGAGTTGGTCAACAGAAATATTCCATACCATGGATGGCATGCTCAGTTTATGGATGGGGGTTGGTGGGGGGGCACAAAGCTTTCGGCTCTTCTCGTTTTCATGAATTTGAATCCTCTCTTGTCCAGGAGGTTGAACTTTTTCTGTGAGTTCAGTCTTTTTTGGGAGCTTACCAAAATTCACGATTTTTGGGTTCTGCGATTGCTGCTCAGGGACTGACTGTGAATCGGTCATCGGGTGCCAAGAAAATTGTATTGTGTATAGTTTGTTTTGCATATTTGTTATTATAATTATTAGTAGTAGTGTTAGTATTTTTCCTTTGCTGTCTTATTAAACTGTCTTTATCTCAACCATGAGTTTCTGCTTCTGTCCCTTCCTCCTCCCCATCTTGCTGGAAGGGGAGGGGCGAGCGAGCGGCTGTCCGGTGCGGAGTTGCTGGCTGCCGGGTTAAACTACAACACCCCGCTTTTCCTTCTGCGGAAAGCAAGCCACACACGGGCTTCCCTCACTCCTATTTTCTCTGCAATAGAGCCTGAGCAGCGTTGTTCAGCGCAGCTGCTTATTTCCCAGCGCACAGAGCCTGCACCGTTCACGTTACCCAAGCACGTACATGTACAGCCTCCCCACCCAAGACGCTTCCTCCTGTTCAAACGAGGGGCACGGACTCCGTCTCGTTCTCTGCCTTCGCACCGACACCAACACTGCATTACAGCAACCACAAACACGTCAAGGAACAGGTTTTTTCTCCGTGAACTAGCCAGAACACATAGTGAGGGTTGGGATTTTTCCCCTCCCTATACTCATTACTGCTGATTAAAGAACACTTACAAGTTTAAATTGCTTTTTTAAGACCGTTCCAATTACTATCATCTCCTTTGCTGTAGTAGCTACAGCAAGGAAATTAACCTTAACTTGCATTATGTTAGACAACTTTCACCTTGGTGTATATATACACCTCATAACATGCTCAGTTTGCTAGTAATAGTTTCTGCAGTATCTGGATGAAAGTTATAACAGAAATAAAAAAAGAAGTCAGACAATTATTTAAATAGGTGTACATCATAGGCCCTCGACAAAACCGCTGTGAAAGCTTTGCCTTCCTTGGTTTTCTTGCAAGAGGACAGGAGGGCGGCAGGGAATGCAGGAGGCTGCTCTATCCTCCGGCGGAAGTCTGGTAGTGAGGTCTGTACCCATCCCGACCAGAGCAAGAATAATTAATGAACACAGAGCGAGGGACCTCTCTAATGGTAAAATGCATTTGTATTGTTGTAACTATGAAAACCTATAGACATAGAAAAGCCAAATTTACAAATAAAAATAGTATTTTTTAGCCCAACCAGATCAGTTGTCAAACGTAAACAGAGTTTCAGACACAGTCCCTTGTTCAGGTCACTAATTTGTTTTCCAGCTAGGCGACTGATTCATTTTGCATGTCCTTACACGAAGTAAAAACTTTAATTTGATCAACTCGCATAGCTGGAGAAGGTAAACAAGCTTTCAGATATACAAACACTCAGCCACAAGAAACAACCACGAGCACAGAGGTTGAGATCGATTCCTCCAGGCTTAACTTGAAGTTAATCCAACAGAATTGGCAGGGGATGCATAGCAATGGCAGAATAGAGGGAATACTGAGCTGTGGTCAATAGCTTGATGTCCGAGGGGAGACAACTGACGAGCGGTGTCCCTCAGGGCTCTGTACTGGGACCAGTATTATTTAACATCTTTAGGGTTATAGGCAGTGGGATTGAATGTACCCTTGACAAGTTTGCAGATGACACCAAGTGAGTGGTGTGGTTGATACTCTAGAGGGAAGGGATGCCGTCCAGAGGGACCTGGACAGGCCGGAGAGGAAGGCCCGTGTGAACCTCGTGAAGTTCAACAAGGCCAAGTGCGAGGTCCTGCACATGGGTTGGGGCAATCCCAAACATGGATGCAGCCTGCGTGATGAGTGGACAGAGAGCAGCCCTGACGAGACGGCCTTGGGGGTACTGGTAGATGAAAAGCTGGACTTGACCCAGCAATGTGTGCTCGCAGCCTACACAGTCAACCGTATCCTGGGCTGCATCAGAAGTGCATCCAGCAGGTCAAGAGAGGCAATTCTGCCCCTCTACTCTGCTATGGTGAGATTCCACCCGGAGTCCTCCATCCAGCTCTAGTACTCCCAACATAAGAAAGATATGGACCTGTTGGAGCGGGTCCAGAAGAGGCCACAAAAATGATCTGGGGCTGGAGCACTTTCGCTATGAGGACAGGCTGAAACAGTGGGGGCTGTTAAGCTTGGAGAAGAGAAGGCTCTGGGAAGACCTTATTGCAGCCTTTCAATACTCAAAGGGGGCCCACAGGAAAGATGGTGAGGGGCTCTTTATCCTGGAGTGTAGTAATCGGACCAGAGGTGATGGCTTTAAACTGAAAGAGGATAGACTTTGAGTAGATATGAGGAAGAAATTCTTCACTCTGAGGGTGGTGAGGCCCTGGCCCAGGGTGCCCAGAGAAGCTGCGGCCATCCCCTCCCTGGCAGTGTTCAAGGCCAGGTTGGATGGAGCTCTGAGCAACCTGGGCTGGTGAACGGGTCCCCGCCTATGGCAGTATCTATAAGGTCCCTTCAAACTCGAACCATTCTGTGATCATTCTTTGATAGAATGGTTAGGTTAGACCTTTGTAGGAATATAAGCAGCTCACGAAAAGTAGAATGTGAAGAAAAAATAGCAACCTCACATCCTCTTTTACTTTTTTCCTCCCTTACTTTGTCCACATGTCGACCGAACTACGTTATTCTCAGGCTGAGGTCATGTGACCATTAAGATTAGGATTTGTTGGGTTTTTTCCCCTAGACCATCTATTGACACAAACTCCCCTTGTCCCAGGTGTGACCATATGGTCACAATTCTGCAGAACTACCCAGAGCACAAAAATGCAGGATTTTTGCAAGGCCTAGGCTTTCATGCTGGCTCTAAAAATGTCTGCACACAGGAGACGCAATACCTGATTCTTCCCACAGCTAGTTGGCACGAAGTCAAAGGTTTGGAAAAATTATTCATTTATACGGTGCGACTGATTACTCCTCCACAGCTGGTGTCTTCTACATGAAGCAGTACAAATACTAAAGCCAGGTTTATTGCATCTCTGAACCACGGCCCCAGAATCAACTATTCCCAGCCCCAGGTCAACTTTTACCGTGTTTATGGCAAGAACAAACATGCCTACAATCTGTTCCTTTCTCTCCTGCTTTGTCTCCAAAGTGCTGACTTTCTACAGACCCCGTCTCTCTTGCCTTCTTGACCATCTACTGAAGGACACCTTTCGCACATGTATCCAACACTATTAAATCTCTTGGATTACGAACGGGATCGCTGCAGGCTCAGCCCAGAGTCTAGCCACTAAATTAACGACTGCAAGGCTCCCCACTCAGAAAGCTTTTAAAACTACCCAGAAACTTGCAGCCTTTAAGTATACCTGTAAATTCCCATGGAAAGCTATTACAAGAGCCATTTCCTAATGGTTTTCTATCATTACAGCAATTTTCTTCTGAAGCGTTTTCCATAAACCAACTGTAGCAGCACCGTATGCAATTAGCTGAAAGAAAAACAAAACAAAAAACTTTGCAAAACACAGCTTCCCTCTCTTCCCCAACATCACCACGCAGAAAGGCTGGCTGCTGGCTGGGGTGAAATCAGTCGGTGATAAATGATGCTGTTTAGTGCGAACAGTTGGTTTATGCTTCAGATCAATCTGCATGTCTAGCACGGGCAGGAGACACGTTGGCGCTCTCAGTTGCAGCGACTATAACCTTAGTTTTGTCCGATGCTATAGTTCATGTTCACTAACACGTCTCCCAGGCTCCCTTTGTCCAGCCTGCTCCCACGTTCATACCATACTGGATCCCCACCAGAAGGCAACTGCGTTGTTCGCTGGAATCCCATCAAAGGCAGCGACGTTACACTACGCATCGGCTCGGCCCAAGAGACATCATCAGCCACTACTTTGAAATTCTTCCTTTGGCCATCATCAACTTCGGCAATAAAAATAACACATAAAATCAAGCTGTTTTATTATAAATCTTGATGTCGTAAGACCCAACCCAGGAAATATCCTGCTCCTAACCTGTTCGCTAACATTGTTTTCTAATCCTTTTGCAGAATATCTCCAAGTTTTGGTACTACTCCATCCAGCCCAGGTGAACACAGTTAACAGTTTATTCCACACCAAATTGTAGGATTCCTTCACTTCTGCCTGCTCGAGGACCTCCTCAGTATGGAAGGGTACACATGTAGTACCTTTGAGCTAGACCCGACCCTCCCAAGATAGGAGCTGCACACGCACAGCACCACTGCAAGAATTTTTGGGAAGCAAGCGAACAAGATTTCTCTTGCCTAACCTCAGCTGTAGAAGTGTTGGGCATCTAACTCCAGTGTTTTTACTTGAGCTCCGTTCACAACCCATGGGTTGGACCCTCCAAAGGGAGGTGCCCACATCCTAAGGGCCCACCACCAGCCCTTCCAAGGAGGCACTTTGGAAAGGCTGGAAGGATCTTGCATCAACAGAACTTCCCCATTAGCCACAGAGGGAGTCTTACACCAGGCGTTAGACCAGCTTAAACCAGAGATCAGTGAGGTGGAACCGTGTCACCAGCTGTATGAGAGGCTGTGTCTGAAGCCATAACCCTTTGTGGGACAGACGGAACCAGCGCTTGTTGACCCGCCCGCCCACCCAGCAGTGATGGCAGAGCCCGTCTTTTATATTCACGATGAGGGAGCAGACCCACGTAAGCTGCCTGCCTACCTCCAGCGTGCCCGAACAAAGCTTCCAGGGATATTAAGCTGTACTCGTAACGACAGCTTTGGTACCGCAGCACAGCTTTGGATGTTTTTGTCCCAGACTCTTCCAGAGCTCCTTCACATCAGGGCTAAAAATATACTGTATATTTGAACACTTCTGTGCTGTTCCTTTGTAGCAGAAGCCCATGCTAGCATTAGTCATGTTGACACAAAGAAACTTGCAGTTTTAAACCAATAATATATAGAAATCAATAGAATTTAGGGAGTAATTTTTCTTCTCCTTGTTCCAAGGAAATAACAGTAGTATATTACAATAAAAGTAAAGCAGCTATTGCTAGCACTTATCATTGCAAGTGCTCGTGATACCACTAGTATGATCATCTCTGGTGAACTGTTTCTAGCAAAAGCAGAGCTATGTATTCCCACACAGATACACTTCAGCCTCTACGTATTATATCTAAACACAAATAGAGAAGCTCTCTGACTTGGTGTGTTTCCTTTCCAGAAAAAGGTCACTTCCAAAGGAACAGAAGTCAGTTCAGTTTATAGTTATGAAGCCATTCCCACCAAAAAGAGAGTATAAAATTCATTACAGCCTCACATCATCTGCAATAACACATCCCATGGAAGCCTAACAAGTTGCATCACTTTGCACTTAAAGGTGTAAAGAAGAGCTGTGAGAGTTTTGGCACACTGGGAGCAGTCAGGCTCCAGTGGAGAACTGGAGCCTCCATGGAGGAAAAAGAATTAACTTCACTTAATAGATAAATGCTTTTTGCAAACAAGTCACTTCCTTCTAGAAAATTTTAATTTATAGTGAGAAATTAAATTACTCAATTAATTTATGGCCAGATGGTCAAGTGGAAGCTGCTACTCCCTCAGCCGTGAGAAGGAGCTTTTCCTGATCCGACCTCTGCAAGCCCATCTTCACCTCTAAATCCCTCTTGTAGCACGAGAGTACAATGACACGAGGAACTGGAATCCGGGCAAAGTTACACAGGGCAAACAAGCAGATCTCAAACCCACTATGGGATTTTCCATCTACGTTCATGACAGACATTTCTTACTCTGTTATGGAATAACAAGGGCTTGCAGGCAGCAGCACTGAACAGGGTCTCTTGAGGTCTGGATGCCACCCATCTCACGCTGCAACACCTCACAAGACCAACAGACAGCACAAAGCAAAGTCATTCACCCCTCCTCCCCGCCCGGACAGACAGCCCTTCCAGGTGCTGTGATTTAGCCTCAGCTGGCAACAAAGAACCATGCGGCCACTCTCTCACTCCTTCCACCTCCCTGGTGGGATGGGGAGGAGAATCAGAAGGAAAAGGCCAAACCCATGGGTTGGGATGAAAACAGGTTAACAAAATTGCAAAAGGAGAAGAAAATAACAACAATAATATGGATAAAAAGAATATACAGCATGCAACGTTCTCACCACATGATGCTCAGCTTGCTCCTGAGTAGCAAATCCCCTTCCTTCAGCCAGCTCCCCATTTAAATACTGAACATGGCATCACATGGTACAGAATATCCCATTGGATTGGCTGGTTTGGGTCAGCCCAATCAGCTTCTTGTGAAAATTAACCCCATCCTAGCTGAACCCAGGACATTATCCCCCTCCTAATGGTATGTGGATTTTAATGATAATTCTTAAATACACGACTCACAGAGGTGAGGGGTGGACTGCTGTGGGTTTGTGTGGCAATGTTTTGGTAGCAGGGCGGGGGGTGGGCTACCGGGGTGGCTTCTGTGAGGAGACGCCAGAAGCTTCCCCTGTGCCTGACAGAGCCAGTGGCAGCCAGCTCCAAGAAGGACCCACTGCTGGCCAAGGCTGAGCCCACCAGTGATGGTGGTAGTGCCTCTGGAATAACATATTGAAGAAGGAGAAAAACCTGCTGTGGGACAGCAGTCAAGGGAGTGGAGCAAGACCATGTGAGAGGAACAACTCTGCAGAGCCCATGGTCAGTGCAGGAGGAGGGCAGGAGGTGCTCCAGGCACCGGAGCAGAGGTTCCCCTGCAGCCATGGAGCAGACCACGGTGGGGCAGATCTCCACCTGTAGCCTGTGGAAGGGACCCCACACCGGAGCAGGGGGATGCCTGAAGGAGGCTGTCACCCCGTGGGGAGACCATGCTGGAGCAGGCTCCTGGCAGGACCTGCAGACCCATGGAGAGAGAAGCCCACGCCGGAGCAGGTTTGCTGGCAGGACCTGTGGCCCCATGGAGGACTCATGAGGGAGAAGTCCATTCCTGATGGACTGTGCCCCACGGAAGGGACCGATGCTGGGGCAGGGAGTGAGGAGGAAGGAGCGGCAGAGACAATGCAGGGTGGACTGACCACAGCCCCCATTCCCCTGTGCTGCTGGAGGGGAGGAGGTGGAGAAATCGGGAGTGAAGTTGAGCCTGGGAAGAAGGAGGTGGGGGAAGATGTTTGTAAGATTCGGTTTTGTTTCTCATTATCCGACTCTGATTCGATTGGTGACAATTTAAACTTTTTTCCCCAAGTTCAATCCATTTTGCCCGTGACAGCAATTGGTGAGTGGTCTCTCCCTGTCCTCATCTCGACCCTCGAGCTTTTCATCATATTTTTTCTACCCCGTTCAGCTGAGGACAGGGAGTGACAGAGCTGTCTTGGTGGGCACCTGGCATTCATCCAGGCTAAACCATGACACCAGGGATAAGGATCGCTCCTCCTAACTGTGGTGAAAATCTTAAAAATATCATTTCAGGGACCATTTCTAACCCTTCCTGAGCACCGAGATGCCTCTGCAGGCACAGCACCAACAAAAACACCTGGCACAAGGGCAGCACAAATAACAGCAGGCGCAAGGATTTTAAACCACTTTTCCCTTTTACAAACTTAGAAGCAGCAGCTGCTGTTTAGGCACCGAAGCAGGTAGAAAACACGGCCAAACTCTTTCCCTCCAAAGGGAAATACACAAGCACCAAGGCAGCACGTCCCCAGCAACCTCCACAAACATCTTGGGTGGAGCAGAGGATGGTACTGACTCCAGTCTATGAAGCGGGCAATCCACGTTATCTACCTGGAACAATTACTCCCAGTCCTTAAAAAATGGAATCCAAGTTATATCTAAGGTACCTCATTTATTTACGTAAGAAAAAGCTGATGCTTAATTAGTCCTCTTGTTCTGGGTCCTGCAGGGTCAGCAAGGTCAGTGATATTTCCCGGTTATACCCACCCAGGCTTCGAGTATAAATAACATTACCAAAAGATATGTTAGGCACTAAATTTTGGCTTACAATCATAACTTAATATACAGCAAAACCACCCCCCTGAGAAGCTGTCAAATTCCAGGCATATTCCGGAGATCATCCTTGGGTCTCTCCCTCAGTGCTGTTATCACTCGGTCCCTGCTCTGTCTGTGATCGATCGCCCAGCCATGGTCCCCGACCCGAGCACCGAGCACAGCGCGCTGGGTGACCATTAGTGCGGGCTGGCCAGCGCAGCCCCGCGTTTGTCCTCGCTGGGGCTACAGCAGGTCCTGCACGGGTACTTCGGACCCTCCACAGAAAAGTGTGCGCAAGCCAGTCTGCAAAGCTTAATTTCTTATGACGTGCCAGTGTCTCTTCAGCTCCTGTGATCCACATACCAAAGCCAACATTCGGTATTTGCATTCAATGGAGGATTTTTTTTTTTCCTCCAAGCATCTCTTTTCACTGTAAAGCAGCCTCATCTTTTCTTCATATCGCATTCCCTCCCAACGCTGTGGCCAGCTGTCTCCAAACAGAGTCCCACTTCATCCACAGTTATTTATTACACAGTTATTTAATGCACAGTTATTTATTCAACAACTTGTTTTATCACAGAATCACAGAATGTTCGGGGTTGGCAGGGACCTCTGTGGGTCCCCCAGCCCAACCCCCTGCCCAAGCAGGGTCACCCAGAGCAGGGGGCACAGCACCGCGGCCAGGCGGGGCTGGAA
>Ga0065711_1042315_pt1 | contig 15472 bp, 11 predicted proteins | sample Hoacrofraction12_FD_59098 | JGI IMG/M metagenome (GOLD analysis project Ga0065711, IMG submission 59098) | Hoatzin crop microbial communities from Cojedes, Venezuela - Epithelial fraction 12 v2 (version 2) | ecosystem: Host-associated > Birds > Digestive system > Esophagus > Crop | place... | reverse complement strand
TCTGCTGTCCTCCGGTACGAGCGCCAGGCTCAGGCACTCCCTGCAGCCAGAGACCTGGACACCCGCGTTCTTGCATGGGGCCTCCGTCTGGGTCCCCACACTCCTTCGAGCCACAGCTTTACCACGGGTGTCTGGATGTGCTGGTTTTGTCCGGGATAGAGTTAATTTTCTGCACACTAGTTAGTATGGGACTATGTATTGGATTTGTGCAGAAAACAGTGTTGAAAACACAAGGATATTTTAGTTACTTTTAGGCCATGCTTATACAGTCAAAGTCTTTTCTTTCTCACAGTGGCCTACTAGAGAGTAGGCTGGGGGTACAGAAAAAGCTGGGAGGGCACGTAGCTGGGACAGAGGACCCCACCTGGCCAAAGGGATATCCCATACCGTATCGTGTCATGCTTGGCAACAAAAGCAGGAGGAAGAAGGAGTAAGGGGTGGACATTCGGAGTGATGGTGTTTGTCTTCTCAAATAGCCATTATGTGTGAAGGAGCCCTGCTTTCTTGGAGGTAGCTGAACACCTGCCTACCAATAGGAAGTGGTGAATGAATTCTTTATTTAGCTTTGCTTGTGCACACAGCTTTTACTTTACCTATTAAAATGTCTTTATCTCAACCCATGAGTTTTCTCATTTTTACACTTCTGATTCTCTCCCCCATCCCACCTACAGAGGGCTTGAATGAGCAGCTGTGTCGTGTTAGTTGCCAGCTGGGTATAAACCATGACCCCTTTCAGTATTTAAAGGGGGCTTTTAAGAAAAATGGAGAAAGACTTTTTAACAAGGCCTGTAGTGACAGGACAAGGGATAATTGGTTTAAACTGAAAAAGACTAGATTTAAATTGAACATAAGGAAGAAATTTTTTTACAATGAGGGTGGTGAGACACTGGACCAGGTTTCACAGAGAAGTTGTGAACACCTCATCATTGGAAATGCTCAAGGTCAGGCTGGACAGGGCTTTGAGCAGCCTAATCTACTGCAGTAATTCTCTGCCCATGGCAGGCGGGTTAGACTGCATGATCTTTAAAGTTTCCTTCCAACACAAACCATTCCATGATTCTGTGAGTCTCTCACTCTGATTCTATGGTTCCGTGATACAGTTATGGTCCCTGTTAATTATAACTCCTTGAGTAACATGTAAGAGTATTTCTTATTGACTTCAGTCAAATTTACTGGGCCAGATTTTTCACTTAGTACGAGTTTGGATTCAATTCATGTTTGGGAGTCCAATCAAAAAATGTTCAGATTTTTTTATTCTGGATGACTTTGAATCACTGAATTTTTTATCCAGGTATGGATTATCTGCTCCTTAAGACATATTTTTGAATGTTCACAAAGGTCTCATAAGCTGCTGGGTTTTGGATGAGCAAGGAACATAGAAACTTTGAATTTTTCATAGTTCATTAATAAAAGTAGTATCACTTATTTTTTTCAATATATTGAACAAAATCAGAAAATGTGCAGTTTGCAGTCCTTTATTTCTAAACCAGAGAGAAAATTAAATCAAATTCGATGGAAAGTGAAATATGTTGATTACACAGAAAGGAAAAGATAAGAAGAACATTAGTGTTGTTCAAAACACCCCATAACACTACAATATTTTTAGACCTTTTTTCTTTTTATTGCAGCACAGTAACTATCCAATTTAGGTAAAAGAAAACAGTAATGATTATTGCTCATTTGGTTTCCATTTAATATCTGATCTGTTCCTGCACATGTGTAAAAAGAGAAGCAATTGGGTCTTGCAAAGAAAATAAATATCTAAGTGCTCTGAGCTAAAGATAAACACCAGAATGGCAACTCTTTAGTATTACTCAATGTCATTTATGCTTTAGCAACAACATCACATCAAAAGTCAGAGAAATTACTGTCCAATTTTAGTTCGCTAGTTGGAAGTAAATTACTTGTACATCTCTTGTGAAGTAAGTTATTCCTATGCATGTGTATAAATCAAACAGAAAGGAAGGAAATTATGCCAGTATTGTTCACATGCCTATATTTTCCATTCGTGATAACAAGTTGCACCAACGGAAATTTAAGTGTAGTACAGTGAATGTTTCAGAGAAGACCTTACAGAAATCAGATTTTCTGAGCTGCAATTCAAAACTTGCTTTTTCTGAAGTATTCTCAAGAATCATGATAAATCCATTTTATAAAGAGAAACATTTTTTGTATCTGTTAATATCTAGAAACTGCCTCTTTTTTTTTCTTTAACTATTGTTTTTTACTCTTTTTTTCCTCAGTGAAAAGCTCATAAATGAGACACAGTCAAGTTACTTCCTGTCATCCACAGCATTTCCAGAAGGATTCAGTTCAGTGCATGTACAATTTAGATTTACGATTTGCTTTAAATGGCAAGGGTAGTAAGTGCTGATATTACTTAGAGAGAGAGAGGAAGAGTCTATAAGCTTTCATTTCCACTATGGAACATTTATATGTTTTTAAATCAAGCTGTCTTCTAAATTGTTTGTCTGCTTTAGGAGTTTAGTGTTTTGACTTCCTCCCCATCCCCAGTTAATACAAAACATGAATTTATAATAACAAGCTTTAAAATCTGCTGGGGTTTCATGACCTCAACAGTTTTAAAAGCAGCACTTCTAAGAAGAGCATAAGGCAGAAGTAGATATGGCTATAAAAATATCTCAGCTTTAGAGTTTTCAGGGAAAATATTTTTTGGAATATGTATAAATATGAATTTTTGTGTTTTTTATTTAATTTTAGAAATTTATCAGTGAGAATAATATACAGAGCACAGTAATGACCTGATCCAAAAGGAAATATGTTATTTATTCATGACTCACATTGACTTGATTAAATCTTTATTTTCTGAATTATTGTAAGAACACAAAAGACAAAACATACGTGGTGGGGTCTTCATTATCCACAGGAAAACATTTATTTGTAAAAAAATATAACGTGTTTTTATAATGTAAGTTGTTATAAACTTAAGGTATTTAATTAATATGTATATGTTTCCTTCTGGAATTGATTAAGTCCATTAAATTAATGTTCACGGGATTATTCCAACAGTTGCTGATTTCTAACACGTTAAAGCAAGTCTAGACTGTAACCTGTCTAAACTCACTTAGACAGATTTAGCAGAAATCACCCCCTACCTGGCTTTAACTTCCTTTGTTTTTTTCCCGCTTAGATAAAGTTCAGAGAATGCATGTGAGATTTTCTAAATTTCTGTAAGAATTTATGTTTACTTTGTAGAAAACCTCTAACAAAAGTCTTTAGCTGCAAGTTGTAAATCTACTGCAAATGACAGTTTGCAAAGATAAGACCATTTGATTAAGAGTTAGACAATGAACAGACGCTTCTCCTGAAAGAACAAGACATCATTCCTGACACTGATTTCTTATAAGGATATGAACTTTCAAGATACTTAACTTACAAGAACACATCTGTAACAGATAAAGCTGTTTTGGTTATGAAAGGGAAATACTGAAATGCATTATTGATGGTAATACGAGGTAGGAATCACCACTGATAAGAATAGTACTTTTCAAAATTATATCCACCCCACTGACTACAATCTTTCAAGAGCTGTCGGCAAGGAAATATTCAGAGAGATTGAAAAATAATGCTTTGTAAACATATATAGCTTCCTTTTTTGAAAATCTCCCTCCCCTACTTAGCTGCAAAATAGTTCAGGTTAAAAATAGTGATTGTTTCTTTTGTTTCCACATCCCCAGAGATACCTTTTTTAAAAAATATGACTTTAAAAGAGAAGCCACTTTTCTGAATTAGCACTAAAAATTTTACCTGTTCCGTTTCTTATTTCTCTAGACTACAGTATGCAAAACTGGTTGCTTGGAATATGATGACTTGAACACTTTACCTCTTATACCTCAAAGCTGCTAACAAATAAGGCAAAAATATTAATGGAAAATAAACACTAGAGAAGATCTTGTGAGCAGAGAAACACTCATTAACTAATTCACAGACAGAAATTGCAAGTTCTATGCTTTAAGGTACACATTCAAATAGTACACTAAAGAAATAATACTGTAAAAATCCACCTATGACAATGAAAGCAATCAGCCAGAGGAACCTACTGTCAAGAGATAAACTAGATTCTGTGATAAATCTTTTAAGACTCAGAATTGTATCTGTATTGAAACAGCTCTGAAATTTCCTACACAATCTTATAGCCATTTGTAGAAACTAAAATTATTTCTTTCAAAAAAAATTTCACCAAAATCTGTGAAGATTCTCCATGAAGTTTTCCATGAACCAATGTCGACCTGGCTAATACTTTAGGAATAACATATTTCTCACCTGAACCTGGAAGTTCATAACTGGACTGTCCAGACTTTCCAGATGTATCTTGGCCGATTACTTCAGACTCTATGACCACTAAAGACATGACCTCAGAGCCAACAACCCTGGGATGTCTATAAAGATAAATATTTGAAAATTCTGTGTCTAACAAGGCTTGGATTGATGAGACCAATAATCTAATGAGAAGCAGCAGTCATGGATGCAAGCAGCTCTTGAAAAAAAACTGGCATACTTCTTGGTGTCACTGATGCTATAGATTATTTGCTGAACAGAAGTGTTAATGGCATCAATATTGTGGAGCAGGATATGAAAGTCCATAGAACTGCGTTCATATTGGAGAAATCACTGCATGATTGTTTTTCTGGACTAAAATATACGTAACTTTTTTATGTTTGTTTTTATCTGATCCAGAATTTTGACGGCTTATCCTGTGTTGATCACTTCATCTTTGAATAGAAATGGTTGGAGTTACATAATCATCCTGTCCCTTCCTGTACAAAGATCCATTCTGCTTATGAGCTACCTTCTCAGACTTTTCATAAGAAATATGCTCAGATGGGAGAAAAAGTGGGGAGAAAATGTGTAGCAAGCAGACAGCACAACTTCAAGCAGGGTGAAAGATACTATTCCTTAGGTCATTATGTTGTCTCAAAATTGGGGTCTTTTACCCAGTGTGCAGTACGTCAACACACACACAGAGCAGAGGTATTCTCTTTATTACATATTTGCACAGATATGGGTGCTAGGTAATAATTCCACAAAGCTAGCACCCAGCTTAGCAGAGTCACAAGGACTATATACTCTTACAAAAACAAAGAAATTACTCATTACATTCTGAATGGTTTGTCGCTTTATATGCTTATCTTAGAGGTATATGCCTTCCTTACTGAACTACTCATGCTCACAAGCCGGGAGTGTGCCGTGTTTTTGGTTCTGAATTGAGTCAGTGGTCATTATCTCCCCCTGCCGCCTTTAGCTTTTTCCTAGTTACCCTAGATTTTTGTTATCTTCATGCTTTGTCTGCTATCATCCAGCTTTCGGTGCCTTCTGGGCTGGATGTTTCCCTTGTATCAGTCTGTTAGATCCTCTTTGAAGGCATAATTGTTAGTAAGGCATCCATTGTTTATACAAAGTAGTCAGGCCTAAAATTAAACTGTGTCACTACTACTTAAGCATTTCTTCACTATATCATTACAACCTAAGCATTACTATGCCCTAAATATTTCTGCCTGATGTTAACCCTGAAGAAGCTGTTATGGCCAAGTTAAAGAAAGTGTTTTTATATTATCAGGAATCCTCTGGCCTGCTGAAAGTACCAAACTATTTGTATTGTGTCTGGCTGTGATGGAGTTAACTTTACCCATAGCAGCCCTTACAGTGCTGTTCTTTGTATCTGTAGCTGGAATGATGTTGATAACACACTAACGTCCTGTCTATAGCGTCACGGGTATCTCTGCCACCCACCTCTTCCCCACCCCCTGCCAAAGCAAGTGGGCTGGGAGTGAGCACGAGGCTGGGAGGGGACATAGCTGGGACAGCTGACCCAAACTGACCAAGGGGATATTCCATATCATAGAATCATTTCGGTAGGAAAAGACCCTTAAGATCATCAAGTCCAAACATAAACCTGACAGTAATAAGTCCACCACTATCATATGACATTATGCTCAGCAACAAAAGATAAGAGAAAGGAGGAGGAGGGGGACACATTCATCATTTAGATGTTTGTCTTCTGATGCAACTGCCACATGTACTGAAGCCCCACTTCCTAGGAAGTGTTTGCACATCGCCTGCTGATGGGAAGTAGAGAACAGATCTTTTTGTTTTGCTTTAGTTCCACATGGCCTTTGCTTTTCTTCGTGCCTTTATCCTGACCTGTAAGTTTCTAATATTTTCTTGCCCATCATGCTGAGGAGGGCGAGTGGTAGAATGACCTGGTGGACACTTGGCAGTCAGCCAAGGTCAACCCACCACACTCTCTTTCCTTATTCCTCTTTGTTACTTATTTCTCAAGGAATGCTCTCACCTCACAGGATTTGTGGGGTTGCTATGTTATATACTAAGTGAATTCCTTCTGAATGTAACAATTATGGTTCTACTCCTTCAACATTAAGTCAATTAAACCTTTTTTTTCCTAATTATCAGGCACAGGATCTGACCCAGCTGACATGATTAAAATTAAATGATTGTGCCTTTGGTAAAATTTTCCTTTACTCTTTTCTCCTTAAATCCTTTGTGTTGTGTCTATTTCTGCTCTCTGTTCTCTCTCTTACTTCCACTCCTTCCATCTAAAGATGAGCAAAGTTACTCTTATCAGAATTACTCCATGTGTCTGTTCTCCTTAGAAGTGGTAGCAAAGTAAGGAAAATATTCATGTCTAAATGGTCTAACGGAGGAAGCAGATTTGGATGAAGAAAAGGAATGAGGAGAAAGGATTTTCCATGGTTTTTGTATTGTTTTTTCCATGATTTTAGTTTTATTTTCTCTATGCCATATTTTTCTAATTCTCTTTAAGGCTTCACAAATTTTCTTTCTGGGCTCGAAAGACTGAAAAACAAAGCTGATATCTCTTTTTATCAAGAAACAGCTTGGAAATTTTCAGTAGAAAAAGTTGTAAGAGAAGATGTTATTATAACTAATCAGAATAAGAAGTTTCACATACTTACAGTACAAATATTTTTTAAATAACCTGTCAGTGATTATTTTCATAGATATAATACACTTTCTTACTGTTCCTAATTTTTTTGTAAGTCTGAGAATGGTTAGCAAAGACTCCAAGTTAATCAGCTTTACTGGTGTACTAAAAGCTTACATAGAAACAACTATTTTCTGATTGTACTGATCAGGCCCCATAATAATACCGAAGGAAAGAGTATAGAATAAACATTTGTTCTTCATTCTTGTTTCATCCTTGTTACATGTTTTTGACTAGACAGCATTTTTGAATTTTTATTGTTTGAAAAAAAATAATATCAGTATGAAGTACAATAATTTGATGAAAATTAGAGGAACAACAAAATGGTTATTTGTCTGGATAGCTAATAATAACATAGTTATTATGTCATTGTATGTGTGTATGGACATTTATATGTATATCTACCAATTTATATACACATAAAAAATAGAGAAAGTCCTTGTACAACAAAGATTATCCTTGCAGCAGTGATTTTATTAGAATCTCACCACAGTTACAATATTAATTTTGGTAATACTGAATTAGTTTCAGTCCTCCGGTATCTGAAGGATTGGTTTCTGTAATGGACTGTAACTTGTAAATCAGATATATGTTCTCTCCATGATCCCATGCAAATAACCAAACCGCTAACAATTAAAATATTAATTAAAATATTTATATTAGACTTGTGAAGATAAAGCCTTAGGCTAAAGACCAGGAACAAATTAGTGTTTTGGCTGTGTTAGAACAAATGCAATTTTATGCAAGTCATAAAAGACTAAAAGTGAAAAGACCTAATTATGAGGCATTTAAAAATTAACTAATTTTTTTGGGCAGATTTCTATCATCCCAGGAGGAATTCAAAAAATACTCTTAGGCCCTAGGCTTCCAACACTGTACCCAGAGTGAGACATTCAGATGAAGATTTAATTTCACATTCACAGTTAATGGAAATATATCAGGCAGTAAATCTATTCCTCCTTTTGCCATTACGTTTATCTAGTTAGTATACATGTCTGTTTGGAGTAAAGAAACTGTATGCCATTTTGAGAATTTTGTAAAACAAGTTTCCCTATTGCCAGTTGACATTATTTGTTTGTGGCAAGATTTAATAGGACTCCAGTGGAAACCTGAATATGTAAGTAGGAACTGAAATGCAAACAAGGTCTACGTTTCAAGAAAGCAGGTAAATATCAGCAGTGTAAAAAAAGAAATGATAAAATAAAATAAAATAAAATAAAATAAAATAAAATAAAATAAAATAAAATAAAATAAAATAAAATAAAATAAAATAAAACAAAATAAAGCAAAATAAAGCAAAATTAAGCAAAATAAAGGAAAATAAAGGAAAATAAAGCAAAAGGCCATCACATGTTGAGATACATTATTTTATTGTCAATTATTGAGAATAATGAAGGTGGAGAAGGCTGGAGTTATTTAAAATCTTTGCAAGCAAAGAAAATAGACAAGGTTCATGAGGAGAAGATGCATTAGTCCACGGCCAATGTTCAAATGTCTATCAGAACATTTTGACTGAAGCCTTTACAAAGTTCGATAATTTCGTGCATTGCAAAAGTGCAAACAAAACAAAAAAATGAAGTTTGCAAAAAAAAAAAGACAGAAGGCAAAAACAAAGACAAGAACAGGGTTGAGAAAGTGGGTGAATAATCTACCTACAGTAGTAGTTGAGACGCTTTTCTCTCATTGAACAGAAAGTATATAAGATGTCTGAATTGCTGCATGAATTCCTTCATACCCAGCAAATTAGTTCTCCCATACCCAGTCACTAATTATTCATTTGTAAGATGGTTGTGAACTATGCTAAGGATGAAATGACATTAATGCCATGATTAAGGGTCACATATTGACTCCTGAGTCACACTTACTTGGAGGAGACGAGGAGAATAAAAAGGACATTTGTATTTTTAGTACAAGCTGACGATCATTCTCGTTTTCCAGTTTTTCCCCTCATTTTGCCAGCATCCTTCCTTAAAATTATCTAGCCTATTTTTTCAATTTCTCTGAACAAGTATATTCCATTATAATTATTTCCAAATGAGGGCTTCTTTTACTGTCTTGTAAGGATGTGGAGGTAGGTTTACAACTCAGAGGCATACGGTGCACATATGGGAGAAGCATGTCTAGTTACAGTATGATTTTTTGTATGTATTATATGTATCTTTCATGAAGGAAGGAGTCTTCTCAGAGGTGCAGAGGCTTCTCTTTTTTAATAAAGAGCTGCTGGGAAATGCTGGCATCTTTACGTGCTTCAGAGATCAATTCATTGTTTTTCAAATACATAAAAATATTTTTTTTAATTTAAAAAAACCTGACTTTCTCTGCTTCTCAAAATTGTAAAAACCTTTTGAAGTGGCATTCGTGATTCCAGCAGATGCTATTCAAAGTATATGCAAATGTAAAAAGTATAATTTCTTTATATTTCTGCATAATTTTAATTCGCATCTGCTGCAGACAGCAGAGTAATACAAATTTGATTATGTGAAATAAAAAATTCAATACCATGTATGCAATTAAAGTACCTTTTTTCTCGTTATTTAAAGAATCAAAGTAAAACAAGTTCATTCCACTTTCAGTTTTAACATGCAGGGGACTAAAATAGATTTTAAGGTGGCTGGTATGACTTTTCAAGAGAATTCTATACAATTTTATCATAATTTTCAAGATATTGTCAGGTCAAAACAGTTTTTCTGTTTACTTGATTCAGTGCACATAATTTCAATCCATGTGAAAAAGAGCAGACAAAAAGAAGACAAAGTCCTGAGACTGAGTGTCTTTGACAGTGTTTTCAGATACAGTGTGCCTCATGTTCCTACCTGGCATGGGGCCAGAAACAGCACTGGGGATGTCCCATCTAGGATGTGTGCTCTGATGCAGATGCTGCAGTGCCAGATGGAAGAGATGCAAGAAAAGGTTTGCAAATTTTGTTTCACTCAGGGTGAGAACAGAAAATAAACAGCATCTCCAAAAAGAGTTAGCATAGGCAGTGGCCTGAGCCCTATGATAGTGTGGCTAAGATAAGACAGAAACAGGAAGATAACAAAAGCTCTCTAGTGGGTGGTAGGTGGAAAATTGTTACTTATGCAAGCAAGAGAAAGGCCCGCTCTCCATTTCTGGCTGATGAGAAAGCAGATTCAGGACTCCTGAAAATGAGAAAAAGGGACACTCCAGGGACTGATTGTCTGTTTTCTACAGTATTTTTGGTCAAGGGAGCAGACTATGGTAAAAGCATTCATATCCAGTAAACCAACACCTGGCTGTGTATCCAGTATCGGTGAACACAGTCTGGCCTATTCAATAATGGTGCATAATTTGATGAAGGAGGAAGACTAGCAACAAGAAATATAAATCAAGTGAAAACACCTGATAATGACAGGGAATAGAAAACTTACTAACCTAGCAAGAAGAGCTTTAACATGAGTTGACAGGGTGATGGGGACCTAGGTCCAGAACTAATTAAGGAAGAGCCACGGAAGAGGAGGTTCTCGTGGAATAAAGGAGACTCACATTCCCTCTCAGAACAGAGGACATTCAGAAGCTTTTCTTGGGTGTCTGTACATTAACACAAAGTACTTAGCAAAATAAACAGGAAGAACTGGAAATTCTTGTACTGAGGCAAGGTCATGTGATGATGGGAATCACAGAGACTTGATACGACAGCACAACAGTAACGCATGAATGAGTGAAGACTGTTAAAGAAGGATAAGGAGAGAAGAGGAGAGAGAGTCGCATTCTGTGTAAAACAGCTCCCTGGCTGTGTAGACCTCCAGCATGAAGCCAGAGATGTATTTCCTGTATCTCTAGATGCTCAAAAGATTCTGTGATGAGAAGGCTGGTTTTAGTCATCTGACAAAGAGGATGAACTCAAGAAGCCTGTAAATCTTGGTGGAGAGCTTATTTGACTAAGTAAGAAACTTTTTGGTGAACTAAAATATGAAAAGGAAGCATACAGGAAATGAACAGAAAGCAAAGGTGGAATTTAAAAGGTCTGCACATCATCTCTAAGCATTTTAATTTTTATGAGTGTTTGATTATTTAATTCACATGGGGTGTTGAAAGAACTGGCTGATCAAGCTGGACTACTGCTGTCATTAATTTACGAAAAATTGCACTATTCTGGAGGTGTAGCCAAAAATCTGACTTCAGTCCTTAGAAAGACCCCAAAGCTCGTCCTCTCAGAATCCATTCCCAAATGCACGATGCATAAAATTTACCAAAGCCATTCTTGCTTGGCCAAACTGAGTGTCTTCTACTGTTGAATGCTACAAGGAGCTAGGGACAAGCAGATGGCCTATCTCAACTTCAAGAAGGCTTTTGAGACCATTTCCTACATTGATTTCATGTGGAAGTTGAAGAAATGTGGGCTGGACAAACAGATAGCTAGCAGAGCTGAAATTTGACTCAACTGTGATAGCTTCATAGGACTAGGAGTTACAAAATAAAAAACAGGTATTTCTTGAAAGGCAACTGAAGAATGAGTGGGATTCTCCAGTGTATCTCAGTGACACTAGATGCCTATATGTGTACTACGGAATCAAACTGTAGTTAATTAGCTTAGACGTATAGATGGCAAAGGTTAGGTGAGATGAATCACTCATCTGTCAGTGGATTTGGATTCTACAGAAGAAGAATTGTTATTCCAGTATTTGGTATAATACAAAGATTTTTACAAAGGAAATATAGGGCAAATTTTATTTATCAGTTTGTTTCATTTTAGCTGAATACACTGAAAAGTGTTTAAATTTTTGTCATTTATTTCTAGAGATGGCTGTTTCAGTTTATACCATTAATTCACCACTTCTTTTTGTTGCTTTTGTACCTCTAGGTTTGTGTTGATCATATTTAGACTCTAATCTCTAATTAGTAATTATAAAATAACACAATGCAAATAACACAATGCAAATAACATTTTTAATTGCTTTGAAACACCAAATACTCATTGCCACAATGATTATGTATAGCACTCTTGCATCATCACAAAATAACACAGTCACTTGCTAGTGCAACTTTTAGCTACTAGTTTCTGTTGTTACTACCAGAAAAAATTCTACAGGCTGGTACTACATGCCATGGAACCAAAAGGGGACCATGTTGCAGTGACTGAATAGATAACACATGTCAACAGTGAGAAGTACAGTGATTTACTTTAATAGAAATATTTGAAGCTGCTTTCAGTCACTTATCAGAGCCCACCAGCTTATTTCATTACCATTTTCATATTTTCTTATGTTTTTAAAATCAGTCTGAGTAAGCAGTAAAAAATTCATGTGTCATTTGTTCCAGTGCCTTTTGTGGGAGGTATGTTTGGACAGAAAAAAATGAATTAATACTCTACTCCATTGTGCTATAAATTGATTCACATGAAAAGTGTAATAAAAGTCTAATGTCAATGTTTTAGCTATATAGTGGGATGCAGATTTGAAATTATAGCTTTCAAAACCCTTAAGATATTTCAACAAAATGTGTTTTGGTGAACTTGTCACACAACTGGAGGACACTGCAAAATCAGAACAGTGGCAGTAGAACAAAATACTTATGGCTTCGTAAGAACAGTGGAGGCATGCAGATCATTCACCACACTGCTGAAGTTCTCTTTGAAGCAATAGAGGTTTCAAGGATAGAACTTACTTTATGAAAAATGCCAGTGTTTGCAGAGCAGAAAATAATGCAAAACAAAAGAGCTTTTAAGAAAAATCATTTTCATATTTTGTTACTAATGAGGAATGTGCATTTTATTTTGTATAATAAGTTAAATTTAAGAATGAAATTATACAGAGTTGTGTTAGGCTCACTTTGACAGACTTCTGTTTTAGCCATTATTGATATTATTATTATTATTTATATTAAGTATGGTATATAGTCTGTGCACATAGTGTCTTTCCTTATGTCAAATAGGGTTTTGTACACACATAAGAAAAATAAAGCTATTTTATGTACAAAAGAAAAACCGAGCAGTCAAAAGAAAATTTAATTAACTGTATGAAGTTTTAAACTTTATACACCTTGAAACATCGAAGTATAAGACAATTGAAAAGACAGAACGACGCCTAGTTCTGTTACAGACATCCAAACTAATCATTAATTTAGATGAGAAGAATCCCATCTGATATGGTTTTCAGGAAAACTGTTCTGAATAGGGGATGGGAGCATCTCTTTTATGAGAAAAGGCTGAGGGAGCTGGGCTTTTTCATCCTGAAGAAGATCAGGCTAAGAAGGGACCTCATAAATGCTTAGAAATACCTTAACGGTGGGCGTCAGGACTCATTTCAGTGGTGCCCAGTGACAGGACAAGGGGCAACAGGTACAAACTGAAGCACAGGAAGTTCCACCTGAACATGAGGAAGGACTTCTTTACTCTGAGGGTAATGGAGCACTGGAACAGGCTGCCCAGGGAGGCTGTGGAGTCTCCTTCTCTGGAAATATTCAAGACCCGCCTGGATGTGGTCCTGTGCAGCCTACTGTAGGAGACCCTGCTTCGGCAGGAGGGTTGGACTAGATGATCTCCAGAGGTCTCTTCCAACTCCTAGGATCCTGTGATTCTGTGATTCTCTGTTATTGATTTTTTCCTTATAGCTAATTTCTTCTAAGTAATTGCATTTTTTCTGAAGTTGGCTGCAAATTTTTCACAGTGTCCACTCCAAAGCTGAGAACACCTAATGTTTATAGTTATACTAAGCTAACAGTAGGAAAGGAATGCAGAAAAAGGCCCGTATTTGTAATTATTACTATCGCAGCCAAGGTCACCCATAAACCCCTTCAGTCCTGTAAGTGAGGAGTCGTAAAGCGCCGTGCTTGCACGGAGGGGTGGACAGAAGAGGTGATCTGATAAAGACCGAGATATTCCATACCATGCATGCCATGCTCAGCTTAAAGCTGGAGGATCTCGAGGGTCTCTCTTTCTTCATCTATGGTCGGCTTCTGAAGAGGACCTTGCTCATTGTGATCCTGCCTGTGATCTTGATCCAGATTCTGATCAATGTATTCCTGAGTCCAGTTCCCATCTACAGCTGAGACCAGTCCAGGACTTCCTGGTGCTGTCTGGCAGCTGCTGGTGGGATGCCCGTGTCCACAGCACCCATCTCCGGGAAACTCGGTATCAGTTGTGTATATTTTGTCTTATTTGTCTCATTCTTAATATTAGTATTACTAGTGTTATTAGTAAAGCTGTTTTAATATCCAATTTATAAGTTTCTCTCCCTTTTCCTCCTTTTTCCCTTCCTGCAGTGGGAGGGTGGGGGTTAATAGAGAGCATAGGCCTCTCTGTTTATTGCTGTCCTTCACTAAATGCTGACAGATTTATGGGTGCCTAATGTGGGGTTCGAGGGCTCAAGAGCAGGTCTGAATTCAAATCCAGACTCAGCAGGAAGACACCCAGGTTCAGCTGAGAGAGAGTAAAAGGTTATTCCTTTGTGAGTTTGGAGGAGTTTGGAATTAAAGCAGGAAGATTTAATTCATTGTATTGAGTGCTTTGTCATTAAGCCCAATATTATACGATATCTCCTCAGAACTTTGTTTAGACCTAGGTGTCTTGGTGTTGTATGGGTTGTTTGCCAGTGGTTTTGTGTGGTTAATGAATTTCAGGAGTGGGGTGAAAAGCACTGTTGTACTGTGGGGTTTATTACTGCACTATGCCGTGGTAAGATTGGTCACTATCTTTCCAATCTCTTATCTTTATCAAGTGATGAAAATGAATAATTGTTGCAGTTCGGCCGTGGACGACAACAAAGGACCACGCACTCGCTCTATCGCCCATCCTCCCACTGGGATGTGGAGGAGAATGGAAAGACAAAGGCAAAAATTCATGGGTCAGGATAAGGGCAGTTTAACAGAACAGCAAAAAAAGCGTATGGTAACAACAATACTGAGAAGGAGAATATACAAAACAAACAGTGAAATGTACAGAGCAACTCTCACCGCCCAATGCCCAGCACACTCCCAAGCCGCGAGTCACTTCCCCCCAGCCAGCTCCTCCCCTGGAACACAGCATGACGTTACATGGTATCGAATACCCTACTCTGTTTGGCCAGGTTGGGTCAGCCAGTCCGGTTGTGTCCCCTCCAGACTTCTGGTGAAAATTAATCCTGTCCTGGCCGAACACAGGACATTGTCCACCCCTTATTCTGTACCATCTACATCTTGCCCAGGTACCCACTTTCCAGTTGATCACCACCACTTTTCAGCTCTTTAATACATACAAACAGATATCATTCCTTTAGTCTATGGATCATCCCTCTGAAGCGTCCGTTGAGATCATTTAATCCATGACTTCGGACTCCATCTGTCGTAATGGTCTTCCGTGGCAGGAGAGGTGATGTGTGGTGATGGGCGGTCACTTGCTGCATCCGGAGCTCTTTCTTGTCCTGGGTCATGTGACAGAGAGGGCTTACAATTTGGCTGTAATTTGGGATGTGCATCCTCCAAAAACCCACAACACCCAGGAAGGCCTGTGCTTCCTTTTTGCTGGTTGGTGGAGACATAGCTGCTATTTTGTTG
>Ga0065711_1042314_pt1 | contig 15472 bp, 5 predicted proteins | sample Hoacrofraction12_FD_59098 | JGI IMG/M metagenome (GOLD analysis project Ga0065711, IMG submission 59098) | Hoatzin crop microbial communities from Cojedes, Venezuela - Epithelial fraction 12 v2 (version 2) | ecosystem: Host-associated > Birds > Digestive system > Esophagus > Crop | place... | reverse complement strand
TTCCCCCCCCCCCCCTTTAACGCGACAATCCCATGACATCACCTAATTTACTTCCTCCCCAGACATTTCCTTCTACTAGCACTCCTCACTTCCCCATCTGCATCCATAGCCCACACTCCACACCTTTTCAAGTGATGTTTAATTTATTTTCTTTCACTCATCTAAACTAAAAGGGTTTTTTACAAAAAAATCAAGAAAAAGATGACAGGCTAACCCTAATTTCCAAAACAGAAAAGACAAAAAGAGCTAAAGAAAGCTAGAAAGTTTGCTTTGAAAAATAGAAGTCCTGCTCACATAATAATGCATATATGTATATGTGAGACTAAATTATTAGGGTTTAGCAATTATTGTAGGGTTCTTTACACAGCATGGTAGAGCAATTCATTCAAACAAAGTAAGAAATGACTTTTCGAGTAAACTCAAATCATGCAATTTTGTGATAGCAATGATCATACTGAACAATTTGGAATGCAAGACTGTAAAAAAACCACATTTCCAACAGATACTGCAACTGAATAATTGTTCTCTGAAAAAAATTGATAAAAACTCATATTTCTTTTCATTACGTGAGCATATAATGAAATTATTATTTCAAATTTTAATAACTGGATAATCAGTGGTCTTCTTGATATGAGGGTACAGAGTAGACAACTGCATGGGCTAACCAGTTATTATCACTGGATTTCTTTTAATTAGGACTGATTTAATATATTATCACCTTTAAGAACTTATTTCTGATCTGCTTACTCCAGTAATGGTGATAAATTCCAGAAAGTAAATGAAAGGAATGCAGTTTTAGAAGTAATTTCATTTTAAAAAGAAGGAAACTTGGAACAACTATTTGAAATAAAGCCTCTAATTCAGTAAGGCACTTAGAATATATGGTATTTTTAACCATGTGGGTAATTCCAATGTTAATTGCCAAAGCAAGTGTAGCAGCCTCTCTTAAAATATAGTATATGTTTGAATGCTCTGCTGCATTTGAACCTATGACGATCTTTTGAAGATTTTCATAGCTTTTAAAAAACTCAGATTCTTGATAGCTTGCATCAGTGTATAAAAGGTGGAAATATCTTACGTAATGATTATTTGGAGATCATTATCAGTACTATGGGGAATGCTAGCTACCCTGTGATATATCTGTATTAGACTTGAATATACATGAAGTCATCAAAGGTTTTTACAACTCAACTAGTCTAGATTTTGCATTGTGTCTACAATTATGATGAAAAAATGACTTGATGTGTGATATACAGTTATGAACAGCTTTTCATGACACTAATCTGACAGACTTCGTAGTATACTACAGGCCTTGTTTTAATCACGTGATGATGTCTACTTATTCATTCCTTGACACCTTGCACTTCATGTGTTCTTGTATGAATTAAACCCAGGATTTCTGTAGGCAGGAGCTGAATCGTAGGCTCATTTCTAAATATACAATGGAGTCCAAGACTTCCTGTCATTTTTGTAGCCTCTTGAAGTAGATACAAAGGAACAATAGTTAAATATACCCTTTCATATACCTTGAATGCAAACTTGAATAGCACTGAGAATCCTGAGAACGCTGACATGAAAATCTTGAAAATGTATATTATGTAGATATAAAAATGTAAATATTGGTTTACAATTCTGCACACCTTTACAAGTTCAGAATATAGAACGTGAGCTAAAAAAATACGCAATTTATATTTTAAAAACAGTCTTTAAAGACTTCCAGTGATAACACATGTAGCTTTTCTTCTTCACTAACGCTAACATTATTGTGCTTAACTCTTACCTAAACTCTCATTTGCAGCTACAAATACAGTCAGAATACACTGTGATAACAATGTTCCCATAGAGTCATACAGCAGAAATATCGTGAACAGGACATATTTGCCTTAGCCCAGAGACGGTATTGAAGGGACCTGCTCTACACACCATAAAGGAAAACCATACTTTTGCTTAGGTTATGTGGGCTGACTGCAGAAGAATTTTGGAGAACATGGTATTCTCAAAAACTTTTCCTTTAAAGATCATAATTTTGTGGCATAGCACGTCAAGGTGTTTCTTCCTTTGATCACTGTTATTTGTCTGATCTGTGCTTGAACCTGTAATGTACAAAGAACCTGTACGTATTGGATAGAATCGGCAAAAACTAGATTAGAGTAGGTCTGTGACAGAGTGGTTTGTGACTCTCATTTGTGATATAGTCCCAAATGTTTAGCTATTGTTTCAAGCAAAAGCTAATTTTCACCTTTTGTCTCTTTTATAACATCTTCATGAGACAGGAACTCCACTTCAGCCACATGAGGCCCAAGTGCATAGTCTTCACGCGGAAGAACGAAGGCATAAATTAAAGTCTTGAAGTTTGTACAGCAGTGTGGAAGGAGATGATGTGCTGCAGTGTAGGTGGTATTTTCCTTCAAGCCACTGCTGCAGTTCTGTCACCTTTAACTCATCTCTTTATCTCTCAGTCCACCGAAATGCAAATTCAGTGCCAGCTTATCCCACTGTAATTCTACAGACTGGTCAGCATATACTTATGTTGCAGCCACACAAATGGTTCGTAAAGGTGTTACAGAAATCCTATATGTTTGGGTTTGGCGTATTGTGTGTTGTGGAGCATATAAAGACAGTTTTGCTGTTTCAACAATAAATTCAAACACTAGTCCAAATACAGATCAGCTATCTTTATTTTCTCATGCACACATGCCTGGGTGAATCAGAACTGATAGGAGATGATGAATTGTCTGTTTTCCTGTTCAATAATACTTTAATCAAAATTGCTAACTACAGCCATGCTACTTTAAAAGTTAGTTGATCTGACCTAAATTAAAAAGGAAACATTCTCTATAATAAGTTCCCGAGTGAAAGCCAATGGTTTATTACTACCCTTTACAACTGCAAAATAGTTTAAAAGCTGCAATGCCATTTATGAAGTGTTGAATAATACACAGCAGCATGTGCATTATTAATAGCTACCTATGTATGAATAGAAACTCAGTTAGACTTCCCCAAAGGTATACTTCAAGGACTGTTTCATAATGTCACATCTGAGGAACTAGTTTGTTAAGATGAACGTTGCATTTATTATTCATTTAAGCACTGACTGTAGGGAAAGACTTATTCTTTTCAAATATAATTACCCTTGTGTAATGGGTAGTATAGATCCTTCAGTATCTGAAAGACTGTCCTTGTGACCAAAGTCCTCAGCCAGAAAGCTGCCCTAACAATTTCAGTTACTTCAGCTGTGGAAGCTACTCTTGAGTTCTTTTACTCTGAGGAATTGCCTTGGGAGTTCAAAGGAACAAGGTCTTCTGCATAGTTCAACATATTCACAAAATATTTGGGAATAGCAAAGCAATAATTTTTGCTGCTGATTTGAAATTATTCAGGCTAACCGATATTAAGATGAGAGTGAAGTGCTGCAGTGATAACAGTTGATAACTGACAATAAAATGACTGATAAGGTGATATGATGACAAATACAAAGGAAGGACCATTGTTTCCCAGTGGTGCAGACATTTTAAGTGATACTCATTTGAACAAATATAGCTACTTACAGTGTAAACTTCTACCTCTAATTTACTTTCCTGTTTCCCATCAAATCTGTTAGCCATGTCACCCTAAAGCAGCTCCTGAAAACTCACATTTTTTTTCTGTTGAATACAAAGAGAGATTAGAATAAAAGTCTGAATCACAAGACTTCTTCAGAAAACACTGAACTTCATCAACAAAATTTTCTAGCATCCCCCTGGGCCGGAGATACTGGAAGTTACTGATGTAGATAGCTACATTGCAGAACAAACAGATTACACTATAAACGCTTTAAACTCATACTGCCTAAAACATGTCTTTTACTGAATATATTCTTCTTTAATTTTAATAAAATGAATTGTATTTGCCTGAATACTTTCCCCACTGCAGTATTAAGTGTTATTAGGGAAAGTGCCAAACCCCTTTCACCACCTATTAAAGCATTAAAGAAATTTACTTTTATTTAGGAAATGCTATAGATCAGTAAAATGTTTCTTTGGGAAACAGAGGACCACAGAGTCTCAATATCATATTCTTTCTTTTTTTAAAATGTCCAGTGAGTGTCCTTTATCTATACAATGCCTTTGTTAAAGAAAACTGACTGTAGGTCTAGCAGACCAATCACGATGAAATTTTTTCCAAATTCAGAGATTTTTCATAGGTCTTGAGTTTCTGTAGTCACCCATGGTTGCTGTGTGACTGATTTTTTCAAAATACGAGGAAAATCCAGGACAACAAACTGCACTGGGTGACTCAGTTGCCATTGACAGGACTCAGGACAAGCCTCCTCTCAGCTCTTAGACAGCTGTCTGCATATCAGCCAAGCCCTGTTCTCAAAAGCTTGTAATATCTCTGGCTACAAAGACGGACATCTCTGCAGACATGGAATAAAAATCAGTAATAACTGGATTGGCAGCATGAATCTCCAGTGCCTGCAATTCCGTCCCCTGTTATTTCTGTAGATTGAGTTTTTCCACTCCTCCAGGCAAGAAGACAGATATTTTCACTACTATAAAGCACTATATATATGTTAATTATTAGAGAGAGAGCAATGAAACTGATAGCAACTAGATGGGGAAAAAAGGAGGTAAAGAGAACAAAAGATACTGAGGAAATTTAAGTATGAGGCAAAGATAATGCTGACAATGACAATGGAAAAAATACATCTTTCTAAGTATGAAGAAGGGAAAATGAGAAGGAAACAAAAAAAAACAATTAATAAACAATTTATATAGCACAGAAACAATGGAAGAGGAAAGGAATGTGCAAGAGTGTAAAACAAGGTAAGAGATTAAAAAGATGGAATTTCTAAATTAGTGAGTTTATTACATTTACTTATCAGGCATGACTGATGTAAGAAGTCTAGAAAAGATTTTGCCTTAGCCCCTTAAATCTAATACTGCTGCTAATTTCTAGGCTATTTATATATTATAGGCAAAACTTGCCAAAAAGTTTTGTGAGGAATTTTTCTTCCGTTGTTTTCTCACAGCTCATTCTTTGTTCATCTGAAGAAATGGGTTCCTTGGTCTTTTCCCTGCTCCATAAATTCCTGGTGCTCCATATGAATTTCTCATTTCCATTAAGTTTTCTGAAGCAGGAAGACATTTTCACACTTCTTGAGCAGGGACTAGCACATTCTGCTAGTGCTGCGCCGCAACACCAAATGATGTTGACACCATTGTCTTGTTTGGATCCTTCTTGTTAGTCTCTCTGCCTATTTAGCCTCTGTCTTCACTGATAAGATTTTTCAGAGGTATCACTTCATTGATTATCAATGTGAATTTCAAGTCCATTTAAGTAGGTCTGAAGCAGAACTTTTTTTCGAGACGTAAGGACTTTGTTTTTACTGATCCCAACTAGTAGCCCAGGAGTCACTTTGACAACCTGGTTTAGTTTTGATTTCATGTGTAACCAGGGAAAATTTGTAATTCCCCTTACTTTATCAGTGTATTGCTCACTGCCAACTTAATAAGATATATGACTTTCACAAAAAGCGTGGACAGGGGGGCTTTGAGGGAAACTAAGGGGTGACACACCAAACAAATGAAGGGGAGTGGTTCTTCACACAATATCTAATTAAGTTATCACAAGCAACTGTAGTTGCTAAAAGTTTACAAAAGTCAAAAAAGCTAAAGGTCACATCCATGAAAGAAAAAGTCATTTTAAGGACTACGAAATATAAAGGATCCACTTCTGGTTTTGGAGTTTCTGAGCTGTAAAATGCTGGGGAAATGCGGCAGTATTATCTGGGGAGCTGTTACTTGCAATTGCTATATCCTTACCCTTTCTCCATGCTCTCCAGTCTGTGCACTAAGCAAGTAAGCAATGAAAACACTGTCGTCATTCCTGACAACTAATTAATCCCAAAGATGACAGAAATAGTTGAACATTCTTACTACTATTGGAGTTCAGCTGGTAATCCATAGCAAAACTGGAAGACAACTACAACATATTTTGATCACTACGAAGATGTACCAAATTTTACAGGGAATCAGTTTATAGGCTTTGGCACAAGTTCTGTAATGCAGCTGACCAAAATACTTCATACAAAAAATTTTCAATTTTTCCACTTTAAACTGTTGATTTAACAATAGTTAAATCATTCAAATGGAAATAACTTATTTTGTGGACATTTCTACTACATTTATCATAATTATTCAGTTTAGCAAGTATGAAACCTATTTCAACTACATTATTTGACTTTTATTATGTAATTCTTACTACAGTAAATAAAAATATTCTGAATTCATTGTAAGAAGTAGAATTAATGTGAAGCAAAGCCAAAATATAAACAATATTAAGAACTCATCACCTTTACTCTGTGACATTACATCATCATCCAACCTGACATTATATTCACTAGTAGTCAGTCCGCATATGAAACTGTCAGTTGTAGCACAATATCAAGTTATAAACTCGTTCTGGTCTCATCTTCTTATTTTATTTTACTATAACTAAATATGTGCATATTTTTCTTTTCCAGAGAAGGCTTCTGCTTCTTTTTTGGGTGGGGCAGGGAGGTACACTGATCTGCATGTCTGTTCAGTCTGCAGTGCAGCTATGTGGAGAGGAAGAATTCTGGGAGAAAAAAAGCAGTAAAAGACAGAGGGCTCACAGGTTCCATTAATTCCCTAAATCAGCGAATCAACTGCAGCTCTGAAAACCCCAGGATCCAGATGCTTTATTCTGAAGTCAGGCCCAAGTGTCTATTCTCCCACAATTACCACGGCCATAAGAATATACACGCTTCAGTTCGAATGCAAGCCTAAAACAATATAGCATAGAACTAAGGAGAACCTTCTGTAGTATTTGAATACACAAGATGTAAATTTGAGCCCATATTTTTTATGCTTAGTTTTCAGCATTGCAGAAGAGAACAAAATCATAGCTTTGTAAGTTATATGCTAAGAGGAATACTTCCTTTTAGCTCACATTTAATTGTCTCATCTTGAAATTCTTGTCCCACTGAGAAGTAACACTGTAATGCAACACATCTGCCTGAAATAGTTTACAGCCTGTGTTTTTTTCAGTGTCATCTCTGAGGGCAAATAAGACATTTACACAGCATTCTGCAAACGACATGTTCATTCAAAGACTAAACTCATTGGAAAAACTGAAAAACAAATCCACATGAAAAATAACAAACTCAGATTCCCATATTTAAACAGAAGAGGGAAGTAGAGGGTCAATGTTAGCACAATTTCAACCACGGGGCTTCATAAGGGTTATTTTCAGATTACACTAACGATTCAAAATACCTGGGAATTAATGTTGGTTTCTGTGCAGCAAAGGTTGCCCAAGCAAGACTGAAATGAATTTGAATTAGTTAGGTGACAGGAGGGAATAGAACAAATGCTTAAAAAAAATGTAGCAGTATCCCCTGCTTGTCCATCAGACATCTGAGAGAACAGTCAAGTAAGAACGATTGCTTGTTTAAGGCAACGTTGCGGTTGGCGTCAAGCAGCAGTAAGGCATTCAGCAAGTGTTAATGTAGCACCTAGGACACGTACTATCTAGAATATGATAGAGGTCTTAAGATAGGGGTTTTATGAAAGACCAACATTTGAGAATTCATCACTTCATAATCAATGTGGAGGAAAAATCACTTGGTGTCATCATCTGTCACAATCATGCAACACAGAGTGTGCCAGACACCGTGTAACTACATAATCAACACTGGTTCCTTTACAATCATGTTTTCAGTCTTGAGTATAAGATAAGAGGCAAATGGGAACAGCAAGGGTGAGAATGACAATCACCATGTCAGCATGATGGGCATTACATTAAGCTGCCTAATAGTTGTCAAGTTTTGACAAGTGTCTATGAGCTATTTACAGACTACAAATTTATGTGGTACTCTGAGTTCTGTACACCTGCTATGGAAGCATCAATGAAAATGAGAATGGTAGATCAAGGCTGCTGGTAACACAGTTCTTAGGTTGATACTTTCAGATGCTGGATTGAAATTGCACAGAATAATGTACCTTTTCCTTCTGTTAGGGATCTCCAAGCCACAGAGCAGGGTTTCAAAGGGGAAAGCAGAGAAGAGTTTGTTAAAGTGCTTTAAGCACATTTTTTTTTGGTTCCTGCCAGAAGTCTTGCTTTGTTATTAAAGTCCATTAAATTGAAAAAAAAATATTTTTCACAGATCTTTTTAGACTCTTTTGTAGTTTTCTTTCTGTTAACGTGTCTTCAGTGACTTTTCTGGAATGTGGAAATACAGTTAACATTTCTTTTTGTTCATGTTTTTAAGATCAAATACTTATAGATAACTTTTGACCCATTGCACGGGCAGTACAATATTTGGACCATTTTACTGAGCTTCTCAGCATGAAAAGATGTAGACTGTGGAAACTGAGCTGTCAGCCTAATTTAAGAAACTGCAACAGCAGCAGAAAAATAGCAAGAGCCAGCTAACCTTTTAGTCGAAGGAGCTGAAGTACAGCAGCAGCAAATGCAGTCCCTGCTGTGAGAGAAGCTTTCTTGTGTGTTGCATTTTTGACTCTCTTTTCTGGAACTGATGTGGTATACAGTGGTGTTATTCCCTATTCAATTTACAAAGAAAATAAAGTCAATAGCACCGAACCCGCAGTCTAAAAATATACCACTAGGCTACCTTTTTAAAAAAATCTTATTTAATCACTTCTCCATAACCACACTGACCATGTAATTTAACATCCACGTTTTGGAATTTCAGCTCTGAGTTTCTTCTTGCTTCTCTTGAAATTACCTTTCTAATTCTTGGACCACAATCAGATCTAATGAAGCACCACTGCAAGTACAAAAGCAAGGGAGAAAATATTAAATTTCAGTATCCTAAGACTCCAGTGACCAATCAATCTCCCATTCCTGAATATGGAAGCACATTCACAAGCTATTTATGTGATACTGAACCAAATAAATATCCAGCATATTGTTTCTTGTATACTTCTGTCGTCTCCACTACTTCTATATACACCTATCCATAAGCCTTTGAAACAGAAAACATTTGAACTGAAATAAAGATTGATTGGTTTACATCTGTTGTTTCGAGAGATTTCTCTGAGGTCCTTTATAGGGTCTCCATTTTTGTTCTTTGATAGGAACAGTAGTCACTCTAAAAGTAACATTTCATATGAGGACAATTATATTTTCTGAATTTATAAGATACATTATACAAGTACAGCTTTTGTTATTACCTGTGAAAATTAATCTGCTTTTCTTTCCCATACCTCTGTTTAAACTTACAACAGCTCCACAGAAGTCTTTTTCCAATAAGTACCATAAAATCATTGTGATAGAGATATCAACGTCCTTAAATCTTTTGGGCAAGGGGTGTGAGTGTTCCCTGCCTTCCAGCCAATCTTATCTCAGGTGAACTAGGTGCACAGGAGTCCAGGAGTGCCCCAGTTCTTCTGTCACAGCACATGGAATTTCCTCACCCAGTGTAGCTCATGCAAGTTCACATGTTGCTCAACCGAACCTGCTAGAAGAGAGGAATGTTATCCCCCTCCAGTTTCTCTTTTACTTCTTTAATGGACTTCCTCGACAGAAGCCACATAAGAGTAGTATGTTTCTTGGGGAGTGATCATTGGAATGGCATAGACACAAGGCAGCACAGTGAAGTAGAAAGCGGCATTTCCTAAACATGTCCTAAAACAGAAAAAAAAAGAAAAGCAGCTTATAACAGAAATCACTTTAGAATAAATTTTTCTGATCCTCGATGAAGAAATCCAATTCACTTCTGTCCAGTGAAAAAATACTCAGACCCCAGTTTTCATATCTGCTAAAGAAGATTCCTTGTCTTATTCACTCCAATTAATTCCCTGGAAAAGAATACAAAGTGTGGGAAAAGATGCTAGGAGCATATTGGGAAAAAATGGGAAAAATGTATGGAAATGAGGTGAGGCTAGTGATATTAGTCACCAGTTTGTAAGCATAAAAGCCTTGACCATATTTACATTGAATTGATCAACTAAAGATTTTGTGTAGCACTGAACAATTGAAGATGTGTCAACTTTCATGTTGTTTTCCTGTCTACACTATTTGGTCTGTTTACATCTGTCCTGCTTTCAGAATTTTTCTGAACAAGGAAACAGTCATCACTGTTTACGTGGTGTTTTAAGATCCACGTTCAAAACTGCATGAAAAATTAAGACCATTTTAGAGCAGAATCCTCACACAAATGTTGTTTAGCAGAGCAAATGTCTGATTAAGTGAACTATTGGTGACATTATCTTCATTGTTTATATACACTGACCAATTTTTGGATCTGTTACATCTTCAGGAAGAAAGTATGATGTCAGGTTTGTAACTATGTCCCCTGAAAGGATCCTGTGTAGACATACCTAAGGGAAGATGTTCACTAATTTCTTCACTGCTAATTGGAAGACATGTAGGAAGACTGCAAGCCTGATATTGCAGCATTGTTTGTCGCCATTAATATTTCTTAATTCTTTAAACACCTCTAAAAGACTTTCAGGCATTTTTCTATTAATATATCTAAGTGGAGATAAATGGCTTTGAACTTATTGTTGTCTAATAGCTTGTGACCTATGTTATGATCTAATGAAACAGCCCTGGGTAGAGTGTGGTTTTTTTTTTTTAGCAGATATTGTTGAGAAAGATATATTACTGTAACTAAAAATGAAACATAGCAACAGTCATATCCTGGGCAAACACGATACTAAATTAGAAAATGGATAGGCTCAAATGATCAGACAACCAACTACATACAGCAGCATATGAAATGAAAATATAAGCTTATCACTAGCATAAACTTCTTTTAGTCACAATGTCATAGAATAGAACTGTAGTGTGGTTTGGGTTGAAAGAGACCTTTAAAGATCATCAAGTTCCTAACCGCCTGCCATGGGCACGGAGATTTCACTCGACCAGGTTGTTCAAAGCCCCCCACCCAGCCTGGCCTTGAACACTTCCAGTGAGGGGGCATCCACATCTTCTCTGGGCAACCTGTTCCAGTGCCTCACCACCCTCAGTAAAGACTGTCCCTCTTCCGCACTTGTTTTGGTTTAGTACGTGAACACAGGCACCTGTCATCACGGCAGGGGCAACTCCTGCTCTGGAGAGTGGAGTCCATCCACACTGGAACTCCCTTAATCTTTCTTTGTGATTCTGAGTTCAGTGACCTGCACTGGATATAATGGAATGAAAGTAGCGTGTAATAAAGAAATACTATGTAACAAGTGTGATTACTTTATTTTAAATCAACTCTTATATTCCTTATAGGGTTGCTGTGCCTCTATGCACCTCTGCAGTACCCCTCAGTGGGAATTTTGCTGAGTCTTCCTAAACTTGTGGAAAAAGACATGCAGTGTTTTCACACTCAGACAGAGCATGAAACAAAGCATGCAGGAGACTGTTACAAGATTCTTCATAAAATAATGGTTGGAGTTTTTTCGTTTGTTCTCCAATTGCTAGCTAATTATTCCTACGTTGTTACTATTGCCTTGATGCTGAATAACCCATACTGCTCTTGTTTTCTATATTCTTCTCCTAAACCTCCGTTGCATAATACACACAAATATGAATATATGCATCTGCTACAAAATTTTCTGTTGAGTTCCCCACCAGCAAAAAAGCCGTAGAGTCACCAGTGATGAGCCGTGATAATAATATTGCTGTCACAAGAAGTACAGCAGTCTGTACTCTTTAAATAGTCTGAATCTGTAAAGAAAAGAATACATTTTATTAAACCAACTAACAAAAATGGAAAACCACAGACACTTCTGGAGGCATAAACCTCCTACATGTCCCTGCAAAACTTCTCCCTAGAGAGGGCTTGTTTTCCCCAAAGTATGACTGTTTTCCAAAACTATATCCTCCACCTTAATAAAACATATTACCTTCTCCATGTCCCTTGTCTGACTTAGTCTTAGCTTGGATGATCACAGCTACAACAACATTGCCACCCTTATGGCAGAGTTAAATTCTAGAACGTTTACCATTGCTTTAGTACTGGGTTGTCATGTATTGAAATTGGCAGCTTTACCTCATTCAGAAATGGCTCTTAAACAGTAATCTGCAAAAAATGTCCAAACACAAAGACAGATGTTGTGGTGATAAGAGAAGAAATAACATGTGCCAGGCCAAAACTCATAGTTCAAGAATTGTAGTTAGTTATATTAATTTGGAGATACTATGCCTGAAAGTTCTTGGTTATAACTGAACCTGTAAGTCTATTCTTGGCCTGATCCCAAACTGCCCTTTGTTCATTGGACTTTGACAGATTTATACTATAATTATTTACCTTGCCTGATTTAAGTAACAGAGAATTTATCTCTTATTGGCATCAAACAGCTTGATTCACTCATTTTTTCACATAAAGAATTACTCCTTCACAGGCTGCCATGAAAGTTAGGCCTACAATATACACTGAGTGGACATACAGGAGACTTTCGTTTTTTTTAGTTGCTCCCCTCCATGGCTAATATAGAGTATTTATAAATACAGAAGGGTCTACCCTCTTTGCTTATGATAAATATTGTAGCAAAAAAAATCCAAATTTAGTCTACACAGTGTGCACAAAAATTCTAATCAATCAAAACCAACTTTTTCTTTTAATTATTCTGTCAGGAATAGTTTCCCCATAGTTTTCACTTCTAAACTACTCCCTCTCCTGGTCATTGCTTACTAGTTGTATAATGCTAGTTATTTTACAGGTTAAGTAAAATATTCAACTGGTTTTCCTACTAGCAGTTTCTGATACTAAGACTGGATTCTACAATGGATGCCAGGATGGCTTCATGTAGAATGGCTCAGTGCATTGGCACTGAATAAATTCTGAAGACACAGAAGAAAATGAGGATCCAATTTCAAAATATTCTAAATGAAAGAAGTTAAAAATTGTACAAAGCAGAGAAAAAAGGTGTTGAGTCTGTAATGAAATGTGTCAATCTATCTGAGCTCTTTTTCTCAATTAAATGCACGATTAAGGCTATATGTTAGCACACACCTCTCACACAGCAAGGATTTTCCTCCACCATTTAAGTACGAATGTCAGTATCTACCTTTTTCCACTTTAGAAATTGATGTAATTTACTAAAATTTCTTTCTTCTTGATTTTAAAATCAAATAGACAGAACTAATTCCTCTCTGGGAAGAAAATGACATGGTCTATTGTGACACTGAACAGGAAAAACTTAACATGGTGCAAAAGCAGCAGACACAGAACTTTCCCCTCATCAGTCCATTCTTTTTCATCATCTCAGCATTTCTTGCCGCCTTCTGCAAGTGGAGAAGGAAACTCAAATTCTCCCAGCGGATTTCCAGACTTTGGAAGCTGGACATGAAAGGCTACCACAAACCTCAGTTTGGCATACAAGGGATACCTACTGGGAGAATAACCCATGGTAGAAAGAGCAGCCTCCTGAGAAAGGAGACACCGGCCAGCAAACTGGTCTTGATAGTGAATTATCCCCAAATCCAAAGACATCATGAGAAAAAAAGCTTCTCCTTATGACTACACATGAAAATGACATCCTAGCCCAGAGAACTCCCTTGCTAAACACACCAGCAACCGCTGCAGCTTCGCCTGCCTTGGGGGTGCAGTGGGCCCAGGACACTTGACTGAAACTGGGGATGCAGCAGGCTGGGCAGCACTGGCGCTGGTACTCTGGGCGCACTTCGGTGGGCATGGAAAACCATGACCAAAGGGGCTCTACCCTGCCATGCCAGCCGGGCCCTGAGTTACAGGGCACTCCTGGTCCCAAAGGGCAAAGATGGTGCCTGCAGGCCCATGTACAGGGGGATTACACCAAGAAAGCCTGCCAGACCTGCACCCTAGCTACAGGGATGCATGAGCTCAACCTAACCCCATAGCAACAGAAATCACTTTACAAAGGAGATTTCTGACTTTTAGTTTGGTCACATATCCTCTGAAACATTCAAACCTATGTTTGAAAAACAGGTTTGCTTTTAATATTTCTTTTTTTTTTTAATCAAAACACATCCATCTCTCTTCCTTTATGAATCTGAAATAAATAGTTCATATTGATTGTAAAGAACCAAAATGCATTTTCCTATTCCACAAAACTGTGTAAACCATTTATGTAGGGCTGATAATTTCAGCAATATGATGGGCTTTCTTGAGGCGTGCATAATTATTGAAATTCCAGTCTTGACTCCCACTCCAAAACTACCAGAAATAGTATTCTGGTCTTTACAGCAGAATTGAATTAATATTTGTCACATTGCCTTTTCTCTCCTTTGGAGAATTTTGATGCATTTTCTAGAAGAGGGTGTTTTGTCACCAAGGTTGGGGTTTTGTTGTTGACCCTCTGAGCAAGTCTGAGTCCCACATGCTCAAATCTCCTGCTCTGTAGCCAGCTTGAATTCTCTAATGTTAAGCAGTTGGTGCCTTTTCCTTTAAGCAAAAAAAATGTCTTTTGTCTTTAAGGGCAAAAGATGTCAGTTTTTCATGCACCTCTATGTCCTATATAAAATCTCAGCAGAGTTACAGTCCACACGACTAAACTCTGTAATGTCAGGCTACATTCTGCTCTGGTGGCCTGTGCTATTAGTTTCTCAAAAGAAAAAGTATTGACACAATTCTATTTTCACTAACTTATCTGTCTTGTATTAACCAATTTCATGCCCTGTTCCTTTTCCATCTGATAATACTGTTATCTGTTCTGAGTGGTACTCCACATTTTAACCTTCTGAACCTTAGAGTAAAGATAATTGATCAAATCAAAAGCTTACAGATGCTTTTAAACTGATTTGCAGATATTTCAGTACAAAAAAAATGCAAATACAGCCACAAACTCTCTTTTATAAGTTTTTGTCATTCTGAGAGTTGGACCAGAGTACCTGTGAAACCTACTTTCTTGGCAGTTGTATTTTCAGTAATTATTCCGGTCAAATAGGAAGAAATCAGAGATCACGCATTTAAAGTACATGTTCTCTGTAATCAAAACCACAAATGCCACTCCTAGATTTGTAAGACTACGCTTCCAAAACTGCATAGAACCCACTATAGGACTGTAACCTTCTTGTGTAGTATCAAGTATCCAAAGATCCCTATAATTTACTTTTTAGTGTCCAACAGGACAAAAGTATGAATTCAAAATAACACTCCACCCCAACTACATAAATAAATCTTCACAAGCCAACATCTATAGGGACATACCGACACTCTAATTTCCTGTTTTAGCTGAATTTTAGGAAGAAAAAAAATTAATGCTATGTACTATCCAAAGAGTATTGAACATACTTCTCTTTTTAAAGCCTTTTAACGTTTAACTTTTCATATGTTTCTCTGTATATGAGATGTGACTTTGACCGAAGTGGGGCTTTTAGAACATCTATAGTTCTATCTATAGATCGGAGGTAGCCTGGGCTGCAGTGACCACGCGCTGGTGGAACTAACGCTACTGAGGGAAATGGGAATAACGAAGAGCATAGTCAGGACCCTAAATTTTAGGAGGGCAAATTTCCAGCTCTTCAAGGA
>Ga0065711_1008565_pt1 | contig 15473 bp, 12 predicted proteins | sample Hoacrofraction12_FD_59098 | JGI IMG/M metagenome (GOLD analysis project Ga0065711, IMG submission 59098) | Hoatzin crop microbial communities from Cojedes, Venezuela - Epithelial fraction 12 v2 (version 2) | ecosystem: Host-associated > Birds > Digestive system > Esophagus > Crop | place... | reverse complement strand
TATTCAGTGGTTTCCTCTGAGAGTAAGCAGGAGCAAGGTATTTGAAAAAAAGACTTCTTCGAATTTGAATGTAGTTCAAGATCAAGTGGAGGTGATCTTTGTAGTTATACCAGGCTAAGCCGTACAGTAAACAGCTTAATTTGCCAATTTATTGTTAACTTTTATTGTTTCATGTAATTTGCCTTCCTCTTTGCAGGTCAGTTGACAACATAATTGATAACCTTTCTGTAGTCATTTACTGCTGTGCTCTAATTGCTCTTTTCAAAACTATGACTCAGTACAAAATAATTCAATACATGATCTAAAAACAATTAACAGTTCAAAGCTATCTTTTTATAGTATGTACAAAGGGAACAGAGCAAAAAGCTTCCACGCATGCAGTAGAAATGATATAACTGAATTTGAAAAAACCCTTTTTGCTGGGGTCCAGATTGTTTAGTGTGGGTTTTTTTTTTCTTTAGTAGAACTTCCTGGTTGCTGCTGTGATCCAGTGTTTGCACAGTGTGGGTTGATGGCTCTCTGGGTGCATCACCTGGGAGGTTCAGGATGTCCTGCATCACTTGGTGGGAGTTGTAAACCAGTGTGTTTGATCACCCACCCAGCAGCAGAGCAGCTGCAAAGGAGAACCAGGGTGATGACATGTAGACATGTAATTTACATTATTTGAATTGCAGGGCAGTTTCTAGGCAGATACGTATTGTGTGGGCTTACTGTGCGGTGTGAAGTGGCTCTTGCAGAGCCAGGTCAGAGGTGTTGGTACTGTGCTCCCCAGAGGCTCTGTTACTCAGGGGGCATGGAGGTGTGGGTAGCTCTGTGTGGCTTCGTATGGGGCCACTTTAGGGGTGTCTGCACTGTGTCCTCTGGCTCTTTGGGGTACTGGGAGAGCCTGTGATAAAAGCTTCTGGACTAGGTGCTTGTCACCTCATCTGCTAATTACATAGTGATATATAACTTACAAAAAAAAAAAATTTGCTTGACTTCAGTATATCTGTTCAGAGGGTAACAGGCATTGTGGGTGTGATGGGTAAACTGATCCCTGTAAGAAGATGTTCATATATTGACAGAACAACATGGCCGCTGTACAGTTCAATAGACTACACAGTTTACATTAGTACACCAGAAGAATATGCAGGTCCATTTCCAGAAAGTCAGGGAAACGTGATGACTTCCGCTGATAAACTGTAAATGTCTCAAACAGCAGCTTTGTATCATATTGTATGGTTGGGTTTGATAGCTCCATCTTTCAAAGATGGGGCTTCTGACATGATCAAAGGGTGCTTTTGGGGAAACCAGGTAGAGACGTGAAATTCTCCATAGGTCCTTGTAGCACATTCAGCAGCATACCTGAGTCTCCGTTTCTGAGCTGTGTGTGTGAGTTTGCTGACTTCTCTCGGATACCTGGGCAGTCCAGGGGAGCTTGCCTGGAGTGTGTTGTTTTGTCTGTCTGCCTAGAAATAGGTATTTGCTTGTGCCTTTCAAGCCTCCAGGAACGTACTTAATCTCACATTAATTACCTAATACTTGCTTGATCAGGATTGCTCTGAAAAGGTATCTCAGCAACTTCTATAGAGTCATATCTAAGGAATTAAAAACCCAAGTAAAACAGTACCCAGGCAACTAACACACAAATGAACTGATCAAACCAGTATTCACCTTGGATGGGAAGGGTTTGACAGTTGGCATGACCCCTTTGACTGGGTTTTGGCTCATCATGATAGTTCAACATATAGCATCAGCATGATGCTGCTGTAGTAACACGTTTGATCTCTGAGGTCCGTAAGAACATGAGAGGTGGGATTATTCAGATAAGAGCCTTTGAAACTGCAGAAGGTCTGAAGTGAAATGTAGTGAAGCCTAGTTAGCTTTGGGTGATTAACTCTTGTGGGACTAGGTACGAGCTGTTGCCTTTTAATCAGGGTTTTAAACGAGTTTTGCATATTCTTGACAGCTTTTCAAGTTTGCCTTTGACATGAGTGAGCTCATGTATGTCCTTGTTGGAAAACAAGAAAATGTTTGTCTTGTCAGTGTTTGTAGTGGCCTTTTGTTGTGTTGTTACTGATTCTGGAAATGAATGAGCACAGCTGTCTCTGTTCTGTTGTTTAAGGTGAAAGTTTTGGCACATGAGAACTTAATACTGTTTGGCAGATAATTTTTTTTAATTTATTTTTTTCTCCTTCTTCCCATGGGTGATAATATCCTGAGCAACGCCACTGTTAAGCATTTCTGCTGCCCTCTGAGTCCCACCACTGCCACTGCATTCCCTGATCACTGGTGTTTCCTTGTAGATTTAGGGTTCCTTCGGGTGTTTCTTCCAGAAGTAAATCACAGGGTGAGGTGGGAGGGATGCAGAATTCATCCTATAGCTGAAAACAGAGGTTTTTGAGTCCTTCGTCCTGGCTTTTGTATTGGGGAGAAAAAGGACAGAATGTAGTCTAAGCTTGCTTGTTTAACAGTTGTGAAAACTTGCCTTCTTTGAAGTTGTTGGGGGGATTTTTATATAGGGTTTGAAGGTTGAACAGTTAGGCTTTGCTGTAGGAAGTATTTCTTATCCCTCTGTCTCCAGAGGTTCGGGTTGTCTCTAGCTGAAAGTCACATTGGTGCTTAGGAAATAAACTTCAGTTAAAAGAAAGTTCACTTCTTCTGTATCTAAGGTGATATATCAATAGTCCTAGGAAGAGTAGGAACAATCTGCTGTTGAGGATGGGTGAGCTGATGTAGAATATTCAGGGCTAAACCTGAATCTGCTGAGATAAAGGAGAACTAGAATTTGCTTGAATGATAAAACCTGTGTCTGTGCTTCTCCAAGGTGCTTTTTTTCCATGGTGAGACTTAGCTTTCCGGGTTGTGCTGATGAATTGTTCATTAACTTCTTCGTTTTCAGCTGTGGTCAGATTTACTTCCAACGTTATAGCATGGGCCGTTCAGTAGCTGAAGCTGACACATCTCTTCAATGAACCCTGCTTGTGTTCTGCCTAGTGACAGCCACTTGTGCTCGTTTGCAAGTGCCACATAAAATGAATATGAAACCAATTGCCAGCAATCACTTTCAGACAAGCTCTTAATATTTTATGGCAAAGTTTTATGCACAGTCTCTTCATCTCCCTTTAAAGCTAGAAATTAGTTTTTTTTTTCTTTTTTTTGTACTGATCAGTGTGCTTTCCCAAGTTATTTACTGTTAAATAAAAAGGTGGGGAAAAGTGAAGTATCGTTAGCAGTTGCCAGAGTACAATGTTCAGAACTTTGATGCTGCCATGTGATGCTGAGTCATTAATCGATTGTAAAGAAGATTGAGCATGGAAACCTCAGGCCTTCTGTTTAATATTTTTATTAACCTGCACTACTGTTTTGAATTTATCAGTGGTCATCAGTCACAGTGGTGATTGTGCTTTGCACTCCTGTCTTTATCAGAAATGTAGAGGCAGTAGTAACCTTTGCCTGTGTGCATGCTCTGAAGAGGCAATCTTTCATGATTTTCCCCATAATTAAAAACACTACTGTTGCTGTTTTAACCTTGATGGTGATTTTTATTGTCGTTTTTAGATGATATGAAACCACATCAGAACTGGAGTCGTGACTCCAGAGACTGAACAGGGAGTGGTTAAGTAGTCTTAGATATCCAGTGCTGATGAGAAACCAAATATACTGTGTTAGAGGCTTTTGAAAGCTCAGGATTGTATTTTATAAGGAAACAGTTTTAATTCTTGTTAAAATAATACTGTGAGATAGCTGTGAGTGTGAGAGGATTGTTTTGTCTCCCAAGGTGATCTGGTCTTTCAACATAAGGATTTCATGAGACTAAAGCAGTTGAAATATAAACTCAAGTTACAGTGAGAATGAGTGCCTTGTTTATGCTTTCTTTTGTCTTCATAAGATTTTCTTTGCTTCATCTTTAAAGCTTCTGTGTGTGTATATGCTGTAATTTGTTTCCTGCTTTGGAAACATGTGTCTTGCTTTTTTTAAACTAAGAAGTTAACCATGTTTTTTGTAATTTGCTGACATTTAAAAATTCCTACTAACATGAGCTGGAAAGTAAAGCCAAACCTTGCTGTAAAGCCAGACCTAATAGCCAGGATGTGATTTTTTTTTTTTTTTTCTCCTTAGCATCTCTGAAACTTTTTTGGGGGGCTATATGGGGGTGTGAAATCCACTCCCTATGGAGTGAATGATGCCTACATACTATGTTTTGCAGGCTTTAGCAGCATGTTTACATTACTAGCTTCCTTGCTTAGTAAACTGTAAAATACAGACCACCATGTTTGGAAGCAGGCATATGTATAAGGGCGTGCAGCTGTGATGAAATGAAAATGTGCCGAGTTGCTAGAGCTGATGATATTCCCCCAAGAGTGCTAAAAGCACTTGAATGAAATAGCTGAAATAACAGTCAGTGCGTGTTGGTTTTGGCTAAGAAGCTTATGGGGGCTGGCAGGTGTGATGATTCAAAAACAAATAATTAAATAAAGGAAAAATGAACAAAGCAGCTCCAGGAAAGAGTCAGAATTACAGCCCCGTCTGTGGGAAAAATGATTGAGAGTTCTTGGAGCTGTGGGGAAGGATCAGCAAACATACAGATAGGGTGATCTGGGAGACACAGTCATGATTTCCAAACATTTTTATCGAAAGAAATCACGCAACCCGGGGCTAAGGGGAAGGTCCTTAGGTTGTCTCACAACCGACTACACTTACATGGGTAAAAAAAAAAAAAGCACTTTTATTCAAGATAAGTAAGATAAATTGTTTTTACTAGGAGGGTTGTAAGAGGACCTTCTGAGACTAACTGGGCATAAAAATTGAGTATCTGTGAAGTAATGCCCATGGTAAAATGATCTTGTGTCTCAGTAGAATGTGGGATAACTTACTGCTCGGGTGTTGAGTTTTGGGGTCATTATAGTTGTCTGGAAGTGTCTCGAACTTCTGTAAGCTAACTAGAAAAGGTGTTAGATGTCATGAATTAAGAAAACGGAGAGCATGGCTACGATGTAGCTTACTGTCTTGAGTATTTTGCATTTCTAATACTCTGATCTAAAAGGATATAGGTCATTTGGAAAAACTGTGGAATGACTAAGGTAGGATTTCTCAACTTGGGAAGAATATTATTGCAAAGTTATAAGTAGAAAGGATTAAATGGTACATAACATCTACAAATAGAAAAGATTGAGCAGTGTGTGAAGCTGTGCAGCTGCTTTCCACAGGACGTTTGTTGTGCGTGCTATAAATGTTTGTGGATTTAAGCAGAGATTTGACAAAGTAAAGATTTACTGAGCGGCCCTACATGACATTAGAAGCCACATCTGGCCCAGCAGATCTCTGAGCTGGAAATTGCAGGAGGTCAAAGGAATAGCTTTCTGTCTTCTGTATATGTGTGGTTTTTTGCTGCTGTTCCTATTTGTTAACAGACAGGGGGGATGTGAATGTGTACTAAAACCCAGAAAGCCTTCCCTGAATGTGTATGTGGAGGGTGAGGATATAAATGAACTAGTCAAATGAGAAAGCGCAGGGAACAAAGAAGGGAGTGGGAAGGGAAGAGAAAGGGGTTGAAGGATCCTAAAACTTTAGAATTTTAAAATGAGGGAATTGGAGGGGAGGTTCATAAACAACCAAGGGGAGAAATGTAGGTAGAACCGCTGATTTTGGAGGAGCTGGAAGAGGGAATATAGTGAATGTACACCTCTTGGAGCAGCAAAGGCATGGGTGGAAAATATGTAACATCCTCCATAGAGAACCTTTCTGTGGTTTTAATGCTTCTTTTGAACAGGAAGCAGAGGCAGGTTTCTTATACTTATTTTTTAAGTGATATTTTGTCAAAAGGGAGAGTATGTGTCTGAATATGCATACATGTCTAAGGAGTATAGTCACAAGAGCTGCAGGCTCACCAAGGAGCAGAACGGTGCAAGGTGTGTTTCAGACTACGCAAACAGCATGGCTATATCGAGCTGGTAGTACAGAGCCCATCCTGTGCCCCTGCTGAATTCCTGCTTATCTCATCAAAGTTTGAATCTACAGGCAAGTTCCCCAGTTAACCATTTTTCAGTTGCTTCAGACTTTAGGTTGGAGCAGAGGGAAACGCCTCCTTTTCAGGCCAATCAAGATGTATTTTATCTGTGGGTGGACTTCACTGGCAGGTGGAGTGTTGCCAAACATCACCTCTTGTCTCATGAAAGCTAAACGTGTATTTACATATGCTAGAACAAGTGACGTGGGCTTCTGAGTGCCACTTGGAGATGGTCCCAAAAAACCACCATCCTTATGGAGCAAGGGGCAGATTTTCATCTCGGCCAGCGCTTCCTCATACAGCAAGCCAGCTCTTATCTTTCCTTTGGCTGAACAATGTGTAACCTTTTTTTGCACAAACTGTCTTCGTTTAGACTTTGTTTGTGTTACGAGTCAGTGGCTTAATTTGCTAGCCTGTGTGCTGATGGAGCATAAACTTTTTGACTCGTTGGTACTCTGGAGAGTTAGTGGTAGTAGTAGTCCTGCTTATAATTGGGACTAATAAGTTGTGGAGGGACAACTGTTTTCTTCCAATGACTAAACTTTGGTAAATGCTGATCAACCTTCCAAATAGCTGAACTATATTATAGGAAGAAGGAAAAAAAAAAAAGGCAATATTTTGTTATCAAATTATGATTCGTGTTCTAGCATGATACGTGGTTAAAAGCATTAGTGGTTGTAGAGGTAGGCAAGAAATAAAAAAAAAATCCTGCACTGATGGTGGTGTGCCAGGGAGGGAAGCAGTCTGTGTGTTAAATCAGTGATTTGCTTGTGCAGGCAGTCATGTGGTTGTAGTTAGGCCAGAGGGTAGTAGCGGTTTACTGTAGTTTCTCAATGTGACAATAAGTTTGTACTTAATTTTAATCTTGAAACTGAATTGTCAGTTATCCTTTATTATAGCAATTGGAAAAGCTTTTTGATCCTCAAATCTAGCAAAATTAGTGCTGGAAACTTTTAAACTTTCCGGGTCTAAAATGATGGTAATGTGGGGGCTTCTTTTTGCTGCGCCTTGGATTAATTTAGGCAGAAGCTTATTAAAAAGACTTTAAAATAAAGTACTTTATGCATATGCCAGGGAACAAAAAAAAAATTACTGACTCTAATCCATCCTATTAAACACAGCTCAACATCCTGGGAAAAGCTGTTGTGTTTTAGCCATAGGTTTGCACTAATGCAAATCTATGAGATTTGCAGTAAAAATTTTATTTGATTAAAAAATAAAGTCTCAGGGAGTTTTTCCAAATACAGCCCATGATGCGGGAAAGGCTATATGTATTTGCAATGGATCTGCATTACCGAAATAATGAGTTACTGCGATGTCCTCGAGCCTTCCCATGTGCTGAAAGTGGAAGGGGACTCTGTCACATCCGATGAAGGGCCTGGTGATTTGCTGCCCTTCTTACAAAAATTATCAAAATTCCTGATGCGAGGAGGCAAAGCTATTTAGAAATTTTATGTTTAATCCAAAACCAGTATATCAACTGTAGCATGATCACTGGTCTTCCCGTACTTGGGAAGAGCACAAGTGACTAGGCTCACACAGGGAGATGTACTGAGTATATGGATGTACACCATCAATCTGTTTCGTGCTTTTTGCTTACCGTATTTATATTAGAGTCTAGCTGTAGCCTAACTGCATTTAGTACAACTTCTTGCATTTCATTTAAGAGCCAATATCTTAAACTGGGACAAAATTTAGGAAGCTTGGATGCTTTAGAAAAAGTCTGTAATATACGGGAATTCCCAAACAGGTTTTTATCGGGCACTGGAGTAGAACCAGTTCAAAGTCTACTTCTTTAAGCCTTCATTGATGACAGCTGTGCAATATGTTGGTATGTTTGTTTTAAAGCACAGGCTCTTGCTTATCCTTTGTGCTTTTTTCTTTTTCAGTTCAAAACCCATTTCTTCACCTTTGATTGTACAAGTTGGACATGCAGAGACACTTCAGCCGCTGCTTGCCCTTATGGGTTTCTTCAAAGATGATGAGCCTCTCAAGGCAAACAATTACGTCAGACAAACACATCGTAAATTTCGCAGTGGCCGGATTGTGCCTTATGCAGCTAACCTGGTATTTGTTCTTTACCACTGTGATCAAGTGAAAACCTCTAAAGAAGAGTATCAAGTGCAGATGCTGTTGAATGAAAAACTGATGTCATTTCATCACTCGAATGAAGCCATTTCTACTTATGCGGACCTCAAGGACTATTACAAGGACATCTTGGAAAACTGCCATTTCAAAGAAGAGTGTGAATTACCAAAAATTAACATTACTGCTATTGATGAACTTTGAGGGAATGAAACAGTGGGTATTCTGCAAATTGACCTCGGTTCTATGCGCCAGACATTGTGAGCAAGCACTTTTGATGATTTTCTGCTGCTGTGTTGACTTTCTAAACTTGCAGATTTGATGGCTTGTCTCGGTTAGCTCAATGCACTGTTTATTTATTACATAAATAGAATTACAAAAACAAATGCTGTAACAGGGATTTTACTGAGCATTTGTAACAAATACATGATGCAGGGTGAAACGCACCTGTGTGTTTATATGTAGGAATAAGTAATTTCATTGGTCATTCCTCTTATGGATGTGCCATAGATGGATTTAAGAGCTAGGGCAACTTCTATCAGAGCTGAACGTAGTCAGACTTACTCAGTATTCCTTTGCGCTGCCTGTTTTGCTAGCTACTGTTTTCCTGTGGCAGGCATGAATACAAACCTGTGAGCTTTTTTTGCTCCTTTTCTTGACCCTCTAGGAGGGAGGGGGTAGTACATAGTCCTTGTCCAGAGCTGCCCAACTTCTGCCTGGACAGCACCATGCAAACATCTCTTTTTTTGGGCATTTAGAGCTGGAAGAGTTGTAGTGTTCCTGCGTGCATTACCTACCTGAAAAGGGTCCAGGAGTTAAAATTCTTAAAGCTGTCATCGACCCATCCCGCACAGCAAGTTAGAGCCTCCAGGGTAAGTAAATTACCTTTAAAAAGAAGTTGTTAAAAAACAACAGGCAAACAAAAAACCAACACCACAAAAAATTCGGGGAGTAGGAAGTAGTCACTCTTCCTTTAAGGTGCTCTGGGAGTTGAATAGTTGTTCTCTAACTAATCTGGTGTGTCGTTTCACTTCACTCCATGAATTTCTTGTGTTAAAGGTTGGGGCTAGGGCATTCAGGTTAGGCTGTGCTACAGCTATGAACACCTTGATCTGGTTCAGGTGCTGATAGTTTTCCTAGTAGCTCCAGTTGGAAGAGACCTCTAGAGGTCTCTAGTCCAGCCTCCTGCTTGAAATGGGATTGTTGCTAACCCTAAACTAGGCAGATTTTGGACTCTAAAGTGTCTGGCTGAGACTTGACTTCTCGGTTTGATGCACTGAATGTGTTGTCACTTACGGAGGCATTACACATTTGACATGCCACCTTGTTCTTGAAATGAAGCTGATTTTAAATAAATTAATTGCATGCAAGTACTGGCGATCTTTTAAAGCAACTGCACTTAAAGTAAGTTCAGTTGCTACTGAAAGTTGGAAAGTATTTTAAAGCTCTGCAGTGTGGCAGAAAAAGGAAGAATGAAGATAATTGTCCAGAAATGTCTGAAATGCAGTAAGTCAGATAAAAATTCCTTCATCACACAGAAGGGAATGGCTGTGTGAACAAGTTGCCCCAAAGCAAGTGAGGGTGTGGATTTATGGTGCTGGTAGCTCTTGAAGTACGTACTCACAGCCTATGAGTGTTCAGAGCTCACCCCGAAGAGTGAGGCATAGTTTGCTGTGTTTACTGGGGAGCGGGTGAAAGGTTTGTGTAAGTGATTACCACAGGGTGTCAAGTGCACTATAAAGGTTTATACTCTCATTTGCTGAAGGGTAGCTGCTGCTTCTAGGCTCACCTTCAGAACTGGGAACGTAACTGTTGCGAAAACAAAAACAGGAAAGAGAAAGCCAAACTGGCTCAAAGTTGAGGAGTTAAACAGTGTCTAATTTTTTGATTTTTCTTGAGAACTTAGGCTTCTCTCACTTTTTTTTTTTTAATATGGCTTGTATAAAAACACTTAAGGTTTACAGATATGTAAGTTAAGGAGCAATTAAAACTGTTTTTTACTGTTGTGCTCTGAGTTAAGGGCTTTCTCCTACATTGGACGTAGAGCCCCGTTTCATTAGTGCACTGATTTCTGTGGAGAACAAGTTTCTGATTGCTGAAGATACTGATTAAAACTGGTGGATATTTCAGCATTAACATCATGGTGAAATATTCGCCAGTGTTAGCTCTGCAACTCTTTTTCTGAAGCTGGTGAAACAGTTAGGGAGGAGTATCAATGCTGAAACAAATGTAGGAATATAGGTCAGGATAATTGTCAGCCCCAGCATATGACTTTTACTGCTATATCAGCTTTGCATGTCTCCTTTTTTACATGATCCTACCTTGCGACTAAGTCAACTGATCATAATTACTGTGACAGATGCCTGTTAGGAACTTCATTGCAACACTTGAGGCAAGCTACAACGAAATGAGCCTTTGTTTAAAGGCAATTAAGTTTGGTAAATAGCAGATACAAGGGAGGGTAAATCTACCTTTGAACAAATATTTTTTTCTGTGAGTCAGTCATCCTGTAATGATTCATGATTTGAACAGAAGGGATTAAACCCTGACTGTTGGAGACAGATGGAGGATTTCTGTTTGTCAGTTCAGTGAGGCTGATTTTAAGACATCACTTTTGTTAAAAGTGATGCCCTTTCTTCCTTATGGAGGAGGAATACATTGCACTTGACTGCTTTTTTGGTCATATGCCAGATGAGGTGGAGGAACCAAAAGAATTCCTTCTTACCGGGAAGCATCATTTACTTCTGCATTACCAAGTTGATTGTATACTTAAATTCTGTGGAAAGGGCTTCAAGAGGCTGTTTTCTATTTTGTCTTGGAGTACAGGCCCGTCATACCTCCAGCATAACAGATATATCTTCAGCAGCTGTCAGCAAGTAATGAAAAGGAAAATGTGCTGTTTGGTTTCTGATCTGTATTTAAAGGATGTGCTGACTCACTCCTTTGGCAGAATTAGAGGCTCAATGTGGAAACTTTGCACAGTTGTAGCAACAGAAGTGTTTGGACATGTAAAACTAGGCACTTGCTCGTGTGACTGATTCTTGCCTTTGGGAAGGTAACTTCGGTATGACCCTTTTATTTAGTAAATGTATAAATGAATTTGTTCATCTACTAAAAAGGAAGACTAAAATGGATCAAAATACTTCTGTAAAGTTGGGCACTAGCTCAGGGAGCAGTGTTTCAACAGGCTGCCATATAGAGTCATAGAATCATAGGTTGGAAAAGACCTCTAAGATCATCAAGTCCAACCATCTGCCCAACAACACCATGCCTACTAAACCATATCCTGAAGTGCCACATCTACACTTTTTTTAAACACCTCCAGTGTTGTGGCTGGTGACTCCACCATCTCCCTGGGCAGCCTGTTCCAATGTCTGACCACTCTTTCAGTAAAGAAATTTTTCCTAATACCCAATTTAAATCTCCCCTGACACAACTTGAGGCCATTGCCTCTCATCCTATCTCTAGTTACCTGGGAGAAGAGACCAACACCTGCCTCACTACAACCTCTCCTAGTTGTAGAGAGCAATAAGGTTCCCCCTCAGCCTCCTCTTCTCCTGACTAAACAGCCCCAGCTCCCTCAGCCGCTCCTCGTAAGACTTGTTCTCTACACCCCTCATTGCCCTTCTCTGGACATGCTCCAGCACCTCAATATCCTTCTTGTAAAGAGGGGCCCAAAATTGAACACAGTACTCGAGGTGCGGCCTCACCAGTGCCGAGTACAGGGGCACGATCACCTCCCTGCTCCTGCTGGCCACACTATTCCTGATCCAAGCCAGGATGCTGTTGGCCTTCTTGGCCACCTGGGCACACTGCTGGCTCATGTTCAGCTGGCTGTCAACCCCAAGGTCCTTTTCCGCTGGGCAGCTTTCCAGCCACTCCTCCCCAAGCCTGTAGCGTTGCATGGGGTTGTTGCGACCAAAGTGCAGGACCTGGCATTTGGCCTTGTTGAATCTCATACGGTTGGCCTTGGCCCATCGATCCAGCCTGTCCAGATCCCTCTGCAGAGCCTTCCTACCCTCGAGCAGATCAACGCTCCCGCCCAACTTGGTGTCATCTGCAAACTTACTGAGGGAGCACTCAATCCCCTCATCCAGATCACTGATAAAGATGTTAAACAAGACCGGACCCAAAACTGAGCCAACACCCCTCGTGACTGGCCGCTAACTGGATTTAACTCCATTCACCACCACTCTCTGCGCTTGGCCATCCAGCCAGTTCTTTATCCGGCGAAGAGTACACTCATCCAAACCATAGGCACGTAGTTTCTCCAGGAGTATGGTGTGGGGAACAGTGTCAAAGGCCTTACTAAAGTCCAGGTGGACATCATCCACAGCCATTCCTTTGTCTACAAGGCAGGTCACCTGGTCATAGAAGGAGAGGAGGTTGGTCAAGCAGGACCTGCCTTTCATGAACCTGTGCTGGCTGGGCCTGATCCCCTGGTTGTCCTTCACATGCCTGGTGAGCGCACTCAGGATGAATCGTTCCATAATCTTCCCCAGCACCAAGGTCAGGCTGACAGGCCTGTGGTTCTCCAGATCCTTCCAGCCCTTCTTGTAGATAGGTGTTACGCTGGCATTCCTCCAGTCAGCTAGGACCTCCCCTGTTAGCCAGGACTACTGATAGATGATGGAGAGTGGCTTGGCCGGCTCCTCCACCAGCTCCCTCATGGCATTGCAGGTTACCACATCCTGAAAAAGTCCTGCAGGAAAAATAATGCTTTTTCTTCCTTCATATGTCTCTGGACAAAACACTTCATCTCGGTCATCTGTTGATGAGTTTTTCTGTAACCTTTCTCAAGCTGGAAGCTTACACTGATGAAAAATATTGACAGTATTCTTGGATGCTGGCCTTATATACATTTGAAATGCATTTTATTTTGTTAAATGTCTAAAGCTGAACAAATCTGGCAAATTCATTTTTTCCTCCTAGTAAGTACTGTTGCTGTGATTCTGGTTAGCATTGAGCTGTTGAATTGCTGGGTGCAATGTGAATTTGTAATAATATGGTACTAACTGGATGAATTTTGAGAACTCATTTTGGATTTTTAGTGCTGTGAAATAAAACTGCACACTTTCTTCATCTCTTTTATGAGCAGTAATAATGATCTTTAACGATCTTTTGTATCATGGCTGTGTTCTGCTTGAAAATACATTTGGTAGGTGGCTGTTACTTGCATTGGTGTCTTTGATTATTTTAAGTTGTCAGATTGCTTGGTGATTAATATAAAATGTTTTAATTGGGTTTTACTCTCACATTTTGAGGTGAGTGAAAATTTACTTTTGTTTCCAGGAGCCCTGGTTTTAAAAACAATGATGGTTTCCTGACAAGGTTTTTGCAGATACTTCTATAGTATGCAAAATGTCTGGAAATGTCTTGCATTTTGTAGTGGGGCGAAGGTTAACACACGTGGTTTTGTGCAGTCCAGAATCTGCTGCAGTTATTATTTTTCTAAACATCACTCTCTCGATTAAGAGGTTGACACTGTTGATTTGATAAAGAATTTGAAACATACATCATGCAATACTTTCTAACCTGTCGTAGATATTTAGCAATAGAGTTTCTTTACTGAGTATCCATTAGCTACTTAGTTTATTAATTCTCTGATTACCTGTATGTAAAAATTAAGCTTTGTCTGTAGCATGCTTATTTGTAGATGTGCTGTGACTGGAATCTTTGATCAAGGGCTGTTTCTTCATTTTCAGAAGTATTAGTTTGTAAGACAGTTTGAAATAGAAAACAACTGATGCTGTTTTGTTTAAAACAAACCAATCCCAAACTGTATAGTCATAGGAAAAGAAGTGAAATGTCTCTAAAATTAAGATACCAAAGCCATGTGTAACTTTCTAGGAGAAGAACATGAGCACCACCATCCCCCCCTACCCCTTTTTTTAAGATGTATAATATATTAAATGGTCACTGTGTTAGTTGTCTAACTTTTCAAAAGGAGTTTAATATTATCAGATACTAGTTTGCAGTTGCTGGTGGGGCAGATATAATGGTTTATCTTTACATTCTTAAATTCTTGCTTTCTTGAGCTTTAAGTTATAGACTATTTCTCCTGATTGTCAGAGTCATTTCAGACCTGGCCATCCTCAGAACTGACCTTACTGGACTGAAGTGGTCACTTGTGTCCTCCACAGTCTTTGAAGGGTAGTTGATTATGGACTGTCAGAAGATTATATACAAATCCAAACAGTTTATATTGGTAAGCCTACCAAAGCCTGGTGCCAGGAGCAGGTGAGCCAGGGAGAGCACATAACTTTAAGATTTCTGGGGAGATTTTTTTTTGCCCTCCCTTCCTCCTAAGAATTTGTTGTCTTGAGGCCAGCCGCACTTTCATCACCCGTGTCATCGTGTGATGGTGAGGCCATCCTTTGCTTTTGTGCGTGGTGTAGTGGGTTTCTGTGTTTTGAAAGTCCTGTCTGTTTTTTGTGTTGTTTTGACTGATGGGTGCATGGGTGTGTTTTGTCTTTGATATGCTGCTATTTTCAGATTCATCATGAAGACTCAGCAACTTCTGTGTAGCTGGGTCAGCTTTTGAGTGCTGTTTTTTCTGCCTGTTTTCTCATGATTTGTGGTCCAGTAAATAGAAAACTATTTGTAAATTGCTTTGTTTCTGATGTTGATAAAGTTTATGAAAAGGGTTTTCATTGACTGAAGTATATGCTAGGCCAGAGCTAGGTTCTGCTTCCAGATCTGATACAGGTAGATGTTTATAAAGGCTGTACAGCTATTTTCCCCTCCCTTGTTTGCTTCCAGAAGTGGAAAATGAAGATTATGTATAGATTAACCTGCATTTATGGCATTTTTTTCCAACTTAGTTCAATACTTTAAAGATATATTTTTAGTTAAAATCAAAACAGAGGAGGCGGGGAGGTTCAGGCTGACAGCATATGGTCTTTATGGTGGTGGATTTTTTTTTTTTTAACAATTCCTTTTAAAAAGAGTTTAAAGCAAGCATTGTTTTTCTGACATTTTAGAAGTTTTGAGCACACCTCTTATTGTGTTTAACAAAAACAAATAATAGGTGTTCAGGGAAGGGATTATTATTGAAGGACTAGGATGGAAGGAGCTAGCGGAATTACTGATTACTATTATTATTATTATTTAGTGATCAGAAAAGCTCTGCAGACATTTCCACACTAGTGACCTGTTGCTCTCAAATGCTTCACTAGATGTGATAACAAATCCTGAACCTCTTACAGAAACAGGAGGTGCCCAGCTGACCCTGGGAAGCAAAGTATGCACCCCAGAAAGAGGAACCAGGTTGGATCAGGCCAAAGGTCCTGTAGCCTGGTGACCTTTGGCTTTTGGTAGGATGTGGTGCCTAAGCAAATGCGTAGGGATAGAGCAAGTATTTCCCCATACGCTCCCAATTACCGGCCATTTGTGGCTA
>Ga0065711_1042313_pt1 | contig 15474 bp, 9 predicted proteins | sample Hoacrofraction12_FD_59098 | JGI IMG/M metagenome (GOLD analysis project Ga0065711, IMG submission 59098) | Hoatzin crop microbial communities from Cojedes, Venezuela - Epithelial fraction 12 v2 (version 2) | ecosystem: Host-associated > Birds > Digestive system > Esophagus > Crop | place... | reverse complement strand
ATTCAAGACCCGCCTGGACAAGGTCCTGTGCAGCCTGCTGTAGGTGACCCTGCTTCAGCAGGAGGGTTGGACTAGATGACCCACAGAGGTCCCTTCTAACCCCTACCATTCTGTGATTCTGTGATTCTGTGATTCTGTGACTTTCAAAGGAGTGTGGCCAAGCATTAATTAACTGAGCTTCATGATATGGTAGGTACTAAAGTAATTTTAAACCAAATGCAGGGAAAGAGATGAAAGTCACTCAGTATGTCACTGAGCAGTCTTGGAAAAGAAACAAGAACACTGTGCTTGAGTTCCACAGATCTGCGCAAAGCACAGCTGGCTAGAAAATGTCAGTTGCCCAATTTATTTATTTTTTGCAATAAGCTGAATAAAACACACACCATACCACCTCCACCCACCCACCACCCGCCCCCTGCAAACTGTTCTACTCCCAAATTTTCCATTAGGAAACAAAGATTTTTGGTTAAGTAGAATTGACTGTTCCTCTGGAGTAGATTTCCACTCTCAGTCCAATAATTTGGTTTAGATTTTGATCACCAAAATGACTTTTATACACTATAATTTCCTGATTTCGAATTTCCACTTCTTTTTTTCTGTTTTTTTCCTCTTCTATTTTAAAAAAAAAGAGGGATGGATGGGGAAGAAAAGGACGACAAAGGTGACAAAGCTAAAAATTTTTCATTTTTTAGTGTTTCCAAATATATACTTTTATTCTTGTTTCATCAAAGGACTTGAAATTTAGAATATTTTTTAATAAGTGTCCTTGCCGTCAGAAGGCAAAACAGAATCACAGTGTTGGAGTATGTTTCGAACTGGTCCACCATAACGTTTGCAGACCTCTTATCCCAGATAAATCCCCTCTCTCTTCGCTAGAAATGCCTTCCTCAAGTGTCACTGTCTGTGTTGGATGCATGCAGGACAGAGAGCTGGTAGTATATTGTGCACTGAAGCTCTGAGACGTCTTCAAGACAAGAACATCTCAACTTGATGAGCTGATGCTTCATTACTTCCACCATATCCCGACGCTGGTGCTGCTAGGACTTGGCAAAAAAGCACTTTTTATTCAGTTAAGATAAGCCCTCAGGGCTGCTTTTATACAGCCCAGATCAGCTGTACCCTGATGAGTCAGGAGCTGCAAGCTGCATGGGAATAGCTTATTTAGTTGGTAAGGAAGCAGCAGGACCGTGACCGCACCTGGGAGCACACCCGCTACGAGGGCTGGCTTGACGGAGCTGACAGATCTGCTCCCTGCATGAGTCTCAGTCCCCAGGAGAAGTTATTTCAGGCTGGGAAATTAAGATGCCACCTCCAGCATGTACCCTGCGTGTGCTGATGTCCCTTTCAAACCTTGACAGGGCTGTGAGTAAGGATCTTCACCCTTCTACCTACACAATTTTTTGAGTTTATTTCACAAAATATTTGGTTATGTTTTTTGGGGTTGTTAGTATAGCTTTGGGAAGAAATACCAGAGGACTTTAAAGGACTAAGACCTATTAACTGGATGAGAACTAGACACAGAATTGTTTGTACTTAGTTTTTGAGATTAGCATACAAGGAAAAGAAAAAATACATGAATCAACTGCAGATTTGTTCTGTCTATAAATGGCCTTTAAAGGTATTTTCAGGTTCAGTGGCATTTCTTTCCCATTGCTGTTAATTTCTGTGATACAAAGAGTCTCCTCCTTCTGTGTACTGGGAAGAGGGAAAATGTTTCTGTGTGCAGCAGAGCCTGCTGTCTTGTGTGGATTCTCTAGTGACTGGTGACATAGATGAGCCCTAAAGCCAGCTTTTCCTTCAATGAAATGATTGATTTGGACCTCTTTCTCTTCCTGGCCTGCCGTACCCATGAGGCAACTGTGTGTAGCAACTCTCGTTCTGGGACCTGTAACCCACTGAGTTTACACGTAATTCATTTAGACATTCAGGAGGTAATGGGGATGAGATGCACATATGTGAACACCTTAAGTTTTGTTTCCTTTGAGATACCAGGCAGAACACCTCCTTAAAATTTGTTGGGACTTTTTTAAAAAGTATTGGCTCTACTGAAAAGAAATTAGCTGAGAATTAGCACTTGGCAATTTTTTTTGCCTTATCTTGCAAGCTAAGTCTCAGAACAATTACTTCTGCTGATGTCCAGAATTGTAGCATCATGGAAATTTGCACTGAAAAAGATGTAGAAAGCTCCAGGGACCTGGCTAAGACAGTTTCTTAAGGTATCTTCCTGCCCAGCTTTTTTTCCAGGTTTCATTTGAAATATGCTGTGCAAGAAGGTTTTGTCCATAACTCTTCAGGGACCTCGTCATATCATACTCCATCGAGCAGTCCCTCCCCTTGTTCAGCCACAGAGAATGGTACTGTATTTATGTGTTTAATACATACATTCTTTCCCCCCCACAGTTCAACATCTCTACCTGTTCTTAACTGGAGTAGTTTATGACATGTTGTTGGCCTGGGGTGCGTGCAGCTTGTGTGCACACTGGCTGTTCTGTGCGCGAAGTTAGTGCCTGATGAATCTAGTTTTAGACTTCACTGCAGTGAACAACAGGTGAATACTTAGAATCCCCTTGACCATCTGTCACATTAATTTGGCAGAAAATAAACCCCCTTGCGTTCTAAGTCTCTTCACCGGAGTGAGAGGCTAGGTGCGGCCAGGTTTAAATTCTGAGTGATGTCCAATTTACCACTACCAGTCCAGTCACGTTTAATGCGTATATTAAATACCATGATTATAGATACACTAATAGTGGTCTGCACCTTCAGTCCAGTCGTGCTCATGAACTAGCATGGCCACATTTGGTCGCGTTCAGTGAGAAACTGTGACAACTGGCTACTGAAACAGTGCAGTTTTATTTGTGCAACAGGTATATAGGTTTTTTGAATTGCCAGTGATCGTGACTGTCTGCAAGAAAGCAAGTGCAAATATCAAACGCGTGAAAAGGTTATAAATAATACAGCCTGGCTATAAACATTAGGGAGTAACTGTTCCCGAGAGAAGCGCTTAGTTTAAGTCTCACCCAAGGCGTCCCAAGGGGGGGGAGAAGCAAGGCTCAGCCCGTCGGCCAATCCCGGCTGTTGGAGGCAGTCTGAGGTGGAGTTTCCCTTGACTTGCTCACTGTTATCTTCTTTTCCTCCGAAGATCTACGGTGTTATCTTCTTCTCCGAAAATCCCCCATTTCCCTGGTTATTTTTATATCCTTTCTACCTTTAAGGTGGAGTTTGAGTGCCTGTAGTCGTACATACCTTTTATCATGATTGTAAAATTTTCTCGCTTCCCGTTTAAAGGTATAGTTTACAAAAAATCGAGAGCGCAGACTCGAAGAGGGGTGGTCGCACCTCGGAGGCAGGTAGCCTTTGGGATGGAGGTGTGTTTTGGTATTAAAATGATATTAAAGCGAGCAAAGTTCACAAGAGGATAGCACTTTGGCAAGGTTTTGAAAACCTACTGGCTCAGGGGGCCAGATGGGCTGCTTATCAGTTCTAGAGGACCATTTCTTCCCGCTTTATCATCATGGAGCATGGCCACGGAGTCTCCACTCCACTCCACCCTCTATGGTACATTGCAGGGAGTTGCTGTGTTAGTGGATTCCTCGCATACCTGCTGCAGCTGTGTCCCATCCTCAGAGCTCCTTTTGATTTCATGCTTTACCTCAATGGGTGAACACTGCTACGTTTTTCATATAAACCTTAATTTTCATATGTAAAACCTTAATTTTACTAATAATTCCACACCATCCAAAGGTAACTGCAGTGATTAACAGCTAGGCAATTGTGACGCCATATCAGATGGAGAAGGTAGCCCATTGGCCTATGTTGGAAAGACATGTATAATTTAGCAATGGCGCTATGTGAGAAGATCCAGGTCAACTGAGCAGGAGTACTATGGATCAGTTTCTGCTCCCATCTGCCCATATAGATATGGCCCTTTTGTTGCTTGGATGAGTTATCCCCATGCACTGTCTGCCTGGTACCACACAGAAGTGTTTATTCACCTCTGGGGCATGATGCAATTAAAATTGCAGCAGACTAATTGGCAACTTCCACTAATTTAACTGCAGTTGCCTGTAGCAAGAGGATGTGGTTTTTTCCCCTTTACATATTATTGCACAATAAATGTGCCTTGTTCCTTCACATTTCCAGCCCTTATCTACTGCACAACATCCTGCTTTACATGAGACAATTGCCTTCAGTTTGACATCCCAACCTGCAAAAATGAGTTTCCAAGTTGGCGTCTTGGGAAAGTCTCAATCCATTGTAAAAATTTTGATTTTGTTTTCAAAGCCGGAGCTGTTCAGTGTTGTCTTGACTGCCTGGAAACCAGGCACACCCCTGGCAAAAAGCTCAATCTGGCAGATTCCAGACCAAAATTGAAAGGCTGATCCCTATGGCCTGATTTTTTACCTTGTTGTAAATCCTTGACACAAATGTTGCTGATGTCCAGTGATACCCACCTCCACCCCCCAAATTAATGGGTCCAGGAGATGGAGGACAGAGCATCTCTTAGTCTGTATTGATGGCTTAGGGAGCAAGGATCAACAGCAGGCAGTCTGAATTGCTCAGCATTATTGATCTAAGATACTAGAGTAGCTAAATCTCGGTGCTGTCTTTCATCGTTAAATGCCTGATGTCTGGAAAATGGGTAGAAAAAAGTGCAAGAATGGCTTATTCCGTGGAAAGGCAGTAGTGTTGGTAGAAACAGTGAGCTGAGGTGTGCTGTAGGCAGGTAACCCAGAGAGTCTGCGTATTTCTTTTTTTCCTTTCCTTGCATATGCTAAAATTTTTCATTTTGAACTATTTATTATATTACATAGAAGCAGTTCAGGAATAGCTACTTACAGTGCAGTATGCTGTGTTTTCCTTGCCCTTCTTACTTGCTGTCCCTCCCATTCAGAGATGAAATATTAGCAGAGCGGCCTGGTAAATTTGCATCCTTGCACAACGCTCTTCCCTCAAGACAGAGATAAGGGTCTTGCCAGGGTCCTAGCCATCCTTCAGCTTTCAAGAACACACAATCCTCTTCTGAAAAGAATGGAGGAAAGATCTTGTGAAAATCAAGGCCCTCCATGAGAACTAAAAAGAAAAGCAGTGGCAGCAGATGGAGAAAAAGTAACCATTGCTTCCTTCCTAATGAGATTCAGAGGTAGTCTGAATTCTTAATTGGCCAATGATCCTGTGCCAGCTGCAATACTGACTGCAGGCTCCAAGTTTCAAAAACTGCCGTTGCAGCAGTGAGAGAACGTGTCAGCAGGAAAAAGTGACCTTTCCTGTCACTTCTGCCTGCATCCTCTCAGCATTTTCTCATCTGAGCAGTGATAAATGAATAGGGATGATGGAGGATGCCGATTTAGCATGGTTTCTCAGAGCGAGAGTGCCCTTTTTTCCTCCCCACGGCCATCCAGGGCAGCAGCACGCACGGGTATGGTTTGTGGACCTTAGTTTAATTTTTGCTGGCTGCAGTTTGTGCACATGCAAAACGCAGAGCTGAGCTGTGCATGGAGCCTGAGGTGTGACAATGTGGCAGGAAAACTGTTTTCAAACTGAGCTTAAGCTTCCGAATGTTGTTAAATACTCTTGTCTTTGTAAGACTCTGAAACAGAGTTTTTTCTTAGCCAGAGAGCCATGAAACCCCTCCCCAGCCAGTCTGCTCTGTGGGCTCCACTTTGTTGTAGAGAACATGCAAGGGAAAAGATAAGTCAGGAAATTCTGACATCTCTTCTCATCACAGTTTAGTTGCTCCAATAGTTTTGAGCAGTGCATCCTCCGAATGTGCTTCAGAGAGATAAAGTATGAGAAAATATAAGGCTGTGAAGGTGTCTCTTCTTGTTTTGTTGCAGCTCTTGTATTGCCAGACCTGAGAGGTTGTTGTAGTAAGTTCTCAAGACCAGAGAAATTACTGCATGGGATAAAGGAATAGCTTCACATTCTGTGTGTGCATTTTTTCAGCTGTGTTCCATGACCTGGATTCACATCTTGCTCTTTCTACTGCCTAACTTTTTTCATTCTTCAAGTAAACCTTCTCCAGACAAATGAGAGAACATTTACTGAAAATACCCATATTCAGGAGTCCAAGCACTGCAAAGCAAAGCTGTGTTCATTGCCAGTGGGAACAGACATGAGGTGAGGCACGAAGAAACAGCATTGACTAGGGATTTGTTTTGCAATGAGAGTCTTTGATATAACAGAGTGACTTGGCTTGGGAAAAGGAAGGATAACCAATGCACTACTTTACAGGCTTGTTGTCTGCCTGCAGATGACAAGAGCCGGTCTTGCTTCTGCATTGCAGGAAGGAACTTCAAGCTAGAATTACACGTTTCTGGAGACTCCTGTCATCCCCTGGTGCTCACATGATAGTCATTGTAGGTAGAGCTGATCCATAGAGCTTGTGTATGCAAACACACAATGGTAATGAGTGTTTTGGATTTTGTTTGGAAACGCTTAGGTTCTTCGAATTACAGCCCATTATAAAATGGATATTATTGTGGCAGGTCTTATACTGATGTTTCTTATTACCTGGGCCAGCCGTAGGTTTGCCCCATTGCTGCAGGGGAGGCACAGTGCCCGCTGCGTCTGGAGGGAAGGGACCCGGGAGGTGTCATGGGGAGCAGGTGAGGCAGCCAGGCATTGTGCTGTCAGGACACTGCAAATAGATCTGGGTAGAAGGCTGGCGTCTGACTTCCAGAAGGAGACCTGCAGAGTGGAGAGTGCAGGCACCAGAGCGAAGGCTGGATTTAGGTAGGAAGCATGTTGGGAAGGGCTGTGGGGCAGGTCCCAAATGTGTTCCCCACCTGTACCTAAAAATGCTGAAATTACCGCTTCATTAGATAAAGTTGTGATAAATAGGTATTTTGGTAAGCACGTACCTCTGTCCCTGTTAGCATGTCATAGGTGAGGGTCGTGGTCGCTGAATGGCTGGAATTACAGCATTTAGGGCCACTTACGGGAAAAAGGCGGAAAACTTGCACTACGGACTAGAAAGATGTGTGCCCTTCCTATATATACTGGGAGAAAATTTTACTGCATACCATAATGTATTCACTGTCATTTTAAGGAATTTCTGTTTGTCCAACTGTCACTTTTAACTGTGTCTAGCTGTTCCGAAGGTTTGACCCTGATAATTACACAGTCACAGTGTCTCAGGCCTGTGTTGGCATCCTTACGGATAACAAACAGCGCTTTCTTCCTTGTGGGATCACCCTGAAACTGATGGTAGCTATTAAGGAGCAAGCTGTTTCTCACTGAGAGTGGAAAGATGAAAGCTCTGCCTGTATGGCTTTGTTTTATTGTCTTGGGTTTTTTTGGCCACAATTCACAGTGTGTTGTGAATGGACTCACTATTGATGCAGCAGTCTAGTTGACAAGCAGTGCCAGTTTCAGTTACCTACACAGTGGGTCATAATGTAGTTGTTCTGGCATTTGCAGCACTGGCTGCTTTTAGCTGAACTCTGGTACATACGTATGTTTGTCAAAGCCTCAATCACTATGTTTTGTGTGACATTCACAAAAATGTATCAGAGCATCTGTATTTTGTTTGTTCTTTTTTTGTCTGTCTTTTTTTTTAAAAAAAAAAAAATGGTTTTAGCTGTTGATGCCCCAAGCACGAAAGCAGCAAAAGACTGTGATAAAAGTGTTTCAGAACACTAGGAAATTGTGAACGTTGGCTGGCTCAGAGGAAATCTATTATTTACAATCTACTGTATCAAATTGAGCTTCCACCAAATTAGAAACTGATTTTTGTCGTTGCCACTTTTTAATCTAACCCCTTGGTTAACTCAGGAGAAGCAGCTCCATAAATCACGTGGACATCTATGGATTTTTTTTTTCCCCTGCCAGCCATTGCTAGGACTAAATGTTCATCTCCTAGTGATTCTTATCAACCAGGACACTAATAATAACATTTCTGTTCTGGGCTTGACTTTCGCTCTGCCAGAAGGAAAACTATCTTTGTAATGTGCCTTGCAAAACATTTTTAGGGAGTAAAATAACAATGCACAAGAAGATCTGACTTCAGGTTCTTGGGTTTCAACTAGTGAGGTTAAAGAAAATCGTTGTGCCTTGTTTCATGATTATCAGGGACCATGGCATGGGATCCTGGGATGAGTAACGAATCCTTTCTTGCATTTGTTTAATCAGAACTTCACCAAACATATATGCATCATTGTTTTTCTTTTGAAGATGGTGAGACTGATGTAAACAATAGCAAGATTGCTCACCAAATCAAGAGCAGATGAGGAAACTCAGTCTCTCATGTTACTATTCAGCCAAGCAAACCCCCGTTTTAATTTGCTGTCTATAATCGTGAGGCTGCTGTGTCCTTGTCTTTACTTCCGCATTAAAACAGAGCTCTGGTTTTAGTGGATCTTGGAACTAGCTTGCTTTACGACCACAAGAATGACCATTGTTGTCTTGGTCTTGTGGACAAGGGATAGCCGGATTCACTCACCAGCACCTGAGAAGATGTCTATCTTAAAGGTTAGTATGTGGCCCATGGGAGTGGGCTGTGTAGAAACACAAAAGAGACAAGTTGGTAGGAGGTAGGGACCTACATGCCAGGTGTCACAAGGTAGACTTGAACTGGTTTTACTTTTCCTCACCCTCTCTCTGCCTGACTGCAGCCTTTTACCTAACCAGCTGCCTTCTTTCTCTCTCTCTCTCCCTCCCCTCCCCCTCAGGTCGGTGACCGGTTTGGATAAAGAACCTGACCTTGTGCACATGGAAGCCCGGACAGCTGACGGACGTGAGTGTTTGCAGCCAACACTGAAAAAGTGGGCTTTGAGTTGAGAACGGAGTGGGAATGGAAATTCACTTTACTCATTTTGTCTCCCCATTTAAATTTTAATTGATAGGATAGATGGGGGTCATGGGGGTTTGATGTGAGGCATACTCTTATCCTTAGCCCCTGGAGTGAAATTCAGAGGCTTGCAGTGCTTGTGTCTGTGGAGAGTCTGGGCAGAAGCAAAATCTGTTCGGCTAAGGAGCCGTGTAATTTGTTTCCCATTTAGCTGCTTCAGTGTCATGTATTTTACATGAATCATGAAGAGCTGTGCTACAAGTACTGGGCAGTACAGGCTCCATGCATTTCCAGAGGTGTTCAAACAGCTAGATTGTTGCTGGGAATTTAAGAAATCGCCTACAGTCAGACCATCTCTGGCCAGAATGTCCCTCTGCCCCAGGTACCCTTTGTCTCATATTGAAAGTATTTTTCAATTTTGCTTATGATGTATGAATAGGTGCTCCATACCAAAACATTGTAGGCCTTGAAAAGGTACCTGGATCTGAAGTAAGAAATAGAAAAAAAAAAAAAAATTCTTAACCCATCACTGAAATGAATCTAGCCACGTTGGCAGTAGAATGTATTCCCATGTAATTATCCTCCAGCAAAGATAACAGTAAGTATTAGAAGTAAATTGAATTTTTTCCACTGGTCTCTCCAAAGTGTTTTGTGTGTTTCTCACAGGAACTACAGCATGGTAGGGCATCTGCTCCTGGAGTAGAGCCAGCTTTACTCCAGCTTAATGCTACACAGCAGTGGGATGTGTACAGGGACAGTCTAGAAGGCAGCATAGAACTGAGGTTGTAGAGGATTTCTGGGAAGAAAAGCCTCATTTTTTGTTGGTTCCAAACTTTTCTCTGTTTTAGTCAAGTGCTGTGTAGGCCAGATGCTGTGTGAACATGCTCCTGTCTATCAGGGTGGCTTCTCTGACGCTGTGGATCTTCTAAAATCATTCATTGGCCTCCTGCTGCTATTTAGTGATGACAGCTGAATAAATAACCAGGCAATAAAAGCTTAGAGGTGACAGCTGTTTGTTGAATATGTGGAAAAAGCAAAACAGGCGGGCAGGTGGGTGGGCAAGGTAGGGAGGCTTCTTCAGAGCCTTTGCTGCTGTGCGTGCTGTTGCAGGAATGCTGGGAGAAGTGGCCAAAAGCAAGTAAAAAAAGCAAACAAGCAAGCAAGCAAACAAACTGCTGATGGAGTTTGTTTTCAAACTAAGGTTAAACTTGCTCACCCAGCTGTCTGAATATTGGATGTGTCAAGGATGTAGATGCTTCATTTGAAAGATGTCTCCCCAGTTCACAGATAACTCTCTTCCTTCAGGTCTTGTTTGCTCGGAGGTTTGCTGTTTGCTCTTGTTTTAATGTATAAATTCAGCATTTTGAAATTGGCAGTTGATGGTATGGGGGGTTTCACGGAAAGACAGGCTTAAACCAGCAGCATCAGCACAACAGGCCTGTTACAAGCCATTGTCCCAGCAGACAGCAGGCACCGGCGAGACCCAGCAGGCTCTACTGCCCCGCTGGCATGTCCCACTGAGGGACAGCACCAAAATGACTCCTCTCCCAGCCAGGCACAGCACAAAAGAACCGTATTGCTCCGGCTTAAAACGATATTACGATGTTACAAAACATCAACTGCCTCAAAGGTATAGCCTCACCTGGTGTGAAATGGTACAGCTCTGGGTACTTAGGAACAGGAGCTCAAACTCTTTTCCTAGTTGACTCTGTAACCAAAATGGGCCTTCATGCCCTCAGTGAAATGACTGAGTCACACCTGCTGGAAAATGGGTCTCTGCAGCTACTTCCTCTTGACCAGAAAGTTTCTGATGAAAGCTTTTCTCAGTAGTGGGAAGAAGGAAGGAGAGGCTTTTTTAATGTCTCTTAGGTCACTCTGGTGGCTCAGTCGCTTATTTGATGCATTAACAGATGTAGGTTGGAGTATTCCCATTGCTCAGTTCAATTCAGGGCTAAGATTCCCTGCCTTCACTGTCCCTAGCCACTTGAAAAGCCTGTGATTCTTCTAGAGGTGGCATTTGTCTTTCCTCTTCTTCTGTTTTGATCCATGTTTTTTATTCAAGAAAAAATCTAAAAAAAGGGGTGGAGGGAGCTGGTATTTAGGATTAAACTGCTGAACTTGATTTTTTTTGTTTTCTTTTAGCAGTAATGTGACTGAAGAATCTATCTAATTAAGATTCAGACGCTGGAGCCTATAATATGCTCTGTGGCTGGGAACAGGTGGTGGGGCATGCCAGAGTCTCATTTTTCCATAAATGAGTCAGGGCTGTCAGTAAGTTCATGGAGATGGGAAGTGTTCACTGCTCTGGTGTCTGTCCTATGAGACATCTTGCCTTGTGCTTTTGTCTGTCCGGGCATTAGGAACGGCCAGGTGTCTGAAAAAGCATCTTCCCCAGTGTCTAGTCTCCTGCAATATTTGCAAGACGCTGCTAATTCCAGGGCCTAGCTGATCTCATGCTGTTCCTGTCTTCTGAAGCAAATGAAGTTTTTCACATTTTTTCGACATCTTGGCAGAGCTATTGTAGCGGAATAATAATCTATGCTTGCATTTTTAAATTATAAAAACATGTAGGAGCCTTGGGCACTGTACCTTCTGCCTGGGAGTAATAGGCAGCAGCAAGGACAGGGTTGGATGCAAGGGAACTATTACAAGTACACTGACACAAGCACCCACCAGCACTCCTGGGAAGGATATTAAACTTTCTGATGTTCAGTGAGATAATCTTCTCCCCACTCACAGATATGATGCAATAAACAGCATTTTAATTAAAGAGAAAAGAGGGGAAAAAAACTAACTAGAAATATAAAACAGAGTAACTAATTCCTGAGGAATAATTTAGAGTCTTTTCTACATTTCTAGATCCTTTTTTTCTTTGGGGGAAAAATTGTTGAGGCCAGCTAGTTTTTTCTCCCTCCTGTGGTAACCTTCACTGGCAGTTTATGATTTTAAGTCTTGCTTGGCACCAGGACCTGACTTAAGCTCATCCAGTCTGCCAGTGCAACTTGTTTTCATCTGCTGCCCTCCTCCCCATTAGCCATGCTGGCCAGCCATGTTTGCTTTCAGCTGTCCTGTTAACGTTGCCAGGAAGGAGCAGGCCTTGCTGTCCTGTGTCTCTGTAAGTCACAGTAACCTGCACATCGGTCTGCCCTTTGCAGCCTTCAGCACAGTGACAGGTGTGACTGTGTCAGTGTCTCCCTCCAGGGATCCACATCTTGGGGTGGTACCCATCAGAGAGAGATGCTTGTGCTCCTGCTTCCCGCCAAGGGTGTCATGACTGGCAGGCAAAAAAGAGACTTAGTAACTTGGTTTGTTTCACCAGTTTATCACTGCAAATTTCAAGAAATTGTTTCAGTTTTATTACTTCTAAAAACAGTGAAAATACACTCCAAATTCTCAAAATGGGGGACTATGTTATTGAACAATGGGGAAAATTGTTATTGAACAAGTGGAAAATGGCTGCACATCTGAGAAAGCCATTCCCTTATCCTAGGTGAGATAAGTTGATGGGAAGGTTTTTTGCAGAGGTATGGATGCGGGGCAGCAAACCCTCCAAGCTGCTTGATGTCCCTATTGCATCGTTCACAGATGGACTGAGAAAGTAGCTGGATTTGGGCTATAGGAAGTAGGGAGCTCTTCTCCATTCCTTTTGCAGTGGAACATAATTAAAAAAAATGCAAAGAAACCCAAGACCACCAAGCCCTCTAATTCTGGTGTTGCATGGGATGATATATAAATTGGAAACAATCCCCAGGCAGAAGCCAGCCTCCCTTAAGGCATACATCTCCCAGTGACGGGTAAGATAAGCTTTAAAGGCATAGCTTGGGCACATGCCACCTACCCCTCTGGGTGGCTGTCCTTTTTCTTTATGGCTGTACAAAGAGGGCTGAAAAATTCAGTCCCTTCAGAGAAGGTGGAGATAAGAGCTTGGAAGTTATGATGCCCCTTTCTCTGTTAGTTGACTTTTTTTTTTTGAGGGGCCCTGAACTTTCTATATAGGGGAAGATGTGCGCTGCAAATGGGATCATAGCTTATGAAGGGATCATACCCTTCAAGAAGCTTGAGCTGGGACTTGGGGTTGTTTCTTGCTTCCAGTCACACATAAATGTGAACTGCATGCTGTCATATTTTTACCTGATTTTTTAATATATTTTAAAGGGAATTATTTTTCATTTTTTGTGGAGCAGTAGGAAGCAAGGCAAGATTTGAACTTATTTTTGTGTCCAAAGGCAGCCAGGTTTGAAAATAATTTTTTTTGCATCTATGTTTTCTTTCATAGGCCTTGTGTTGTAAAATATATGAAAATAAATAACGAAGAGACTAAACAGAAAATGGGTAGTGAACTACCCTGCTTCTCCACCCCCAACTTCCTGTGAATATTAATCAGGTGCCATTCTTAGAGTATATATGATCGCTGGTGTAACACACTCAAAATGACACATTTCCCCATAGGCAGGAAACTAGTTGTCATGTCAAACCTTGTGATTTATTTGCATTTATTTGTGACAGATTTTTATTGCTCTTCCCATTCTGTCACTCAGCAGCAGCAAATTATCCCCTTTTTGGAGGCATAAGAATATCCAGGCAACTGTGTGGGAGAACATACTGGAGGGAATGAGCTTCTAAAAATACGGTTCCTGACCTCTCCTCCTTGTTCTGCCTAATTTTAGTGCTACCTCAAAGAACAAGTCAAGGCTGCTGAGCTATTTGGGTAACATGGCAGTATGTAAGACCCTCTTGTTTTCTGAGAAGTTGCTTTTATCCACTGCAAAGATGTCTTAGATTCCATGTCAAGGAGGTAAATAGCTGCTCCGGACCAAGTGTGTATGGGTCAGTTGATGAAGAACCTTAATTTATCCCAGCTGAGAGTCTGACCTCTCTACTGCTGCTGGTGTTTTATGCTGGGAGAAAGCACAACTCTGATACTCCGGTTATTTGGCACCATCTCTAGGTCAGATGTTTTTCACCATACACTTCAATTACCTCCAGATACTCTGAGCTGGCACCAGAAACAGTTTCTGCTGCTTTAGCATCATCAGTGGGACGGTGTTTTCATTGCTCTGCCAGACCTATGCAACTGCTGCGAATCAGCCATGTAGCCCTTATTAACCTGAAATTCCCAACGCTTCAACCCAGAATCATGTCTACAGCCTTGAAACATGGACCTTCAGCCATGCGACTGGGCGCGAACCTTTTTTAGATTAAAGCTTGGTTGTAGTTTGTGTCTTTCTTTAGAAAATATGATTTTGAAAATTCTTATTCTTGTCGTCAGTGCCTCTGACTTGCATTCTTTTTGCATTCTTAAGTGTCCACTGGTGGGACAAAGCTATGGAAGGGATACTGTCAGTTTGTGAATCTTGTCTTTGAATCTGGGAAGGCAGTTAGCTGAGTTTCAGAGGATTTCAGTCATGCCCCCCAGTGTTTTCTGCTGAACCACATTTTGCTATCACTGGAAAGACACAGAATAAGGACAATAGCAGTTTTATGGGATGGAGAATCCTGTAAGCAGCTTTGCTAGGCTAGTTGCTGTCCTTTCAAACTTCCCTTTTATCCTTTTGGGCTCAGTTTGACAAGATCCCTGTAATAGGTGCAACTGTGAACTAGAATCACTGCACCAGGCTCACCCTAGCCCTTATAAACTCACTTTTTTCTTCCTTGATGGTCTGTCCTCACACTCAAACAAGTACGTGAATCTAAGAAGCCAGTAGAAGTGCCACAGTGTAAAAGATATGACCCTTTTATCACTGCAGCCGTCGCTTAGTTGTATTTTCATTTTCTCTCTAATCTGCAGTTTTCAGAATAGCAGTTGAAAGGCAGAGATGGCATATTTAGATTACATACATCCAGAGACACAGTGCCTTGATTGTTCTATTTCATGAGATCCTTTCTTAGCCTGGGAGAAATAATGCTTAATCCCGTATAACCGCTGCCAACTTGCTGGAGATGAGCACGTCTCTTCTTGCCACTCCAAGCAACTTTCTATATGTCTGCCGTTGCCTTATGTCTTCTTCATGTTCTTCTCCCAGTCCTGTTCCTTCTCTCAAGCATTGTCAAGAACTGACAAGGCATCACATTAGTGTGATGGTCTTCTCATCTTCTCTCTAGACAGAAACATTTGATGCCTCTTGCAGTGCGTCTAACTACTGTTGGGACTCTTCAGCTAGTTATGCTATTTCATGTCCATGGCATTTTCATACCAGTTTGGCACAAAACTGGGAGGAGCGGTGGATACACCAGAAGGCTGTGCTGCCATTCAGTGTGACCTGGACAGGCTGGAAAGTTGGGCAGAGAGGAACCTGATGAGGTTGAACAAGGGCAAGTGCAGGGTCCTGCACCTGGGCAGGAACAACCACATGCAGCAGTACAGGCTTGGGACGGACCTGCTGGAGAGCAGCTCTGTGGAGAGGGACCTGGCTGTCCTGGTGGACGACAGGTTGACCATGAGCCAGCAGTGTTCCCTGGTTGCCAAGAAGGTCAATGGGATCCCGGGGTGCATTAGGAGGAGTGTGGCCAGCAGGTCAAGGGAGGTTCTCCTCCCCCTCTACACTGCCCTAGTGAGGCCCCATCTGGAATACTGCATCCAGTTCTGGGCTCCCCAGTTCAAGAAAGATGAGGAGCTACTGGAGAGAGTCCAGCAGAGGGCTACGAGGATGGTGAGGGGACTGGAGCATCTCTCCTATGAGGAGAGG
>Ga0065711_1042312_pt1 | contig 15475 bp, 8 predicted proteins | sample Hoacrofraction12_FD_59098 | JGI IMG/M metagenome (GOLD analysis project Ga0065711, IMG submission 59098) | Hoatzin crop microbial communities from Cojedes, Venezuela - Epithelial fraction 12 v2 (version 2) | ecosystem: Host-associated > Birds > Digestive system > Esophagus > Crop | place... | reverse complement strand
ATAGTTAATGAGTTATACCCTTAGACACATTGATTTTAGCCTAGGTGATTAATATGAATACAGGTTATGGTATGCACTTCACATCTATATATCTTTTTATTAGCATTTGTGTTCTTCTGTTTGTTTTGAGTGTTGCACTGTAGCCCGCTGTTACTGGACCATAATGCCAATAGTGATGCTTAGGTGTGTCAATGTAGCACTTGCTTTAAATTCATTAAATAAAAAAGGGGGATATGTAGAGGAAGCAGTGATTATATTGGTTCCGTGTATAATACGCATAAAACAAAAGGCACTAGAGACAACTGTAAAAAAAATTTTTGTGATGCAACTAACACCAATTGAGCAAATGTTTTTAAGGCAATGATAAGATAGCTTAGCTTTTTTTGAAAAGAAAAAGGGGAGATGTTGGGGTCGGTGTAGCTTGAGAGTTAGCATGACAAGGCCGCTTAAGCAAAACAGTTCGCGTAAGTGAACAGGCCGCTGGAAAGGACAGCTAAGAATAACAATTGAGAAATTTCTGATAGTGCACATGATGTGGGTTAGCAAAAACAAGATGTGTTCAAGGACGTGCTGGTGGCCTGTTGCTGTTAGCATTAGTGCATAGTTACCAATCATAAGGGAATACGGGGTGCGTGAACAGCGCGTGATTTATGTCTGTAGCCTATCTGAATAAGTGTGATCGCATGTGCAGATATGAAAACTGTATATAACCACGCAAGCAGAGCAATAAATCGAATCGACTGTGCATTGCATCAATGTGTGAGAGTCATTCCTGTCCCTGCATGGATGCTGAAACGTGGCAGCCTACAAAAGGGTACTACATCTGAGAAAGAACAAGTTGAGATTTTGTTATGTGATCTGAGCACTCGGGCTTAGGAAGTGGATGTTTAAGTAAAAGGATGACCAGCTGTTTATAGGCAGTCAGAAGTCAAACTTACCCATGCAGCTACATGCCCATTTAATTGGTCAGAGATTCCCAGAGATGCTCAGAATACTTATCCCTGTAAAATGGGAAGGCATGTGTTTCTAGCAGACAAACTTACCTTGACACCCAGGCCCTGAGGTTGTCAGAGGGAAGACACTGCCTTTGAAAAACACAGTCTTTTAGAAAGTAGCCAACATAAGTGCCACTGTGTCATTTAAGACAGATCGTCTGAGGTGATCCTCTTTGCGACTGTTTAGAAGACATATTTATGAGAGTTTAAAAAAAGTCATGCACACAACCCATCAGGTTAGTGTGGGTCAGGGGACTGTACGTGAGCACCACATGCAGCATTAAGGAACTGAGAGCAGATAAATATTCCCAGCTCTAGAATACTTAAAGAGCCCCTCCAACATCAGTGATATTCCCTATAAGCCACAATTTATAGTGTCAGATTTCACTATTTTCCCGTGAGCTGTGGTGTTTTCCACGGTCCAAGTCGGACATTGCCTGTTGGAACTCCAAGCACACTTCTTTCCCCTCTTTATCTTTCATGTTTTGCATGACAAACCCTCGGACTCCTGCATTGTGCCAAACATGTTCTGTGTGTGCACATAGTCCACGTTGAAGGGGTTTGGCAGGAATGAACTGAAGTACGAGGGCTGGTAAATCAGTGCTTCAGAAAGCCAAGAGATCCACAGACCTGAGCGGTGCTCAGCCTCACTGTTCACCACGCCCTGCACCGGCCATCCACAGGGCGGAATTTACCCTCTGGATGGTAAAAGCTCACACATGACCAACACCCTGTTTTAAAGACTTGAATTGAGTGCTTGTGGCATGTGGCCCTCCTCCAGAATGTGTCAACCATGGCTACTTTAATTCATAGTAAGGCAGCTTTGCTCATGACAACTGTCATTCACTGTATCAGTCTGCCTTATTTTTTATTCAGCATTTTACGAGATGAAATTTGTAACTGCACTGGGAGAGAGCCTGGTGCTTTTTACCTTAGAAGCGGAGCGAATTCTGCCATTAGATGCGTGATATAAACTGGGCGACTTCTGAAAAGCAGTTTAATTGGGTTCCAATAATTATCATTCCTTGCAGTTAATGGTATATATAACAGTACAATTAGCTTTTGAGACTAAAATGGCAAAGTGTATGCTTCTAATTGCCTGTCCTGACCAGGAATGGCAGCTGTAGTCAGTCATGCAAAATCCTATATGATACCAAGCAGAGTTGAAGTTAAGAGGAAGCACAAATTCTTACACCTTCTTTACTGTAGGCCTGAAGGTGCATGTGAGGTTAAATTTGCAACATGGGACCACTTCTTGGTTTCCCAAACTGAGACATCTTTATCTTCCCTGGGGTCTAGGGAAGAATCTGGCTGTGAGGTTGAGGCATCGTGTCCACAGGTGAAAAAAAGTGATGCAATATTTTTCCTATGCAGAAAAAAATCCTAAAATGGCTTGTGATCTTCTGTGTTCTTTAGACTAACACTGATACACCAGAGAGATCAAAGCATTACAGTACACTTTATCAACTTGCCTGTATTCTGAATCTATGAAATTGTATTTTCTCTTGTTCTTATTCAATTTATTATTTATTTTTCTCCCAGTATAAATCAGTTTCTGTTCCATGGATTCATGGCAGGTATTCCATCTTGTTTTTCAATATGCTATGTCTAGAACAAATATCTAGTCAGTCATGGGCATATAAAATATTAATCATACGTGTTTGAAGGTATGTTGCTATAGCAATTCCTTTAGTGCGAGGAAAAATCAGCATATAGCAGGCCAGGGATATGAGAACAGTAGGAATTACAAAGCTATAATGGCACTATTAACACATTACTGCATAGTAATGATATTATTTCCTAACTATTCTAGTCCCCAGCTGGCTAATTTTCAAGATAGAATTCTTCAGCAGGGATTTCATAAATGACTCCGACACAAAAGACACTTGCAATATGAGAAGACATTAAGCAATCAGAAGAAAATATTTTTAAAAAGAGAAAGTAGGCAAATGTGCAAAATATCTTCTGTTCACAACTTACCAGATCCCCTCTCTTCCCTATTGCAATGTGATCTACCCTGAGCAGTTGAAGATGACAGGGCTGAGTGAAGGAGATTAGCAAGACTTAACTTAAAAAGAAATGCGATGAGCTTAGCATGTAAAGCTGCAGAGCAGGAAAGCTCAAGAAGATACAGAAATTTAATTTCATCTTGTATTACAAATCTAACTGGAAAATTTTAAAACCAAAGCAGAAAAGACATTGTCTCCGAGAGGACTGTAATTATATGGGGAAGAAAGGAGGCTGTAAGTTATGGTCCAATCCACGTCTGAAAAATGGATGCAATGGTAAATTGAACTGGTTGGGAACATGGACTGAAGCATAGCATGAAAGAGGAGCTAGCCAGCGCAGATACACTCAGCCTGTATTAAGGCTGCTAATCCTCTGGGTGTAGGAGTATTGCCTTCACTAGGGGGAAGATAGGGTCAGCTTCGAGTAATCCCACTTACAGTATTTAACTCCTGGAGTTTAATGCTTTCCTAATGTAGATGTTTGCATTGCATTGCAAAACATCCTGAATTGCCTGGACCAGATCTTGCCTTGCTGTGCTCTGTGTTTTAAATATTAAAGTTGAAGCCCAACTATCTTAATATCACTTTTTCAACACACTCTTTAAACAAAAGAAAACAAAATTCCCACAAACAAGTGAACTCTGCAGTAGACCTTTGGATTTGTTGCATCGATTTAGTGTCCGAATGAACAAGAAAAGACATTTATATCCAAATGAATGCGACCAAACAGTAAAGAACAGAGGGAGCTAGATATGCATCATGCACATCCTTTCTTTTTAATTAAAGACAAACAGAAGACTTCAAGAATAATCAGCAGCAATTCAAACAGATACTAAGTTTAATAATAAACAACGTTTACAGACATGGATTATTTTCTGATTGTTTTGTTGTATAGAAAAGTGATGGTAAAAAGCAAGAAAAGGAGAAACAAGTAAATATAACCTGTTAAAGAAAAAAGAAAGAAAAAGACTGCTTTTGCTGAATGTGCTTTCCAAGGTGGAGAAATTTAACAAAAGGAGGTAGGCTGGAAGCAAATAGATTTTTTAAAAATAAAAGACATTTTAAAAGGACTGAATTGCTATTTCAGTCTCCTTGGGAAATGTGTGAAAAGAAGCTAAACAGACTGCTTAAACTGTGATGAAAAGTAGTACATCAGGAAAACATAAATACCTAGGCATTTGGAAATGAACAGTTGTGCTTCACCACTGAACCCTTCTGATAAGCTGCAAAATGCACCCAGATTTTACCTTCCAGTTACTTGCAAGCCAAAATTCAAACACCTGAAAAATTCATTTGAGCTATCAGCAGAATCTAACATTCGTGTAGCACAAGATTAGGCTGCCCCGCAGAGCGAAATTTTTCAGTGCTGTCTAGTGCCAAGCTTGTGGCAAGAAACCATGACACCACCAATGTATGGCCTTTCTGCAAAGGAAAACCTCTCAGTGTGCAGAAGGCATCAGTTACCCGAAAAAGGCTATGTACGTGCCAAGCATAATTACTAATAAAGTGGCTGATATTAAGAATTGGAACTTTGCAAGCAGTCTTGGCGGGAGAACTGTCTGTGATCAGGATCTGTAACATTCTGGAAGTGAGTGTGCACAGCATATGTGCACTCCTGTAAGAACAATATGGGTGGCTGCGTTATGGGTCTCCTTATTGCTGCCTGTACATACACACACATATATATACAGATGTATTTGAACAGCGAGTGCGGTGTCTGTGAGTACCACCTACACATATGTATACACATAGTCATTAGATGTGAACTGAAGTTTTTCCAAAACTTTGGAAAACATGAATCTTCTCCAAAATTAAAAATATTAGGTTCTTAGACGAATCTTGTATAGAAAGCAGAACCTGTAGAAGAGGCTGTTCCTACCTCTCTCAGTTATGTCACCCTCTCAAAGTCAGTTCCAAATATCTTGAGAACGTATCTTTTCCATTTTTATTGGAGAGCTATTTCCATTCTTCAGGAAACTGATTTTTACCTGTCTCCTGAATGCTCCTCTAAATCAGGTTTCCACTACTGTATATGATCTAATACTGTAGTGTTTTGAAGTTAGACACAGACACAAACAGAACACTGGTTGAAAATGCAGAACACTGAGGAAGACATCTAGCCAAAGCACACGTCTACTACGTGTTGTTGCTCTGTTGGGTTTATGTTTTCCAATGAGCTATGTAAGCACCCTCACAAATCAGCTATCTACCTACACTGGCCCCTCAAAGGCTCCACCTTGTAGGAACCTTCTGGAACTAATTGAGAGAAAAATCTTGTCCCATTGAAAGTTTTGGGAATTTTGCCACTGACTTCACTAGAACGAGGATTTCACCTTAGATACTTGTTTAAGAAAGAACTGAGCTCTTTAACCACAATACACCCATGCTTGCCCCTCCGGCGCTGCTGTGGATGCCCACAAATGCTTGTTTTCAGTGTCAGCAGAGAGGGTGCAGTTTATTTGCTTCTATTCCTAGCTCAGCTGAGTGTGCTCGGTGAGAGATGTGACAGCCAGCCTCATCACAAATGGCCCTTTAATGAACTAGTCAAGGATTTAAATTATCCAAGAACCTGCGAAAAAGCATTTTAAATTTAATACCCTTTTAGGCAATTAAAACCTGACAACTTGCCACTGAAAGCAGGCCAGGGGAAAAGCAATTCCACCTCTTGAGATTCACCACTTACAAGGAGAGATAATGGCATTTCAGGCACCCCAGGTACCACAGCCTTCAGAGGGTGCTCGGATGTCAGCTTCACGCATTGATTCTGGCTGGGTGGCATCTCATGTTGATCCTTCAGTCATGAGAGAGTGTTTGGTCACTGAACAAATGGGTTTAGTGTTTCCTGGACCAGTGCCATTATGAAATATGGGGGAGGAGGCGAGGGAGAGAAGGAGAGGAAAATTTCCACAGATGAAGAGATTTATTTCACTAAATAATTTTAGTTCTGCTTTTATTTTTTGGTTTTTTTTTAAATTTCATGTGATTTACTTCTATTTGAGAGAAAATCAAGTTGAATATCTTAATACTCAATATAGTGTTGGCAAGATAGCGAGTAATCTGCTGCTCATAATTTGCTAAATATCCTATCAATAATGTACTTGAAAACTTATTTGCTGAGCTGCACTGCTCTGCAGGTAACGGAAAATTTCCACAGCCTTTCCACTTACCTCTCGTATGGCACTGAGAGGCTGAAGCATTAAATAACTGCATATATCATACTGAAACACTACATGGTGAGGCCCTGAAAAAACAGCTTTCCAACAATTCCCTGATAGTTAAACAAGTTGTAAAGTCAACACCCAACCACAAAGATGTCACTGATCCGATTGACTGTCCGGTGCAGCATCAGGGCCAGGACTGCTGTGCACGAGCCCTACCTGCTCAAAGCCGGGGAAGCCAGGCTGTCCTTGCCCCCCCGGCGGTTACAGTCTCAGCACCCTTCCGCTGGAGATCACAATTTAGCATGTCTTGCAGCTTAGTTCTATCTGTCTGCTACCAATGTTCTCAGTTTTTTATAAGGCTAAAATAGCATATGTTGGATACGTAGTTTCCTATTGACATGTGAGAGAATCAGTCCTCTCCTTATACCGAGTTCCTCGCTTTGCACATGATCTGGCTGCAAATGTTGGGCTGGCCAGATCGCGAAAACTTGCAGGCAGGTCAGGGGTGAGGCATTGGAGGTAACCGCCCGGTTTCCTGGAGCACAGGACCGGGGGAGCTGCGAAATGCTGGCACTGTCTACGGGAGTGCTGGCAAGGCTGTTCTATGAAAGCTCATCTAGGATCAGAAGAGAGACCTGTTCTTCATCAAACCCACGGCTGCCGAGTCAGAGACCTTCTCGCAATCTGTTCGCCTTCTCCCTTACAACTAAATCCACATATGTAGTTAAGATTAGTTAATGGAAAAATGTGAAGTGCTGCGTTTTATCCAAAGAAGCAACCTTAAGGGAGGTAGAGCAGCTCTGCTTTGGAGTGATCTGGAGGAGCAGTGCCCGGCTGCCCAGTTCCATGAGTCCCCTGAAATGCATCTTCCCTCACAGCCACCTTCTAACACTGCAGAGGGCAGCAGGTTTTTCTTGCTCTTCTAATTGTAAAATATCTTTAATGAGATAACTCGAATATTTAGAGAATAGGACAGCCATGAAAACTAAATTCTTAAGTTCTCCCTCATTTTTCAGATAAAAGCAAGCACATTCACAGACACAGATCTGCGATGGTGGAAGAGGCATGAAGTTGGCTTGTGAAGTGGTTAAGTAGGAGGTTGGGAAGCCAGTGGGACTGGAGCAGGCATGATGGTGGTGGCTTGACGTGACTACTAGTGGCTGTTCAAATGGAGAATTGTTTGCCTCCAGGTGATTAGACAAATACTTGTTATTAACTACCTTTAGTTCTTATTCTCTTTTTTTTTACACAGCACTTGACTTTCATGCATGATACTCCTTTTGTGCAGTAAATGACCTTTGAGACTTGGAAAAAGCAGGCTCGTGAAAAAATGAAAAAGGTTTAAATCATTAGTTAGCTTTTTTATGCCATCTTGTGTTTGGGCCAAATAAACTCACCTCACTGTTACTTGGAGCTTTTCTTACAGAACACTCAAAAATTAATATTTAAAAAAAAATGTTATTAAAAGCACTTTGTATGCTATCTCTGAGCCTTGAGCTTTGAAATATACCAATACCACAGAATCACAGCAAATGGAGCGATGTGGAGACCTCTACAGAGCTTAATATTAATTTCTGCACTACATAATTTTATTTATTAACTTTTCTTTATCTATTGAATTTTCTCTTCCTTTCTATAGATCCAATATTCCTCTCACACACTGAGGCATTTACAAATATAGAAAGCCTAACGCTGTATTTTCCTTTGGTATTATGTCATTTTTGCCATGGGTATAGAAATGGAGGATGTGAAACTGGTCAAAATAGCCTTATATATTGCTGTTCTATATTTTCACCCAGGTCACAATGCAAACTACTGGCGTCCAGTGCCACTTTGACCAAGAGCCCCTATTCCCAAAAGCATTTTCTCCGCTTTTTAAGCTTGCATAAATTTGTGTCCCTAAATTTTGGCATTTGTAAATCTATGAAGGATATTTTATCTAGGTTCTTTTTCATCCCAAATCTGAAAATCCACATCCTAAGAGTTTGAAATCTGAATAATTAAAATACAGTAATGGATCTAAAACACTGACTGCAGTTTTCAAGTATGATATCAGAAATAAAGTGGCTTCTAGTGGACGATTCCTTAGAGTTTCTGTTGCCATTACCATTTTTATTCCCATGTAAGGTTTCTAGGCAAGTCTCACTGCTGTGAGACCTACTTATTCCAAATAGCAATGGTAAGGTTTTATGAATCCGAGAACAAGTCAGTTTGAACTGAGTTAAAATTGCAGTGGTGCCAGCACTCGGTCTCTGAATGTCAGTTCATGGGGGACGATGAACTTATCTTATTGCACTTCAAAATTAAATAATTAAAAACAACCCTTCTCCCTCCCCCCCATTTCTTTACGGTTAATAATTATAATAACATACTCAGATGCAGGCAGTGTTATTATCTGATAATGTCTGAAATTTAAAATGGGCCTATTAGCCACCCGAGGCGAGACATAATTGCCCAGTTTCTGTGCACTATCAGATGGCAGATGATGTTGCTGAATGTTATTACTTAACTATTTCAATTTTTCATATGGTGGAGAAATTAAATTTCAACTATGTACTGCAGCAAAACACTCCATTTTGAAGGGTGTTACTGTTTCTGAAAGGTTGCAGTGCTGCTGCTGCTACACCCATAGCCTTTGGTGAAATTGGTACTTTGACAATATAATTAAAGCTGAAGAACACTGTTACTTAGAATTTTATCATGGTATATATAGTAGTGTGTATTTGCACTTCCAAATAGCAACAACCCTGTCTCAGCTTTCCTAAGTGTGTGAGGGCTGCATCCATCTCATTGCTGGGCTATTTATTCCTTGATATAGAGTAGTTACACACCTCCAGCTTAAGTCACTGCGAGTGAAATCCCCCATGGGCTGGTGGAAGCCAACGACTTTGCCAGAGCAAGGACTCCTCCATGTCTGTCCTCCAAAGCACGCACAGACTTGCGCAAGAGGAAGGGCGTATTCACTTATTTTCTTCTTTTTCTACTTTATTTCATTGCTACTGATAAAAAATGCATATATTCATTCGTTACTGAATCCTGAGACTGCAGACACCAGCCCCACGACCTTCAGCTAGAAGATGACTTAGCTGCTATGTACTGAAGGGCGCTTGATCTCCATAACGCGGGAATATGTTTTTTTCAGTGTTTTCAGTTTCTTCAGGAGAAATCGCTTTTGTTCCGAAGTCAGAGTTCTTTACGCTACATGTTTTAAATGCTTAAATTAAATTCTCGGGTACTGATGCTTGCTTTTTTTGTTTTGTTTTTTTTTCCCTGAGTAGGGTTGCATAGCTCTGCTTTAAAGCTCTGGGGACCTCAGAAGAAGAATGGTCTCTTAGCCGGGAGGTGTTGTGGGGCTAGGGGAATAAAAGCCAGTGAGGCTGATGCTGCTAATAAGCCCTGTTGCTGTGACTGAACGAAAGTATCATTTGCAAATAAAGGGGTGTAGCTTGAAGAGCTCCATGTTACATCAAAACCTGTGGGACTCCCTCCCAATGGAGAAAGTCCAGTAACAATGTCTGGCTAGAATAGATTTTGGGGCCCAATATATCAGCCTCACCTACAACAGCAAGAAGAAGCCATGCTTTAAAATACTCAGAATGCACTGGTTCTTAACATCCTTGTACTACTGCTTAAGGCAGGCATGAAACACTAGTTATTCCACTCTGTTGTAAGAAAGCTGTGCTTTCACAACATAGTTGACAGTTATCTCTCTAAAAAGCTGGCTTTTTAAGAATTTTCTGGCTTTTAACTAAGGTTGTGGTCAGTTTGTCTGTACAAACTTTCCAAGTGCTGTGATTCCCTCTGCAATGTCCCAGTTACACAATGCTCATTCACGGGTGAAGGGCTAAAGGTTGGGTGGGGTTTAGTCTCCTGCAAAATTAATTCTGCCTTCAGCTCCTCTGCCTTTCCTTTTCCTTAAAGGAAAAAAAAACCCACACAACTTCCCTAAAAAGCTATTTGAATGGATTTCTTTTGGAGAAACTCTTCTTATAATGCTTCATTTTCTTATTAAAATGGTAATTGAGAAAAATATTTTATAGTTGAATATAAAAATATTTTCATTTTTTCCTCTTCCCAGATGCTTTGGTGAACTCTTCTTCATCCAAACGGGTGCATTAATTACTCTTTCTTACGAATCCATGAATCAAGGGTTTGAATAAGGCAGTGATCTTCGGTACCAGTTAACAAAGACAGACCTATGCCGACCTAAAATTGTGTCGTGTTTAATCACAGAGCTGCAGGACTTGGCAAGTCTGGCTGTATCTGAAGAGAGGTCAGTGAGGAGGCCAAGGAAACAGACATCCTTTGGGCTTTCTGAGTGCTGCTTATGGTAGCGGCGAGGCTTACTCCAGAGAACTCAGCACAGTAAAGGTGATGGACAAAGGTAGCCCTGAAACAAAGAGGAATATCCTCGCTCCACTTTTTTTTTTTTTAATTAAAAAGACCAATTATTGAAACCACGATTAGGAAATCCTGGAAGAGGAATTCAAAACCAGCTTATAGAGCAAGAGGACTGAATCGCAGTGTGAGGAGAACCAACTATTTTCCCACATACCCCCTGTGGCAACAGCTGATGTATAGGGCCCTGACTCGCACAGAGCAGTAAATGGGGAAGCAGAAGAAGGTTATGTTACTGGTTCAGTGTGCTGAAAGGTATTCCTCTTGCTGTTAGAATGCATATACTTCAAACATTTAAGACTGTGACCAAAATGCTTTTTCCTAACAATTCCTCGAATAACATTGTTTGCCTACAAGAAAAGGAGGTATTTGCTTTCTAGTATGGGGAGAATTGACATTTCCATATTTCTGCATAATGAAATGATAAACTCTTTTAAAATAGGGAAGACTTACATTTGGGAGGATGGGGATAGGGTATGAAGGAGGACAGAACCCTATTACATTTGGCTGCTTTTTAGCATTAATGGATTTGAGTTGAAATCCCTTTGAATTACACAGGGTAAGATGGCTTTTGGATCTGAACCAATTTTCCAGCTTTAAGAAAAATGCAATGTTTCTAGCAGGTCGTAAGGAAATATAGTCTTTTATTTCTTCTTGGTGATTCTTCATCCCATACTTAGGATGAGTGTTAATGGCCTGAGCAGGTAAAATGCACTCTTGATGTTCCTTTTGTCTATACACACACACTGGACATTGGGAAAATACGTATAGTGGTTTCCAATCTCTGTAAACACAAGGATGTCTCCCCCAAATGCAGGATACAAACGAAGGAAGGAGCTTTATTTGCCCTTCAGCTCACTAGGAATCTGTATAATGCTGGGAAAAAACCAGCTCTGAGACCCTAATTCTTCTCTCAGGGCATCAATGGAAATGTGAAGACCTTCACTGGAAAGCAATTCTTCCAGAAGATGTTGGGGGCAGCCTGGATACTGAGTGCGACAGGTCTGCAAAGTTAACAGTTCCTGATACCCTGGACCTTGTTCCTAGTCTGTGCAAAATGGGGAGGACCGTTACTGGTGAGGGTTAGGCTCGCCTCATCTCAGAAAGAGAGCTTTAAACGTGGAAGAGAAGACTAACTTACAAGTTGTGAATAGAAAAACAGTTAGTAACTCAAATTTGGTTTTAATATTCCTCTCTCAATTGTTTTGGAGAGAGGGCTAACAAGACTACTCAGAAATTCTGTCTGAACACAGCATAATCAACTGTGCTTTGGCAAAGATGCTGCCAAGCTGCCCAGAAGCCCTTCACAGCACATCAAACTCCCAGAATGGTATCACTTCCTCTTGGCAAGGGCATTTGATAGTCCACAGACTTCACTGCCAGAACCGGAAAACAATAAAATGAACTATAAACTATAAAGCAAAAAGAAAAAAAAAAAGAAAGAAAAATTATACTCATTGTAATGGAGTCAGCTTGTTGAGGGACATAAAAATCTAATCAATTGCTTTTGCATAACAATCAGTTGTCACTTTGGGCTCTAATTGAGCAGCCAGATGGAGCCTTGCAGCTCTAGACTGTAGTAGTAGTATTCCTGGGACACACAAAACCACATGAGGCAATGAACATTAGGTTAATCTTTCTATTAATGTGTAAGGAGAGCTCCACTTAGAAGGCAAAAACAGATTTCCCAAGCCAAGCATATTCAATTCAATGGGCTTCTCTCCTATACATAGCAGATAGGACCCGTTCATTTAATGGATCCTTCCTGGGCTTATAGGTATTGCCAAGCACTCTGAAGCTGAGGCACGGGCGGCTTCCAAAAGCCCAGATGACATGGAGACTCTACAGGAACCTAATTTCTTTTCTAATATTTTTGTATATGCTCCATATGTGTGGCTCATTTAAAAGGACACTGACGAGACATTTTTCATAAACATTCTGTTTCTTAATGTTTATAGAAGCTTCTTGGGAAAACTGAAACTGAAATCCAATTCTTGACTGAATTGTTTTCCTCCTCCATCTGGACACTTTGATTTTCTTGGCTGTGGGCTTTCTATTAGCAGCAAAAGCAAGTCATAATAAGGAACTGAGAGTATTTAACAATTTATCCCTAAAATTAACTATACTGGGTCCAAGGTTTTAGTGGATTTTTAACCCAAAAAAGAAAGTCCCATTTTGAGTCTGCAAAGCTTGGCAGCATTCTGTCAAAGAGGATATTGAATCAAATATAGTCAAGAAATAATAATGAGCAACAAAAACCCTTTGGCCTACATACAAACTGGGTTACTTTCCTTGTGTGTGCTCCTAAGGATCTTCTCAGTCCAATAAACCTCATTGCCTTTGGAAAGGGCTCAACAGAGCCACACCAATGCCCATTTAAATATATCTGCTTGCTGATGGGTGGGCAAGTAGGCAACAGCTTTGACTCAGATATCTGGGAAAGGAATTGAACTTGCTGCTTCTGTTTCTAGCTTCCAATAATAATTAAAGCAGTAATAATAATTCCTCTAGGATTTAATGACACCTGTCTTCAATGGAGGAGAACTGCTATGGGCAGTTACCACTGCTGCGCTGCATGAATTTATCATGAAGCCCACAGGGACACGGTGTTTGGTTGTGATTTTGCAGTGACTGTGTGCATAGCACATCTGCCATGGACAGACAACCTTCTGCCAAAGCTTTGGTCAGTCTGCCATGTCAGCCTCTCATGGGTAGATATCAACCTCTGGTTCATATTAGTGAATTACCTGGCTGCAATTAAGATCTCTTATCTTCATTGTGAAAGCTTTTTTTGATATCTCCCTCTCAAGTAGTGGGGATGCCATCTCTTTGGATGGCATTTCTTTCTGCTTTTCTCTTATTTTCACTGTTCTCTCTCATTTCTTCTCCCTTTTGTATTCTTCTATTCTACCTCCTGGTTTCATGGTTGTGCAGACTACTTATTAAAAGCTGTCATATTCTTTCTCTTCTCCTCTCCTACTTCTTCGCGTAGCTGAAGATCTCAGCTACAAACACGTCCTTTCTCGGCTACAAGGATATGCACTGGGGACTACACAGCAGCTAGTAAAAATCAGTCCAAAATTTTCTTTCATTGCTGTAAAACAGAGTCTGATAACTACCTACAAATCTGAAGTTCTACAAAAGATTCATCTCTTACTAGAAACCACCTTCGTCTCACTTCTTGAGAATTTCTCTACATTCCCTTCCACTGTAATTTAAACAGTTTTATATGTGTCTGATCTGCCTTTGACAGTAAGGCTTCCTACTAGCAACATACTAAGACTGGAATAATTTGAATTGTTTTCTATTTTCTGTACATTACCATATTGAAGTAACACACATATTACTATTTTGTAGTAATTCTAATATAATACAACATTAAAACAATGCATTGATAACAGAAAGTAATACTTAGAACATTTTCAATTAATAGCCTGTCTGAAAATGGATTCATCGTCAAAGAGATGGAATCTTATTATTATCTAGTCATTTCTTAATGATTGAGCTAAAATGAATGAGTCAGTGCTTTGTTCCTTTGAGATATCATAAAAAAGGAAGCTCTTTCCTCACATCTCAACCAAGGACTTCAATACTTCCACGTTCCTGCAGGAGCACTGCCTCCTTTCAGGGATTTCTTTCCCCATATGCATTTTTGAAACATCTGAAAAACTCTCTTTTCTGTTACCCTGAATAGACATATATACTCACAGTGCCAGAAACCCACCAAATTTTTGTCATTTATTTTTTTGTCTTTGTCACCACTTTACAAGTGTGAGATGCTACAATTTAGGTAAAGTGCACAGAGTGATTAGGAGCGAAAAAATTATTTTCTTTTAGAGTGCTGCTGAATTGTTTCGTGAATATTGAAGTGTTCACAAAAACTTACTTTCTTCTTCTGAGCTGGGACAGCCCTTCAAAGTAAAAACGTTGGTCCATTGTTATTATGTTGTCATGTTAAAAAGGCAAAAAAAAGTATTTTCTATTTTAACAACTTCTTGGCTTTTTGCCTTACAATTATAGATTTATTACGGCTTTTAATCTCACTTTTTAATATGCTTTTTATTATTCAGGATGATAGATGAGAAGGGATTTTCAGACTTGAGATGACTGTGTGTAAGCCTTTGGGAGTGACCTGTATGAGAACTGATGGATGCTGCAGATATGCTTGAAACATCTGGGAAGTAATCTAGGTGTGGGTTTTGATTGGTTATGTCGTTAGTGGCTCCAACCACAGCCCAGGGATAGAGTGAGCTAGGAGTTTACTTCGTGTTCTTCACCCTCCCCTGGCAGTGTGTTTCGATTTCCTTTCTTGCTGAGACAGTGGGCAAAGGCACTGATGAATGGTCCTCTCGCACCAGCTTGAGATTCCTTGGCCAGATCTGTCACTGAAAGATTGTTATTAGGCAAATTCCCAAGCGTAATCTTCATCCTACAAGCTGGTCAGTGCTTCAGTGTCTGTATGTGAAGACAGACGAACAGGAACCTCTGCTAACATTTTGCCTTGCATTGGGCATATGCAAGAGAGATGGTTCTACTGTGGTTGTCTTTTTCATCCTAGGCATACCAGGGTGAAATGTTAGACTATTAGTAACTACCCTACTGCTGTGCACCTGCAACACAACCAACCTTCCTCTACCATGGTAGGCTGGAGAGGTATCTGGAAGTACATAAAGTCTGTAAGGGTGGGTGTCAGCAGGATGGGGCCAAACTCTTTTCAGTGGTGCCCAGTGACAGGAATAGGGGCAACGGGCACAAACTGAAGCAGAGGAAGTTCCGTCTGAACATGAGGAAGAAATTCTTCCCTCTGAAGGTGACGGAGCACTGGAACAGGCTGCCTAGGGAGGTTGTGGAGTCTCCTTCTCTGGAGATATTCAAGACCCGCCTGGACAAGGTCCTGTGCAACCTGCTCTAG